>Ga0335080_10006385_pt1 | contig 12181 bp, 8 predicted proteins | sample Lox_Sample_34_FD_206720 | JGI IMG/M metagenome (GOLD analysis project Ga0335080, IMG submission 206720) | Soil microbial communities from Loxahatchee National Wildlife Refuge, Florida, United States - Lox_Sample_3.4 | ecosystem: Environmental > Terrestrial > Soil > Wetlands | place: USA: Florida...
CGTTTCTGCACTTGGTTTGCCCCAACTGTGAGACAGTTCTGCAGCCGCCAGGTTCCTGCCGGCGCTACAGCGATCTTGCCACTGTATCGTAAGTTACCGGCAACGCACTGTTGCGTGGTCCTGTCTCCTCCGGGAACGAGGAAAATCCTGCCCGGCGCGCACCCAAACTCCAAGAGAAGCACCCGGGCGACCATTTTCATCCGAATAACAGCCTTTGAGCAGCAGAATGTCAACCCTCGCGAAATGAAGCCCCAGTTCTGGAATCTCTTCGCCGAACAGGATCACGATGAAACCGCCCCGCACTTAGCCGGCGAGACCCACCCGATGCAGCAGGCTCTGGAACCGAGGATCAGAGCGCAAAGGATCCATACCAGGGTCCATTTTGAGATAGGTAAGGCCTTTATCGCGTACCTTCCACGATCTTTCCAGCCAGGCGAAAGCCGCATCTTTGTCACCGAGCCCTGCGTATATGAGGGCGATCTCATATGTACCTATGCCCTGTTTCTGCACGTATTCTTTGAGTGTTGAAATGATCTGGCTTGCTTCCTCCGATTGACCCGCTCTGGCGTAGGCGTTGCCCATATGGCCGAGGAAGTGAGGCTCATTAGCTACCACTCGGAACTCCTCGATCGCTTTCTCGTAATTGCCTTTGTCTCGGTAGATTATGCCGAGGGTCCAATGAATCCAACTATTGGGGGGGACCAGGTTCAAATCCGATGCCTTGCGGATTTGGTCGAGGGCCTTATCGTACTGCCTGGCGCCGTAGTAGCAGTATGCCACCATGTGATGCGCGTTCAGCGATAGAGGGTCGAGTTGCAACCCTTTTTCCGCCTCCGAAATAGCTTCGGCTGATCTGTTGAGCCTTGCCAGGTATAGTGCATAGGCCGAATGCACAGGACCAGAATTCGAGTTGAGCTCAAGCGCCCGGCGAAACTCGTTCCCGGCTGCCGCCCAGTCCCAATCTGAATCAAGCAGGCTGTAGGCAAGGGCTGAGTGGGCGTCCGCAAGACTGGGATCAATTTCAATCGCTTTCCTGGCTGCATCTTTTGCCCTTGAAAAAGCTTCCGCATAACTCAGCGATCCAGCTTGACCGAGATAGTTGTAGCCGGCTGCTAATCCTGCGTAAGCCAGTGCAAAGGAGGGATCTTTCTCGATCGCTTTCTCGAAGTAGCGTGTCGCCTCGTTCTCGGAGCCAGGACCGCCCCGGTTTAGAAAGTACCTGCCTTGCAAATAGAGATCCTGTGCTTCGGAGTCGATCGGTCGAGTCGGAGTCAGGCGTGCCTGCTCCTGCGGCGTCACTTTTGTTCTGATCTGCTCGGCAATTTCCCGTGCCACCTCGCTCTCGAGGTCAAGGGCACCTGCCAGGTTGCGAACATACTCATTCTTCCAGACATGGCGACCTGTTCCGGCGTCGGTCAACTGGGCAGTGATGCGCAGCTGACTGCCTTCACGGACTACAGATCCGTCCACCACGCCATCGACGTCAAGCTCACGCGCCAACTCGCGGAAATTGTCGCTGTTCCTAACACTCATCGATGACGTCCTGGAAATGATGCGCAGAGCCGATATCTGGCCGAGATCCGAAATTAGTTTCTCTGTCATACCATCGGCGAAGTATTGCTGGCTAGGATCACCGGACACATTATGCAGAGGCAGGACCACGATTGCCCGAATTTTAGGAACGTGATCTGAGCGCACGCGCCAGTATTGGAGTGCCAGGGCGAGTCCAAGTGCAATACAGACCGCCACAAGCCCATACCCTCGGGCCCGCGAGATGATCTTAAGCGAGAGTGGGTTCGAGGAGGCCATGCCTCGCCTCTCCTGCGACTGGGAACGTTCCGGGGCGTCAGTGATTATACCAGTTGCTTGAATTCACTTCGGAACTGGCAAAAAGCTGACGGCCAGCATTCCGTCCTGTTCGATCCAATGCCCAACGACACTGCGTCCCCGGCTTGGTTTTGGCACCTCCAATTTGGGCCAACCCAGTGTTCTTCGGCTACAAACGAGCAGCCACTCCCGGCTCCCGTGCGTGCGAGTGGTGGGACAAGCCATTCGCGTCAGGGCTGAACGCGTTCTCATCGGCCTTATGGAGCTTCACCAGGCCCGTTGCTGGTGAAACGAACACCAATGAATTCGAAAAAGTTGCCACGTGATCGGTGAAGCGCTGGGTCGTGGGGTCGAATTCTCTTAGTTGGAACTGCAGCAGACCGATGTCGGTGACGTCTCCCGTAATTCCGGAAATCCGCACCCGGTCGCCAACCCTAATTCCCCGCTTCCCAACCAGCAGCAGATAGCCAACACCGGCAGCAATCACGTTTTGAAGGGCAACCGCTATACCGGCGGCGAGAAGCCCAAAGTAGGTGGCCAATGAACTCAAATCCGAGGCGAAGCCCACCGCGGCGACCACCAGAACGGCGGCCAGCGTCAACAGGCGCTGGGCAATGCTTATGCGGCGACGGCGATCGAGGTCTTGAATATGGCGCTCCGCGACCCGGCGCGAAACCTCGCTGACGCCCATCAGCACACCCATAAGCAGCACGACGACGAGCATTCGAAAAATCAACTTCTTCCAAGCCTGCCGGTATTCCCGCTCAACCATGCTGCGCCAATCCGCAAGGTGCGACTTGTATACGGCGAGCAACACTTTTTGCTTGTCTAACGCAACAATGACGGGCGCCAGGCTTTTGAGTTCGACTGTAAGCGCATCGAGTTGGGTTTTGTCTTGCGTCAATAACGCCAAATCTCCGGTTCGCAGACTGCTAATGGCGCTTTTCTGAATTAGCCGGCTGATGCACTCCGCCATTGGGTCTCTCATGTTCTGTGCGGACCCAATCAGGTTGTCAGTGAGGAGCATCTTGTCGTCGATGATCCGGCGCTTACGCTTCAATGCTGAGATTTCTGACCACAGCTTGATGATGCCGCCGTCGCGTGCATTGCTCACTCCTTTGGAACCTGAATCCTGCGTAGGCAATCTCGCCAAAGGAGTTGCCGGGTTACTCACTTCAGGCAGAGTCTGTGAGAGATCATCAATGGTGGAAGCCAAATCTTCGGTGTGGCCTTGTCCAGCAGCGGCATTTTGAGCGAATTCGACTAGGTCATTAATGGTTTTCGAGGCGGCCTGCAGGAGCGCAGATCGGCTTTGGGCCTCGGCCAGGGCTGCCAACAATTTGCCGCGATCTGCTCCGCGGGACGTGGCGAGCTTTCCATTGAGTTCCTCAATGTCCTCAGCTGTTTTCTGGTTCTTCGCGTCCGTTTGGTTTTGCAATGAGATGAAGCGGGCAAGATCGGAAGACGACGCCCCTTCCGGTACGGCAACTGTTGAATGATTTAAGGAAGGGCTGCCGATAGACGCCAGGGCTGCATCCGCTCTCGCGAAATCGAAGGAAAAGCGGACAATTTGCGATTCAATCGGTTGGTTGTCATCCAGAAACAGGAGATCGGACGGGTCGTTTGCAATCTGTCGTTCGGCGTACGTATGGCGATACCAATCCACCGACTGGAAAAGGAACGATATCACTTGCCGGTTCGCAGGCAGCTCATACGCGACGTTGCGTGGCGTGTCAGCGAAGAGTCCAGCGGCCATTATCAGAGCCAAAAGGACACAACAGCGGACAATGCGCGTTCTAGCACTCATATCTTTCATAACTGTGATCCGCTGATGGACACATCTCAGATTGAACGCAGACCTCCATCGGGGCATTGCACTTTTCGTTCCATTGGATCTCGCGCAAGTGAATCACTGCCCGGCGCATGATCAAAAGCTTCTGAGTCTCTCTGGGCGTGTTTCCTCCTTGCGCCGTGATTACCTCGACATTTGTGTCAAGAACCTCGTGTCAAAGAAGTGACACTAGACCTTCACGTTCGCCGAGTCCGGCATGGGAAAGGAACGAATTTTCCGGAATGGATCGAATCTGGAACGCGAGCCTGGGGTTGATGCCGTAATCAACGCGTCCGTTGTACTCGGGCAGATTGAACGAGACTGTGGATCACGGTTCCCAGAATCGATCCGTAGAAGCTCTGCGCTCTCCAATGGCGACGAAACAGCAAGGACTGTCACCATGCAGAACAGTTTCATCGCAAACGCTATCATCGCGCTGCGTTAGGCTCTACCCGGCTTAGCGCGTAAGCTACGATGAGGTAAAGCAAGAGAGGTTAGGCATCGTCGGCATTACACGCGTGATATTAGTACAGTTGCAGTGGAACCATTTTTAGCCGATTTATCCCGCTATGCCTATCTGTTGAATGTAGCCTTGGAGCTCACGAAAACGCGTAAGAGCATTTTGCGTATACTCCTGGAATCTCGGATTCGCGAACAGAGGAGGGTTGACGAACCGGGAAGCTTCGGGCGGGACGAAAGCTTTGGCTTGCGCCACAGCGTCGGACATTGCGTCCATGGTTGCTGCGAATTCATGGCGCAGTTCGACGAGTTGAGGCTCGTTGAGAACATCGCGATCACGCTCGTGGTACAGAAAAACCACCTGGTTCCAAAAGAGCGCGGCGGCAGTCAGGGCCGTACGCAGGATGGTCTGGCTCAACTCGATGTGCGGCTCGCGGTCCGCTCCAAACTCATACTCGACCGCATCGTTCATGGTTCGAAGGGCGGCGACAGTCTTGCCTGCCCGGTCGCGCAGCGTTTCGGCCTCCTTCAATTCGCCATCGCGTTGTATGGCAGACTCTGGAAGCCGAAAGAGCTTGGCTCCGTCCTGAAGGAGAGCGCCTAACGTGCGACGCATAGTGGTGACGGTGCGCACCGGCCAGATCTGATCGAACACGACCCACATGACGAACAGGGCAAGCAGGATGCCGATCAAGCGGTCACGCGGGGGAGCCAGGTGCGTGGGGGCCGAGGATCCCTCGAAGGCCACCAGATAGAAAGAGAAAGCAATTTGCATGCCGACGTAACTGAATCGCCGGCCCTGTGTGACCCATCCCGCGACGAAGGCAACGCTGGAGATGAGAACCATGAGCGAAGTTATCGAATCCATGCTGGGAAACAGGAATGCGGCTGCTCCTATTCCCATCAGTCCTCCGATCATCGAGCCCAAGATCCGGAACGCAAATTTCTGTTTGATCGCGCCGGTGGTAGTCAGTCCGGTAATGAATACCGTGATCACGCAAGTGGAGATGCCCGGGTAATTGAGCACGTGATACAGGATGTAGCAGATCGTCGCGCAAAGGCTAAGCTTGAGACCGAACGCAACGTTTGCCAGGCTGGTGAATCCCCCCGGGATCAAGAGCGGCACTTTCCTTGCCGGAACTGCCACGAGTTCCTTGTCCTCAGGTTCGCCGCCGGTCGGCATGGACCGGATGGCGTGAAGCATGGCCTCCACCCGATCGAGAAGCGTTGGATGGGGGCCTATCCGGAATTCATGAGTGATCGGCTCGGGGTGGGCGGTGCACCCGAAAGCGTTTCGCGCGTCGGCAGCAATCTGTTTGTAGCGCAACAGGCTCACAGAATCGTCAGCGTAGGGAGCAGAGCCGACTGCGGCGGCGAGATCCATTAGCTGCGCGAGCATGGTAATGCGGACGCGAGCGCCGATCATCAATGTGCCGGTGTCAAGGTTCCGTTCGACAATCTTGTTGTAGAGTGCCTGCATTCCGTCTTGCCCGGTTTCGGCGAGTCGGCTAACCCGTGAAACGGCTTCCGCGCGTTGCTCGGGGCTCGCCTTCTCGGCGAGCAGCGCGAACATCGAGAGGAATGCCCGCCAGCGGATCGTATGCTGTTCGCACAATAAGTCCGCGGGGTGGCGCGCACCAAAAACGTACTCCACGGCGATGGAGGACAAAATCGGTATAGAGAGGGCGCTGATGATCCAGAGCGAAGTTGTGACCAGGCGGTGGGCAGGCGCGTGGGTCTCCCAAAAGGCAATCAAAGTAACGAAGATAAAGGCCAAAGTAGAGCCGAGCGCCGGTTGAGTCGTCGCAACGGTGAATAGGCCGGCGATAAGGCTCACCAGGGCAACCCCAAGGACACGAGCCATGGGGTCATTATCGGTCAGAATAACAATGCCAAATTCAGTTGCGACGGCGGCGAGTATAGGAACCAGGATAAAGAGCGAGCGGAGAGAGACGGCAGGGCTCTCTCGCCCCACGAAGAAGACGAAATACAAAGCGACCGAGGCGTACGGCACTTGCAGGATGAGCACTGCCATCAATGTCAAACTGGTCGCAAGCACGAGGCGCAGCGTAGTGCTCAAACGCCCGGGAGTGGGCTGGAGGTCCTGCCAGACTCTTTCCGCCCAAGACCCTACTGAGTTTGCCCGAGAGGGCACCAGGAAGGGCGGCAAAGGCGAGGCCAAGGTAGCCACGGTGCTCTGTTCCATCGCGTTATCTCACCACCGTTGCTGCCGTCTCGCCCATCCGGAAGAGCGCAGGGTCGGGATCCTGAACACGAACACGCACCGGAAATCTCGTAGAGAGATGTACCCAGTTCAACGTGCGCTCAATGTTGGGCAGCCCGTTGGCCACCGCGCCATCCTCGGGGAAGACACCAAACCCGATGCTCTCAACTACGCCATTGAACCGGCGGTCGGGATGACCCATCAAATACACATCGACATGGCTGCCCGCCCGGATCTCCTTGAGCTTGGACTCACGGTAGTTCGCAACGACCCACCAGTTGCGCGTGTCGATAAGCGTGAACATGGGGCTGCCGGGGTGAGCATAGGCTCCTTCCGAGATATTCATGTTCGTAACGTAGGCGTCGAACGGGGCGACCACGCGGCAGTATTCGAGATCAAGCTGAGCGTTTAGAACCTTAGCTGCTTTAGCCGGACGCTGCGCGATGAGCGTCTCAATCCGGTCGACGGCGTGGACAGCCTGGCCAAGCTTGGATTCAGATTCAGACGCAGCCGCATCCGCCTGTTCCTGACGCAGGACTGCCTCGCCGTACTGGGCTTGGGCCTGCGATAGAGTAGCCAGCGATGCGTCGTAGTTTCCCTGCGCGACACGGACCGCAGTGTTTGCCTGATCGACCTGATCAACGGTCACGTATTTTTTCTTGAGCAGAGGTTCAATGCGATCGCGGTCGTTGGTGGCGTATTTGAGTTGCGCCTTGGCGGCGGAGGCTGCTGCTTGCGCCCGGATCACGGTGGCCTTGGCCATTTCGATGTTGCTGAGGGCCGTCTTGATTCCGGTTGTGGAGATGTGAAGACCAGCGCGAGCCGCGTCTTCCGCATTATGCTGCGCTGCAATCTTGCGCTTCTCGTCGATGATCTGTTCTTCCAGGATTGCCTGGTCGGCAAGCGCCTGTTGCAAGGCGTATTCGTAGGGGCGGGGATCGATCAAAAACAGCAGCGTGCCCTTCTTTACGAAAGTGTTGTCCTTGACGGGAAGTCCCACCAGGCGTCCGCTCACCTCCGGAGCAATCTGGATGAAGTTCGCTCGGACGCTCGCGTCATCGGTGCGCGGGTTGTGGTCCGTCTCCATAATTACCACCAACAGGACGACAGCCGAGGCTGTGAAAACTCCAACTCCAATCCTGCGGCCCCATCGCTTGCGGTCGAACTGCTTAATTCTTGGGTCCATGTGCTCGTCCTCAGTGGAAGAAGATCAGCCAAAGCAGGCACGTCATGAGAATGACGGCGCATGGATAGAAGAGCGCCCGCGGACCGACTTCTGTTTCGAGGCGATAGCGAAGCAGAATCGAGCGGACCGGGAACGCTAGGATCACGCCCGCCGTCAGGCAGATCATCCACGCAGGCAAAAAGGAACCAATAATGTTGATCGCGGGCGCGCGTCCACACGCGGTCAAGCAGAGGCAGGCGGCTAACCACACGAGACTTGCCGAATTCACCTTCATTTCTGACCATCCATGCTTTGCGGAGTTGTCGCCGGGGTTTGGTTACGCAACAGGTTGCCGGTGACAAACTCCAGGTTGACCGCCTCGATGAACAGTTGGGATCGGGCAGAGACGCTGGACAACCGGGCCTGCGCCAATTGCTTTTCCGCCGTGAGCACATCCACCAGGTTTTTGACACCGTATTGGTACGCGTCCAGTGAAGCGGAGTACGAAGTGCTCGCGGAATCGAGCAGAGCCCTTGCAGCCTGCTCTTTTCTCACTGCGGTGCGAAAGGCAATATATGCGGTCCAAACTTCGCGTGTGGCTTGATCCCGTAGCTCGGTCATCGCGTCCTGGGCTTCGCGCCGCTTGGATTGGGCGATTGCAAGGGCATTCTTCCTTGCGCCGCCGTCCCAAAGCCGCCATTCGATGCCCACCGCAGCGGACCAGGTCGGTTCGCTGGCATTGCCAAACGTCCCATAGTCCGCGGTAGGCCAGATGCTGGTTTGCGCGGCGGAGCCGGTGAGGCCGATCTGAGGACGGTATGCCGCCTTGGCCTGGCGGATGGCGCCGTCGGCAGCGCGGATCTCTGCGGCCATGGCTTCTAAGTCCGGCCGGTTGGTCATGGCTCGATCGATGAGGGAATCGATGGAGAGACTTAGGGTTTGGGGCAGTGGTGTGTCTTTTTGTCCAGCGATTAAAATATTTGGAGAAGGATCGGCACCAACAGCTTCGGTAAGCTTGACGCGCGCGATCTTCTCATCGCCATCGGCTGATTCGACATCAAAGAGTGATTGCGCCGTCTCCGCACGTGCATTCAGCACATCGGGCATAGTGGCACGCCCGTTATTCATTCGATCCTCCGCGGCATCCTGCGTTGTCTGCGCGGTCTTGAGTGTCTCCCTGGCTGCCTCCAGCCGTTCCTGGGCCGTAAGCAGCCCGTAGTAATCGGCCGAGGCGCGGAAGGCGACCTCCTGGTTGGCCGCGATGAAGTTGGCGCCGGCAGCGATCTTTTGGGCTGCTGCCTCGTCGACCCTGCCTTCACGCTTGCCAAAATCGAAGATCAGATACTGTAACGTGATTTCCGGCTGAACGATGGGCAACTCAACCATGACGTAACCATGTGGGGCCAGTGGCTTGGGAAAGGGCACGATCGCTCGTTGATCGCCGAAAGCGGCCAAGCCGGCAAGCACGGGGTAGTACGCGCTCTTCTCCACTCCCAGCGCCTCAGCCCTTTGCTTTGCACGCTCCCACAGGATGCGCGTGCGAGGGTTATTGCGCTCGGCCATATCGATCAGTTCTGCCAACGTATACGGGTGGCCAGGATCAATACTGGCAACCCCGTCTTGCGCAACAGCACGGGCGGCACAATCTGCGGCTGCCGCCGCAGTTGTGGCGATCCCCGAACATTGCCCCAGGACACGAGACGACGCCGTGCTCCACAGGAGAGGGAGCGCTGAGACAAGCCAGAGGCTGGACTTCAAGCGAAACTGCATCGCGTCCTTTTTTTCAATCGAGGTTGAGCACCCGTGTTACATACATTTGCAGCGGACCTCGATGACAACGCCAGCGTTTGCCGATGAAGGGCAGCAAAACAAGGGCATGCGCCGATCTCATTGATCCAGTGAGTCGTCAAACCTCCAACGCCTGCGACATGATCAACCACACCACGTCCGATCGAGTCCAAGAAGTTCATAGGCTGGTATGCCCATCCGTTTCAAGGAAGTGATCGAGTTTTGTCACTTCGAACGGGTAGCGTGGTTGATCCTGCATGTCAGTTAGTTCCTGCGCCGAGAAGTTTGCCTGACCCAAGAGTTTGCACGCGTCGTGCCATTTCCATGGAGTGGAGTCGATCTCCGTATCTCGCTGCAGGTAAAGGACGGTTTGTTCCGCAAGAGGGTCAACACTTTGACTGCGGAGCCATCTGAATGACAGTTAACGCCATTTCCACGCGTTCGCGATCAGAATCTGTTGTGTCGATGCGGAATGCGGGCATTCTCGCGGAAGCTCTCCCCTCCGCAAGCCTGATGGATGAAAGACAGGCGTCCTGATCGCCCCGTTCAAAGTGTTCCGACACTTTCCTGCCAAATCCATTTGGTCTGAAACCCGGCTGCTCTCATTCGGTCTCTCTTGTGGAAGTATTAGCAGTGTCCGAAACCGAAATGCTTTCACCCCTAGTGCCCGCATGGAATGAACGTTCGTTCTCGAGGTACTTGTTCGGTGAACATATGACACTGACAGTCGTAATTGCTGCCACATGTGTCCAAAAGTGATCGAACACGTCAATATTCAGACATTCAAGACTGGTCAATTCAAATGCTTTCAGGCAACTTCGTGGTCGACTCCCGTTTGGCAAGCTAGTTGCACAACGTGAGAGTGACGTTGGAACATCACCACTTCACTCCGCGAAGGAATCGCAATATGCAACAGGCACAATCTGCAGTAAAGCCGGAGAACATCCTTCCTCTGCTCTGTACCGCCACCGATCATGGAGTGTTGCAGGGCTCACAGTATCGGGAACATGATGTGCATCCCTCTTTCGCGTTAGAGCGGATGGTGCTCTCGGGAAAGCCTCACGTTGAGCCAAGTCGAAACGCCAACGGGGTCGATGCGATCTGCGCGGTTGAGTCCACTGTAACGATGCGCCCGAAAGTGGTTGCTGCGGATCTTGTTAATAATTCGCTGGTCGACTATCGGCTTGCGTCTGATGAACAGTTGCTGGCGGCGGCAAGATCCTTGGACGGGCAAGCGTTTGTCGAATTGAGCAGCAGGTATGCAGATTCGGTTCACACGAGGGTATTCAGGATCCTTCGCAATCGCGAAGACACTGAGGATGTCGTACAGGAAGCATTGGTTAAGGCTTACACTCACCTGGGTGAATTTCGCGGCTCTTGCGCCTTCTCAACGTGGTTAACCAGAATAGCGATCAATTCCGCTCTGATGGTGCTGCGAAAGAGGAGATCGCATTCCGAAGTGTCGTTGGATCAACGGGGAGATGAGGATCAGACATGGGAAGTATGGGAGTTTCCCGATCCACATCCCAATGCGGAGCAGGTATACGCGAGGCGCCAAACGATTGACCTGTTGTCTCGCGTCGTCAAACGGCTTCCCTTGCGCCATAGAGGCATCCTCGAACAGTACCACGGCAGGGAACAGTCAATGCAAGAGGCTGCCGATACGCTCGGAATCACGGTGGCTGCAGCGAAGTCTCGTCTCCTTCGAGCGCGGCTTACCATTCGCTCGACCCTCGTAAGAAAACGTATCTCGATGGCGAACGCGTGTTACTGACAAGGGCGAGAATCAATACACGACTATGGCGAACTGGAACTGCCGTTCGTTCACGAATGGGCGCCACTACATCTGATATGCGCGATGATGGCCGTAAAGGCACACCATAGACGAACCCGTCAGCTGTTCGTCGTCGATCCGAGTTCGATAGGGGGCCCTGATCTATGTCTGCCACCGCGGTTCCTATGTGCATACAAAAGCTTCCTTCGGCGGCTCTACGTGGGTTTGCCTGGGCGGTGCTAGTCTACTTCATCGGAGTGATTCTGTGGGGAACGCTGGTGCGCGCGACCGGTGCAGGTGCGGGGTGTGGAAACCATTGGCCCCTGTGCAATGGAACGGTGATGCAGCACTCGCCGCGCGTAGAGACCATGATCGAGTTCACCCATCGCATCACCAGCGGTCTGTCATTCTTCTTGGCGGTTGGTCTTCTAGTGTGGACATTTGCCCGCACGGTTCGCAGTCACCTCGCACGCGCCGCATCGGTGGCGGCAGTCGCATTTACGATCATTGAAGGTGTACTCGGGGCGTTGCTGGTCAAGCTGGGACTTACTGCGCAGAGCGAGTCACCTTTGAGGGCGCCCTATCTCGCGCTGCACCTTGCCAATACGCTTTTACTGCTCGCGGCGCTCGCGCTCACTGCTCATTTCCTCAGTCGTGGGTGCGGGTATACGCGCAAGACCATTCGCGTAATTGCACCGCTCGGGGCGGCTGCCGGAGTGATCGTGGCGTTGATCGTTGGCGTCACCGGGTCTCTTGCCGCGCTTGGCGACACACTGTTTCCGGCGACTTCGATCGGCGCGGCGCTGGCACAGGACTTCTCTGCGACCAGCGTCTGGCTGGCGCGCTGGCGCTGGACGCATCCCACCATTGCCTTCTTTACGAGTGTTTTCCTTATCTGGCTGCTGGTGCGGGCATCGCGACGTTCCGTGCACTGGGACAATCGCGGTCTGTCGGTGATGGTCCTTCTTCTGCTGGCGGCGCAGTATTTGTTGGGAATCCTGGGCGTGATGCTCCTTGCACCCATCTGGCTGCAGGTATTGCATCTGCTCGGCGCGGATGTGCTCTGGGCTGGGCTGGTGGTGCTTGCAGCGCGGGTGACATTGGAACCGGAAA
>Ga0335080_10006386_pt1 | contig 12179 bp, 14 predicted proteins | sample Lox_Sample_34_FD_206720 | JGI IMG/M metagenome (GOLD analysis project Ga0335080, IMG submission 206720) | Soil microbial communities from Loxahatchee National Wildlife Refuge, Florida, United States - Lox_Sample_3.4 | ecosystem: Environmental > Terrestrial > Soil > Wetlands | place: USA...
GCACAAGCAGCAGTACTTCGAGGTGATCGGCTCGCGGGCGATGTACAAGGACGGCTGGTGGGCGTGCGCGCGCCTCGACAAGGCCCCGTGGGACTTCTCGCCGGCGGCGCTCGCCCCGTTCGCCCCGGGCAAGTGGGACCCCGAGCAGGACAAGTGGGAGCTGTACTACCTGCCGGACGACTTCACGCAGGCGAATGACCTCGCGGCCAAGAATCCCGAGAAGCTCGAGGAGCTGAAGACGCTGTTCTGGGAGGAGGCCGAGCGCAACCGGGCACTGCCGCTGCTCGGCTCCATCTGCGTCTTCTTCGGCATCCTGCCGCCTCTGCCGACGATCACCCGTTACACGTTCGCGGGCGACGTCCAGAACGTGCAGAAGGGCCTCGTCCCGCGGGTTGCGGGGCGCTCGTACGCGATCGAGGCGGAGCTCGAGATCCCCGAGGGCGGCGCCGAGGGCGTTATCTTCGCCAACGCCGACTTCATCGGCGGATACGGGCTCTGGGTCGACGGCGACGGCAAGCTCAACCACACCTACTCGTTCCTGGGCGTGGAGAGCTACAGGCAGACCTCCACCGAGAAGATCCCGGCCGGCAATGTGACCGTGAAGATGCTGTTCGAGTCCGACGAGCCGAAGCCGGGCTCCGGAGGCAACGTCACGCTCTGGGCAGGCGACAAGCAGATCGGCGAAGGCCGAGTCGAGAAGACCGCCCCGATGATGCTGACGTCCTACGCAGGGATGGACGTGAGCCGCGACAACGGCCTCGTCGTCGACCTCGACTACGAGGACAAGGCGCCGTACCCCTTCACGGGGACGGTCAAGAAGGTCGTCTTCGACCTCAAGCCCGGAAACCACGAGGACCAGAAGGCGCTGCACGAGCACGAGAGCATCCACGCCGTCGCCCACGGAGTGGGCGCGTAAGGAGCGGGGTCGACATGAACCAATTCACGATCACGAGGTCGCTGGACGCCCCGGTCGACCGCGTCTGGGAGATCATCGGCAATCCCGGTGCGTCGCCCGGCCGGGGCGTGGACGTCAGCGTCCAACGAGTGGGAGCCGCCGACGGCACCGGGCTCGTCCGTGTCGTGAAGGTCGGTCTCACGACGGCCCACGAGGAGATCACCGATGTCGGCCCGGGCTACTTGATCCGGTATCACCTGCTCAAGGGCGCTCCGGTCCACGACTACTGGAGCAGCGTGGCGCTCGAGGAGTCACCCGACGGCGGCACACTGGTTTCCTGGCGTGCGCGGTTCCGCCCGGTCGTTCCGGGCACCGGGTGGGCCGTTTCGATCCTGTCGAAGCACACCCTCAACCGCGTGCTCGACGCGCTCGCCGAGAGCTCAGGCGCGCGCGACGGGATCGGACGGAACTGAACAACGGCAAAGGAGGAACGATGGCAATCGGACCGGTTCAGCTGCTGGTGCTGGGATTCAACCACCCCGAGTTCCACGGCGAGATCATCGAGGAGCTCGAGAAGCTCCGCGAGAGCGACACCGTCCGCGTGATCGACGCGCTCGCGGTGCACAAGGACGCCGAGGGCGAGATGGAGGTTGCCCACCTCAGCAACCTCAGCAAGGAGGAGGCGATCGAGTTCGGCAGCAAGGTCGCCGCCCTGATCGGCCTCGGCATCGAGGGCGAGGAGGGGATGGAGAAGGGCGCCGAGATCGGTGCGGAGGCGGGGGCCGAGGGGATCCATGCGTTCTCCGACGAGGAGGCGTGGGACATCCTCGAGGAGATCCCCAACGACTCCGCGGCGGCGCTGATCCTGCTCGAGCACCACTGGGCGGTGCCGCTTCGCGACGCGATCCTGCGCACGGGCGGCATCGGTCTTGGCGACGGCTTCATCCATCCGGCCGACCTGGTCGCGATCGGCATCGCCACCGAGGCGGAGGCCGAGGAGCTCGCCGCGATGCACCCGAGCGAAGCAACGGAGGTGGTAGAGAGATGATGGCCCGCAGAATGGTCCGCCGCACTTCACGACGCACGGCGCGCCGGCGGTAGGAACGACGGGACGGCCTCTTCCGCGTGCGCGGGGGAGGCCCGTCCTCCTTCGAGATGACCTGGAGCTCGCGGTTCCGTGCTCGCCAGTACCTGAGGGGAAGCCTCTGGGTCGTGCCGCTCGTTGGCGCGATCCTCGGGGCTCTCTTCGGCAGCCTCGGGTACTTCGTCGATCAGCACGTCAGCGTCTCCGCCTACTGGCAGTACTCACCGTCCACGGCGAGTACCGTGCTCTCGTCGATCGTCGGCTCGACAGCCGCCCTGATCGGGTTCGTCGTGACCGTGACGGTCCTCGTCGTGCAGATGGCGACGGGTACGTTCTCGGCGCGGTACATGCGCCTCTGGTACCGGGACCGGATGCTGAAGGCCGTGCTCGCCCTGCTGATCGGGACGCTGGCGTTCGCCTTCCAGCTCCTGCGTCACGTCGGGAGCACCGCGCCCGACATCGGTGTGACCGTGGCCGGGCTGCTGCTCCTGGTCAGTCTCATCTTCTTCATGCTCTACCTCGACCGCGTCCTCCACCGGATGCGGCCGGTCGCAGTCGCGGCCCTCGTCGCCGAGGACGGCCGGGAGGCGTTCGAGACCGCCGTGCGGTGGGCGGCGAGGCCCGACGCGCCCGACTTCGTGGCCGGGCACTTCAAGCCGAGCGGCGATCCTGCCCTCCGGGTACGGAGCACGATGGCCGGCTCGATCCAGGCGATCGACGACTCGGGGCTGGTGCGCTGGGCGCGCGAGCACCGGTGCCTGCTCGTCCTGCCCCACCCCGTGGGCGACTTCCTGCCGGTGGGGTCGACGCTGATCGAGGTGCACGGCGAGCCGCCCGACGGGGCCGGGCGGAAGCTCCGTGGGATGGTCGCGCTGGGAGTCGAGCGGACGATCGAGCAGGATCCTGCGTTCGCGATCCGGATCATGGTCGACATCGCAAACCTTGCCCTCTCCCCGGCGGTGAACGATCCCACGACGGCGGTCCAGGTGCTCGACCACCTCGGCGAGACCCTCCGCCTGATCGGGACGACGGACCTGGCCGGGCAGTCGAAGGCCCGCGGCGAGCCGGGGCCTGGAAGCGTCGTCATGCACGCGCGGCGTTGGGAGGACTTCCTCGCGCTCGGGGTGACGGAGATCCGGGACTACGGAGCCACGGGGATCCAGGTGGGCCGGCGCCTGTGCGCGCTCCTCGAGGAGCTGCTCGAGGCGGTGCGGCCGGAGTACCGCCCCGCCGTCGAGGACGAGCTCGCGCGGCTCGCCGCGGTCGTCGAGAGGACCTGGGCCGGCACGCCCGACTTCGACCGCGCGATCGACTCCGACCGTCAGGGGATCGGCGGGCCGAGCGCATGATCGCCACGGCGGCCAGATCCGCGCCGCTCGTGCGCTGCTGCCCATGTACTGATCGCGCCGACTGCGATCGTCTCCGGCCTCTCGATCCTCGCCGGCGGCGTCAAGGCCGTCGCGGGCTCGAACGGCACGGCAGACCAGATCGCCGAGGCGAACGAGTCGCTGGAGAGCGGTGCGATCACCCAGGCCGAATACGACGGGCTCAGGGCAAAGGCGCTCGCGGCCTGACGAAACAGTCCGCGGGTCGCCGTCAAATCGAAAGAGGAGCACTCGATGAACCGTTCAGCATTCAAGATCGCGGCGGCAGCGATCGCCGTCGTGCTCGGCTCGGTCGTTCTCTCGTCGTGCGGCGGAGGAAACAGCACTGCGATTGCGACTGATACCACCGCGACACGCACGGCGACGACGCCGACAGTCTCGGCGCCGACTGCGACTACGCAGACGAAACCCGCCGCGACGGCGCCGACTCCCACCCAGACGACCCCGGCGACGACCGCGTCGACGACCACGGAGACGGCCCCTGCGGCGACGGTGACCGTCACTCAGACCAATACGCAGACGGAGCAGACCACGGTCACGACACCGCCGCCGACTACGACTACCTCGGCCACGACCACCTCGGCCACGACCACCTCGGCCACGACCACCTCGGGTGTGAACCCGGCAGCGGCAGCCGCCGCCGGCGCGGCCGTCGCGGCCAACAACCAGCAGTCGACGACCAGCAGCACGCAATGGGGCTGGATCGCGTTCGGCATCCTCGCCGGCGCCGTTATCGTCGGTGCGATCGTCTGGTGGCTACGACGGCGCTCGTCGAAGAAGGCAGACGGGAACCAGCCTCCGGCCGATGGCACGCCCACAGACTGACCGCGCGCAGGGACGCAACTATGCTTGGAACAGGTCACCGTGACCGGGTCTGTTTGGGCGTGGGTAGAGGCAGTGCTTCACTGTCTCAACAACGCAGCTTCGGGAGCTTGCCTCTCTGGAGAGCAATCTCCGCCTCGGTCTCGAGCGACGCGCCGCTCGTCCCGGTCATGTCCCAAGACCTACTCTCCTGAGGTGATTCAGTCAAAACCGCAGGTCGGCACGGCTCGCCGGCGAGCCACCCGACGAGGCCGGCGGCCGATCAGCGCTTTTCCTACTCCGGGCCGGTGAGCAGCCCGAGCTTCCTGGCGCGGTCGACCGCCTCCGAGCGTTTGCCGACTCCGAGCTTCTGGTAGATATTGGCGACGTGCGTCTTCACTGTGCTGCGGCTTCTGCCGAGGCGCGCACCGATCTCCTCGATGGTGAGGTGCGTCGGAAGGAAGGGGAGCACCTGCGACTCGGCCGGAGTCAGATGGAATCGTTCGCGGGTGGCGCCGTTCTCGAACTCCCTGACTGTCACAACATCGGAAGCGTCCCACGAGCGGCGCTGAACTTCATCGGCCAGAACGGCCGGTATTTCCGGTCAACGCACGACCATTAGGCCAGGGGGACGCCGCCGACAAGCAGCCGGAACAGAATCGCTGACTCAGTCGTCGATCTCCTCCCAGACCGACTGCTCGTCGTGCTCCTCCCAGTCGGCGCCAGGCATCGCGATCGCCCAGCTCGTCCATGTTCCGAACGGCCGGGCCGGGGCGGTCCTGACTCTGGCGCGGACGACCGTGCCGGGTGTGAGCTCCACCGGCGCACGTAACGGCGCCGTCGTCATCCCCCAGTGCGTCGGCGGATCGCCGGGGCCCACGGATAGCGGGATGCCGGGCGCGAGTTCGGCGCTGAACCAGAGTGCCAGCGCGTTGGCCGTACCGTGATCGCGGACCTGCAGCAGCACCTCGGCTTCGTGAGGCGCCTGCGCCTGCTCGAACGAGATCAGGTCCGCATCCGTCGTCCACATCCGGCCCGGCTCGGAGCGGCTGTCGCCCGCCGCCAGGTGACGGAAGGTGCCGGAATAGGAGATCTCGTTGACCGTCATCTCGACCAGTCCGTCGAGCCGGAGGCCGTACGGGTTATCCCCCAGGAACTCCACCGTCTCGCCGAGATAGCGGTCGTGCACCAGCCCGGCCCACGCCGTGACCAAGCGCGGAATCATGACTCCGCCCGGTTTGAGCCAGCGATCACGGGCGGCGATCACCGGAGCCAGCATTCCTTCGTCGATTCCGAACCCTCCGAGCCACTCCGAGACGATTACATCGACACGTTCCGGAAGCTCGACGTCCATGAGGTCGCCGTGGATCACCTGGACGATCTCCGCGAACCCGTTGGCGGCGGCGAGCTCCTGGGCCAGGACAGCGACCGTCGTCCGCTCCACCGCGTAGACGCGCGCAGCTCCGGCCCGCGCCGCGAACATGCTCAGGATGCCGCTCCCCGCCCCGACATCGAGGACGATGTGGCCCGGGCGCACCACCGTTTCGATCGCACGCCGGAACGCCTCAGTACGAACACGGTCGCAGATCATCGTCCGGTGCACTTCGATCTCCGCGTACATCGGGTCGGGCGGGTTTCGGATCGGCGTTCGCACGGGTGGATTGTAAGTCGCTCCGGAATATCGGCCACTTCGGCTGAGGCGCTGCGAGGGCCGGGCGTGCCACTCTGGAGCGGCTCGAGTAGGCGACCGAACGAACGGGAAGGAGCTCTCCATGGGATTCAGGCGACGGACAAGGCGTCGGGCGCTGATCGCCGGAGCGGCGATCGCTCACCATCGTGACAGCCAGTACGCCGACCAGCAGCAGCAGGAGGTGCCTGACGATGAGTACCAGGAGCAGGCGCAACCCGCGCCGCCTCCGGTGGACCCGGCCGACGAGATCGAGCACCTCGCAAAGTTGCACGAATCGGGGGCGCTGACAGACGAAGAGTTCGCGACGGCAAAGGCGAAGTACCTCTGAGCGCGGTTCAAGCGGCAGAAGACTTCGAACGGATCGTTAACGACGGGAACAGGAGGCTGTGATGAGCGAATCGCGCAAGGACGTGCTGCTGAAGGCGTTAGAGGCCGAGGTCGGCGCGACGTTGGTCGATCCGGGCACGCTGTTCACCGACGACGTCGTCGGGTGGTCGCCGTATGCGAGCGTATCGGGGCTGCCGGCGGTCGCCGCGCTCGCTGCCCTCCGTGAGACGGCGTTCTCCAACGTCGTGATCATGTTCCGGGGGCTCGACGAAGTGGGCAACAAGGCGTATGCCGAATGGCTGATCGAAGCCGATCACACCGGGCCGCTCGTCCTCAGCGAGGATGCGGTGTTGGAAGCGACGGGACGGCGCGTCAAGTTGGCCGGCGCCACAGTGGCCGACTTCCGCGACGGGAAGATCAGGTCGTTCCGGACGTACTTCGACGACGTCTCGCTGATCGAGCAGATCGTCGCCGCCTGACCCGCGGGTCGCCTGTGGAGTTCCGCGTAGAGGACAAGCCGGATCCTCTCGATATCGAGGTCCTCGAAACGGAGATCCGCCGTGCCGCGGCTGACGCCACGGGGCTCAGTGACGAGGTTGAGCTGGCGATCTTCGTGCGCGACGCCGGCAAGGTGGTGGCGGGCATCAGCGGCTGGACCTGGGGCGACTGTTGCGAACTTCAGAGTCTCTGGGTGGCGCCAGGTCTGCGGGGTCGCGGCCTCGCGACTCGCCTCATCGCCGCCGCCGAGGCCGAGGCGGCGGCACGCGGGTGCACACAGACCGTCCACTTCACCTACGACTTTCAGGCTCGAGCTCTCTACGAACGGAACGGCTATGAACTGGTGGGTCGAGTCGAGGACTTCCCATCAGGGACGGAAGCCCTCTGGTACCGCAAGCGCCTGAATCCAAACGGGCCCTAGCTCAGCGAGCGCAGTCCGTCGGCGAGGAAGAGCGCGCCGATTGCGAGCCCGAGCACGAAGAGGAGGGCGTTTTCGTTCCGCGCGAAGGCCCCGCGCGTCCGCCGGAGCACTGCGCCGGAGCGCGACGGGAACACGAAGAAGAGCCCGAGCGGGACAAGCACGCCGGCCGCGCCGACGAGCGTGAACGCCGCCACCCCTTCGATTGGTGTCGCAGCGCCCCCGTCCATGCGGGCGAGCGCCACGGCCGCCCCGAGTGCGAGCGCGATCACCTTGGGATTGGCTCCGGAGAGTACGATCCCGAGGCCCGCCGCCTTCCTGGGCGTCACCGTGTCGATGGCCCCGATGATCGAGCTCGACCGTGCCGTGCGGCGGCCCCTGCCGAGGATCAGGAAGAGGGCCGCGGCGAGACACGCCAGGCCGATCGCCAGCTCGAGCCCAGCGACCCAGGACGGGTGCGCGTCCTCGACGCCCAGCTCGATGACGAGCCCGGAGAATGCGGCAGCCAGTAGCGCGACCCCGACCGTCCAGCCGATGGCGAAGAGCGTCCCGTTCGCTGCGGCGCGGCGGCTTGTGAGCAGGAGCAGGCTCGAGGCGATCGCGACCGGGCTGAAAGCGACCCCGAGTGCGTACGGAAGGGCGTCGCTCATCGGCTCGAGTCCTTCCCGAGGCCGAGCTGCTCCATCCGTTCGACCGCCTCCGACCGTGTCGCCGCGTCGAGCTTGCCGTAGATCGCGGAGAGGTGGGTTTTCACCGTCGCGCGCGAGAGGAAGACTCGGGCAGCGATCTCCTGCGTCGAGAGGTGCGTTGGGAGGAACGGCAGAATCCGGATCTCGGCCGGTGTCAGGTGCAGGTCGGACGCCCTCCGGATTCGCTGCTCCAGCGCCTCGAGTCGCGTCACCATCGCGCCGGGATCGGAATATGCGTCGAGCACTGCACGCGCATTGACAGCATGCCTCTGGGCCGCGGGGCGCATGCCGAGGTCGAAGCTGATCTCGCCCCAGCGGAGGTTCATGTCGGCAGCCACCCAAAGGGACCCGCGGACGAGGCGGTCGGCGTTCACGGCGGCCGCGAGCTCGGCGGCCGCGCGGTCGAAGTCGCCGTCGTGCGTGAGCACGGTCGCCTTTGCAGTGAAGGCAGCGAGGGCAGGCATTGTGTGCTCAAGCTTGGCGTCAGCCGCGAGCGCCCTCGCCCCCTGTGCCGCCTCGCGTGCCTCGGACCAGTGCTCGGCATCTGCGAGAGCGAGCGCGAGATAACCACCGATGAAGATCCTCACATGTGCGAGCTCGGGACGCTCTGCGGTGAGCATAAGCGCCTCGCGGAGCGGCTCGATCGCCTCCTCTGGGCGGCCGAGGAGCAGGGCGGCGATCCCGCGGCCCCGAGCGCCGCCAAGAAACCAACGGGTCCTCGCCTCCTTCTCCGCCGCGTACACGAACTCGGAGTCGGCGAGCATCTGGCCGATCCCGCCGACGCCGAGCGCCGAGCGCATGTTCGCGAGCGACACGCGGAGCGAGGTCGCCCCGTCGGCCGAAGGAACGTCGAGCTCGCCGCGCTCGGCGGCAGCCGCGAACCGCTGCACCTTTTCGGGCTCGCCGAGGAAGCCGTAGACCCAGGCCGCCGCAATCGCAAGCTGTGGATCGGACTCGATCTCGTCATCGGAGCAGTCGAGCAGCCACAGACGCACGGTCTCGAGCTGACCGAGGTTCAGGAACCGATCGACGCTGCCCAGGGCAATCCGCCCTGCCCGCTCGAAGTCCCCGCACTCGCGCGCACAGCGGAAGGCTTCGCCGGGGTCGCCGCCGTCCTGCTCGTGCCATTCCGCCGCGCGCGAGAGGTACACGGCGGCGAGTTCGGGGTGACGGCGGTCGAGTTCCGCACGTAGGAGCTCGCCGAAGAGGTGGTGATAGCGATACCAGCGCCGCTCGTCGTCGAGCGCGACCACGAAGGAGTTCGTGCGCTCGAGCTCGCGCAGCCTGTCATCGGAGTCGCTTGCCTCGAGGATCGCGTCGCAAACCGGTGCCGCCATCCGCCGCAGGATCGACGTGGCGAGCAGGAACTGCTGCTGCTCCTCGGGCGCTTGCGACACCACGACCTCAACGAGGTAGTCGGCGATTTCGCGCTGGTTGCCGCTGATCCGCTCGTCGACACCGTTCGACTCGGCGTGCTCGTGCATCGTGTGGAGCGCCAAGGTGATCCCCGCTGGCCAGCCTTCGGTCCGTTCGCGAAGGAGCTCGAGCGCGTCGTCCGAGAGTGAGACCCCGAGGCTCGATGCGAGCTCGCGCGTCTCGTCCTTGTCGAGCGCGAGCGCTTCCGCCCGGATCTCGACCAGCTCGCCTGTCGCGCGCCGGCGGCCCAGGGGCAGGTCGAGGTCCTCCCGCGTGACCACGATGAGCTGCGACTTCGTGGGAATCTCGTCGAGCAGGAACTTGAGCACCGAGAGGCTGCGCGGCTGGGTCAGCTCGTGCGCGTCGTCCAGGACGAGTGTGAGCGGCGCCAGCCGACCCAGCTCGGCGGCGAGCGCCGGCAGCACGAAGTCGTCGATCTGTGGGGTCGACGACGAGAGCTCGGCGAGCAGCTCCGGCGAGACCCCGTCGATCCGGTCGAGCGCGTAGGCGATCGAGTTGAGGAACACGATCGGATCGTTGTCGCCGTGATCGAGGTTGACCCATGCGAGGGGCTGGTTCCGCGCGTGGCTCCATTGCGACGCGAGAGTGGACTTGCCGTAACCGGCCGAGGCGGATACGAGGATGATCGACGCGTCGGCGGAGCGCTCGAGGGTCCGGATGAGACGCACGCGCTCGACCGTGCCCGGCCGGCGTCGCGGTGGATCGAGCTTGGAAGCGCGGAGCAGAAACCCGAGCAGCGTCGGCGCCGACGCCGTCGGGGCGCTGGTGCCCGCGTCAGCCACTCTCCCACGCGGGGAAACCGCAGCGCCCGGGGGACTCCTGGCTCTCGAGTACCGCTGATCGAATATCGGCCATTCCGGCCGAAGATATACGAACTGGGCGGCTGCGAGTCTAGGCCGACGAAGCTGACCACCCTAGGAGGCGACTGATGTCGACGCAGGCGTACGACGACCGCGGCCGAGGCTGGCTGCAGTTCACCGCAGTAATGCTCTTCGCCGTCGGGTTCTTCCGGATCATCTCGGCGATCGGATACTTCGCCGACAGTCACAAGGTCAACAACCTCACCAACGGCCTCTTTAGCGGTCACACGTGGGGCTGGGGGCTCTGGGACGTGCTGATTGCGGCCGCCGCGATCCTGGCTGGTCTCTCGATCCTCGCCGGCGGCGAGTTCGGGCGTGTCGTCGGCTACATCTTCGGCGTGCTCGTGCTCGTGCAGGGCTTCACCGTGATAAGCATCGCGCCCTGGTACGGCGCGGCGTCGATCACGGTCGGTGTGCTCGTCATCTACGGGCTTGCATCGACGCCGAGGCTGGCGCGGTCATGAGCCGGATGTGGTGGATCATCATCGGCGTCGGTGTCGGCGTCGCCGCGGCGATCGCGATCGGCGTGCTCGGCACACGCAACGAGCCATCGAAGAGCGACGCGGTCTCGACCCTGTGTGGGAGCCTCAAGAACCTCGAAGACTCGGTCAAGGCGCTGACCGGCCTCGACCCGAGCACGGCGACGACGAACGAGTATCAGACCGACGTGCAGACGGTCCAGGCCGACTGGAGCACCGTCAAGACCGATGCACAGAACGTGCAGAACGCCCCGATGGGCTCCCTCGACAGCGCCTGGGACAGCTTCGACTCGTCGGTGAAGAACGTGCCGAACGACGCCTCGGTGTCGGACGCCCTGAACAGCATCACGGCGTCGGCCCAGGCCCTCGTCTCAGCTGCCGGGTCGGCCGCCGCATCACTCAGCTGCTCCTAGACCGATCGGTCGAGGCGGGCGCTGCCGCTCCTGCCCGTCGAACAGATCGTCCCTCCGCTTCACCGGGAGGGACGATCCAACTCTGCCGACTCGCAGCAACAAAGAGCGCGAGCCTGCGTTTCTGGCGTCGCGTGGGTTTGCAGGAGCACCGCGCCGTAACGTACTCGTAGCGAATGCTCCACGCCGCGATTCAAGTTCTCCTGTACGGCCTCCTCGCAGGTCTCAGCCCGCTCGCGTTCGCTGCGACGCTCGCGGTGATGTCGGCCGGACGGCTGAAGGCGCTCGGCTTCGGGGCCGGGTTCGTAGTGGCGCAGCTCATCACTTGCTCGGTGTTGGTGATCATCGGCGTCGCTGCCACCGGCTCGAGCAGGAACGGCCACCCCGGCGTCCAGGCGACGTTGGAGGTTTTGCTCGCGTTCGCATTGATCGGGCTCGCCCTCAGGATTCGTCGGACACCCGCGGCCGCGACGGAACGCTCGGGCGCGAGGACGGAGGCGCTGCTCGAGCGCCTCGGACGGTTGCGGTTCCTCACGACCGTCATCGCGGGTTTTCTTCTTGGGATCGGGGGACCGAAGCGGCTGGTACTGACCGGCCTCGCCGCCACGACGATCGTCACTGCCGGCGTCCGCGACGCGGGCGAGGGAGTGCTCGTCGTCGCGTACGTCGCGCTCGCGACCGCACTCGTCTGGGGGCCGGTCCTTCTCTTCGTGATCCTCGGCAAGCGCGCCGTCACGCTGATGCAGGAGGGCCAGGGCGAGGTCGTGCGCCGACAGCCCCAGGTGACGGTCTACGCGCTCCTGGTTCTTGCAGCGCTTCTCGTCATCGATGCCATCGGCGTCCTGCTGACCTAGCGGGTTGCGCCCGGCACAAGACGGCTCGCGGATCGCGAGCGCGGCCGGCGTTGAGCCCGGCGACGACGTCCTTCGACAGCCAGGCCCTGTCGGGCGGCCTGATGCCGTCGAGCACGGACACCTAGCTCCGAAACCCTGTCGGCTCAGCCCGCGCCACGGTCACAGGATCCACGATCGTGCTCAGGCTAGATCCCGGTCTCGGCCTTGATCCGGCCTGATTCGACTGCTTGCTTGATCGCGTTGTAGTCGCGCTCGTTCTGGTCGGCGTAGGCGGCGGCGAAGTCGGCGAGCGATCGGTCGAAGGTGTCGGCGCCGCCGAGGTAGCTTGCGATCGCGACGGCGTCGCCTGACC
>Ga0335080_10006387_pt1 | contig 12179 bp, 7 predicted proteins | sample Lox_Sample_34_FD_206720 | JGI IMG/M metagenome (GOLD analysis project Ga0335080, IMG submission 206720) | Soil microbial communities from Loxahatchee National Wildlife Refuge, Florida, United States - Lox_Sample_3.4 | ecosystem: Environmental > Terrestrial > Soil > Wetlands | place: USA: Florida...
CACGCAACTCAGAAAGTTCGCGTTCCTGCGTATTGCTTATACCCGTCGCAGTCAACTTCTCTCCCTGTCGCCAGAGGCAGAGGTCGGGAGGAACATCCACAATGACGATGTCATCAGCAGCAAGCAAGAACGACTTCGGAATCGTTTGCGGGGTGTCCTTCCCGGTGATCGCTTGTACTTTCTCCTTGTATTCTTCAACGTGTAGCAGATTAACGCTGGTGAGCACGCTGATGCCGTTACGCAGCAGCTCCTGCACATCTTGCCAGCGATACCTGTTGGAGCTTCCCGGCGGGTTCTTCGCGGCGAGAGGATCAATGACGCATACCTGTGGCGCTCGCTTGAGAATCGCCTCAACGTTCACCGTCTCGCTATCAGGCGTTCCTAAGGAAGGGATCACCTCTAGATTTCTGAGAAGAGCCTGAACCTCCTCAGACTGTTGGCCCTGTACCGCACCAACCACGACATCTTCACCCCGCTCGCGTCGCCGGCGTGCTTCATCGAGCATGCGATAGGACTTACCTACACCGGGAGCGTAGCCGAGAAAGATCTTGAGGCGCGCGCCCCAGCGCTTGTTTTCTTCAGCTTGTACTTGCTTGAGGATTCGCTCAGGGGTAGGTCGTGGAAGTTGGGAAAAGCGCATTTTTCTAACAGTTTAGACTTCAAGTGAAAGCAAGGCAATCTCGTTCGAATTGCTTGTCTGGCGACTCTTATCGAGTACCCGAAGTGCCCTCTACGTAGGGCACTTCGCTAAAAGTCGAGCCGCAGGCTGAGTTGTCCGGTACGATTTCCACTGTTTTCGGCGGCTTGCACGCTCTGCACCACGCCAAACGTGGAAGACGTAACGTTCGTCGGCGGCGGGGCAAAGTTGGGATGGTTCAAGAGGTTGGTAAATGTTGATTCAAAGCGGAGTCGAAGCCGCTCGGTGATCCGAAAGTTCTTCGCCAGACCGGCTGCGATCGCTGCCGTGTCAGGGCCAACAAGGATTCCTACACCGCAGTTTCCAACCGGCCCCGAAGGGATAGCCTCGAAGGCATTGATGTTGAACAAGCTCCCGTTGGTCGCGACGTTGCCATTGCCGACGCAGTCCGGGCGCTGGAAAGCTCCGCGATAGGCCAGGTTGAGATTTCCTGGATCGTAGTTCGGACTGGTGATCGGGGTGAGATACGGGCCAGTCTCCCACAGCGAAACTGTGCTGAGCGACCAATCTCCGAGTACGGCCTCAGCCACGCGATTCATGTGTGCTAGGAGACTGCGATTGCGGCCAACCGGCAGGTCGTATACGGCCGACAAAAGGAAGCGATGCCGTCGCGTGGCCGCCATGTTGCCGCGATTAGCAGCAAGATCAAAGCGGTCTGCGACTGGAGTGCCGTAGATGATTTCTGGGTTGAACGTTGTCGGTGCGTCGCCGCCAACATCGCCGAGGCTCTTAGCCCAGACGTGGCTGGCTTGGAATGTCAGGCCGCTGCGAGCGCGCATGTTGAGCTCCGATTGTAAGCCGTTGTAATTCACGTGACCTGCATTTGTGGTAGTCAGGATGCGGCCCCAATTCGGGTACGGCTTGGGATTCGGAGAAACCGCTCTGGGCTCCACTTGATTCATGTCTACGGTTTGGCTCAAGCGATAGGAACTCATGCCAACATAGCTCTCGCGCAGCGTGACGTTCGGAACCAGTTCCCGCTCGACGGTCAGATTCCACTGCGCCGATTGCGGGTCGCGGTAGTTGGTCAAGGTGTTTTGGTAAAAGTCACCCGTACCGGCGATCTGCGCAGGATTGTCGCGTGTGCGTGCACTCGGGAATTGGTAAGCGGGTTGGCCGTTTGCGAAGGAGTTGGCCGTCGTGCGCACGACCGAGACATCAATGTTGGTAGTATTAAACGAGAGTTGGCCAAGATTGGTCATGGTGAAAATGCCAAAGCCGCCTCGCAACACCGTCTTGCTATTCCCAAAAGGGCGGTAGGCAAACCCAATCCGTGGCTGAAAGTCCTTTTTGTAGAATTCACGGAGGCCCCGCCCTAAGCCAAGCTGATTGGCGTACTCTACGGGCGCACACGGCATGACGGCGTCTGCGCCTAGGACTGGCGTGCAGCCCAGCGCCACATCGGCTGGCGTCGGCGCTCCGCATGGGTCGGCAGAATTGTTGGGATCTGCTGGATTGCAACTGTTAATTGTGGCGAGGAAACCGGGACGCGGAGTGTTCCCGACGGGGATGATGATGCCGCCGTTCTGGAGATCGAAAGCGGTGAGATTGTTCAGATCGCTCACGAACGGTGGAAGGGCTTGCCAACGCAAGCCATAGGTTAGGGTCAGGCGAGCATTGACACGAAACTCATCTTGCGCATACAAGCCCGTTTGCATCGTGTGGGCGTGGACGTCCGGACCGGATTGCGCCACATAGGTCTTGGTAGGCAGGCCAAGGAGCAGGTTTGCGAAAGCGTTGTCGGTGAAAACGCCCTGATCGAAAGTGAAAGCCCCAAAATCATCGGCGCCTCCGAAACTCTCCAGATCCTGATATCGCACGCGCCGCACGTCGCCGCCGACTTTCATTGTGTGCCGGCCTTTGATCCACGTCAGATTGTCGGCGAACTGAATCGTTTGCGATTTTGTGGTGCCATCTTTGTCGCGGCCTATGGGTGAATAGTTTCCTGGGCCATCGCTGAAGTTGAAAATGGGGAAGCCGCCGGTATTTGGGTGATCACTAGGGTCGAGCCCCGTCAGGCCGAGCGCAGAAATCGCGGTCGAGCCCTGAATCGGGAACTTCACCTGCAATTGCCAGTAGGAAAGGCCAAAGCGCACTTCATTCACCAGGTTGTTGGTGATCATGTAGTTGTGCGAAACGACCAGGTTCTTGTTGTGTTCGAAGTCATGGTCTGCGGGCAGAAAGTCGTTAACCGTGTTCAGCGCCGTATCCGTTAGAGATTGGCCGGTGAGATGCTTCCAGCTCCAGCGCCCGAACATAGACTGTTTCGAGGTGATCGTGCGGTCCAGGCGTAGGTCGAAGCCGTTGGTGTCGCTGGGTGTAGGCGTTTGCTGCAGGTAGTTGGCCTGGGATCCAAAATTTGACGAATTGACGTTGATATTTGGCACCGGCAAGTAGCTATTCAGCAGCGTCGTAGCTACAGGATTGATGCAGTCTTGCGCGTTGGCGCATTGGCTCCCACTCGGGATCTTATTCCCTGGGTATGGCTGCCCGGTGAACGGGTCCAGCAGCAGAAATGGCGTTCCATCAGCGTTCTTGAGTCCGCTGAAGTCGCCCTGTCGCATGGCGTTGCTGGGAACAAAAAGAAAAAGTGGCGTCGAGTAGCGCTTCCGATTCCCCTCGTAATCAACGAAAAAGAAGGTCTTGGACTTGTCCTCCATCAGCCTCGGAATGTGTACTGGCCCACCAACGCTACCGCCGAACGTGTTGTACGCCTTGTGTGGCTTGTCCCCAGAATTCCAAACCTCGGCGTCGAATGCGTCATTCTGCGCATACTCAAACAAGCTCCCATGAAACTGTTCGGCGCCGCTCTTCGTAGAAATGGTCACGTCTCCGAGTTGCGCGAACTCGGCATTGTTGTTGAACTGAGTGACCTTGAATTCGCTGACTAGTTCGGATGACGGGTTCATGTTGCCTAGTGCACCGTTCTGCCGGACATTCACCGTCGAGGAGCCGTCCACGGAGTACTGCACCTGCGAAGGAAGCCCACCGCCCACCGAGACGTTGCCGTTGGCATCTTGCTGTGCTCCGGGAACGGTGGCGAGCATGGCCAGGGGACTGGTTGTGGTGCCGCGGTAGTTGACCGGCAGACTGGTGATTTGCTGAAAATCTTTGCTGTCCCCAATCGTGCCGTTCTCGGTGTTGATCACAGGGCCGTTGTTGCTGCTAACTTCGATCGTTTGTGCGTTTGTAGCAAGCTTGAGAGAAACGTCGAGTCGCACGCTCTGGCGCGCGTCGACCACCAGCGACGATATTTTATAATTATTGAAACCGGCGGCTTTGACTTCCAGTTGGTAATGGCCAGGTTTGAGATTCACAAAATGAAAAGCTCCGTCCGCATCTGTCGTAGCAGCATGTGTGGACTGCTCTTCCACGCTCGTTAGCACAACTTGTGCTCCAGGTATTGCTCCTTGACTCGGATCTTTCACGACTCCGAGGATCTCTCCAAACGTGGATTGTCCGATTGTCCACGAAGCCGACCACAGGATTGCGAACACGAGTGCCAACATTGTCCTCAACATAGTGAAGTCCCTCATTTCGACGTGCCGAGCGGCCGTCGAGCAAAGACCGTAGAGAAAGACCCGCGAAGAAGTCGTGAGCGACCCGTGACGAAACTGTGAGAAATCGCCGCAAAGAACTGATATCTCGTATGAGTTTCTTCGATAGGTTTCGAAAAGTGACGGAGGCAGCGAACAAGTGGTCGTCGTTATCCGAGCTTTGATCTTTAGAGTCCGTTACAGGCCACTCGGCGTCCTTTATAGAATTTTTATGAACCCCTCAGGACTTGCTCGGTAGAGGCTCGCTAAGGTGGCCTACCGAGAATTGACCAGGGCGCAGTAGCGCGCCTTTTTGTGTCTGGGACATGGTTCTGATCACCTGGGCTACGATCTGTTTGTTGGCTTGCAGCTTCTTTGTTTATGTCTTGCTGCAATGGACCAGGGACAAGAGCCGCAAGTTGGCAGGCCCCCCGCCAAGAACTGAAGAGCCCAGGGGGAAGACCGAGAAGCGTCGGCCATTGCTAATTACGTCGCGCCGCAATGATAGAAAGGATCAATTGGTTCTGAGATCCAGCAAAAGCCGCAGCATCAATGCGCAGTCAAAAAGGCGCCGTGCAGTTTGTAGCCGCTGCGAGCGGAGGGCTCACGAGAGAATTGGGCAGGCACTGATCTTTGGACGAGACGTCTAGGGAGAGCGAAATGATCGCATTGGCACAATACGGAAGATTTGCCTTTATCGCGCTGGCGATGTTCGTGCGATGGATGGTAGCCAAATTAGACCATTTTGAAAATGGAAGCGGAGTGTGGGTGACCGGCCGCACTGGGAATGTAACCGTGGTCACAGACAAGCTTTACTAAGAAAACAAAAATTCAGGGTGTTTTGTGGTGACTGATTTGCCGTTAGCAGCAAATGTTCAGGAGATGAATATGCGTGCGCTCATGCACAAGAAAAAGATGGCTCGCCTACTTTGCACAGTTTTGCTGTGCATCGGCTTTGCTCCCAAGGCCTTGCTCGCGACCGATGGCAGCGGTGATGCGGAGAAAAAACCTGCTCCGTCAAAGACGAATGCGCCGGCGCTTACAGACCGCGAATTGTGGCTGCTCGAACGCATCGAGCAGCTCGAGAAGCGAGTCGCGGAACTGGAAGGTCGGAGAAGTTCTTCAGCAAGCGTGCCTGCCGAAGCTTCCGCTGCGCCAGCGCTCCCTGCTCAGCCGGCTCCGGCGGAGGTTGCAGTTGTACGGGCGGCTGCAAGCAGCAATAGCGAGGTGCCAGCGCCAGCAACGCCGGGAGCGGTGACGGAAACCGCCGTCAACGTTGCTGCTGCGAATTCGCCGGTAGCTATTTCGACTAAGCAAGAGCAACCGGTCGCGGGCAAGCCTGCTAAGGCGGAGCCGTTTGCATTCGCGGATTTCACGTGGCTGAACGGTAACGCGCGCACCAAAGAATCTCCGATGGACACGAAATTCTTTACGCCAGAAATCCGCGCGGATGTGGATTACAACTACAGCTTCAACCACCCGAAAGACGACACAATTAGCGGGTCGAGCGAGGTCTTTCGGCACGGTGAAGTGCAGGTGACACAATTGGGAGTCGGCGGCGACTTCCATTACGACAACGTACAAGCTCGTTTGATGACGCAGTTTGGCATGTATTCGCAGACCACGCCGAGAAACGATGCTAGTCCGGCACGAGGTCAATGGAATCTGGACGGGGCATACCGTTATGTTTCAGAAGCTTACGGTGGCTACCACTTCAACGTGATGCATGGAATCAACTTTCAAGCTGGAATCTTCATGTCCTACGTCGGCCTTTTCAGCTACTACAATTTTGACAATTGGGCGTACCAGCCTTCTTATGTTTCGTCGAATACTCCGTGGTTCTTCAACGGCGTCCGCGTGCAGATTTTTCCGACAGAACACTTGAAGATTGAGCCTTGGTTCACAAATGGCTGGCAATCCTATGGACGCTTTAACGCGCGTCCAGGGTTCGGCATGCAGATCCTGTGGCGGCCGAACGGGTGGCTTTCCGTGCTCGGCAATCAGTATGCTCTGGGTGAAGAAGCGTTCGGTGTGCCCGGGCGCGTGCGCTATCACAGCGACGACAGTATTCAGATCAAGTATTACGACAAGCCCGAGAATTTTCTGGACAAGATGGCGTTCTCATTGACCGGCGACATCGGTTGCGAGCACGGCGGCGGAGTGGCGTGCCTCGGAACCAGAAACGGCCATCCGAAACAGAGCTTTCTCGGCTACATGTTCTACAACCGCTTCTGGTTCAACAACGATAAGTACGGTCTGACCCTGGGGGGCGGCAGAATCAACAACCCGGGACGCTATCTGGTTTTGCTGCCACCGATTAATGGAGCCACAGCAGCTTCGGGCACGCCGTACTTCACGGAGAATCCCGGGGATCCCTTCAAGGCTTGGGATGCTAGCGGCACGTTCGATTGGATGCCGAGCCAGTACATCACTTTCCGTTGGGAGTTCAATCATCGCGCGGCGAATGTGCCCTACTGGTCCGGCCCGGGAGGCGTGACCCCACCGGCAGGCAACACTTTTGGCGCCCCAGGCGCTTTAGCGTGTCTGGATGGCAGCCTTGCTCCCGCTGGCGGCTGCGGCTCCATCGGTCTGTGGACGCCGGATTTAAAGAAGATTGAGAACAGAATCAATTTATCGATTCTTGTGAAGTTCTGATTGGACAGAAAGACCAGGAGGACACTCCATTCATGCTTGACATCGTATTCATCCTCGCAACCGTCGTCTTCTTTGGTGTCGCCGTTCTCTACGTTCGCGGCTGCGAACGTTTGAGATAGGAGAACGTGTATGACGATAGGTGACGCGATACTGCTCGTTATTTCCATCGCTCTGTGCGGATATCTGCTCTATGCCTTGTTGCGGGCAGAGGAGTTCTGACTATGACGGCAAATGGCTGGTTTCAAATCGGCTTCTATCTCTTCGTAATTTTCTTGCTTACGAAGCCACTCGGCGTGTTTATGACCCGGGTTTTCAACCGGGAAAAGACATTTCTTGATCCCGCTTTGCGACCCATTGAAAAACTTGTTTATCGGCTCACGGGTGTAGACGAACAGCGGGAAATGCGCTGGACGGAATATGCGATCGCCATGCTGTTGTTCAGCGGCGTCTCCATGACGCTGCTCTATCTGATCGAACGCACGCAGAAGTGGCTCCCATTCAATCCGCAGAAATTCGGTAACGTGGATCCCGGCCTGGCTTTCGGCACCGCCGCTTCGTTCACCACAAACACAAATTGGCAGGTGTACAGCGGCGAGTCCACGATGAGTTACCTGACGCAGATGGCGGGGCTCGCTTATCACAACTTCGTTTCTGCGGCGGCCGGGATCGTACTCGCCATTGTGGTCATTCGCGGCATCGCGCGCCGAGAAACCGACAAGCTGGGAAACTTCTGGGTGGATATGACGCGCTGCCTGCTTTGGGTGTTGCTGCCTTTTTGCTTGGTGGGTGCGCTTGTTCTTGTCTCTCAGGGCGTGGTGCAGAACTTAAAGCCCTACACCACCGTTGACCTAGTCCAGCCGTACTCGGCCCAGGTCACGGGCGCGGACGGCAAGGCTTCAACGCAATCGGTCACTCAACAGGTCATCGCCCAGGGACCGGTGGCGTCTCAGGAAGTTATCAAAGAGTTTGGGACGAACGGCGGCGGATTCTTCAATGCCAACAGCGCGCATCCCTTTGAAAACCCGACTCCATTCTCCAACTTCTTTGAGATGGTATTGATCTTCGCCATTCCTTCAGGCCTAACGTACACATTGGGCCGGATGACCGGATCGCAACGCCACGGTTGGGCTGTATGGGGTGCAATGGCTTTCCTGTTCCTCGCAGGTGTCGCCACGGCGTACTGGGCCGAATCCAAGGGCAATCCACTCCTCGCTGGGACCGATCAGCACGTTAGCCAGTTACAGGCTGGCGGCAACATGGAGGGCAAAGAAGTGCGGTTTGGAATTGCCAACTCCACCCTCTTCGCCACGGTGACAACCGATGCCAGTTGTGGCGCCGTCAACGGCATGCACGATTCTTACAGCCCACTTGGCGGCATGGTTCCGCTAATCAACATCATGCTGGGCGAAATTGTCTTCGGAGGTGTCGGCGCCGGCCTTTACGGCGTGTTCGTCTTTGTGGTCCTCGCGGTGTTCATCGCTGGGCTGATGGTCGGCCGCACGCCGGAGTACCTTGGCAAGAAGATCGAATCCTACGACGTCAAGATGGCTATGCTCGCCGTCCTTATCCTGACGTTTACGATTCTCGGGTTCTCTGCGGTGTCCGTCGTCAAGCCCTACGGGCTGGCGGGCATCTCGAATCCTGGTCCGCACGGGCTGTCCCAAATCTTGTATGCCTACGTTTCCTCTACGGGGAACAACGGTTCGGCTTTCGGAGGAATCAACGGCAACACGATGTGGTACAACACCACCACTGCCACTGCTCAATTGTTCGGGCGGTTCTTGATGCAAATCCCCATTCTGGCCATCGCTGGAAGTCTGGCCAAGAAGAGGATTGTTCCCGAATCCGCGGGAACGTTTCCTGTAACAGGGGCTCTGTTCAGCGGTCTCCTGGTTTCCACGATCCTAATCGTTGGAGCTCTGACGTTCTTCCCGGCCCTGAGTCTCGGGCCAATTCTCGAACACCTGCTCATGCACGCAGGGAAGGTTTTCTGAGGTGCCTATGGATTCTGTGTCAGAGATGAGACAAATCAGAAAGAAGTCGCTAACCGACAAGGGCCTAGTGTCGCGCGCGATTCTCGATTCGTTCGGCAAATTGGACCCTCGGGTGATGGTAAAAAACCCGGTAATGTTTGTCGTCGAGGTCGGCGCGGTCTTGACGACGGCTCAACTGGTGTGGAATGCCGTCCATCATGCCGCGGGCCTCGCGTTTGGGTTGCAGATCACCCTGTGGTTATGGTTTACGGTGCTGTTTGCCAACTTCGCCGAAGCCATGGCGGAGGGGCGCGGCAAAGCGCAAGCCGACACGCTCCGCAAAGCACGGGCGGAGACAGAAGCGCACCGTCTGCGTAGCGACGGGACCACCGAGGTCGTCGCGAGTTCCAAGCTTCGGGCAGGCGACGTGGTGCTCGTGGTTGCGGGAAATTTCATTCCGGGCGACGGCGAGGTGATCGAGGGCGTTGCATCGGTCGACGAGTCCGCGATTACCGGGGAATCTGCTCCGGTCATTCGCGAATCTGGCGGCGACCGGTCCGCAGTGACCGGCGGCACGCGCGTGCTCTCAGACGAGATCAAGGTGCGTATCACTTCGAATCCTGGCGAAACATTTCTAGACCGCATGATCAAGCTCGTCGAAGGGGCTTCGCGGCAGAAGACGCCGAACGAGATCGCACTTAATATCTTGCTGGCGGGCCTGACCATCATCTTCTTAGTTGCGGTTGTTACGCTCCAGCCATTTGCCGTTTATTCGGGCGCGAAGCAGAACATCTTTGTGCTGATTTCGCTCTTGGTGTGCTTGATCCCGACGACGATCGGCGGATTGCTCTCCGCAATCGGCATCGCCGGAATGGATCGGCTTATCCAGCGAAATGTCATCGCCATGTCCGGCCGAGCTGTAGAAGCGTCCGGCGATGTGGATGTACTGCTGCTAGACAAGACCGGCACGATCACTCTCGGCAACCGCGCCGCGACGGAGTTTCACCCCGCTCCCGGCATTGAGGCTGACTATTTAGCCGATGCTGCGCAGCTGTCTTCGCTAGCCGATGAAACCCCCGAAGGACGGTCCATCGTGGTTCTGGCGAAAGAGCGCTACAACTTGCGTGGGCGCGAACTGGCTTCCCACGAGGTCCATTTCATTCCTTTCTCCGCGCAAACCAGAATGTCTGGCGTCGACATGGCCGGACGGGAGATTCGCAAGGGAGCTCCGGAGGCGATAACCCGCTTTATTAGCGCGACCAACAATGGAATACCGCCGGAGCTGAATACAAAAATCGGAGAAATCTCCAACTCGGGAGGCACACCACTACTTGTGGCGGAAAACCGTCGAGTGCTTGGTGCTATCGCATTGACGGACATCGTCAAGGGCGGGATGAGAGAACGCTTCGATCATTTACGCGCGATGGGGATTCGTACCATGATGATCACCGGCGACAATCCCCTGACCGCGGCAGCGATCGCTCGGCAAGCCGGTGTTGATGATTTCCTTGCCGAAGCCAAGCCGGAAGACAAAATGGCGCTGATCAAGCGCGAGCAAGCCAAAGGGAAACTCGTAGCTATGACCGGAGACGGCACCAACGATGCGCCCGCTCTGGCCCAAGCGGATGTGGGCGTCGCCATGAACACGGGCACACAAGCCGCCAAGGAAGCCGGCAACATGGTGGACCTCGATTCCAACCCCACCAAACTCATCGAAATAGTCGAGATTGGCAAGCAACTGCTAATCACGCGGGGTGCGTTGACGACCTTTTCCGTGGCTAATGACGTGGCGAAATATTTTGCCATTATCCCGGCCATGTTCGCCGGTGCGTTTCCCGTTCTCGGAGTCCTGAACGTGATGCGCCTACGCACTCCGGAGTCGGCGATTCTCTCGGCGGTTATCTTTAACGCACTCATTATTATCGCGCTGATCCCGCTGGCGTTGCGCGGAGTGCGTTACCGCCCGGTCGGTGCCGCAGCGCTACTGAGAAGCAACTTGTTGCTTTACGGCGTCGGAGGCATCATCGCGCCATTTATTGGAATCAAGCTGATCGACGTGCTTCTGACTTACTTGAGGCTCGTCTAAAGGAATTGCCATGAAAAAGAATTTCTTCACCGCTATCTGGTTTACGCTAGTAACGACAGTCATGTTTGGTCTTCTCTATCCGATGGGTGTCACGGGTGTGTCGCAGCTTCTTTTCCCAGGCAAAGCAAACGGACAGCTCATCGAAAAGAATGGAACAATCGTGGGCTCGCGGATCATTGGCCAGAATTTCACCGGAGCGGGTTACTTTCACTCGCGCCCTTCTGCTGCCGGAACGGGATATGATCCTACAGCCAGTGGCGGTTCGTATCTCGGTCCGACGAATAAGACGTTGATTGAGCGGGTGAAAGGCGACGTGCAGAAGGCGCAAACCGACAATCCGAACGTTCCCGTTCCCGTGGATTTGGTGACAACTTCTGCTTCGGGTCTGGACCCGGATATTTCTCCCGCAGCGGCCGATTTTCAAGTTCCGCGCGTAGCCAGGGAGCGTGGCATGAGCGAGACCGACGTACGCGGGCTCATTCAGAAGCACATGCTTGGACGGCAGTTTGGCTTTCTAGGGGATCCGCGCGTTAACGTCTTGGAACTGAACCTGGAACTGGATGACGTTCATCCGCTCCGCTAGAGCTTAGGCTTCGTGTCGTTAGTGCTTTTCGGAGGGCGCCGTCGGGATATCAAAGCGATATCCCGTCCAGGGCTCGGTCAAAATGTATCGAGGATGAGCCGGATCCTTTTCAATTTTCTTCCGCAGTTGTCTTATCACGACGCGCAGGTTCTCGGTTTCCCCGCCGTAGTCCGGCCCCCAGACGGTCTGCAGTAGCCTTTTGTGTGTAAGCGGCTTACCTTGCTGGACGACGAGTAGGCGAAGAACGTCAAATTCTTTGGGAGTGAAATAGACTCGCTCCCCTCGAACCTCCGCCATTCTTTTCTCGAGATCGATCGTCAATCCCGGAAGTTCGATTTTGGGAAGTGCCTGTGCAGGACTCGATCGCCTCAACGCCGCGCGGATCCGGGCGACCAATTCCCCGATTGCGAAGGGCTTTACGACGTAATCGTCGGCTCCCGAGTCGAGCGCGCGAATCTTGTCCTGCTCTGAATTGCGGACGGTTACCATGATTATTGGACCGTCGAACGACAAACGGATTTTGCCACACGTTTCCAAGCCGCTCATTCCGGGCATGTTCACATCGAGGAGAATTAAATCGGGACGTCCCCGGACAACTGCCTTTATGGCATCTTCTCCATTATCGGCTTCCACCACTTCGTAACCATTG
>Ga0335080_10006390_pt1 | contig 12176 bp, 9 predicted proteins | sample Lox_Sample_34_FD_206720 | JGI IMG/M metagenome (GOLD analysis project Ga0335080, IMG submission 206720) | Soil microbial communities from Loxahatchee National Wildlife Refuge, Florida, United States - Lox_Sample_3.4 | ecosystem: Environmental > Terrestrial > Soil > Wetlands | place: USA: Florida...
GCCCCGAACGCCCCGCCCGAGACGAGCAACGCCATCCCCTTCCGCACCGATCGCCCGCGCCACGCCAGCGCGAGCGCCCCAAGCATGGCCCCAACGCCCACCGACGTCATCAACAGCCCGTAGCCCCGCGCGTTGGTGTGCAGGACGTCTCGCGCGACCACGGGCATCAGGACGAGGAACGGAAAACCGAGCACGCTGAAAATCGCCACGAGCGTGACGAGCGCGCTCATGCGCCGCTCGCTGCGGATAAATCCCAGCGCTTCGCGGAACCCTTCCCAGGCGGAGGGATGGCCGGTGCGGGGGACGAAGGTCGGGAGCCGCATCGCCGCGAGCCCTCCAAGGACGGCGATGTAGCTGATGCCGTTCAGAAAAAAGCACATCGCCACCCCCGATGCGCCGATCAAGAGGCCCGCGACCGCCGGCCCCACGATGCGCGCCGCGTTGAACATCGATGAATTCAGCGCGATGGCGTTCATCAGATCGTCCTTGCCGACGAGCTCGACGATGAATGCCTGGCGGGCCGGGATATCGAACGCGTTCACGATGCCGAACATCACGGCGAGCACCATGACCTGCCAGATCGCGACGGTGTGCGTCCACACGAGCGCCGCGAGCGCGAGCGCTTCGAGCATCTGCAGCACCTGGGTCCAGACGATGAGCCGCCGCTTGTCCACGCGGTCGACCACCGTGCCGCCGTACAGCGTGAACACGAGGACGCCGAGTGAGCGGAGCGCCTGGTTCACACCCACCGCAAATGCGGAGTTCGTGAGCTCGAGCACGAGCCACCCGAGCGCCACGGACTGCATCCAGGTGCCGATGAGGGAGATCCCTTGACCAAAGAAGAAGAGCCGAAAGTTCCGATGTGAAAGCGCGCCCAGGGCCATCGAACGTTCGATACGCTCCGCTTCGGTCATTGCGGGAAAGGTCGCGAGTGGCCGATATTCAGGACAAGCCGATGAAATACACGACGTACAGCCGCTATCTGCCCGAGCTGGCGGACACGATCAACCTGCAAGGGCTGCTCGATCAGCTCGCCGATTTCCTGCTGCAATCGGGATTCGCGGGCGGATCGTATTCCCACCCGTTCTGGGGCGATTTCGGCGAAGACGAGGCCGATCGATCACTCGACGCCCTGCGCCAGGCGATTCTCCAGGCCCTCATGGAGTCGGGGCAGCTCACCCCGGAGATGCTCAAGGTGCTGCGCGGCGATTCCACCGGCGACGCGCAGCGCGATGCCGACCTGCAGCGCCAGCTCGGCGAGCTGCTCGACAAGATCGTGCAGAAGCTGATCGATGAAGGCTATCTCAACGTCAACGAAGCGCCCAAGATGCCGGCGGGACAGCAGCCGCTGCTCGGCCCGGGCGGGATGGCCAAGGAAGCCGCGCAGCAGGTGCAATTCAATCTGACCGAAAAAGGCATCGATTTCCTCGGCTACCGAACCCTCAAGCATCTGCTCGGCAGCATCGGAAAGTCGAGCTTCGGCGCGCACGATACCGAGCATCTCGCCACCGGAATCGAAGCCGAGGCGGCCAGCAAGCCGTACGAGTACGGCGACACGCTCAATCTCGACGTCAACGCCACGCTCACGAGCGCCCTCGAACGCGAGGGACTGGGCGTGCCGATCAACCTCGAGTACGAAGATCTCATGGTGCATCAAGCCGAGTACCGGTCGTCGTCGGCAACCGTGCTGATGCTCGATTGCTCGCACTCGATGATCCTGTATGGCGAGGACCGGTTCACGCCGGCGAAGAAGGTTGCGCTGGCGCTCACGCATCTGATTCGGACGCAGTTCCCGGGCGATACGTTGCGCGTCGTGCTATTCCACGATACGGCTGAAGAAATTCCACTGGCGCAGCTCGCGCGCGCGCAGGTCGGGCCGTATCACACGAACACAGCCGAAGGCCTGAAGCTCTCCCGCCGCATGCTCCTGTCCCAGCGAAAAGACATGCGGCAGATCATCATGATCACCGACGGGAAGCCGTCCGCGCTGACGCTCCCCGACGGCCGCATTTACGTGAACTCGATGGGTCTGGACCCGCAGATCCTGCAGGCAACGTATCGCGAGGTGTCGCTGTGCCGCCGGTCGGGCATCATGATCAATACGTTCATGCTCGCGCGCGACCGCAGCCTGGTAGAGTTCGTGAAAAAGGTCAGCGCCATTTGCCGCGGCAAAGCGTACTTCACGAATACGATGACGCTGGGGCAGTTCATTCTCATGGACTTCATGCGGAGAAAGACCCGGCGAGTGAACTAGCAACCCGCGATATGACGGGGCCCCTACACCAGCGGAGTCCTAGCCCACGTTCGTTGCTTCCCGCCATTACCACTCCACCCTAGAGGAGGGTCTAATGTCGCTCCGCTTCGCCGTGTCGCTTGCCGCTCTCGCCGCGATTCCCGCCGCGCTTCACGCTCAAGCTGCAGCCGCCGCGCAAACCCGACCCTACACCGAAGGCTCAGTATGGGACATCAGCATGATACGCACTACCGACGGAATGACCGACGATTACCTCCGTAGTCTTGGCCAGACGTGGAAGCGCAGCCTCGACGAAGCGAAAAAGCAGGGTCTCATCCTCTCTTATAAGGTGATTGAGACGACGACCTCGGGTCCCGACGATTGGGACCTGCTACTCATGGTCGAGTACAAGAACTGGGCGGCGTTCGACGGATTGACGGACAAGATGGACCCGATCTGGCAGAAGATGATGGGCAACGAGGATCAGCAGCGACAGTTGATGACCAAGCGACTCGAGGTGCGACACGTCTTGGGGGACAAGTCGGGGCAGGAGCTGATCCTCAAATAGTCCAACCCCGAGACCCGCTCCGGCGTAGACAAGAAAAGCCCCAGGAGGGTCGATGCGCCGTTTTTCGGTATTCGTTGCGGGCGTTACGCTCGCGGCCGTTGTCAGGACCGCCCCTGCTCAGCAGGGCGGAGGACCGCCCGGCGGCGGCCCGCCCGGGCTCGACTCGGCCGCGTTCGAGCAGCTCGGCCTGACGCCCGACCAGCGCGCCAAGATTCGGACGATCCATGAACGCGTGCAGAAGGAAAACGCGCCGCTGCGCGAGCAGGCACAGCAAATCACGGGCGGACGATCGTTCCGCGATCTCAGTCCCGCGGCGCGCGATTCCCTGCGCCCCAAGCTCGAGCCAATCCGGTCCAAGATGATGGCCAACATGCAGAAGGCGCGTGACGACATCATGAAGATCCTCACGCCCGATCAGCAGAAGAAATTCCGCGAACAGATGCAGCACATGCGCGGGCAGATGCGGGGACGTATGGGGGGCGGCGGGGAGCACGATTCGACATAGGGCGGCAGCGGCGCCACAAGGCGATCGAGGGCGGCATGGGCACAATGCTCGTGCCGCCTTTTGCCGCCCGATACCGCCCCTTGCGGCCATTAGATTGATCTCGTGAGCGAGTTTGTCTTCGGGACCCACAACGCCGCGTTCGTGCAGGTGATGTACGAGCAATTCCTGCGCGACCCGCAGTCGGTGGGCGAGGAATGGCGGGCCCTGTTCGATAACGGTCAGCTCAACGAATTGCCGGTCATCCCGACGAGCCGCGGCGAGGTGCAGGCGGGAGACGGAAAGCGGGAAGCGGGAAGCGCGATCCAAACCGCGCTCACGCTTCCCGCTTCTCGCTTCCCGCGTCCCGTTGCTCCTGCACCGACCCACGGCCTAATCCCACTCACTGGCGCCGCTGCGCGACTCGTGCAGAACATGACCGAGTCGCTCGACGTACCCACCGCCACGTCGTTCCGCGACGTCGCCGTCGACGTGCTCGATACCCAACGCAAGTCGTTGAACGCGAGTGGCGAACCCAGCCGGAAAATCTCCTACACGCACTTGATCGCCTTCGCCATCGTGCAGGCGGCTCGCGAAATGCCCGTGATGACGCACGCATTCGTGGAGCGCGAGGGTAACCCGCACCGCTTCGATCCGCATGCGGTCAATCTGGGACTCGCCGTGGACGTGGAGCGCAAGGACGGCACGCGCGGGCTCGTCGTTCCGGTGATCAGGAGTGCCGAGGGCATGAGCTTCGCCGAGTTCCGTGCCACCTACGAAGCCCTCGTCACCAAGGCGCGCGGTCATACGCTCCTGCCGGACGACCTCGCGGGCGCCACGATCACGCTCACGAATCCCGGCACCCTCGGCACCGTCGCGTCCGTCCCGCGGCTGATGCGCGGCCAGGGCGCGATCCTCGCGACCGGCACGATTCGTCAGGTCGGTCCGGCGAAGATTATGACGATCACGAGCACGTACGATCACCGGATCATCCAGGGCGCCGAATCGGGAGTGTTTCTGCGGCGCGTCGAAGAACTGCTCGAAGACGCACGATTCTACGATGGTGTGAGGGAAAGCCTCGGCGTGACGGGAGGCGGGAAGCGGGAAGCGGGAAGCGGGATGACCGGGGCAGTTTCGCTTCCCGCGTCCCGCCTCCCGCTTCCCGCCTCCCGTCACACCGCTGGTCTCGAGGACCTGAAGCACGTTGCCGCCGCGATGGCGCTGGTGAAAGCAATCCGTCACTTCGGCCATCTCGCGGCCCGGCTCGACCCGCTGGGCTCCCAGCCGCCCGGCGATCCGTCGCTCGATCCCGCGCCGCTCGGCCTCACGCCGGATAACATGGCCACCGTTCCGGCGGACTTGCTCCGGATCTACGTGCCGGGCCGGACGCTGGCTGACGCGTATCCCGAGCTGCTGCGCACGTATTGCGGCACGATCTCCTATGAGGTCGAGCACATCGGTAGTCATGAACAGCGCCTGTGGCTGCGCCGCGTGATCGAATCCGGCGAGCACCTCCGACCGCTCGCGCCCAATGAGCAGCGCCGCTTGCTCTCACGATTGACCGCCGTCGAGGCGCTCGAGCGATTTCTGCAGCGCACCTATCTGGGCCAGAAACGATTCTCGATCGAGGGACTCGACGCTCTGGTCCCGATGCTCGACCTGACGATCGAGCTGGCGGGCACGGCGGGTGCCCGCCGGGTGGTCATGGGCATGGCGCATCGCGGGCGCCTGAACGTGCTCGCGCACGTGGTCGGCCTGCCGTACGAGACGATCTTCGCCGAATTCGAGGGCGGCCGGCACGTCGAGGAAACACTCACGCCCGAGGGCGGAACGGGCGACGTCAAATATCACCACGGCGCCGACGGCGTATATCAGACGCTTGCCGGAAAGCCGGTGAACGTGACGCTGTCCGCGAACCCGAGCCACCTCGAAGCCGTCAACCCGGTGGTCGAAGGGCGTGCGCGCGCGAGCCAGACCAACCGGCGCGGCAAGGTCGCGCTGCACGATGGCTCGGTGGCGCTGCCGGTGCTGATTCACGGTGACGCCTCGTTCGCGGCGCAGGGGGTCGTGGCGGAGACGTTCAATCTGGCGGGACTCAAAGGCTACACGACCGGCGGAACCGTTCACTTCATCGCCAACAATCAGCTCGGGTTCACAACCGAGCCGAGAGAAGGACGCTCGACGGATTACGCGAGCGATCTCGCCAAGGGCTTCGACGTTCCCATCACCCACGTCAACGCCGACGATCCGGAAGCGTGCCTCGCGGCGGTGCGCCTGGCCATGATGTACCGCGACCGATTCCACGGCGACGTCGTGATCGATCTCGTGGGATATCGCCGCCACGGGCACAACGAAACCGACGAGCCGACGTTCACGCAGCCGCTCATGTACCAGCGCATCAAAGAAACCCCCACGGTGCGTCAGCGCTACGTCGAGCGGCTTGCGGCCGAGGGGCTGATCGATCCGGCGGACGCGGAACGCGGCTTACAGGCGCTCGAGAAGCAGATGGGGGAAATCCGTCAGTCCCTGCAAACGCACTTGTTCGAGGACGCCAAAGGCGAGGAGCCGCAGCGGATTTCGGGCGCGCAGGCCGTGAGCGAGCCGGACACTCGCGTGGCGGCGCAGCTCCTCACCGGGTTGAACGAGCAGCTGCTCGCGCTGCCCCCCGACTTCACGCTGCACCCCAAGCTCAAGCGGCAGGTGGACCGCTGGCGCGTGGCACTCACGGTCGCGGAAATCGAGTGGGCCCATGCCGAGGCGCTCGCGTTCGCGACGCTGGTGCATGAGGGCACCGCCATCCGATTGACCGGGCAGGACACCGAGCGCGGCACGTTCAGCCAGCGGCACCTCGCGTTCTACGATGCGACCTCCGGGCAGCGTTACTCGCCGCTGCAAAACCTGCCGGGCGCGCGCGCCCCGTTCGAGCTGCACAACAGCCCGCTCTCGGAATTCGCATGCCTCGGGTTCGAGTACGGCTACGCCGCCGCCGCGCCAGACGCGCTGGTGTTGTGGGAAGCCCAGTTCGGCGATTTCGCCAATGCCGGCGAAGTCATAATCGACCAGTTTCTGATCGCGGGACTGGCGAAATGGGGTCAAACCTCACGGCTCACCCTGCTGTTGCCGCACGGCTACGAGGGCCAGGGACCGGAGCATTCGAGCGCGCGGGTCGAGCGGTTCCTCGCGCTGGGCGTCGAGGGCAACCTGCGGATCGCGAACTGCTCGACGCCGGCGCAGTACTTCCATCTGCTCCGGCGGCAGGCCAAGCATCCGGAGCTTCGACCGCTGGTCTTGTTCACGCCCAAGAGCCTGCTCAGGCTCCCGCAGGCGGCGTCGCGACTCGACGAGCTGACCTCGGGCGGCTTCCGACCCGTGCTGGACGACACGACCGCCGCGAGTCGTCGGGACGAAGTCCGGCGGCTCGTGCTGTGCACGGGCAAGGTCTACTACGATCTGATCATGTCGCCCGAACGCGCCACGGCGACCCACGTCGCCGTGGCCAGGGTGGAGCTCCTGTACCCGTTCCCCGCGTCGGAGATGGCCGAGCTCGTCGCCCGCTATCCGGCATTGACTGAGATCGCGTGGGTGCAGGAGGAGCCGCGCAATATGGGACCGCAGAAATTCATGATCCCCCAGCTCCGGCCGCTCGTTCCGGAACGCGTCGCGTTGCGGGACATTACCCGTCCCGAGCGCTCGAGCCCGGCTGAAGGATATCCCGCCGCGCATCAAGCCGAGCAAAGCCGCATTGTTGCCGCCGCATTCGCATGAGCCGTAGTTGCACGTTCCGCCGTCACGGTTAGGTTGCGGCGGCTGACCGGCTGACCGCTCACACTACACAGGTACACTGCATGCTCTCGCTGCTGCTTGTCGCTCTGGGAAGTGTCACACCCTGTCGCGCACCGGCTCGCGCCGCCGTGCCTCCGGATTCCCTCGCGCACTGGACCACGGCGCATCGCCTTCCGGAGCCGTTGCTCGAGGCGCGCGCCGCGGTGCTGCGCGGGCGGATCTACGTGGCGGGCGGGATCGACGGGAAAGGACAACCGACCGCGCACGTGTATCGGTACGATCCCGCGAGCGACTCCTGGGAGAGCGTCGCGGACCTCCCCGCCCCGCGCCACCACATGGCGCTCGCGGTCATGGGCGACTCCGTGTTGTACGTGATCGGAGGATTTTCCGGCAAGGAGTTTCACGCCGAGCGCACGGTCTGGTCCTATCAGCCCGGCCGCAACACCTGGATTTCGAAAAGCCAGATCTCGCGGCCCCGGGCGGCCGCGGCTGCCGTGACGGTCGGCAAGCAAATCGTCGTGCTGGGCGGTCTCGAGCGGCTCGTCGACGGCGGCATGGCCGACGTGACACCCATCTACGAGCCCGCACTCGACCAATGGCACAATGGCTGGCCGATTCTCACCAAACGCGATCACCTCACCGCCGCGGTGTCCCACGACATCATTTACGTCATCGGGGGTCGGCTGCTCAATCCGGATCACAACATGAACACGGTGGAAACCTACGATCCAGTGCACGACCATTGGGGACAGAGGGCCCCGATGCTCAACGCCTCGGGGGCGCTGGGATCGGCGGTGCTCGACGGAAAGATTCACACGTTCGGCGGCGAGAGTCGCTACGCCGTGTTCAACGATCACGAGATCTACGACCCGGCAAAGAACGAATGGTCGGAAGCGGCCCCGCTGCCGACCGCACGGCACGGCATGGCGGTAGTGGCCTTCGACGGCAGGATCTATGTCATCGGGGGCGGAACGCGGCCTGGCTTTTCGGAATCCGACATCGTCGAAGTTTTTACGCCCTGACGCGCGCCGTGCCGCTCCGGTCGTCCAAATGATTGTTCACTCCGCGGCGCGCATTTTCGTTTTTGCCGCGTTTTGCACCGCCACACTGATCGCGCTGGCCGGGTGGCTCGTTCGGACGCGCCGCATCTCGCCGTTCCACCCGCTGGGCCGCGCGCTGCGAACGATCAGCGAGCCGTTCACCGGGCCCATCGAGCGCCGTCTGGTCCGTTCGGGCGGCAATCCGCTCAACGCCGGATGGTGGCTCGCCATTGGGACAGCCGTCATTGGCGTGCTGCTGCTGTCGCTCATCGATTGGGCGATTCAGGCGGGGTTCGAGCTGGCGGCCGTGTCGCACGGTGGCCTGCGCGCGATTCTCGCCCTCGCAATCGCGCTGCTGTACGACATTCTCATCGCCGCGCTGATTCTGCGCGTGATCGGCTCGTGGATCGGCGTGTTCGGATACTCGCGCTGGATGCGGCCGGCCTACGTGCTCACGGACTGGCTCGTGGAACCGATCCGCCGCGTGCTTCCGACCGTCGGCGCATTTGATCTGAGTCCGCTCGTGGCGTGGCTGGCCCTATGGGTGCTCCGGCAGGTGCTGCTCTCAATCATTTAAGGAGAAGACTCGATGACGCTCGCGCGCCGTCAGATGCTCGCGTCGGTCATAGCAGGTCTCACTGCCGGATCGTGGCCTCGCCTCTATGCGGCTCCGCTCGCGGAGCATGTCACGCTGCCGCATCCACTGCGCCGGCGCGATGGAGACGTGGACTGGCAGGCGGTGCGCGCGCTGTTTCCGCTCGCTCCCGACTGGGTACACCTTGCGAGCTTCCTGCTCGTCTCCCACCCGAAACCCGTGGCCGAAGCGATCGATCGGTTTCGCCGGAAGCTCGATGCCGATCCGGTGTGGCTCGAGTTGGCGGCGCTCAGCGACTCCGAGGGCCGGCCGTTCGAGGCCGTGAAGCGCGCTCTTGCCGATTACATCGGCGGCCAGCCATCCGAAATCTGCATCACGTCGAACACTACGGGTGCCTTGGCCATGGCATACCATGGATTACGCATCCGCGCGGATCAAGAGATCGTCACGACCGAGCATGATCACTATTCGCATCATGAGTCGATCCGATACTCGGCCGCGCGCAGTGGATGCGGTGTGCGCTACATCCCCCTGTACGACACCGGGTCATCGGCGAACATCGCCCAGATCACGGAGCGGGTGGCCAAAGCCATCACCCCCAAGACGCGCGCCGTGGGTGTGACCTGGGTCCATTCGTCTACGGGAGTCAAGCTTCCCATCGCGGACATCGCCACAGTCGTGGCGCGCGCCAATGCCGGCCGCAGCGAGGCCGACCGCTGCCTGTTGATCGTGGACGGCGTGCATGGCTTCGCCAATCAGGATGTGGACGCCGCCCGCACGGGCTGCGATTTCTTCGCCGCCGGCACACACAAATGGCTGTTCGGCCCGCGTGGGACCGGGTTCCTCTGGGGCAAGAGCGACGTCTGGCAATACCTGCGGCCGACCATCCCGTCGTTCGATCCCGACAGCTTCCAAACCTCCTGGCCTGCATGGATGAATCGCGCGCCGCTCCCGCCGACGCAGGCCTCGTCTGTTTCTCCCGGGGGCTTCGTGGCCTTCGAACACCTGCTCGCGGTGCCCGCGGCGGTCGACCTGCACCGCTCGATTGGCCGAGACCGTGTCGCCGCGCGAATCGCGGATCTGAACGCCTCGTTCCGTGATGCGGCCGCGAAGCTCAAGGGGCTCACGTTGCACACCCCGCGCGATCCCGAGCTTTCCGCGGGCATTTCTTGCTTCGAGGTCGACGGGTTGACGGTGGATCAGGTGACGGCGCGCCTCGCCGCCAAGAAGATCCGTACGACCACCTCACCCTACAAGAAATCCTACGCGCGCGTGGCGGCCGGGATCATGAACAGCCCCGATGACATCGACACGGTGCTCCGAGCGATCCGGGAGCTCGGCGCCTGACGCTCGATGCGCGAGATCTGGGTGCACGTGGTCCCGGGCGCCAGCGCCAACGAAATCATCGGCATGCATGGCGACGCCATCCGGATCCGGATCGCGGCGCGAGCGCAGGACGGCGCGGCGAACGCAGAACTGCTACGATTCGTCGCCAGCGCACTCGGCGTGGCGAAGGGCGCGGTAACCATCACGGCGGGCTTTACGAGCCGCCGCAAGCGGATCAGCGTGGACGGTATGGATGCGAGCGGGATCGCACGCTCGCTGCTCGCGAAGCGGCCGGCTACGGCACGGCGTCGGACATCGTCTTCGCCTTGAACACGCGGAAGAGATAGAGCAGCGACGGAAATAGCACGACAGCTCCGACTGCCAACGCGCCAAGCAGGAGCTCGAGCGTCGCGGCAGGAGCCGCAGCGCCGTCGATCGTCCAATCGGGAGGCAGGATGTATGGATACTGCCCGAGCGCCCATCCCCACAAGATCAACGACGCTTCGACCGCTGCGGCGATCCGCGCGATCGTGAATCGCCGTCGGACCAGCGCCACCAGCACGATGAGCGCGGCGAGCGCCGCCAGTCCTTGCACCAGCACGGCGCTGGACGCCTTGAGCAGACCTTGAGCAAGCTGCGGGGATGCCGAGCGCGCCAGCCCGAGCGCCGCGAGACCGCAGACAATCACCACGCCCTGCGCCGCGAGCGCGCGCCGCGCGAAGTCCTCTTGCAGCGCGCGCTCGTCTGATTCCAGTGTGAGATACACCGCGGCGAGCAACGAAAAACAGGCAATCGCGAGAATGCCCACGGATATGGGAAACGGCGCGAGCCATGGCCGCACGTACACCGCCACGAACCCATTCCCGTTCCCGCTTCCCGCTTCCCCTAATCTCCCCGCGGCAATCGCCCCCAGCGCGGTGCCGAGCAGCAGTGGCGTTACGGCGCTCGCGATGGCGAACACGTGCCCCCAGCGCAGCTGCACCCCGCTTGGCTCGCCACCGTAGCTGCGAAAGGCGAATGCCGAGCCGCGCAGCACGATCCCGATCAGCACGAGGGCGAAGGGGATGTGGAGCCGCGTACCCAGCTCCGCGAACACCGGTGGGAATGCCGTGAACAGCACGACCAGGGCGAGTATGAGCCAGACGTGATTCGCTTCCCACACGGGTCCAATCGCCTCGGCGATGACCTCACGCTGCGCGTCGCGCCGCGGACCGCGCGCCAGCAGGTCCCACACGCCTCCGCCAAAATCCGCTCCGGCCAGGAGCACATACGCATTGAGCGCGACAACGATCACCCCGGCGAGAATGTCGGGCAGTGAGATCATGCCGTGCCCTTCCCCCTTCCCTCTTCGCCTTTCCCTACAGTGACATTCGCCCACACCTGTTCTGAGATCTTGGGACTGTGCAGGATCTGGCGATACAGGAGCCATCCCACGACCCATCCGAGGAAGCAGTAAAGGAGCGTGAACACGACGAACGGAACGACGAGGCCGGGCATTGGCGACACCGCATCGCGCGTTCGCAGCACACCGTAGATCACCCAGGGCTGGCGTCCGAATTCCGTCGTCATCCACCCGGCTTCGGTCGCGAGGAATCCCATGGGTCCCGCGACCACGATTGCCCGCAACAGCCACTTCTGGTCGGCAATGCCACTAACTCCCCGCTTCCCGCCTCGCGCTTCCCGCTTCCCGCCTCCCGCCTCCCGCTTCCCGCCTCCCGCTTCCCGCTTCCCGCCTCCCGCTTCCCGCCTCCCGGCCGCTACCGCAGCCAAGAAAACCACCAGCGCCATGTAACTCCCGAGTGCCACCATGAGCTGGAAATTCCAGTGGACGACCGGCACGTTGGGCCATTCGTCTTCCGGAATGGCGTCGAGGCCGCGCACGGTCGCGTGTGGATCGTGAAAGGCCAGCAGTGAGAGACCGTAGGGAATGCGGATCGCAGCGCGGGTAGTGTGCTGCTCGATGTCCGGCCATCCGCCGAGCACGAGCGGCGCGCCCTGTTCCGTCGCGAACAGCGCTTCCATGGCGGCGAGCTTCGCCGGCTGGTAGCGCGCCACCTGGCGCGCGGCCAGGTCGCCCGAGAGCGGCTGGAGCACCGCGGCCGGGCCGCCGACGAGAAGGGCGATCGTCAACGCTCTCCGATGGAAGGCAT
>Ga0335080_10006391_pt1 | contig 12176 bp, 10 predicted proteins | sample Lox_Sample_34_FD_206720 | JGI IMG/M metagenome (GOLD analysis project Ga0335080, IMG submission 206720) | Soil microbial communities from Loxahatchee National Wildlife Refuge, Florida, United States - Lox_Sample_3.4 | ecosystem: Environmental > Terrestrial > Soil > Wetlands | place: USA...
CCTGAATTCAGTTACAGAAAACATTACAGGGTAGTTGTGTTTTTGTGAGACACCTGGGAGGTGTTCAAGGTGGAAGTGTATGCACGCGTGAGACGAGCCGTGCAGGTGGACGGCATGAGCATTCGGCAGGTAGCACGGGAGTTCGGTCTAGCGCGGAAGACCATCCGCAAGATGCTGCAGTTTTCCGTGCCGCCGGGCTACGAAAGAAAGAAGCCGGTGCAGCGGCCGAAGGGCCCGGAGGCCGACATCGGATACACCGGCTCGCCGTGTACCCCCAGCAGGCCCAGGTGCCCGAGCATATGCTGCCGGTTTTCGGTGCCCACCCAGACGTCATTTCGCCGTCAAGGGAAGTCAGGGGGCCGAGCGAAGATCGCCGACATTGGTGAACAGGTCGCCCCACTGCGCGGCAAGCAGGTTGACCAGATTCAACCCCTCCGCCTGACCTTCCAGCACCGCCGTCGATGGAGAAAGGAAGTGCACGTGGGTGTCAGCCGTCATCCAACCCTGGGCCCTAAGGTCCATGAACCGGGAGACTTCCAGGGTCAGTTCGCGTTGGCCAAGTTGGATGTTCAGGCGCCGCGACAGTCCCGTATTCAAAACCTTTGGAGAGCTCCACATCACTTCGCCGACCGGCAGCTCCACCTGAAACGTCCCGTCTACGTACGCGAAGGACGAGTCCATCAGCTTCACGTCCCCGCCGTAGTCCTGAAACCAGCCGTCATTGATTTCCGTGCGATGGCCGTAAGGCGGAATGTAGCGGCCGTCTTGTGAGCGGAATGCGAGGCGCACCGCCGTGGGCCGCCCGTTGCTGTTTCGATCACTTTACCGTGGAGCCAGGCCTTGTGTGCCTCGATCACCTCGATGCGCCGGCCTTTGCCGACGGCTTCCAGTTCTCTGCCCGGCACCACGCGCGAGAGTTCGAACTGGTAGGTGTGGTTGGCGCGAGCATCGCGCAGCGACAACGTCGCATTCGAGGCGGCGGTCACTTCCAGGAAGAGTTTCCGCGCGTCCTTGGGCGGCGCCTCCCGTCCGCCAATTCCGGCATCGGGCGCGGTAAGCCAGGTCGCCGGGTTAAACTCGCTCAAGCTATAGGTGCGCGCCACCACGCCGAGGTCGACGCTGGCTTGCTACCGACCTTTTTCCTCGGCGCCACCCTCGGGCAGAGTGACGCGGTAGAGGCTAAGACGCTGGTAGCGAAGCGGGTGCTCGAGCCCGTGAAACAGCGTGAGGCCGCAAACCACCAGCGCCCCGTCCGCGCCTCGTAGGCGGAGCGCCGTCAACTCCCGCTCTGGGTAAGGATTGGGCATCGCCCAAAGCCAAACGGTGGAGCCGTCGTAGGAGCCGTCCACGATCGCGGTCTGCAACTCACCCCCAGTCGGTGCCCTGCGTCAATGGATCATTCAGCTTGCTCGGAAGATCCGGGCGGTGGGGCAAGGCTGCGAAACACAGTTGCCCCCATGAGATGGAAGGCGAACTTACTTCAAACCGGCGGCGTATCGGAGACACTTCTTCGCTGCCGTCGGTATAAACCAGAACCGCATCTGCCAGGCGCGCGCCCAACGGATCCAAGTCTTCCTCGTCCTTTTTGACGAAATCGGCTTCAAACCGATCACAGAACTGGGCCAGGCAAACGTATCCCGCCTTGTGCCGGGCCAGCGGGACCTCGGCGATGTGTTCCCGCAGCAGGAGCCAGGACTTTGTCCCGCCGCCTGGTCCCAGCAGAAACGGGATGCCCCGGAATTTCTGACTGCCCGTTGGAATCCCAGCCAAGCTCTCGCCGGAGGAAGCGCCAAACACATCGACCAGTGTCGGTAGCGAGACATTGAAATGAGAACTCAGTTCAACCGGCGTGAACTTGTCCGCCGAAGCGGCTTGCATTTGGCTGGCGCCTCCCGCGAGAAGCGCCAGGGAAGGACCTGTACTTACCGCCTGGAGGAAATCCCGGCGCGTCGTGTTTTTGCGGAATTGCATAGCGCGTGCTCCTTGGCTCCCGTCAAAGTATACGCGCGCGGTGACGAGGTATCAATCGGGTCGCAGTACCTCTCGGAGCCCCTGCCAGTTCTTAGATCTGAAGGCCCTCCGCTGGCTGAGTCGCACACAGGATGATGAGGCTCCATAATCTGACTGACAAGTTCCGGTCGAATTCCGGCTTTATCGGTTTCGGCGTTTAGGGACAAGACGCTGAAGGTGTGGGGCCTGGAGAGCGGGCGCGCGCTGCGCACGCTGGAAGGCCATTCTGGTCCTGTGTATGGCGATAACGGCGGACGGGAAGCGGGCGGTTCCCGCGTCTTGGGACAAAACGCTGAAGGTGTGGGACCTGGAGAGCGAGCTGCCGGTGGCATATTCCCGCCTTGGCCGCAGAAATTTCGGCCGGCCGCCAGTGGGCAGTCGCGTAACGTCGCGTAACGTGTAAAGCTGAGCGTTCATGCCCGGCTCCATCTTCCAACTGCTGACACACAGCCTCACCACGCTGTCATCCGTCACCTGCGATCTCGTCCGTCTCCTCCTGCTCGTTGCCCGGTCTCGCCGCGCACTGGCTGCCGAGAACCTCTTCCTGCGCTAACAACTCGCCTGCTTCCAAGAGCGCAACGTCAAGCCACACCGCGCCCACGATTCTACGCGGCTGATTATGGTCATTCTGGGCCGCATGTTATTTGGCGTGGCGCCCTGGTGAACGCCCAGCCCGATACCTTCCTCCGCTGGCACCGCAAGGGATTCCGTCTCTTCTGGCGCTGGCCGGCCCATTGGCATACACCAAATCCCCAAGGATCTGCGCCGACTCATCCGCCAGATAGCCGCAGAGAATCCGACCTGGGGAGAGGAACGCATCGCCAACCAGTTGCAGCTCAAGCTGACCATTCAAGTCTCCCCCCGCACCGTCGGCAAGTACCTCCATAGAGACGGTCCAGTTCGCACGCCGGACCCGAAACAGCGCTGGCTGACCGTTGTCCGTAACCACGCCAGGGTCATGGTGGCCTGCGACTTCTTCGCGGTGATCACCGCCACCTTCCGCACCCTGTACGTCTTGGTCGTCATGGAGATCGGATGCCGCCGGAGTCTCCACTACATCGTCACACCCTATCCCACGGCGGAATGGACACTGCAGCAGTTCCGGGAAGCGCTGCCGGACGATCATCCCTACCGCTTCGTCATCCATGATCGCGATCGCATCTTCGCTGAGGAAGTTGACCAGGGTCTGGCGCACCTGGGTGTACGAGTTCTGCGGACGAGGGTGCGAGCGCCGCAGGCGAACTCGGTCTGCGAGCGACTGGGCGGCAGCCTTCGTCGGGAGTGTCTCGACTTGTTGATACCCTTAAGCGAACGCCATCCGCAAATGACGATTCGGGATTGGGCCATCCACTATAACCGGGGGAGGCCGCATGCGGCGTTAGGCCCCCCGGAGCCCAGGTCGGACCAGGTTCCCTCCAACGAGCACCGACACAGTCCGCCTGTCGGATACCGGGTTGTGAAAAGATCCGTACTCGGCGGCTTGCATCATGAATATGGGCTCGTGAAGGAGGCTGCGTAGCGACGGATCTTTTTGGCGGACCACACCCACAGAAGTCGGCCTAATGGTGCAGGCAATCGCGGTGGTTCCGGTGGCTGCTCCTGCGCGCCCCGTTGCTGAATCCGGTGCCCGGCCGCATACTCGGGGTTCTGGCACGCCAGCTCGCCTGTCTCCGCTTCCGTCGCGCCGCTTGGCACTCCGGTTTACTGCACGCGTGCTGGCGTAGTCCTACCCGCGGGTCAGGACGGAACCAGTGACGGCAGATGGACCATACGGGGTCTTTTCCGGGGCGCGGGCATCGGCAATCATCATCGCCGGGCCGCGTCTGCCAGCTGTCGGACGCGTCGGATCATAGTGGGTGGGTCAATTCTGGAAAGTAGGGGCGGGATACTTCCGGATAGCGCCGAAGTGGCGGCCCGCCGATTTGAAAATGGGTACCTGTGAAAGCATCCAGCGCCGGGCTATCGTTCTGCTACTGATGTGCCGACCCAGGCCGCGCGCGCGGCAGGCCTCGCGGAAAATCATCAGCGTTCTCTCGAAATCAATTGGCGATTTGCGCATAATCTCGCGGCCTGGCTCACCAGGGCGCAGAGAAAGAGCGCCTCCACTTCGCGGACGAGGCGTTCATTATGGGTGGGCGACGGCTTCCAACACCAACACCCAGTCTGGATCCCCGGCGCTGTTCGTGCCTGGCGCGATGAATCGGTGCGTCCCCCGATTGGAAAACGGTGAGCCGGCAATGGCCCGCAACGTATTGTCGGTGGGGTCGAACCAGCTGGCGGTGATACCATTCTGAAGCCTGCGCATGGCCACCGTGATCCTCCCACCCTGCGGCAGGTAGGCCATCCCCAGCGCACCGTCCGGCGACAAGGCCGCCGTCACATAATCGTTGCCGGCGAATCGTCCTCTGGTTGACGTAGCTGGCGGTCCCGTGGAAATGAATCTCCCGTAGCCGGCGGTGACAAAGGTGTGCCTCTGGTCGGGCGCCAGGTCATACCACTTCCGAGTCTGAAACAGATTCGCCATGAACCTCAACTGAACGACGCCGGGTGAGTCGAGATGGCTCTTCCAATCGGGCAGGAATCTCCATATGTACTTATTGCCGTATAGCAGGCCGGTTGCCGCTGAGAGCATAGTCCAGTATTCTTGCATGCGCAGAATGTGTGGAGAGCCGCCGTCTTCGTCGGTGTTCCTCTCATATTCAAAATTGGCCTCGCCCATAAACACCGGAATTCTGGCCGACTGATTGTAGCACTGAAGTACTTGAGCGTAGGTCGCATAGTAAGTGTAGGCTAGATTTAAGCCGACGATGGGCGCCCAGTTCGGGTCGTCCAGGGAACAGCTCGCCTGATAGTTCAATTCCACGGTCTGAAGATGTTTCGGGTCTTTATCTCGGATACCCAGTGCGACTGAGGTGATGACCGCGTCGTTGGCAGGAACGCTCCATTTCTGAAAATCGTTGCCGTTCAGCCACATGATGTTGGAAAAGTCCTTGTAACGATTCCCTAAATAACGGCCATAGGCCCGGCAGCGAATTGCACCGTTGGCCAGCGCCGTTTGTAGCCATCCCGCGGTTTCGAGCGGATCAATCATCACCAAAATGGCGTCCTTGGCCGCGGTCTGGATCACTCGGTCCACATGGGTAAAATAAGCTTCATTCGGCGTGGTCAGGTCGTAATAGCGTGTGCCTGGTATGGTTGCCGTGAAGGGCTTCGTTCCGTCCAATAGACTGCCGTCGGGGCGCCCCTCCACGGGCCTGATGCAAAGCAAGTTCACCCACAAGGAGTTGACTCCACGTGCTGCCCGGTCAGCCAGATAAGCTGCTGCATCAGCCGGTGAAAGATTCGAAAACAAGCTGTGGGGCGAATCACCCACCATCAGAAATGGAACGTTGTTCTGATCGACCAGAATGCGCGGATTTGCGCTGCTGATCTTGAGTGGGTAGCGGTAACTCGCCGCATGGAGCGCCCAACAAAGAAGTAGACCAACAACGATTTTGCGAGGACTCAGCGGAAAAGTGCCCATAGGATCAATGTACAGGCGAAAAGCACACCAGCCCAGATCCGATAATCCATTCCTCCCAGACTCTCCTTCGCAGCGGAAGCGAACACATTGCTCTCGACATTGTGCGCAGGCGGCGCAGTCAGAAGGCTGACCACAACCATCGTGATTGCTGCGAAGAACCACACCAGGATCGAACGGTGGAGGAACGAGGCCAAATAGGGGTGCGCCACCAGAGACCAGCCTAGGGTCTGGTCGAGGAACAGGAACAAGCCAAAACCGAAACCTGCTGCACCTCCGGCAATTGCGCCCGCCGTATTGCCGCGCTTCCAGAGCAAGCCGACGAAGATCACCGCGCACAAAGGTACGCTCAGGTACGCCGAGATCATCTGCAGGTAATGCCAGATGGTAACCGAGAGTCCCACTAAGGGAGCCGCGAGCACGCCGAGCAAGGCCATCAGCACGGTAATCCTGCGCCCGATGGCGACCTGCTTCTGATCGGACAGTCCCGGTTTCCAACGCATGAAGAAATCGCGGACTACCAGCGTGGCGCTCGCGTTGTAGCAGGCGCTCATCGAGGACATGAGAATGGCGATGAGGCCCGCGAGCACGAGCCCGCGCAGGCCGACGGGCAGCAAATCACTAACAAGGCGCGGATAGGCCATGTCGGCTTTCGGGAGATGTGGATAGAGGGCGTGGGCGATAACGCCGGGCAGCACCAGGAGGAACGGAATGAGCAGTTTGAGGAAGCCCGCGAAAATGGCGCCCTTCTGGCCCTGGTCTACCGACCGCGCGCCCAGGACGCGCTGCACGTTGGTCTGGTCCATGCACCAGTAGAACATTCCGCCAAACAGGTTCCCGACGAGAAAGCCGGTGATGGGAAGCTCGGAATCCAGCGGCTTCACCATATGGATGAGCCCGGGATCGACGCGTGCGGTCAGACCATGCCACCCGCCAACGGTCACCAACCCGACGATCGTGAGGACGATGCTGCTGACGATGAGCCACGTCCCCTGTACCATGTCCGCGTAGACCACGGCGCGCAGGCCGCCCTTCATCGTGTAAACCGCAGTGAAAATGGACAGGCCGATCATGACAGCCAGTTGGTTCCAGCCAAAGAGCAGCACGAGAAGCAGCGAGCCGGCCCAAAGATCGATGGCATTCTTGGTGAGCACATTCATCACCAGCAAATTGGCGGAGAGGAAGGCGCGCAGGCCCCATCCAAAGCGGCGCTCCAAGAATTCCGGGATGGTGTAGATCTTGCTGCGCAGATAGAGAGGCGCGAACAGAGAAGCGAGAATGATGAGGCACCAGGCCGCCATCCATTCAAACCCGCCGGTAACCATGCCGACGCGGTATCCGTCGCCCGCCAGGCCGACCACATGCTCGGCTGAGATATTGGACGCCAGCAGCGATACGCCGATAAACGGCCAGCGCAGGTCGCGCCCAGCTAAGAAATACTCGGCGTCGGTTTGCCTCTTGCCCGCTGCACGCAGAACCGCGCCCACAACCAGCGCCAGACTGATGAAGATGATAATCGAATCGAGGATGTTTAACACGCTCGAAGCTCTCCCTCTGGCCTCAGCCGTACCGCCTGAGGCAGCGTGAGCACGATCGACGCCGAGATCAGCGGGATGAGCCCGAACAGAATGAATGCGGGCACGAACGAGTAACGATCGACGATCCAACCCGTGAGCAGACTAAAGATCATCCCCCCGACGCCCGCACCCATGCTGGCGAATCCCCAGACCGACCCAACGCTGTTCTTCGGGAATACATCGGCGGGAAACGCAAGCATGTTGGCGAGGCTGCCCGTGTAGCCTAGGGTTGCCAGCGAAACCAGCGCTATGGACAGCCGCACGTCGCGGACCAGGACCGCCGGAATAGCGGACGTCATCAGCAAAGCAAACAGCAGGATCGAGAGCTTGCGCGCAGCCGACGGCGCCAAGTTCCGTCGCAGTAGCCAAGCGGAAACCCCGCCGCCGGTCAGGTTCCCTACACCCGCGGTAAAGAACGGGATCCAGGCAAACTTTCCGATGGCGGCCAGGTCGAACCCGCGCGCGGTTTTCAAGTATTCGGGAAACCAAAAGATGTAGAAATACCATACGGGATCCATGAACACTTTCGAGAGCGTGAAGCTCCAGACGAAGCGGGTCCGCAGCAGCGACAGCGCCGGCACCGGCCGGGCCTCGGTCTCCTTGCGAACCTCAGGGGGCGTGCGGTAGACGGACCACCAGAGGACGAGCCAGAGAAAGCCGGAACCGCCGACTAGCGCGAACGCCGGGGGCCAGCCGAACTGCAGCACGATCCAGGCGATCAGCGGCGCAGCGATGACCGCGCCGATCGACGAGCCACTGTTGAAAATGCCAGACGCCAGCGCCCGCTCCTTCACCGGAAACCACTCTGCCACCACCTTCACCCCCGCGGGCCAATTGCCCGCCTCGCCCATGCCAAGCAGAAACCGGTAAATCCCGAGGCTCCAAGTGCCGCGCGCGAGCGCGTGCAGCGCGGCGGCGGCGGACCACCAGGCGATCGTGAGCGCGTACCCGAGCCGCGTTCCCAGCCGGTCCAGCAACGGGCCGGAGATCCCGTTCATGATGGTGTACGCGAGCATGAACGTGAATACGATGCGCGAGTAGCTGGTGTGGCTCATCCGGAACTGCTCGCGCAAGATGGGGGCGACGACCGACAGAGTCTGCCGGTCCAGATAGTTGATAACCGTGGCGAGGAATACGAGGCCGATCATGACCCAGCGAAGCTGGTGCGGGGCCGGCGCTTCAGATGCGGAACCGCTAACGCGGAGCCGGCTAACTGACATTGCAGACAAGTTACTATGAAGGGATGTCTTTTGTCAAGGTATGGATCCGCCTAATCATTGTGCGAGTACCCTGTATGCCTCCAGGCTTGACATGTTTGAGGCGTAGGGATTATCATTATTCTGATATTTCAGTATTGAGGGTGAAGCTCATGCGCGCTCTTCTGTTGAAGGAATACCGCCGGATAGAACTCGTCGAGTCCGATCGTCCTCCGGCCGAGGCAGGCGAGGTGCTCATCCGTGTCGCGGCCTGCGGAATCTGCGGCAGTGACGTGCATGGCTTCGACGGTAGTACCGGGCGCCGCATACCGCCACTGATCATGGGCCACGAAGCCGCGGGCGTCGTCGAACACGTAGCTCCGGACGTGCCAGGGCTCGAACCCGGTGATCGGGTAACTTTCGATTCGACAGTCTACTGCGGCGAGTGCTTCTTCTGCCGGCGCGGCCAGGTGAACCTCTGTGACAATCGCCGGGTGCTCGGTGTGTCGTGCGCCGACTACCGCCGTCACGGCGCCTTCGCCGAGTACGTCTCGGTGCCGGCGCGGATCGTCTACAAGCTTCCGGACCAGTTCCCTTTCGAGCGTGCCACCATGATCGAAGCGGTTTCGGTCGGGGTTCATGCCGTGGGGCTAACGCCAATCCGGTTAGGAGATACGGCAGTCGTCTTCGGGGCCGGCATGATCGGGCTAATCGTCATACAGGCCCTGAAGCTGGCGGGCTGCAGCCGCGTCATCGCTGTAGATCCGGACGGCGCGCGCTTGGCTCTCGCCGGCAGGCTGGGGGCCGCAGAGCTGTTGAACCCCAATAAACTGGACGTGCCGGCAGCCGTTCGCGATCTCACGGCGGGTCGCGGCTCGGACATCGCGCTTGAAGTGGTCGGCGCTTCCCAGCCGTTCCTTGCGGCAGTGGCGAGCGTCCGCAAAGGCGGCGCTGTGACGCTCGTTGGCAACATCACTCCCGCAGTGGAATTGCCGCTGCAATCGGTGGTGACGCGCGAGGTCAGGCTGATCGGCTCCTGCGCCTCCTCAGGCGAGTATCCTGTTTGCATCGATCTGCTGGCGCGCGGCTGTATCGAAGTGGAGCCGCTGATTTCGGCCGTTGCTCCGCTGAGCGAGGGGCCTGCCTGGTTCGCGCGCCTCTATGCTAAAGAACCGGGGCTGATGAAGGTCATACTGCGGCCGTGAGTTCACGGCGGAAGGAAGGGCCGAAATGGCGCAGTCTTTCGATCTCTCGGGCAAGGTTGCGATCGTGACGGGGACCAGCCGGGGCCTGGGCCAGTACTTCGGGCGCGCCCTGGCCCGCGCGGGCGCCGATCTCGTCATCACCAGCCGCGATGTTGCCTCGCTCGCTCTCTTCCAGAATGAGATCGAGCGGCTCGGCCGCCGGGCCGTGCCTCTTCCCTTGGACGTGCGCGACTACGCGAGCATCCAGCGGATGGTCGAGGCCGCGTACGAAGCCTACGGCAGAATCGACATTCTCGTGAACAACGCCGGGTGCAACGTCCGCAAACCCGCCCTGGACGTTACCTGGGACGACTGGAACCTTGTGCTCGACACCAATCTCCGGGGGACGTTCTTCGTCGCGCAAGCCGTCGCCCGCAAGATGATCGAGCGGCGGTACGGGCGCATCATCAATATCGGATCGGTCACTTCCGTTTTCGGGTACGCAGGACTTAGCCCGTATTGCGCCAGCCGCGGAGGGGTCAAGCAGCTCACCATGAGTCTGGCCGACGATTGGGGACCGCACGGCATCACCGTGAACTGCCTCGCCCCGGGCTGGTTCAAGACGGCGCAAAATGCGGTGCTGTACGAAAACAAGGAATGGGTCGAGTACCTGGTGGACCGAATCCCGCTGAAGCGTCCCGGCCAGCCCGGCGATCTCGAGGGGGCGATTGTCTTTCTCGCCTCCGACGCGAGCGACTACATCACCGGCCAGACGTTGCTCGTCGACGGCGGGATTTCAACGGGGGCCACACGGGCGACGGTGGCCAGGAAAGCGCAGGCTTGATATGACCCGCCGGGATTTCGTTCGATTCAGCACGCTGGGCTTGGCCGGGACCAAAGCCATTCCGGCGTCCGGCATCCGGCGCCTGCCCGCCACCGACGTTCACTATCGGCGCGTCAAGAGTTACATCGAGGAGCGGCCCCTGCCCGGATATCGCTGGGCCTCAAATTCCGCCTACGAAGCGTTCCGCGATCTCAAGTACGGCGTGCGGCTCCACTGGGGGCTCTACTCGATCTGGGGGAGAAGCGGCGAGTCCTGGCCGTTCCTCGTCATGTCACCGGAGGAGAAACAACAATACCAACAACTCTACAGGACTTGGAATCCAGTCGGCTTCGATGCTGCCGAATGGATGGACTTGTTTGCCGAGAGTGGCTTGAAGATGTTTGCCTTCACGACGAAGCACCACGACGGCTTCTCGATGTTCGATACCAGAACCAGGGTGCGGCAGCGGGTGAACTGGGCGGCGCCTGGCGGGTGGCGGATCGAGCCGTGCGATCTGGCGTACAGCATCATGGAAACGCCGTTCCGGCGCGATGTGGTGAAAGAGTTGTGCCAGGCCGCGCGGCGCAGGGGCATCAAGATCGACTTCTATTTCTCACACCCGGACTGGTACGACGCCGACTTCCGCCCCTACGGCTTCCATCCCCTTCAGGTGCCTTCTTCGCCGAAGCTGTTGACCGAGTGGGAAACGGAAACCAAGCCCCGGCTGGGCAACCACATGGTCATCGCGCCGAACCCCACTCCGGAGGAGACTGCTCGCATGATGGCACGGCACCGTACGCAGCTCACGGAACTGCTCACCAATTACGCCCCGATTGACATGATGTGCCTCGACCAGTGGCTTGGGCCCGCCGTCTGGCCCCAACTGCGCGAGACCGTCTTGCATATCCGCAAGCTTCAGCCCGATGTCATGCTACGCGCCCGCGGTATCGGTAACTACGGGGATTACTACACACCCGAAGGGTTCGTGCCGGGGAGCCCGGAGAACACGGACATGCCCTGGTTCGTGATTCACGCGCTCGGATCGTCGTTCAGCTACGACCCGGTGGCGGAAAACTACAAAGGGGCGGGGTGGATTATCCGCAACCTGGTCGATTCGGTCGCCAAGGGGGGAAACTTTATGGTTGGGATCGGCCCCGACGGTAGCGGCAGATTTCATCCTGCGGCCATCGCGCAACTGCGGGAGGCGGGCGAGTGGCTGAAGGTCAATGGTGAGGGAATCTACGCCACCAGGGCCCGCGAGGGCGAGCTGTGGTCGGAGGGCGAACACGTCCGCTTCACACGGACAAAGGACGGCCGGCGCGATTACGCGTTCACGTTAAAGTGGCCGGGAAAGCAGATAGTCCTCGGGACCGTGCGCGCCCGCCCCGAATCCGAAATCCGCATGCTCGGATATCCCGAACCGCTGAACTGGCGGCAAGATCCCGAACGAGGCGCCGTGATCGAACTTCCCACCATTCTCCAGGACGAGGGGCAGCGGCCCTGCCGATTCGCCTTTGGATTTCGGATCGAGACCGCATGAAGAAAGACACTGGCATGGATCACCGCACAGCCAAGGTTGTTCAAATCCCTAGAGACGCCCGTTCAGGCATGCCGTCCAAACCGCCGCTGGCCGATCAGGCATACTTTCTGGTGAGGGATCGGATCCTCTGCGGCGCGATCCCGCCCGGGGCCGTGTTGTCGCGCCGGCGGCTTGCCGACGAGTTCGGTATGAGCTTTCTACCGATCTCCGAAGCCGTGCAACGTCTGGAAAGCGAAGGACTGCTGGAAAGCCGTCCGCGCGTCGGGACGCGCGTCCGGACGCCCACGCCAGACGAGGTTCGCGGCCGATACGTCGTGCGGGAGGCA
>Ga0335080_10006393_pt1 | contig 12175 bp, 14 predicted proteins | sample Lox_Sample_34_FD_206720 | JGI IMG/M metagenome (GOLD analysis project Ga0335080, IMG submission 206720) | Soil microbial communities from Loxahatchee National Wildlife Refuge, Florida, United States - Lox_Sample_3.4 | ecosystem: Environmental > Terrestrial > Soil > Wetlands | place: USA...
CGCGGTCGGCCAGTTCGAAACCGTCGATGCCCCCGGGCATCACGATGTCTGTGAACAGGAGGGCTACATCCGGATTCTGTTCGAGTGCCTGCAGCGCCGCAGCCGCGTTACCGGCCGTGACCACGCGATAGCCCTGATCGGCTAGATGGAAGCTCGCCATGTCGAGCACATCGGGCTCGTCGTCGACGACGAGAATCTTCACCGGATCATGGTCGCGCGAGGATGGCATGGCCGGACCCGCACCCAGTGTCACATGAGCCAAACGTGTCTGGCCCGTGACCGTTCCGTGACCGGTCAGTCACGGCGGTGTCACGACGCAGGTGGGCTTAGTCTCTAGTTCAAAGCAGTGAAGAACCGCTCGTCGTAGAGGGCGCCGAGATAAGGTGCCATCGTTTCGCGGAAGTGCAGCCGGTGGGCTGAGCGCTCGTGCTTCGCGAAGTCGGCTTTGCTGCGCCAGACCGCGTATACCGTGAAGTGATTGGGGCGGGCGGTCTGCTGCAACACGTCATAGCGGAGGTTGCCGGGATCGCGGCGGGCCTGCTCGACGAATGTGCGCAGTGCTGCTTCGGTGTCGGATTGGCGCGGCGGCACCACATCGACATGCGTGACGACGTAAAGCTGGCCCTTTGCCGGCTCAGGCGATACCAGGAAGCCGCGATGCACGCGCTGATCGTCGGGGCTGTGCCGGATTGGGGCGAGAGCGTCGTGCAGGCGCTGCAGCGCGGCCCCGGACAGATGGGCATCGAAATCGGATTTGCTGTCCCATGTTTCCAGGATCACGAAGCGACCCGGCCGCGAGGTCTCCTGGAGGGCGATCGCGGCGCGGTTGCCGCGCTCCGAGGCCGCGGCCGCGCGATAGAGGCGGATCGCCTTCGCACCAGCCGCGCGGGCATCAGGCATCACATCGATGTAGGTTGCGATATGCAGGCTTTCGTCCGCATCCGCCACGCGGGCGCTGCTCGCAACGCCGGCAAAGGCAAGTGCCGCCATGGCGACGTGAAAGAGCTTCATGCGCGCCATCCTCCCAAAGCTTTGAGCCAGGATCGCATTGGGGGCCTTGAGGGTGCAAGCCGCCGGTGGCATTCTCGCGCCCGAACCACACCGCGAGGGAGGAACGGCAATGGCGAAGGCGTATTGGATCGCGTTTTACCGGTCGATCAAGAATCCCGATGCGCTGGCCGAATACGCCAAGCTCGCGGGCCCCGCCATACAGTCGGCCGGAGGTCGCTTCCTCGCGCGCGGCACGCCCTCCAAAATTTACGAAGCCGGGGTCAACCAGCGGACGGTGGTGATCGAATTCGACAGCGTCGAGCGCGCGGTCGCGGCTCACGACAGCCCCGGCTATCAGGCGGCGCTGAAGGCGCTCGGCAGCGCGGCCGAGCGCGACATGCGGATCGTCGAGGGCGTCTAGCCGAATACGGACGAGGGGAGGGCTGGAGCGGCGGGAGCCGCTTCAGTCATCCATCATCATCGCGGTCTTGATGGCCTCGGTGACCCGAATGCCCTTGCGCAGCACCGCGTCCACGGCCTGGCCCTGGACCATGTCGATGCCGTGGCTGTTGGCATAGAGCAGGCCGGCCACGCTGCCGCACCGGGCCAGGATGTATTTGCAATTCCCGCCATTGGCCGCCATCTCGAGCTTCTCGAGGAACGCGCGCTCCCGCTCGCCCTCGAGCGACAGCAGATCGTTCGACCAGAAGACCTTGGCGTAGTCGCAGCCGAGCGCCTCGAGGTCGAACTGTGCCACCCAAAAATCGTTCAGACCGTCGATGCAGATCCGGTACTCGCGATCGGCGGCGAGCCGCAGGAGCTGCCGGTAGAGCGGCAGGTTCTCCATCAGGTCGCCCTTGTTGATCTCGAGCACGACCTTGCCGCGGAAGGCCGCCGGCAGACGCTCGTCGAACTTTTGGAACGCCGGCCCCAAGGCAGTCGAGAGGTTGATGTTGATGCCGATGCTCTCGTTGCCCATGAAATCGAGCCCGTGATTGAGGCTGCGCAGCAGGCTGTTGTCGAGGCTCGAGGTGAAGTGGTTGAACAGCCAGCGATTGGCCGACAGGTCGAAATCCGGGCTCAGCCGCTCCTGCAGGCCTTTGATCGTGATGTAGAGCTCGAAATATTCCTTGTTCTTGTCGCTGTCGTCGCGAATGTTGATCACCGCCTGGTTGAAGATGAACGGCGACAGGTCGAACTGGTGCAGCGCCTTGTCGATCTTGGCCAATTCCTCGGGGCCGATCGCCGGTTTCGCATCGGCTGCCGCCGCCAGCGCCGCGGCACTGCCTTCCACCTTGCTGATCCCTTCCAGGTAGCGGATCACGTGGACGAAGTTCATCGACAGCTCGAGAATCGACCAGACGTGATTCTCCTTGTACGGGTTGGGCCCCGTCATCTTCGTCTTGCCAAACAGCATGGTCTCGATCTTCTTGCACACCTCTTCGACGGCGGAGAACTTCAGGCCCTTGTAGAGCATGATCATGTCGCCGTTGGAGATGTTGAACATCTGCAGATGCGCTGCGTTTGACGCGACCTCGCTCAGCATGCGGTTGATGACGTTCGTGTCGTTGATCTCGGTGTTCTCGAGCAGGCTGAGATGCAGGTGCACCATCCGCATGCCCTGCATGTCCTTGCTCGCCGACTGGAGCAGGGTCATCAGCTTGGGGTCGTCGAATTCCTGTTCTTTCGGCAGCAGGGCGGCGGCATTGCGCGTGCCGGGCATGACGCGGACGTGGTCGCGGAGCGGCCGATGTTGCTGCGATGGCGTGGGTCGGTTCATGCCCTTTTCCCTCGTTCCTGGCCCGCTCGGGCGGCTCCGCGTCTGGGCCTCGGTCGCTCGGCGGCCGTTCGGTTCACGCGCAAACGGGCACGGCTGGCCCGTAGCCAGCCGGATGAATCGTTAAACGTTTCTCATTAATCGCGTCTTAACGGTCGCCCCCGACCGGCATGCAGAGCAGATATACGTCGCGGCGGCCATGGACACAAGCGCGCCCATCACGAACCGCCCGGCGAGTCGGCGAAATCCGCGCGTCTGCGGGTGGATTAACCCGTTTTTTACGCGGCACCGGTATGAAGTGGGGCCACGTGGCAAAGCGCGTGCTGGTACGCGCCGCACCCTAGCGAAACAAGCCGTCCGCGGATGTGGCCGGTCTGTAGCACGCATGATCCCACACCGCGATATCCGGCGCGGACTCGCCGTACTGGCCGTCCTGATCCTCACCCTTCTGTGGGGCGGACTCGCGCTCTATCTCGGTCACGACAAGGCGCAGACCCTCGACAACGCGAATCGGCAGGGCGAGAACCTCTCGCGTGCCTTTGCCGAGCACATCACCAGCATCCTGCGCTCATTCGACCAGACCCTGCGTGCGATGGTGTACGATTATGCGCAGGACGCAGACAGGTTCGATGCGGCGACCGCCCTTGAGAAGCATGGCGTTCTCCGCGACGCGACCATCCAAGTTGCCTTTATCGACCAGGACGGCGACCTGGTCTCATCGAACATCGCGACCCCGAACGAAGGCGTCAACCTGAAGGACCGGGAACACTTCAAGGTACATGTCGCGCGTGATACCGGCGCAATGTTCGTCAGCACGCCCGTCATAGGCCGCGTCTCCGGCCGGTGGTCGATACAGCTGACGCGGCGGGTCAATAACCCGGACGGGTCGTTCGCCGGGATCATGCTGATCTCCCTCGACCCGGAATACCTGGCGAAGTTCTACGAGTCGATCGACATCGGCCCCAATGGCGGCATCGCAGTGGTGGGGCTCGACGGAATCGTCCGGGCTCGGGCGACCGGCAGCGGCGTCCTCGACATCGGGCAGGATCTCTCGAAGTCTGCACTCCTGCGCAATGCCGCTAGGTCGCCGAACGGACGCTTCGAAGGCGAGGGCCTGATCGACCATGCCGACCGTCTGTTCAACTACCATACGATCGCCGGCTATCCGATGATCGTGAATGTCGGCCTCGCACGCGTCGACGTGCTGGCCAACTACGTCCTGCGGCGAAACCTGATGATTGCGGCCGCGCTGACGGTATCGCTGGTGCTGATGGCCGCCGCGGGCATGCTGATGCACCAGGCCGGCTTGCAGACGCAGACGGAAACGGCCTTGCGACGGTACCATGCGGAGCTGATCGAGAGCCGGAACGAGGCCGATGCCGCGAACCGCGCGAAGTCGGAGTTCCTCGCCAATATGAGCCACGAGCTCCGCACGCCCCTCAACGCCATCATCGGATTTTCGGACTTCATGGCCAGCGGCGGTCTCGGTCCTGCCGGCTCGCCCAAGTACCTCGAATACGCGCGCGACATCAACAGCAGCGGCCGCCACCTCCTCGACATGATCTCGGAGGTGCTCGACATGTCGAAGATCGAAGCCGGACAATACGAGCTGGTGCTGGAGGACGTGGATCTGTCGGAGACCGTCGAGTTCTGCGTCCGACTGGTCGCGGGCCGCGCCACGGCGGGGCAGATCTCGCTCGTCAACCTGGTCGGCACGGAGCTTCCAAAGGTCCGGGCCGATGCCCGCGCGCTGCGCCAGATTCTCCTGAATCTTCTGTCGAACGCGGTGAAGTTCACGCCGGCGGGCGGGCGGGTGACCGTGAGTGCCACAGCGGCCGGGCCCCATGACATCCGCCTGACCGTGTCGGACACCGGCGTCGGCATCAGCGCCGACGACCTGAAGCGCGTCGGTGAGCCGTTCCGCCAGCTCGGCCGCACCCTCACGAAGCCGCAGGAAGGCACGGGGCTGGGGCTCGCGATCACCAAGCGACTGGCCGAGATGCACGGCGGGAAACTCGAGTTCGAGAGCGCGCCCGGCCGCGGAACTGCGGTCCTGGTGACCCTGCCGGCCGTGCGTCCGGTTGAGCGCCGCGCCTCGGCGATCGGGTAGGGTTGGCGGAGACCGCGGCGGCGGATTGACGGCGGGCGTTCAGGTCGGTGAAGCTATGGGTTCATCGAACCAAAATCGCCAAAGGGTCGATGCCATGCCCGTTGCGCAGCCTCCCGTTTTGTCCTTCGCCGAGCGCGACCGCCGATGGGCGCGCGTGCGCGGCCTGTTGCGCGAGCACGGCCTCGCCGGGGCCGTGGTCGCCGGATTTCGCGCCCGCGAGATGTACGAGAGCTACATCAGCGACGACTACAACGAAGGCTGCGTGGTCTTCCCGCTCGAGGGCGACCCGGTGGTCATCACCTGGGCGGCCTTGCGCGTCATGCGGGCGCGCTGGTCGGCCGAGCGTGGGCATAAGTTGTGGGTGGAGGATTATCGCGTCGCCACGTCAGGTACGGCCGCCGCGTCGGTGATCACCGAGAAGGGGCTCGCGGGGAACCGTCTCGGCGTGGTCGGCCTGTCGTCGCAGGCGCCGACCGAGCACTACGGCGCCATTCCGGCCAATTTCTGGGGGGAGCTCACGACGGCGTTGCCCAAAACGGCGTTCACCGACATCTCCGAGGAGTTCAGCCATCTCATGCTCGTCAAGAGCGCAGAAGAGATGGCGCAGGTTCGCTACGCGGCACGCGCCGCCGAGGCGGCCTGCAAGGTCATCATCGACGTGTGCGAGCCCGGGGTTGGCGAGGAGGTCGTGTTCGCCGAAGCGACGCGCGAGATGCTGCGCCACGGGATCGGGCTGCGTTATCCCATGATCGTCATGAACTCGGGTCCGCACACGTTGTCCTGGGGACCGCCGCGCTGGACCACCCGCGGCGAAGCGCCGCGCATGTTGGAGAAAGGCGACCTCATGCAGGCCGAGCTGATGCCGCTATGCGGTAATCAGGAGGTTCAGGTGCAGATGACCGTCGCGCTCGATCCGATCGATGACACGAGCAAGACCTGTGAGCGTGTGGCGCGCGAGTCCTACGAAGCCGGCCTGAAGGCGTTGCGCCCGGGCATTGCGTTCTCGGACCTCGTGGCGGCGATGGAGGAGCCGTTCAAGCGCTCCGGCTGCTGGGCATATACGCCGCTCGTGCACTCGCTCGGGCCGCACTTCCTGATGGGGCGCACCCGCATCAACATGGAGAAGCTCGACCTCGGGATCCGCTTCGCGGGTACGCCGACGGCGCGCGAGCGCAAGGCCATCTTGCAGCCGGGCATGGTGCTCGCGTTTGAGCCGAATGCCTGCCTGGGCGACCACCGGGTGAACATCGGCGGGACGGTGGTCGTCACCGAGACCGGTTGCGAGGAACTCAACGAGATCCCGACGCGCGTGACGCACAAGCAGTAACGGCCCGCCGAAGCGGGCCATTGCGATCGACGACAGAGGGGCGGACGGTTACTTGAGCCGCAGCATCCGCTCGGCGTTGAGGTGGTAGATCTTCTTGCGTTCTTCCTCGGTGATGTCGATCTCGTCGAGCACCTTGATGATCTCGCGGATGAACAGCGGCCCACCCTCCGGATCGAACGGGCAGTCGGTGCCGAACAGCACGTGCTCGCAGCCGAAGAAGTCGATGCCGCATCGCGTACCGGACTTCGAGCCGTTGATCGCGGTGTCGCCGAAGAACATGCGGAAATAGTCGACCGGCCGGCGGCCCTTCTTCTTCATGTTGGCGACGATCTCGGCGTAGTGCGGCTCGGCGTTCTCGCGCGTGCCGAGCTGGTCGAGGCCGAGCCCGACGCGCGCGTCGAGGAACGGCACCATGGCGCCCAGGTGGTGGGTGATGACCTTGAGGTTCGGCCAGCGGTCGAAGAACCCGGAGAACACCATGCGCGCCATGGCGGCGCTGGTCTCATAGGGCCAGCCGAACACCCACCAGATATCGTATTTCGAGCCCTGCTCGGTCGGGTAGTCAGCGAATTTCTGCGGCCGCGTCGGATGCATCCATACCGGCAGATCATAGGAGTGCATCTTCTCGAAGATCGGCCCGAATTCGGGGTCGTCGAGCGGCCGCCCATTGACGTTGGTCATGATCTGGATGCCCTTGGCGCCCAGCTTCTCGACCGCGCGAGTGATCTCGGCCAGGCCCGCCTTGACGTTGTTCATCGGCACCGACGCGACGAACGCGGGGAACTGCTTCGGGTGTTTGGCGACGATCTCCGCCATGCCGTCGTTGGCGAGCTTGGCGAGATCGGGCGACTTGTCGGGCGGCGCGACGTATTCGATCGCCGGCATCGACAAGGTGAGGACCTGCTGATAGTCCGGCCCGAAGCTCTCCATCATCCGCAGGCGCGCATTCAGATCGTAGAGGATCGGAATGTCCGTCCAACGGCGGATGGCCGCCTTGTTGGGGATGATCTCGACCATCTTGTCGAAATAGCTGCGCGGGAAAATGTGCGGGAAAATGTCGATCTTGCGCATCGGTCGGGCTGTCCTTGAAAAGTGCTGAGGCGCGGCACTTTACACAGGCAGTTTCGGTTCGGCCAGCCCTGGCCCTCGCCGGCCTCCCCGTGGGCGAGGACCCATGCGGACCGGACGGCGAGGGAGCGCGGGCGGTTCCCGGGCCTCCCGGGAACCGCCGCGTGCGACGAGCTTAGCTCCAGTGCTGGATGTCGAGCTTCTGCGCCGTGGCCTGGTCGTAGCGGCCGGTCGGCTTCAGCCCGTTCTTCTTCTGGAAGTCCTTCATGGCCTGCACGGTCTTCGGGCCCCAGATGCCGTCGGTCGAGACGTGCTCACCCCTGCTCTGCAGGGCGGCCTGGATCTCCTCGACCCGCCGAGCCGACATGTGGTGCTCCGTCGAGGGCAGCGAGGCCTGTGACTTCGCCGTATTCGCGGTCGTGGGCTGCGTCGCCGGCGTGGCGGCAAACGCGCCAACGGATGTCGCGACGAGAAGGGCTGCGGCGAGGGTTGGGATCGCGCGTGTCATGGTCTTTTCTCCTTTCCTGCTTGTGCTAATGAGCCGCCATGACGGGCGGTTCGAGTTGCGGTGCCGAACTCGGCACCGATGAGGTGATTGGCCGCGCTGATGGCCTGACGCGCATGGCGCGCATCGCTGGTCAGTACCGCGAGGCGGGCCGCGTCGAGATCGGAGATGGCCGAGGTGGCCGGGACCGGGCGGTCCGTGCGCAGCTGCGGGCTGAGGTCGTAGACATGACGGTTGAGCACCGCGACCTCCGCCTGTTCGAGGCGGTCCAGCGCATCGCGGCGCTCCGCCGCAAACGGCACGACGGCACGGCGGGGCGGCACGTCCGCTGCCTGCGCACCGCCGGTGATGAGTGCCAGAAGTGCCACGGCGGGAAAAATGACAAGGCACGGTCGGTGCCGGCGCATGGTGTGCATCACTTTTTCAAGGCTCGTTGACTCGGATTTAGGAAGGAAAAATGCCTGTCGCACTGTCCGGGCCATTAATTCGGCGTTAGTTTCCCGCCGCAATTTCGCCGAACTCTGCCGGGGCCCGCAGATCGCGTCAGCGGGAGCAGACGTGTTCGATCAGCTGGGTGAGCCGGACTGCGACCTCGATAGCGGCGCGCTGACACCGCGCCAGGGTCTCGTCTCTACCCAAATATGACCGGTGTCACGGCGGGCTGCCTCAGGTATGGGCGCGTTCATTTCGGCGCTCGACCGCCGGGTTGCCGGCGGCAGCGCGTGAATTAAGAACCGGGCCCGAAAAATCGGGTATGATGCGCTAAAGGGGGCGGGCGCTAGAAGGCGAAATAGCGAAAAGGGGCGACCATGAGGGCGCAACGGATGCGCGGCACGGGAAGCGAACCTGTTGAGCTGGCGCCAGGGCCGGCGATAAGCCTCGCCGCGCGCGAGGCGGAGCTCGAGCAATGGGCGCGTGGGCGCGTAAAGTCGCTAAGGCTCTTCTACACGCATTTCCTCGTATTCGCGCTGATCAACATCGTCTGCTTGTTAATCGACATTTCGACACCGGGCGATCCCTGGTTCTACAAGGTCCTGCTCGGCTGGGGCCTGATTGTCGGGTTGCACGCGATGTATACGTACGAACTGCTTCCCTGGTCGACGCACGATTGGGAAAAGCGGAAGATCAGCGAGTTCATCGAGCAGGCGCGCGAGCGCCTCCAACGCTAGGCGGACATCCCCGGCGCATCTACGTACAATCCCTGAATGGCCGGCGCCACGGAACGGGCGGATAACCGCCCGTACGATGGACAGCACCGTGGATGATCCCGACACGCTGATGAAACGGGTGTCCCAATTGCGCGACGTGGCAAAATACGTCACGGACACCAAAGCCCTGACGGTGATCGAGGAACTGATCGCCGAACTGCTCGCCAAGGCCGACTCCCTGCGCCGGCGGAACCTGCACTGACCGATCCTGCGTCCGAGCCCTGCTGGACGCGCCCGATGAAGAATGGCTTGATGCCCCGAAGAACCGGGGAGGGCACGCCGCCACGCGCCATGCCGCACGCGTCATGCTGAAGGTCGAAGGGCTGCAGACGAGCTACGGTCAAAGCCAGGTCCTGTTCGACATTGCCTTCACGATCGATCGCGGCGAGGTCGTGACCCTGCTCGGCCGCAACGGCATGGGCAAGACGACGACTGTTCGCTCGCTCATGGGCATGACCCCGCCCCACGGAGGCACGATCATCTTTGACGGGGAGTCGCTCCGGGGCCTGCCGCCGTTCGCCATCGCGCGGCGCGGGCTCGGCCTGGTGCCCGAGGGGCGCGCCATCTTCACCAATCTTACGGTGTGGGAGAATCTGACGGCGACCGCCCGCGCCAACGGCCGCCGCCGGTGGACCACGGATCGGATCGTCGCCATGTTTCCGTGGATCGCCGAACGCCGGTCGCAAATGGGAGGGGCGCTCTCCGGCGGCGAGCAGCAGATGCTGGCGATTGCCCGCGCCTTGATGACCGATCCCGAGCTTCTGATCCTCGATGAAGCGACCGAAGGCCTGGCCCCCCTGATCCGCCGCGAGATCTGGCAGCTGATCAGGAAGCTGCAGGGGGCGGGCCAGGCCATTCTCCTGATCGACAAGAACCTGAAGGCGGTCTCGCGGTTGGCAGACCGCCACTATGTGGTCGAGCGCGGCCGCGTCACGTGGAGCGGCGATTCCGCCGCCCTCCAGCGCGAGTACGAACAGGTCCAGCGCTTCGTCGGCGTGTGACCACGCCCGCCTTATGCGTCAGCGGAAGCGTGCGCCGACGACCACCGATCCGTAAGCCGGCGCGGGTGCGTAGTAATAACCTGGATGGTAGTAGGCATAACGCGGCGGCGGAGGCGGCGCCTCGTAGACGGCGCAGCCGGCGAGCAGACCGGCGCCGAACAGCATCAGCGTGACGGCTTTGACGAACGCGAGGTGAAGTCGTGCGCGCATCGGGAACCTCCTGCCGAACTCGGCGATCTCTGCGGCATGTCCTGATACACGCGGCGTGACACGGCACCCTGTGGCCCGCGCTGTGACATCCGTGGGACAGGCTTCAACCGCGCAGGGCGGGCTCGCGATAGGGCGTGTAATGGCTGGCTGTCGATCTATCGAAGACGGCTTGCGCCCGATGCGCCGCGGGCCTAGGGGTCACACGAATGACGACGACAATGACCAGACGATCGCTCTTTCTCGTGCCGGTGCTCGCCGCATTGGCGCAGCTGCCGTTTGCGTCGAGCATGGCCAAGGCACAACAGGTCGGAGTCGAGGTCGGCGTCGCGCCGCCGCCGCTGCGCGTCGAGCCCGTGCCGCCGCCGCCGAGCCCGGCCCATGAATGGGTTCCCGGGCACTGGCAGTGGAACGGCGCGCAGTGGGTCTGGCGGCCCGGTCATTATCTTCGCCGGCCGACTCCGGTCTCGTATTGGGTGCCGGCGGAATGGGTCGCAACGCCGCGCGGGCGATGGCGCTACGTGCCTGGCCATTGGGCCCGGCGCTGATCTCTGAGAGGTGGGGTTCCTCTCCGCCCGCGTGGGCGGAGAGGAGTTAGTCGGAGGCGGCGGCAAGGCTCCGCGTCGCGGGTCCGAGCGCCGCATTGACCCGCGGCATGACTTCGGTCGCCATCAGCTCCATCGAGCGCGTGGCGAGGCCGGGATCGACCCAGTCCATGCCGGCATAGACGAGCTCGCCGAACTCGCCGACCTGCTCGCGCAGCTTCAGGATTTCGTCGACCACCTTGTTCACGGTGCCGCAGATCACGAGGTCGTCGACGACGCGGTCGAGGGTCACGGCCGCGTCGTCCTCATCCTTGTGCTTCTTGAACACCACATGCCGCTTGCCGAGGAACATCTTGGTGCGCAGCTGGCTCCAATAGAACCGGTACGGGCTGGTCTCGTTCTCGCGGCCGTAGCGGATCGCGGTCTTGTCGTCGTCGGCGACGAAGATGGTGCGCGCGATTCGCCACTCGGCGGGGTCCGGCGTCTGGCCGGCGCCGCGCTTGCCTTCGCTGTAATTCTGCCAATGGCTCGGGATCCAGTGCGGCAGCAGGAAGTTCGCCGACAGCGGGTGGAAGTCGCGCTCACCCATGGCGATGATGCCTTTGGAGAACGGGGCGACGACCGTGCCGACGATCTCCGGCCGCGGCTTCTGATAGGGCTTGTACATGATGCCCTTGCCGATATCGGCAACGACGGTCCGGCGGGTCGAGACCTTGTAACGGTTGTTCGGGAAATCGATGTCGTAAGGCGGCTCGCGCTCCCAGATCGCCAGGATGACGTCGATCGCCTCAGCGAACATCTTGTTGCGGTCCTCATCGAGCGTGCCCAGCGCCTCGGCGTCGGAGTTCAGCGCCCCCGGGCTGATCCCGAAGATGAAGCGGCCTTTGGCGAGGTGGTCGAACATCGCCGCGTGTGCGGCAATGACGGTGGGATGCGACTGGCTGAGATTCGACGTGCCGGTGGCGAGCTTGATCGAGCGGGTGGCGTGGATGAGGGTCGCGAGGAAGATGAAGCTGTTGGTGACGTTCTCGGCCTTGTCGGTCAGGTGCTCGCCGATGAACGCATCGTGAAAGCCGAGCTTGTCCGCCAGGATGATCGCCTCACGATCCTCTTGCAGTGTTTCGGCCGGATCGCGGTGCAGCGGATGCACCGGCATGGTGAAATATCCCAGTCGCAAGGCGTACTCCCGCGGATTGAACATCCTATACTACAAGCAAATCGGGTGGAGACCTAGCCAGCGGCATGGCGATTGCAGACAACAGAATCAAATCTGGCGCCGGCTCCCGCGTTCCAGATAGACTGGACAGTTAATTGCAGCAGGACGATCCAAGATGGCCGCTCGTCTCCGCCATATCGCTCTATCGGTGCCCGACCCGGAAAAGGCCGCAGTATTCTTCGAGCAGGCCTTCGGCATGACGCGCTGCGGGCTGTCGCCGA
>Ga0335080_10006394_pt1 | contig 12174 bp, 9 predicted proteins | sample Lox_Sample_34_FD_206720 | JGI IMG/M metagenome (GOLD analysis project Ga0335080, IMG submission 206720) | Soil microbial communities from Loxahatchee National Wildlife Refuge, Florida, United States - Lox_Sample_3.4 | ecosystem: Environmental > Terrestrial > Soil > Wetlands | place: USA: Florida...
ATTCGCCCGATGGAAGGCTACGGCTGTACCGAATGCTCGCCCGCAGTCACCGTGAACACGATGGACTTTCGGGCCGCCTCGTTTCGCCAAGTGGGTGCAAAGCGCGGCAGCATCGGCCATCCGTTGCCGGGTATGACCGTGAAGATCATCGATCCGGAAACCCAAGAAAAGCTGGGCGTGAATCAGCCAGGCCTGCTGCTGGTGCGCGGGCCCAATATCATGCACGGTTATTTGAATCAGCCCGAGAAAACAGCTGCGGTGTTGCGCGATGGCTGGTACAACACGGGCGACATCGCGATGCTCGATGAAGATGGATTCCTGCGCGTGACTGACCGCCTCAGCCGCTTCAGCAAAATCGGCGGCGAGATGGTGCCGCACGTCAAAATCGAAGAGAAGTTACAAGACTTGGCGCAAGCGACCGAACAGGCGTTCGTCGTGACCGCCGTTCCGGACGAACGAAAAGGTGAGCGCCTGATGGTGCTGCACACGTTGACCGACGAAAGCCTCAAGCCGGTACTGGAACAGCTCGCCAAATCGGATTTGCCGGCGCTGTGGCGGCCGCGGCCGGACCAATTTCTGTACGTAGAAAAGCTACCCTATCTGGGCACCGGCAAGCTGGACCTGCGAAAAGCGCGAGAGTTGGCGTTGGAAGTGGCCACGCGCGTGTAACCGCGAAATCTATTTGATGATTTCCAGGCCGGCGTGCGGATCGTCGTACGTGCCGGTCAACTGTACGGGGACCTTTGCGCCCTCGTGGTGTTTGCGTTTGAAGATCGCATCGAAGGGCTTGAGCAGAACAGATTTGACGCCGCTGGTGGTATTCGAGAATTTGGCGGTCGTTCGTAGCGTGCCGTGCAGGTCAATTTTTTCGTTCAAGAGATTGTAGGTGCCGTGCATGGTGGCTTTTGCATCGGGCACGCTGAAAGAAAAGTTGGTAAACGTAGCAGTTCCTCCGCGTAATTCAACGTGACCGGCCAGCGCCGAGACCACATCGTTAGGATCGGATTCATCGCCATCCTTCGGCTTCTTGCCGGCGCCGGTCTCGCTGAGCTTAACGATGTCTTCCTGCGTATCCGGCTTGGTGAACTCTCCTGAATCGATGCCGAAGTCTCCGGACAAGCGAATTTTCTTCAAAAAAGGCACTTCGCCGGGAGGAACAACCACGTGCGCGCTGAAGTTGGTCACGCCGTTCAACGCCGGGCGCCGGGCCTTTGCGAATAACCGCAGGACATTTTGAATTTTTCCGTCACGCACGGTCAAATCGAGGGAAGTAGTCTTGCCGTGTTCCCCAGCCTTTTTTGCGACGCTACCGTGAGCGAGAACTCTGGTCTGTAGCACCGTGCTGTCCACTTGTTGCAGTTGAACATCGCCATTGGTTGCATCTACCACAGCCTGATATTGGCTCTTCACCGGAACTGCATGGCGAGTTCGCCGCACTTCAAAATCAGGAATATCGACCTTACCGCTCGCCTGAAGCTGGCCGAGGTTGCCGCCGAACTCGCCTTCCGATGAGAGTTTTCCAGCGATGCCACTGAACACGCCGAGATCTGCGTTCTCGTACCAATACTTTCCCGAAACGGCCGTCTGCGAAATTTCTTGGCTGTTCCATGGGCCAAATTTTCCAATGGAGTGGACCTCGCCTGGCGGAAGCGGAATTCGCATGGCCACGCGATAGTCAAATGGCTGGCCTTCGCGGACTGAATTCAATTTCAGCGTGTGGATGTCAAAGACGAGCGGTTCGCCCTTGCGCCGGACAATCTCCAACACCGCGTCATTCGCTAAAACTTCGCCAACGCGCCTGCGAGAGCCGCCTGAATCCTCGGTCGTTGGCGAATTCGAAGTACCTTCGAGCGGAACGTGCACCCGCAATCCTTCCAGCACCACTTGAGAAATGTAACCGGGCCGGAGAAGCAGGTCGGGATAGTTGGCGCGAACAACGAGCCGCTTCACGGTAGCCAACGGGATTTTATCCGTTGAGCCCGCTCCGCGCTGCAGCACCACGTCCTCGACGATTCCCCCGGGATGAGGAAAAATCGTATGGCGATAGCGGCCGACGCTGATTTTCCCGGCGAACGTTTCTTGCAGAGACTGGACGATCTTCTCCTGCCGAAAGGGCCAAAGAGTCGCCAGCAAAGCCAGACCGATGACAAAAATGACCGCCAGCACCAACGGGACGACGCGGACGCGTCCGCCGTGACGCTGTGAATTCGCCGCCTGAGAAATAAATCCCTTTTCGGCAGCTTTTTTCACGTGGAAAACCTGCTTCGCGTCGGATTTGAGATAAGCCGCCCCAGGCTTCGGCCTTTGCTGCGGTGGGAACAACGTCGACGGCCTTGGACAGCGGTCTCTCTACGGGCTGCAGACCAAGTACGCTCGCACGAGTCTGAAAGAATTGCGCTCCGTGAAAGACACTAACTTATTTCGAGGAACACCTTATCGTGAAGCGCCCCGCTCCTGGCCGCTCCCGGCGCGACGAAAAGAACGTGGCAAGTCAGAGGCCAGCGGCTACGATTTTCTCGGAACTTCAGCCATCAGCTGATGAATGTTCCCTTCCGTATCTTTGAATGCGGCCATCCACAAATCGTGGTCCGGCATGGGCGCGATAAGCCGCGGGGGAGCAACGATTTCCACGCTCTTCGCAAGCAGTTGTTGGTAGCCGGTCTGGATGTCCGCCACACGGAAATAGAGGATCGAACTCGGATGGTCCAATTCGGGTGAAGAGGCCGTTCCGAGCATGAGCCGGACGCCGCCGCAATCAAAGAAGGCCATCGTAGGCACGTTGAAGAGCAGCCGCAGACCGAGAACGTCGCGATAAAACGCGGCAGCGCGCTCGACATCCTTGACGATGATGGAAATCTGCCCGATGTTCTGAATGTGCAACGAAGTGCCAGCGGCGCTCATTGTGCTTTACCTCCGGAAGAAAACTCGTTAGCATAGCTAACTATATTCCATGTCTGCTGTCAACGGAAAAACCGCTGGCGGGAGTAGCCCGTCAGGACTCTCTCGAGAAGACATCGATCGCAAAGGCGTCGAGCTGGCCGATCTGGTTCATTCGACGGCGATTCACCTGTTGCGTCGGCTGCGGGTGCGGGACCGGGAAAGCGGCGTTGGGCCGGCGCAATTGTCCGCGTTATCGGTGCTGGTTTTCGGCGGGCCCAAATCACTGCGCGAGCTTGCGGAAGCCGAGCACGTCAAACCTCCAACGATGAGCCGCATTGTAAGCAGCCTGCAACGGGCGCGGCTCGTGCGCCGCCACCGCACTGAAGACGGCCGCCGTATCCGGCTGGAGGCTACGCCACGAGGAGTCACGTTGATGTGGGAAGGGCGCCGACGTCGCGTAGAACTGCTCGCAAACGCGCTCGCGGAGCTAAGCCAAACAGAGCGTGACCGATTGCGAGAAAGCGCCGAAGTGCTGCAAGGCATCCTGCGGAAGCTTTAGGGTTTTGAGTCGAGATAAGCGACGCCGTAGCGGAAAAATTGCCCCTCGCCAATGGGTTCGACACGTTTAATTGTCGCCGGCACAAACAGCGTAGGTGTGCCGGGAGCAAACGGCGCGGCAATTTCAATCGTAGAACCCACCGGGTATCGCTTCCGGCTGTGAAAACACAGGCCGCCCTTGGATATGTTCGTGCACTCCACGACGTCCGACGCCCCGAGTGGCTCCCGGACGCAGCCGCTGAAGTTAACGCGAACGCGCATGTGTTTTCGGCGGTTCGCCGGACGGCCCTGGGCGTCCGTTGCGCGGCGAGTCCGGTCTACGCTGATTGATGGGCTGGAGTCGGCTGCTACTTCGTGTTGTTCCGCGACCTCTTCGAAGGCGGTTGCCTCCGCTACCGCGGTGGGGATAGTTTCCAAGGCCGTCGCCGAATAGGTGGTGGAAGGAGTGCTGGCGGGCGACGATGAGGACGCGCGATACGAGCCGGACAATTCGGCAGCACCCAGACGGGGCTGTTCTTCTGGTTGTGCTTTGCGGATCTCAGCCGACGCAGCTTGCCCCACCGCCTTGGTCCAAGGCGTGGACGTGCCGCAAGTAGGGCAGAATCGCAGCACACTTCCGTTGACCGAGTAAACGTCCTCTTCAATTTCGCTGTGTTCAACGGCTTGGCGGGCATGGCAAATCGTGCACTCGAGACTGAGCTGTTGCTGGACCGGTTCGAATGGTTGTGGCGCAGGAAACTCCATGGGCCAAAAATCGAGATCGGGATCTACGAATGCGAGGCCGTGAACGTAGCGGCCGGGTTCGCCGCCGATCTGGCCCACCAGCCGAACCTCGGCTTCCTTCGCTGACCCAGCCAGTCGGAGCGTCAGAACCTCGTCCGGAGCAAAGCGGTATTTGGAGATCACGCCTGCTCCGTGACGGCTGAGCACCACGGTTTTCGTCTGTTCTGCAAAGACCTTGCCCGCCGTGTCGGTGCCGAGCAACACGATGGGCAATTCCTTGGCGATGCGTCCGCTTCTGCGTTTGGGGTGCATAGGGAGAGCGGCCTTGGTGAGAACTCGGGCGAATATGGCCCGGAATAACTGCCAGGCCTACTTAGGGTCATCGGCAGATTCCTGCTAAACCTTTACTGGTGAAGGAGAAAGGGTCAGGCCTGCGTAAAGGAGGGTAGATTGTGCGGCTTGACGTGCCCGCCGCTTAGCTTCGGCAGAAGTACGGACGTACTAAAACTGACTGGGCCGGAAGCTGCCCGGAAGTACTGACCAGAATGAATCCCGCAGCCTATGGCCACGAACGGACGCAAGCAGCAGAATCGCAACTGTAATCGGGAGTTGGTGCGGCTTTCGGAGTAATAAGGTTTGGGCCTGTTTGCTCCTGAATGCCCTCCGCTGCATGCGAGCGCAGCGGAAGGGCTGGATGCCGCAACAACTTCAGGTTACGAACCCTCCATCCCCCACGCCCGAGCGGCCGGTCCCCCCACCGGCCGCTCACTTTTTTTGCGCCGACCTCGGGTGGTCCCGTCATCGCACTCACGGCCGAAGAATTTTGCTAAGCTGCTTCTGTGGACTTATGGCCGAGGAAGGTTGTAGTGGCCAGTCGCACCACCGCGCCAGGACTCAGGTACGAATCCTAGCGCGGCTTAACAATTTCGAGGGAACACTCGCGGGAAGCGTCTCCAGACCAACCACCGAGGGAACCGAAATGAAAAAGGGGGCTGGTGCAAGCCCCCTTTTCAAACTGACCCCCCAAAAACCGAATCCGAGTCGAGGATCGGGTCCGGCCACCCCGGGAAGCCAATCTCATATGTTGACAGTAAAGAGAGCAATAGTTGTGCCAGCGGTCTGTCGTGCGAGGCGTGCGCAGCAGACAATTGATTTTTAAGGGCTTACAGCGAAAACTCGAGGCTAGATCTCCGGCGAAACCCTCAAATCCTACAAAATCTCACAGGAGATCCTACGAATGTCTACATTCTTTGGGAGCATTCCTTTGCAAAAGCCGACCTTCGTGCTCGTTAACGACGAGGCAAAGCCGCACGACGCGAGACGAGCTTCCCGATCTCGGGTGCGGAGCGCGGCTCCGGCGCAACGAGCTTCGAAACCGCCCGTCGCATTCGCTTTTGATAAACGCTGCCAGTGGGAAACGGAAGCGGTTCCGCGTGATTGCCGTAACTTCGCCCACAGGCCATCGGGCAAAGCGATTCAGCTTGGCGGAGTCGCCGCAATTCGTTGCAGGGTACGGCGGTGAAGCCAGCTGGAGTCATCGCCAATGATGAGCACACCGGGGAAACTACCATGTTGCAGGATGAGGCCTGCCGGTCGTGCGCTGGATGGAAGCTGAAATGGCAAAAGGACGGAGAAAAATTCGCCGGGGCGAAGCGGATCGGAGAGCGTGTGCGGCGGACTTGTTCCTTGGCCGGACCACGCCGCGCAGGGCGTGTAGCGTTGGCCCTGCTGGTCTTCGAGCTCGGCGCGGGCATCCAGAGCCCTCTGAGTGACACGTTTGGCCACACTGGAGATCTGAACCTCGGCTAACCAGACGCGTTTGTTGGGCGCCGCATCGCAGGCCGAGCTTGCCGAAACGGATTCCGGGACGGCGCGTACTGCAGTAACGCACCAATCATCCCAGCAACGGCGTTCGCCAGGCGCCAAAACGCGGCGTGCCGAGAGAAGCGAAGTGAGGACCAAAACCAGAGCATAGGCGGCGAGGTAAGAGCCGAGCAGCCGGGTCCACCAGCGCAGGCGATCGGAACGGCGGCGCAGCGCGGAGACCAGAATGAGCAGGAGACAAAACACGGAAAAGAGAGCGGAAGCGAGAAATAGAAGGTCAAAAGGAGTCATGGGCGCGTATGCTCCGTAGCGAGAAGTACTTTGTATCGCAGAGTCCATGCCTTGTCAACCGGCACGGAGCCGGTACTTTGCTGCGGCTTTATGAGCAGGGCGGCTAAATCGCCTGAGCGCCAAAATCAGAGATTTAGAGATCCGGAGAAGGAAACGCGGGACTTGTTGGATTCGCCGCGTTCGATGCGGCCAATACGGAAAAATTTTTCGCGCCGCCGCTTGAGATCGGCTTCAACAGATTTGACGTTTTCTGCCGGAACAACTAGCACCATGCCGATGCCCATGTTGAAGGACTGTAGCAACTCATCCGTATCGATCTTTCCCAGCGCCGCAAGATATTTGAAAATCGAGGGAACGGGCCAGGAGGCGAGGTCAATTTGTGCCTTGACGCCCGTAGGAAGTACACGCGGCAAATTCCCCGGAAGTCCGCCGCCGGTGATGTGCGCGAGCGCGGAAACCCAGCCACGCGCGACAATGTTTTTCAGGGCCGGTGCGTAACAAAGATGGGGTTTCAGCAATTCGGCACCGATTTTATTGCCAACTTCAGCGACGTACGTTTCCGGCTTCAGCTTGGCGACCTCAAACACGAGTTTGCGCGCCAACGAATAGCCGTTGGTATGCAAGCCGGCGGACGGCAACCCAAAAAGCACATCTCCCGGCTTCACCGCTTTTCCCGTCAGAATCTTTTTGCGTTCGACGATGCCGACAATGAAGCCCGCAAGATCATATTCGCCAGGAGGATAAAAGCCGGGCATCTCCGCGGTTTCGCCGCCGATCAATGCACAGCCGGCTTTTCGGCACGAACGACTCATGCCTTCGACTAGTTGTTCGATGACATTGGGTTCGAGCTTGCCCATCGCCAGGTAATCGAGAAAGAAGAGCGGCGAAGCGCCCTGCACCAGAATATCGTTGACGCAATGATTGACGAGATCGCCGCCCACCGTAGAGTGCACGCCCATCGCGATAGCGACCTTTAACTTGGTTCCTACGCCGTCCGCGCTCGAAACCAGCACCGGTTCTTTGTAATTCTTGTGGTCCATCGCGAACAGCGCGCCAAAGCCGCCGATGCCGCCGAGGACTCCGGACGTAAAGGTGCGATTAGCGTGATGGCGAATGCGCTGTTTTACTTCGTCAGCGACGGCGATGTTCACTCCCGCGTCGGCGTATTTCATGGGCGATTGATTCGCTTTCCTGTCTTCCAGGGCCAGCTGGCTGCCCGGATTACGCTCGGAGTGAATCGCGAACTGCCGCGGGGGGTTGCGGCGGATGCTTCAGACGGCGCGCACACCGATTGTACTGCGGATATGCCGGGCAAAGCACGGGTTCAGAAAAAATGGAACAAACGGCCCCACCGAACGGTACTCGGATGGATGATGCCGTTCGCGTAGGCAAAGAAACGATCCTTCAGATGGCCCGGTTCCCAAGCATCGGGAGGAGCATCAAGCGACATGTAGATCATCACCGGCGTGCCGATAACGTCGTTGCGCGGCACGGGGCCCCAGAAGCGACTGTCGTACGAGTTGGTACGATTGTCGCCCATGACGAAATACGAATTGGCCGGTACTTGGTACGGCCCATGAAAATCGTAAGGTTCCGTGCGGCCCAGCGTGTAATTTTCGGATAGCCGCTGCCCGTTAATCCAAACTCCGCCGTCGTGAATTTCAACAGTATCTCCAGGCAGGCCGATGACGCGTTTCACGTAGTCCGGTTGATCGGGCGCGAAAGGCGGCTTGAAGATGACGATTTGCTGGCGCTTTGGATTGCGCCAGAGCGGAACATGAATGTTCGTGAAAGGAATCCCGGCATCATAGCCGACGCGGCTCATGATCAGGTGATCGCCGATGAGCAGCGTGTTCTCCATCGAACCCGACGGGATCACGCGCGCTTGGCCGACGGCGCCGTTGATAAGCAAGAACGCCAACGCGACCCAGAACCAGGCAATAGCCTCGCGTTGTGCGCGCTTGGCTAGCGGGAGCTTCTGTTCGGCCGCCGGCGCGCTTGCGGAAGAGGATTTTTTGTTTGATTTGCCGCTGGTCTCCGCGGCGGAGTTTTCTTTGAGGTCAGCCTTCACGTTCCACCGTTACAGGCCTTTCAAGAGGAATGGGATTGGTGGCGTCCGCGGCGCTTGAGTCGAGCACGCGGCTGTTGGCTCCGTTGGTGCTGGGCACTTCCAGTTGCACCAGATCAGTCGGATAGACGCCCGTATAACAAGACGTGCAGAACCGGCTGTGGGTATCATTCACGGCTTGGCGTAGCGCGGCAAGCGAAACGTAGCCGAGCGAATCAGCGCCGAGGTACTTGCAGATCTCTTCCGGTGTATTGGAGGACGCGATCAGTTCTTCGCGCGTGGGGGTGTCCACGCCGTAGTAACACGGAGAAATCGTCGGCGGGCAGCTGATGCGGACGTGCACTTCCTTCGCGCCGGCGTCCCGCACCATGCGCACGATTTTTCGGCTGGTGGTGCCGCGGACAATCGAGTCGTCCACCAAAATCACGCGCTGGCCTTCGATTAAGCCGCGCACCGGGTTTAGTTTCAACTTCACGCCAAAATTGCGGATGGCTTGCGAAGGTTCGATAAACGTGCGGCCAATGTAATGGTTGCGAATGAGCCCCATGCGAAACGGAATCTTCGATTCGAGCGCGTAACCAACTGCCGCTGGCACGCCCGAGTCTGGAACGGGCACCACGATATCGGCGTCGACTGGATGCTCTTTGGCGAGCGCCCGGCCCAGCGACTCGCGGCTTTCGCTCACGCTGCGGCCAAAAATGATGCTATCCGGGCGGGAGAAATAGACGTGTTCGAAGATGCATTGCTGCACCGGCTTTTCCGGCGCAAAGTGAATCGACTCGATACCGGCCTTCGAGATGCGCACCATCTCGCCCGGCTCGATTTCGCGAATGTACTGCGCATTGAGCAGGTCGAAGGCGCAGGTCTCCGAAGCCACTAGCCAGGTTTCGCCAAGGCGGCCCAGCACTAGAGGACGAAAACCGCGCGGATCGCGGACCGCGTAGAGTTCATCTTGGGTGAGCACCAACAGCGAATAAGCACCTTCTACTTGATTCAGAGCATCGCCCAATGCTCCGGAAAGATTCCGAGCCTGCGACCGCGCCACCAGATGAACGATCACTTCCGTGTCGCTATTGGTCTGAAAAATCGAGCCGCGGTGCTCGAGGCGGCGACGATGTTCGCTGGCGTTGGTCAGGTTGCCGTTGTGCCCCAGCGCGAGCTTGCCTTTGTTGCAGTCAATCATGATCGGCTGAGCGTTCAGCAACGCTTTGTCGCCTGCCGTCGAGTAACGCGTGTGGCCGATCGCGAGATTTCCGGGAAGTTGGGCGAGCACGCTGGGCGCAAAGATCTCTTCCACTTCGCCCATAGAGCGATGGACGTGCAATTCCGCGCCGTCGCTCGAAACAATGCCAGCCGACTCCTGTCCGCGATGCTGCAGAGCATAGAGTCCCAGATAGGTTAGCTTCGACGCCTCGGGATGCCCAAACACGCCAAACACTCCACATTCGTCGTGGAAGTGATCGTCGGCAAAAGCAAGCTTGTGCTTTGGCGTTTGCGTCATCGCGAAGCTAACGTTCGTTCCAGAGAATTGCCCCAAACATCGCGCAGTGCGTCGAGGGGGGAATCAACCACTGCGAGCCCCTTATATTCGATGCGGAGCGCGGGGGCAAGGTGCACTTTGCCAATTTCGCGCGCCGCCACTCCATATTGTCGCGCAGTTGCGAGAACGGACGAAAGATTTTCTGCCGGGACCGAGACGATGGCGCGGGCGCCACGTTCGCCGAAGAGGGCATGCTCCGCGGGCATCGCAGCACTTTCTAGATCTATATTCGCGCCGAGTAGGGGAGCAGCATGCTGCGCCGTTCCAGGCAAGGATTCGGACGCGAAACAAGACTCGGCGACCGCGACCGCCAATCCGCCGTCGGATAGGTCGTGTGCGGACTGGACAGTGCTCTCTGCCGCCAGCGCCACCAAACACTCAACCAAATGCTTTTCTGCCGCAAGGTCAATCGCTGGCGGCTCGCCGGATACGACTCCGCCCACACTCTTGGAGTACTCCGACGACGAGAATTCCTGAGCCAGTGCCGGCGCTGCAACTCCCCGAGCATTCGAGCCGTCGAGCAGCACAATCACATCTCCGACGTTGCGGAACGCGATCTTCAACACCTTCGATGGATCATCGAGAACTCCCAAAACGCCAATAATCGGCGTTGGGTAGATCGAACGTCCCAACGTCTCATTGTAGAAGCTGACATTGCCGCCGGTAATGGGTGTGCCGAGCTCCGTGCACGCCATAGTCAGGCCGTCAATCGCTTCGCTGAATTGCCACATCACTTCCGGCTTTTCCGGGCTCCCAAAATTCAGACAGTTCGTCGCGGCAATGGGCCGCGCGCCGGAAGCGGCCACGTTTCGCGCTGCTTCTGCAACCGCGTGCATCGCGCCTACCCGTGGATTCAGCTGGCACCAGCGGCCATTGCCGTCCGTTGCTAGCGCCAGTGCCCTCTTCACTTCGTTGGTGTGCGGGTCCTTGATGCGTACCACCGCCGCATCACTCGTGCCCGGACCGGCCAGCGTGTTGGTTCGCACGGAAGTGTCATATTGCTCAGTAATCCAGCGTTTCGAAGCAATCGCCGGCGAGGCCAGCAGCTTCGTAAAATTTGCGGTGAGATTCGTACCTTCCGGCGCAAACTGGAACCAATCCGCAGCCGTCTCCCGGCGCACCGGCGGCTGTGCAATAGGCCGGCGATAGACCGGACCCTCTTCGGCCAAAGGATGCGCGGGAATCTCCGCTGCAATCTGTCCGTGATTCAAAACCTTGGCGATGCCGCCTTCGGTGACTTTGCCAACGACGACTGCATCGAGTCCCCACTTCTTGAAAACATCGAGCACTTCGCGCTCGCGGCCCTTCTCGGCCACCAACAACATCCGTTCCTGTGATTCGCTGAGCATGATCTCGTACGGTGTCATGCCCGTCTCGCGCTGCGGAACCTTCGCGAGGTCAATTTCAATTCCCGTTCCGCCGCGCGACGCCATCTCCATCGTCGAACAGGTCAACCCGGCCGCGCCCATGTCCTGAATTGCGACGACCGCGCCGGTCTGCATCGCCTCGAGGCAAGCCTCGAGCAACAACTTTTCCATGAACGGATCGCCCACCTGCACGTTCGGCCGCTTCTGCTTCGATTCCTCGGTGAACTCCGCCGACGCCAGCAGCGACGCCCCGTGGATTCCGTCGCGCCCCGTCTTCGCGCCAACATAAATCACGGGATTGCCAATGCCCTTCGCCTTAGCGAGAAAAATTTCTTCTTTCCGAGCAATACCCAGCGCTAACGCATTCACGAGTGGGTTCTGCGAATAGCATGGCTCAAAGCCGACTTCGCCGCCGACAGTGGGAACCCCAAAACAATTTCCGTAGTTCGCGATTCCCCGAATCACGCCGTCAAGAATGCGCCGATTTTTCGCGGCATCCTCCGCGCTTGTGCCGGGACCTTCAGAAAGTTCTCCAAACCGCAGCGAATCCAACACCGCGATCGGTCGCGCCCCCATCGTAAAAATATCTCGCAAAATTCCACCAACGCCCGTTGTCGCGCCTTGAAACGGCTCAACGTAACTCGGATGGTTGTGCGACTCGATCTTGAACGCCGCCACCAAGCCGTCACCAATATCCACAACACCAGCGTTTTCCCCCGGCCCTTGCACGACTAATTTCCCGCGCGTCGGCAAGCGCTTCAAATGCACTTTGCTCGATTTGTACGAGCAGTGCTCACTCCACATCACGCTGAAGATGCCCAGTTCCGTAATGTTGGGGTCGCGTCCCAGAATTTTCTGGATGCGGGCGTACTCCTCGCCCGTCACGCCGTGCTCGGCGGCAATTTCGGGAGTCACTTTGATTT
>Ga0335080_10006396_pt1 | contig 12173 bp, 14 predicted proteins | sample Lox_Sample_34_FD_206720 | JGI IMG/M metagenome (GOLD analysis project Ga0335080, IMG submission 206720) | Soil microbial communities from Loxahatchee National Wildlife Refuge, Florida, United States - Lox_Sample_3.4 | ecosystem: Environmental > Terrestrial > Soil > Wetlands | place: USA...
CTAGCCAGTCTGGCCGTGCGAGTGACGGCATGGCGGGGCAGATCGCTCATGATCCCATTCTCGTTATGCCTGCATGGTCAATCGCAAGCGTAAACGCATCGCAGTGATTGCCAGTTTCACCAAGGCCCGCTGCCGAGCGCGCCGACACCGGGCCGCGGGCCGGAGCGCTCCTATGCTGCATTGGCATAGACGTCATCGACCGGCACGATGCGGACCCCGAGCGGGACCAGGGTAATCGGGATGATCTTGAAACTGGCGAGGCCGAGCGGGATGCCGATGATCGTCAGGCAGAGCAGGACGCCGCCGATCAGGTGCCCGAGCGCCAGCCACCAGCCGAACAAGATGATCCAGATTATGTTCCCGATCACCGAGGCGATCCCGGCTTCGGGGCGCCGGTCGATCGTCCGGCCGAACGGCCAGAGGACGTAGCCGGCGATGCGGAAGGCAGCGATCCCGAACGGGATGGTGATGATCAGGATGAAGGCCACCAGCCCGGCCAGGACGTAGGCGATCGCCATCCACAGCCCTTCCAAGATCAGCCAGATCACGTTGAGTATGAGCCTGAGCACGGCTTCCCCTTCCGGCGCCATTGACCACATTCCATCATCGGGCCGGCACCGCCGGCTCACTCCCCCCGGGTGAGGGCGCCAGAAGATAGCGATGGGATTCACTGGCGAGGCATGGACTCCTCCTCGGGCGCATGATGCACGGCACGCGATACCGGTCCGATCACCCCTAAAGGATGATTTCCGGAGGCCATCCGGCTGACCACAGTGAGGTCAGGTCGCGAGCAAAGGATGGTTGCCATGAGCAATGGCGAGAACCGCAGCAGCGGACCGCAGTTCCAGACGGCTCCCCTGATCATCAGCGCCGCAATGGTGGGAGTGGGCACCATGATCGTCCTGGCCGGGCTGGCCGTGGGCGGCGGCCACCTGCTAGCGGCGACCCGACGGTGGGTCAACGAGATGGAGGTGCCGCCGAGCGAACTGGCCAGGATCAAGTGGACGCAGGCCAAGGCCGCGATGAGCGCCGGGGCGCAGGCCTGGCAGGACGGAACCCAGGCGGTTTCCGCGCCGGCCGACGCCTGAATCACCAGCCCTCCTCCGGCCCGCACGTCGCGGGCCGGGCCTTTTACGGTCGGTCGTCGTCGGCGGGCGGGACTCCCCCGTGCAGGCGCCGGACCTCAATGACCTCGACACCGAACGTTTCCAGCCTGGCGAGCAGTCCCTTCAGAGCCGATTGATCTTGCAGCGGGCCGTGCACCACCGTCTCGACCGGCTCGACCGAGGCGGTGAGCCTTTCGAAGTCGAGCAATGCCTCCGGCGGGAGAATACCGGCCACCCGGATCTCGTAATAGGACGACGCCACCGCAGCCCCTAGCAGCTAGGAATTCACATGGCCCTGAGTCCTTACGCTCTCCCACCCGCGCCCCGCGCGCGCCACTCATGGCGGGTGATATTCCCGTCACCCTGGTGAGATGCGCGGGGGGTGAAGACTTCTCACCCCTTGACACGAGACAACTGACCTAGCGGATGGGCTAGCCCGCGGAGAGGGGAGTGCCGATGTCCAGTCCCGATGCACGCGCGCAGGCCAGGCTCCGAGGGCGCGGGGACCCTCACGACCCCGTCCTGACCTCCAAGATCACCCCACCCGACCTGCCGGCCTGGGCGGTCACCCGGCCGCGCCTGGACAAGCTGATGGCCGAGGGTGTCCGCGGCCCGCTGACGTCGGTGACCGGGCCGCCGGGAGCGGGCAAGACCATGGCCATCGTGGCCTGGGCCGCCGCGGCCGGTTATCCGGGTACCCTGGCCTGGCTGACCGTCGACGACTACGACAACCGGCCCCGGGTGTTCTGGGCGTACGTCGTGGCCGCCCTGCGTCGGGCCGGCGTCGCCGTACCCCGGGTCATGCCCGGCCCGGGCCGGGTAGCCGTCGATCATGTCTTCCTGGCCCGGCTCGCGTCGGTGCTGGCGGAACAGGACCCGCCCGTGATCCTGGTGCTCGATGACCTCCATCTGCTGACCGAGCCAGCCGTCCTTGACGGGCTCTCCTACCTGCTGAGGAACGCGGCGCCAGGCTTGCACCTGGTCGTGGCGTCCCGGGCGGATCCGCTGCTGCCCTTGCACCGGTACCGGGTGGCCGGGCAGCTCGCCGAGATCCGTGCCGATGACCTGGCCTTCAAGGTGAAGGAATCCGGCTTGCTGCTGGCCCACCACGGCCTGACCCTGCCGGCGTCGATAGTCGAACGCATCACCGGGCGAACGGAAGGCTGGGCCGCGGGGATGCGGCTGGCCGCGCTGTCCCTGCACGGGCGCGACGATCCCGAGCAGTTCGTGAAGGAACTGGAGACCGGGGACAGCGCCATCACCAGTTACCTGGTCGAGGAGGTGCTCAACGCCCAGCCCGCCCCGGTCCGCACCATGCTGCTGCGGACCAGCGTCCTGGACAGCTTCAGCGCCGATCTCGTCTGCGAGCTGACCGGTGACCCGCGATGGGTCGACCGCCTGCCCGCCCTGGCCCGGGCGAACGCGTTCATCCGCCCGCTCGGGCACGGGTGGTATCGCTATCACTCGTTGTTCGCCACGGTATTGCGCCTCAAGCTCAGGATCGAATGCCGCGGGCAGCTGACCGACCTGTATCAGCGGGCCGCCGGGTGGTGCCGCCGCAACGGGCGGCTCGGCGAGGCCGTACGGTACGCCGCCGAATCCGGGGACTGGCCGTTCGCCGCCGCGATGGTCGTGGATGAGTTCGCCGTGGGCCAGCTCATCGAGGCGCGCGGCCATCCGCCGCTGGCCGAGGCGTTCGCCCGTCTGCCGCGGGAGGCGGTGTGGACGCAGCCGGAGCCGTTGCTGGTCCAGGCAGCGACTCGGCTAGGCCGGGGCCGGGGTGAGACAAGTGCCGCCCCGCTGGACGCGGCGGAGAGCATTCTCGATCGCCGGCCGGCCGGCGACCAGATTCCGGCCCGGCTGGCCGCGGCGCTGATCCGGCTGGCGCTGGCCCGCCGCACCGGTGATCTGGAGGCGGCTACGGCCGCGTCCAGCCGCGCGCAGGCCCTGGCCGGCCAGCTGCCCGGGGAAACGCACGCCCGGCATCCGGAGGTGGAGGCCCAGGTGCTGGCCGGCCGCGGGATCGTGAAGCTGTGGGCGGGCCGCCTGGACGAGGCAGCCGGGTACTTCGCAGACGGCGCGGCCGCCAGTGCTCAGACGGCAATGTATGAACAGGCCGGCTGCCTCGGGTACCTCGCGCTCGTGGAGGCCCTGAGCGGCAGGCTTGACCGCGCCGCCGAGCGGGCCGAGGCCGCCGCCGAGGCGATCAGCAGCGGCAGCGACAACCTCACCGAGCACATCATCCCGGCCGCGGCGGTCGCGCAGGCCTGGGTGTACCTGCAGCGGGGGGACATGCGGACAGCGCACGCCGAGCTGAAGCTGGCCGAGAGCGCCCTGCGGGCCGGCCCGGACAAGCTCGTGAGCGCGCTCGCCTGCGCGGCCGCGGCGCAGCGCGGCATGGCGGGGGGCCGGGCCACGGCCGTGGTGGAGATGATCCGCCGCGCGCGCGAGCAGTGGTCACCGTCGCCGCCCGGCTGGCTCGAGGCCCGGCTGGCGGTTCTCGAGTCGCGCGCCTGGACGGCGGCCGGCGATGCGGCCGCGGCCGTGGCCGCGGCGCAGCGCGCCGCTCCCGGGCCCGAAGCCACCGCGGCGCTCGTTCACGCCTGGCTGGCCGCCGGAGACGAGCAGGCCGCCCGGGACGTTCTGGGCACCGAAGGCCCGGAGTCCGAAGAACTGGGGCTGGCGCTGGCCGCCGCCCGGCTCAGCTACGGCGCCGGGGACGGCGCGCGCGGTCGTCGCTGCCTGGAGCGCGCACTGCAGCTGGCCAAGCCCGAGCAGTTGAAGCTGCCTTTCGCCATGGAGCGAACCTGGCTACGGCAGGTCCTGCGGCGCGACCCCGAACTGGCCGGCGGCTACCGCGAACTGCTGGAGCCCGAGGTGACAGGCCCCGGCACGGCCTCGCCCGCGAAAAAGCCGCCGGCGCCCGCCGGGCCGGCGCCGCTGGTCGTCGAGCGGCTGAGCGCGCGTGAGCGTGAGGTGCTCGCGCACGCGTCGGAAATGCTCAGCACGGCCGAGATCGCCACCGAGATGTACCTGTCGGTGAACACGGTCAAGACCCATCTGCGGAGCATCTACCGGAAGCTGTCGGCGACGCACCGGAGCGAGGCCGTCCGCCGGGCCCAGCAACTCGAGCTGATCTGACGAACCTCGTGCTTCACCGGTCTTTCACCCGTTGCGGGTGGGGCGTCAGGGCAGGCCGGTTGGTGAACTGAGCCCTTACGTAGTCGACCCTTCAGGAAAAGAGAGAGAACATCATGTCTGATCTGATCGCGATCGGATATCCCGACGAGGCCACTGCCGACGAGGCCGCCGCCGAGGCCCGGCGGCTGGCCCAGGACCTCATCATCCAGCCCGACGCGATCGCCGTGATCGTGCGGGACAAGGAAGGCAAGTACCACACGCACACCAGCCACCACATGGTCGGCGCCGGGGCGACGTGGGGCATGTTCTGGGGCCTGCTGTTCGGCCTGCTCTTCTTCATCCCGGTGTTCGGGATGGCGGTCGGCGCCGGGATGGGCGCGCTCATGGGCAAGATCACCAAATCCGGCATCGACAAGCAGTTCCAGGACCAGGTTCGCGGCCTGATCCAGCCGGGCACCTCGGCCCTGTTCCTGATGGTGGAGAAGGTTACCCCGGACAAGGCCGTCGAGGCGATGAGCAAGTACGGCGGCACGGTGCTCAAGACCTCGCTGTCCAAGGACGGCGAGGCCGAGCTCCAGGAAGCCCTGCACGGCGGCGGCAGCACCGCCTGAGTACTCGGCTGCCCCATGCCAACTGGTCACGACGCGAACGTCCTGGCCCGGCTGGCGGGGCTGGGGGCTAGAGGCCGTACCGGATCGTCACCAGATGGCCCCCGGTACGGCCTGCCGCTTGTGGTCCTCATCGGGACCTACCTGTTCTCCGCGTTCGGCGGCAAGCAGCTGGCCACCGAGGACCTGTGGAAGACGCTGCTGCTGCTGATGACCGTGATCATGGTCGTGCACCGGGTGCTGGCCAGGCCCACGGTCACCGTCCAGAGCATCTACGGTGCCCTGAGCGCCTACCGAGCATCTGGGTGAGTCGGCGTTCTTCGCTAACGGTCAGCTCGCCAATACCCAGACGTTCCAGTACTTCAGCTTTACCACGCTGACCACCCTGGGGTACGGGGACTTCACCGCGGCCGAGAGCGGCGGCCGCGCCGTCGCGGTCCTGGAGGCGCTGACCGGCCAGGTATTCCTGGCCACCCTGGTGGCCCGCCTGGTCGCCGCGTACCGGACCCCGGCCGGCCCCGAGACGCCAGGCCGCGGCCGGCTACCCGAGGATGTTGACGGCCCTGGAGACGACGAGGATCGCGACTAGCAGCGAGATCGCCTCCTCGGCCATCATCATGAGCTTGGCCCAGGGCCTGATGGCCGAGACGTCGGTGGGGCTGAACGCCGTCGCGGTCGTGAACGACAGGTAGAGGTAGTCCATGAACTTCGGATACCAGCCGGGCCGCACGTACTGGGCGTTGACCATCTCCGGGAAGACGAAGGCGGGCCGACGGCCCGATCCGCGGGCGCGGGCCGCCGCGCCGCCGCGGTCGAGGTCCCAGTACCACAGGCCGAAGGTGATCACGTTGCTGAGCCAGATCGCGCCGCCGCTGGCGAGCAGGACGTTGGCGTCGGTGCTGAACTTGACCGCGTCGATGATCCCGGCTACCAGCCGTACCGCCGCGACGGCGTTCACCGCGGAGATCAGGCCGATCAGCGTCCCCGTCAGCACGCGGAGCCAGGACCAGCAGGTAGATGCTATTGCCCGCGAGCCAGAGGCCGAGCAGCAGGAAGACGCCGATGACCACCTGGTCCTGGTGGCTGTTCAGCCACTCCCGGAGCCGGCCCAGCCTGGCCTCGGCCCTGGCGCCGGCGAACGTGGCGTACACCTCCAGGTACAGGAAGCTCGACGTGGCCAGCAGGCAGAAAAATATCAGCGCCAGGTAGCTGTCCGGGGTGCTGAGCTTGGCCTCGAGGATGGTGGCCGCGCCGGCCGCCACCAGCGTCCAGGGCTGCAGGAACGCGGCGAGCCCGGCCGCGCCCAGCAGCGAGAGCCGGTCCAGTCTGGCCATCCAGGCGGCCGGCTTGCGGGGCCGGCCCATCTGGTGCCTCTTACGCAGCCCGATCACGATCAGCACCAGCCGATGGCCAGCTTGACGGCCAGCGCGGCGTCGGACGGCGCGGTCTGCGGCCTGGGCGGGTTGTTCTGGGTGGCCGCGATGACCGACGCGATCACGACGACCAGGCAGGCCAGCCAGCCGAGGATATACGCCAGGCCCTTCCACTTGCCCTTCTCCGCACTCAGCACCAGGATGAAGGCCGTCAGCGGGAACGGCTCGAGAGTGATAGCGAGCCCGATGAGCAACAGGTTGAGTACCACGCCTCCTCCGCCCCAGACGCCGCGGTGACCCGGCCGTCAGATGCCGTGTTCGGCGGTGATCCGGCCGGACTTCGCCGCGTCGACCAGGGCCCGGTAATCACGCTCGTTCTGATCGGCGTAGGCGGCCGCGAACCTGGTGATGGCGCGGTCGAAGACATCGGAGTTACCTAGGTAGGCGGCGATGGCGATGCGGTCCCCCGACCGGGCGTGCGCCCGGGCCAGCGTCCAGCCGCACAGCTCGCCGTACAGCTGCAGTCCGTCCGGGCGCAGGCTCTCGATGTCGATGGAGAACTTCCAGTCCCGCAGCTGCCGGATGTAGAAGTCCCTGGGCTGTCCGTCGACTCCCGCGTCGACGTGCTGCCAGCCCAGGAAGATGTCGCTGGACGCCTGCATCAGCCGCTGGCCGGCCACCACCCGCATGCCCTGGTTGGCGTACTTGCTGGCGCCGACGAACCGGCTGAGGACCGACGATTCTGCCTCCTTGACCTGCAAGAACAGCGGATCAGCATCATCGCGGCCGAGCATCAAGACGATCCAGCAGCGCGCTCCGACGCTGCCGACGCCGACCACCTTGCGGGCCATGTCGCAGAACTCGTACTGCTGGAGCAGGTACCGGCGATCGGTCTCCAGCGTGCGCTGGTACCTGGCGATCAGCCGGACCAGCGCCGCTTCGAACCTCGCCCGCTCGGTCTCGTCCCGGATCATCTCGTCCACCGGCACCAGGAGCGGCGGATCGGAGACGATGCGCGGGCGGCCATCGACCGTCCTGGTCAGCTTGGCCAGTTCCTGCATACTGTCCCTGGTCCTCGCCTTGGCCAGGCCCTTGTCCATCAGCTTGCGCTGCTTCGCCCGGAGCTGGGCGTCGAACTGCGCCCGCAGCTCGGTGGCGTCGGCGTGCGCATACCAGACGTCCAGGTTGGTCATGGTGGCGAACTCGCGCATGGCCTGCCGGTAGCGGGACACGGTGGCCATGACGACGTCACGGCGCGGCCTGGCCGGGAACCCGTTGTCCCGGCCCGCGACCTCCAGGCTGGCCGCCAGGCGCTTGACATCCCATTCCCAGGGGCCGGGCAGCGTCTCGTCGAAGTCGTTGACGTCGAACATCAGGCGACGTTCGGCCGAGCCGAACAGGCCGAAGTTGGACAGGTGAGCGTCGCCGCAAGCCTGCACGGCCAGCCCGGACACCGGGGTGGTGGCCAGGTCGCTGGCCATCGGCAGGGCCGCGCCACGGTAGTAGGTGAACGGCGAGACCATCATCCGCCCCCACCGGACCGGCACCAGTTCGGGTACCCGGGACCTGGCCTGCTCCTCGAGCAGGCCGACCGGATCCGGCCGGTCCGGCGGCGGGTCGAACACCGCGTGCGCGTCGCGTGGCACCTGCGCCCGCGCCGCCTTGCCCCGGGCGGCGCGCTCGGCAGCGGGGAGCCGGCATCCTCCGGTGTCGAGCTGATACCGGCCTACGGTCCGGGCTGGAGCATCCGTCGCTTGTGCAGGCATGATCGACTCCTCTCCGCCATGTATTCGACGATGCCGCCGCAGGCCGGCGGCTGCCTCATCCGCTCTGGGTGAGGCAGCGGATCAGCTTAAAATGCTTGTCTCGGAGCGGACGGATTCTGGCGAAGGGCATCCCGCTGTGGCGATCGAGGGGAATGCGTCGGAGCAGTCGACTGCGCCGTCCCAGGGTCCGCCGCCGGTCCGGGGCACGCCAGCGGCCGGTCGCGGAGAGCAGCCACTGTCGCGGCGAGCCGCCTGGCGGACGCAGATCGAGCGGTTTGTCCAGGCGGTCAAGGACAGCGACGTAGCCGCGGCGGACGAGGCCATTCTGCGGCTGAGCCGTTCCCGGCGCTGGCTCGCCCCGCTCGCGCTGGGCGTCGGCGCCTTCGTGATGCTGTTCGCGGGGGTGAAGCTCCTGTTCACCAACTGGCGGCTCACCCTGATCCAGGTGCTGCCCGCGATGTGGATCTGGGCGGCCATGTTCGACCTGAAGGCGCACGCGCTGCACGGAAAGTCGTTCCACGTGCTGACCGGGCCGATCGTGATCCCGCTGGTGCTCGGCGTGGCCCTTGTCACCGCGGCGAGCTTCTACCTGAACGCCGTGTTCGCCTACTCGATCGCCGGGGCGGGCCCGCCGTCGATCCGGCCGGCGTTCACCGAGGCCTGGTCTCATCGGAGGATCACCCTGGCATCGGGCTTCCTGGTCGGAATCCTGCTCGGCCTGTCGACGGTGGTCGTCACCCGGTGGGGGAGGCCGTGGTTCGGGCTGTCGCTGAGCATCGTCGTCGGGCTCATGATGCTCTGCTACGTGGCGGTGCCGGCCCGGCTGATCGGCATGAAGACCAAATATCCGAAACGCGACAAGCTGGCCGCCACGGCGGTGGGCGGGATCGTCGGGGCGGTGGTCTGCACGCCGCCCTATCTCCTCGGCCGCCTCGGGATCGTCATGCTCGGGTGGTCGGGCGCGTTCTTCGTCCTCGGCATCATCGTCCTGGCCATCGGGCTGACGCTGCAGGCGGGCGCGACCGGCGCCGTGAAGACGGTCAAGATGACCGCCAAACTGGTCCCGAGCCGCGTTCCCGGCCGGCCGCTTCCCGGCCCGGACGATCCCGGCCGGCGATCATCTGAAACCTCCGGCGGGGATGGCGCAGCGGCAAAGTCCTCCTTAACGGATGAGGCCCGGACGGCCCGTTCAGCGGGATCATGTGCCTCAGGGTCTGGTGACCCGGTGGCTGAGCGTGACCGACGCGGGAAGGACTGACATGTGGCGTTCCACGAAAAGGCTTTGCCTGATTGCGGTCATTCTCGTGGCCGGATGCCTGGTGGCGGGGTGCAGCAGCACAGTCTCGAGCGCGATCGGCAACCTGCCGAGCAGGACCGCGACGGCCACCGGTAACCCGGACGCGACCACCACCCCGACCGTACCTAGTACCCCCACCCAGGGCCCGACCAGCACCGCGACTGCGACCGTGACGGCGACTGCGACAGCCACCGCGACCGCGACGGCCACCGAGACCAGCACGCCGACGCCTGCCACATCGCCGGCCGCTGCGACCAGTTCCGGCACCAGCCTGCTCTGGCTGTGGATCCTGCTGGGCGCCGCCGCGCTGGCCGGCCTGATCGCATTGATCGTCGGCTCGAGTCGCCGCCGGTCGGCGACCGCGGCCGACTGGCGGTCCAGGCTCATCGACGCATACGCGAAGGGCTCGGCCCTGCACGACGCGATGGGCGTCGCGGAGGCACCGGGTGAGTTCGGCTCACCCAATGCGGCGGCCCGCTGGGCCGACATCCAGCGGCGCGCTGACGACCTCACGCAGACGCTGTACTCGCTGCGTGAGGCGGTGCCGGACGAGGGCGACAGCGCTAGGGTCGCGGACACGCTCGCGTCCCTGCAGGCTGTGCGCTCGGCGATGGCCGCCGAGCGGGCCGGGGGCGGCTTCGACCCGCGGCAGGCCGAAGTCGTCCGCGATCGGCTGTACTCCTTCGAGATGTCGCTGCGCGCACTCCGGCAGGGCGACGAAGGGTACTGAACCGGCCGGTGCCGGAATGCCCGGCTGGCGGTGTACGTCGTTCATCGAGGCGGCCGGCGGGGATCCGCTCGGCCGCCTCGATGAGGCGAGATGGGCCAGGGGCTCAGCTGCTGAACAGCTTGGCCTTGGCGGCGGCGAACTCGTCGTCGGTCAGAACGCCCTGCTGATGCAGCGCCGCCAGCTGGTTCAGCTGGTCGATCATCGGTGACGACGCGGCCGGGGCCGGGGGCGGTGCCTGCTGGGGCGGGGGCGGGGGCTGCTGATACTGCTGCTGCTGGTAGTCCTGCTGCTGGTAGCCCTGCTGCTGGGCGGCCTGCTGCTGTTCGAGATCGCTGATGCGGGCGTCCTGATCAGCCTGGTACTGTGCCTGCTCCGCCTGGTTCCGGGCATGGGCCTTCCCGGCCATGTACGCGCCGCCGCCTACCACGGCCGCGCGCATCAACGGGCGTCGTCTGAACATCTTTTGTCTCCTTCTGCTGTCGCAGAGCTACATGTCGTCGGCCAGCGTCAGGCCCAGGGCGACCATGAGCTCGGGCGCGGCCGCCACCAGCTTCGGCCCGCCGACCTGCGGGGCGATCGCGATCAGCACGCCCACCAGGTCCTCCGGGGTGGCGCCTTCTTCTATCGCGTTGGCGACCTGCCAGACGTAGGAGGCCGGCGGGGCATCCAGGGCGATGAGCGCGGCTATCTTGACCAGCGCGTAGCTGCGGCCGTCGAGACCGCTCCTGGCCTTCCAGTCGGCCCGCACCTCCAGGCCCGCGGCCAGCAGGTCGGGGTCGCCGTGGGCCAGCGCGTCCAGTATGTTCCTCGTGTCCTCGTTGACCTCTACCTGGGCTGGCGTGGTCATGGGCGCAATCCTCCTGTATTCACGGTGGGCTGATATCGGTCAGGTCTGCTCTGCGGTCTCGGGCGCCGCCGCTGGAGGCCGGCCGATCAGCTCGATCAGCCCGAGGAGCAGCAGCAGGATAACGACCAGCAGGATAACGACGAGCAGGGTGGGGTGGCCCCAGAAGACGAAGATCAGGGCCATGAGGGCCACCGCCCCGACCCGGAGTGCCGTGCGGTGCGCGTACGTCCACTCGCCGACCGGGCCGGTGGACACTCCCCGGCGTTCGCCGAAGTTCCGCACCCAGCCCACTCCCGACTTCAGGGCCGAACGGGTCTGGATGGCCGTGTGCGACGGTCCGGTGATGAACGCCCCGATGGCGACGACCAGCGCGACCGCCAGCACGACCCGCAGCCCCACCTTGATGAAGTAGACAAACGCGTCGAACCCGGCCGCGGCGGCATCGCCGGGCAGCACGGTGGGCGGGACGCTGTTGAGATAGATGCTCCGGGCGATCAGCAGGCCGATGGCCAGGACCAGCATGGACGCGGCCAGGCCCAGGGTCGCTCCGATCAGGGCGCGGCGGCGCTTCCGCGCGGCGTACACCCCGGCGGCGAGCAGGCCCAGCGCCAGGATCGGCAGCACGATCTTGAGGGTGTTGATCAGCCGGTAGGCGGCCTGCGCCTTGCCGAGGTCGTTGGCCTGGAACAGCGCCACGGTCGGGCTGACCGGCGGGATGTTGCTCGCCAGCGCGAAACCGTGCTCGATCAGGTCCTGCTTGACCACGGCGATGAACGGCCCGAGGTTGAGCGTGATCTGGCCGTTGCTCGTGCTGATGGCGCCGTTGCCCTGCCCGGAGAGCACCTGGACCAGCGACCGGTGCGCCACGGTATTGACCTGGACCCAGATCTTGGCGGCGGCCGGGCTGGTGATGACCGTGTGCACGGTGCTATGGATGAAGCCGGTCACCGCGCTGGCGATCTGCGGGCCGAACGTGGTGAGCAGCGAGCTGATCCGGGTCAGGCCCCTGTCATTGAGCTGGGCGGAGGCCTGGTTGATGGTCCCGGTCAGGTTGAGCCGGCTGGTTATCTGGTCCGTGATCTTGTCGGTCAGGACGTTCTGGATCGCCGGGTCGTGGATCAGCGGCTCCACCGTCGCCACCCACCGGCCGGTGTCAGACACCTCGGTCCCGGCCCAGACGCCGAGGACGGCGACCGGGCCGAGTATGCAGCCCAGGACGATAAGAACGATGGAGACCGGGGTCCGCCAGCTGAAGCGGCGCCGGCGTTTCGGGCCGGCTTCCTGGCTGCGGAGTTCGGCCGTCTC
>Ga0335080_10006397_pt1 | contig 12173 bp, 6 predicted proteins | sample Lox_Sample_34_FD_206720 | JGI IMG/M metagenome (GOLD analysis project Ga0335080, IMG submission 206720) | Soil microbial communities from Loxahatchee National Wildlife Refuge, Florida, United States - Lox_Sample_3.4 | ecosystem: Environmental > Terrestrial > Soil > Wetlands | place: USA: Florida...
GCCGGGCTCACAGGTCAGACACTTGACGCTTTCACTGTTATCGAGCATGGCATTGCCAATTCCGAACGGTGGCCCCACCGCGGCGACGAAGCTGCCGAACTCATCTTCCGGCACCGCCCAAACCTCCACTTCGATGCCCTGCCCGGAGTAGCTCTCATCGCGGACCAGAGCCGGCTTGAGTGGCAGAGTGTGCTCCAACGCATAGAGCCGGTATCCGGGAGCCGTTCGGCAAGTCTTCACTTTACGCGCTCCCCGTTCGATAAGCTGCCAGTTCAGCGGCTCGCCACTCAGATGAGCGCCCACCACAGCGACGGAGACACACCCCGGCGCATCAAATTCCAGGCTCACGGCGGGACCGGGCGGCTGTGCATGCCAGCGATGATATCGATCGGCGACTGCAAGCAGGGCTTCATCGCTGAACGCCGGACCGATCAATGAAATGCCGAACGGCAACCCTTTCGCTCGAAAGCCTGCCGGCACCGCGACGGCTGCCAGGTCGAGCAGATTTACGAAACTCGTGTAGTACCCCAAATTGGTGCTCAATCCGATCGGATCCGCGGCCACTTCCTCATGTGTATATATGGTCGCTGCCGTAGGAACGAGCAGCAGATCCATGTGCGCCCATTGCGCTTCCGCGGTGCGCTGTAACTCGCGCAATCGATACTCAGCTTCGAATACCTGAACTGCTGTAAAGTATCGCGAACTCGCGATCACCTCTCGCACCACGGGATCCATCTGATCCCCATGCGATTCGAGAAACGGGCCGATGGCTGCATACCGTTCCGCGCCCCAAGGCCCCGCGAATAGCAGGTCCCCCGCGGCGCGAAATGCTGAAAAGTCGATGGTGACGCGGTGGCCGCCCAGAGCTTCCACGTCGCGCACGGCGCGATAGTAAAGAGCGGCCGCCTCTTCGTCGCCAAGGAATTCCAATTGCTCATCGTCTGGCACGCCAAACCGGAATCCTCCGGCTAACCAGGGCGCTGCACCCTCGCCGGGCTTGCGATTGCGGGAAAACGGATCGGCAGCATCGAAGCCGCGCGCTGCTTGCCACACGGTGTGCGCATCATGGCATGTGGTGGTGAAGATGGAGACGCAGTCGAGCGTCCGGCACGCCGGAACCACGCCCCGCGTGCTGAGAAGGCCGCGCGTCGGTTTCAATCCAACCAGATTGTTGAATGCCGCCGGCACGCGTCCGGAACCAGCCGTATCGGTCCCCAAAGCGAAACTCACGTGGCCACTGGCCAGCGCGGCAGCGGAACCCGAGCTGGAACCTCCGGAAATGTACCGCTCATCGAAAACGCAGGAACAGTCGCCGTATGGCGAGCGCGTCCCCGCCAGGCCGGTGGCAAACTGATCCATATTGGTCTTCCCCACCAGGATCGCTCCCGCGTCGATCAGCGCCTCCACTACTGCGGCACTTTGTTTAGGCAAGTAGGAATATTTCGGACATCCGGCAGTGGTCGCAAGACCGGTCACGTCGATGTTGTCTTTGACCGCGAACGGGATTCCGTAAAGCGGGCGAGCCGCCGCCAGCGGATCGCGTTCCAGCGCTCGCGCGCGCGCCAACGCCGTCTCGCGCGATACCAAACTGATCCAAATCGGTGCCAGCGGGCCAGACCGGATGCGGTCATAGACCTCGGCCACCACGTCGCTCGGGCTCGCCGTGCCGGAACGGTAAAGGTGCCGCAAGGAGCCTAAATTCAATCCCAAGTTCGATGTCATACGCCTACCCGCAGCGTGAGTAGGTGCTGTCCGGGCGACACCAGCGCACCCGTTGCGCAGCCAAACTGACTCAACGTCCCCGCCGCCGCCAGTATGCCAGAAGACCTGTGAGCCCTGTCACGAATAATTTCTATAGCGTTTATAAGTGCTTTTGGTCTGTGATATGCTACCCGTGGACTCCAAGTTCGAGGCCACCATGCGATCAGCTTTGTTGCTGACACTGTACTTCGCGGTACTGTTTTCGTCCATCGCGCGTAGCGAGGATCGGGTCACCATCCTGGTTCGCGGCGAATCTCTCAGCCCGGCCGTTTTGCGGGTTGCCGAGAGCGAAGTGAACACCGTGCTGACACCCATCGGTGTCTCATTGCGCTGGAGGTTCGGTCACGACTTAGACGGCCGGTCTGTCCATGGCCAGTTGGTCCTCATCTATCTCCGGGGTCAATGCCGGGCCGACGCACCCGTTATGGAAAAGGCGCACTTATCCCTGACTCTTGGCCGGACACACATCTCAGAAGGCCAGGTGCTGCCTATTGCTGACGTGCTGTGCAACGCGGTACACGAGTTCATCGACCGCGATCTTCGCGCCGCCTCCGCCGCGGATCGGGACAAGCTGTTCGGCCGCGCCTTAGGCCGCGTCACAGTTCACGAGTTGTATCACATTCTGCTTAAGACCACTGACCATTCCCACAGCGGCCTGGCGCGCTATGAGCAAAGCACCTCCGAGTTACTATCCCCGCACAACTCATTTTCGGAGGCCGACCGGCACAGAATCTCGCAACTGGCCCTGGTCAGCGACGGCGGCAACTAGTGGAGTAGTTGCCAAAGTGGGGTCGGGCCTTCCGGCCCGCAGCCGGGCTTCTGCCCGGCCCGCCGCCCCTTGAAAAGGCTATCGATATCACCGGGACATCCCACTCCCACTAGTCCGTTACAGCGACTCAAAGCAGCGGTTCTTCTCCGCACCAGTTCCTGATAACTCCAATCGAAAAGATTTTGTTGACTCCTCGACCCTCGCAGCACAAAATTGGGAAAGGCTCTCGAAGAACGACTGATCGTTCCAGCCTTAGGCCTCCGTCCAGCCAAAATCTTTCGCATTTCGCACTTCGGTAGTGCTTTAGTCGGTGGGAGCTTTAGTATGTCCCAGTCAGCCCAACGGATGCCCGACCGCAACCCAGATTACGTCCTCACGATTGAAGAAATCGCCAAGCTTACCGAGGAAGCAGGCAAACCCGCCGAGACCCTGATGAACGTGGTCGCGCTGATCGCGCGGCACTTCCAAACCAATGTCTGCTCGGCCTACCTGTTGGAGCCGGACCGCGCCAACCTCGTCCTGGCCGCAACCGTCGGGCTTCGGCCGCAGTCGATCGGCAATGTGCGGCTGGCACTGCACGAGGGGCTCGCAGGACTGGTTGCGGAACAAGTGCGGCCGGTGGCGGTGGACCAGGTCAAGAATCATCCGCGTTTCAAGTATTTCAGCGAAGCCGGTGAAGATGCCTACCAGTCCTTTCTCGGGGTCCCTCTCATCGATCGTGGCGTTCTCCAGGGCGTGCTGGTGGTCCAAACGATTGAAGCGCGTGTCTTCCGCGATGATGAAATCCGCGCGCTGGTCGAAGCCGCGGCTGAGGTAGCGCCGGTCATCAGCGAGGCGCGCGCCATCGATCGCTTCATCGCTCCTTCTCAGGAAAAGCTCTGGTCCTTGGCCCGCAATTTGTGGTGGAGCTGGGACAACGATTCCACCAGCCTGTTCCGCGACCTGGACCCCGTGCGCTGGCGCCAGATCAATCACAATCCAATCTCTCTTCTATCGGAGATTCCGCTCTCCAAGCTCGAGCGCCGCGCCGGCGAACTGGTGCTGTACGGCCGCATCAATTACGCCTACCGCCGGCAGCAGGAATATCTGCAGGCCGATCGAACCTGGGGCGCGGCTCATGCGGGTGTGCTTCGTCCCCGTCCCGTCGCCTATTTCTCAGCCGAGTTCGGGCTCCACGAATCCATCCCGGTCTACTCCGGCGGGCTCGGCGTTCTGGCCGGCGATCACATCAAGAGCGCGTCCGACCTGGATATTCCGCTGGTTGGCATCGGCCTGTTCTACGGACAAGGCTACTTCCGGCAGCGGCTCGATCGCGGCGGCTGGCAACAGGAAGAATACCTCGAGACAGACACCAACCAGTTGCCGATGGAGCCGGCTATCGGCAAAAAAGGCGAAGCGATTACCATCCAGATTGAAACGCGCAGCGGCCCCATCCGTGCCAAGGTCCGGCGGCTGAAAGTTGGCCGCTGCGACCTGTTGCTCCTTGATTCCAACGTGGAAGGCAACGCGCCGGAAGATCGCGAGTTAACTTCCCGCCTCTACGGCGGCGACGGCCGTGTCCGCATCCGCCAGGAGCTGCTGCTGGGCGTGGGCGGCTTCCGCGCGCTACGCGCCATGGGAGTCACGCCCGGCGTGCTGCACTTGAACGAGGGCCACAGCGGATTCGCCGTGCTCGAGGCCCTCCGCGTCCGCATGCAAGATGAGGGGATCGGATTCGATCAGGCCCTGTCGCGAGTCTCCCGTGAAGTGGTCTTCACCACCCATACACCGGTGCCGGCAGGCCACGATCGCTTCCACGCCGGCCTCATCGAAGAACACCTGGGGCCTCTGCGGGAACAACTGGGCCTCTCCCACGATGGACTCATGTCGTTGGGACGTGAGAACCCCGGCAATCCTCACGAAGAGTTCTGCATGACCGTCCTGGGCCTGCGGCTCTCGCGGCGCACCAATGCGGTTTCCGCGCTGCACGGCGAAGTCTCGCGCGCCATGTGGACGGGGCTTTACCCCGGGCGCCCGGAAGATTCGATACCGATCGGCCACATCACCAACGGCGTGCACGTCCCCACTTGGCTGGCGCCGCAAATGTTTCGGCTCTACGATCGCCACCTGGGCACCGGCTGGCATGAGCACAGCGGCGACGCTCACATCTGGGAACGAATCGAAAGCGTGGACGATGGCGAGCTTTGGGAGACGCATCTCAGCCTCAAATCGCGCCTGTTGGAGTTTGTGCGCCGCCGTGCGGTCGAGCAGGCCGAGCTGCGCGGTGAGCAGCCAGCCACCCTGCAGAAACTCAGCCGGGTCCTCAGCCCGGACGCGCTCACCATCGGATTCGCGCGCCGCTTTGCCACCTACAAACGCGCCAATCTCATTCTGAAAGACATTGAGACGCTCACCGCGATGGTCAACGATCCAAAACGGCCGGTGCAGTTTGTCTTCGCCGGGAAAGCCCACCCGCGCGATGACCCCGGCAAACGGGTTCTGCAGCAGATCGCTGAGCTCATGCGCGACCGCCAGTTCGCCGACAAATTCGTTTTCGTGGAAGACTACGACATCAACGTGGGCCGTCATTTCGTCCAAGGCGTCGACGTGTGGTTGAACAACCCGCGGCGGCCGCTCGAAGCCTCCGGCACCAGCGGCCAGAAAGTAGTTTTGAACGGCGGCCTCAATCTGTCGATCCTGGATGGCTGGTGGGCGGAGGCATACGACGGCTTCAACGGCTTCGCCATCGGCACCGGCCGTACGCATTCCAACATGGACGTGCACGACGGCCGCGATGGCGATGAGCTCTACCGCGTGCTTCGCGAAGAAGTCATTCCGCTCTACTACCAGCGCGACCGCGACGGCCTGCCGCGCGGCTGGATCAAACGCATGAAGCGCACCATCCGCACTCTCGGCTGGCGATTCAACGCCGACCGCATGGTGATGGACTACACGCTGAAGTGCTACGTCCCCGCAGCCGGCGGCACATCCAGCGACATGAGCGTTACCGGCTAGTCGGGTCGGGCCTTCCGGCCCGCCGCCGGGCTTCTGCCCGGCGCGCCGCCTGAAAAGGCGGCGGCATGCTCGAGTATGAGGCAGTATTAACCAGGCGGGAGCACCTCGACCAGATCGGTGTCACCATCGAAGAGATAAGTCTGGTGCTCGACGCGTTAGCCGCCATCGCAGAGCCCGTAACGATGAGGTTTCTTTGGCGCCACAACTGAAGGACCCTGCCGATGAAATGGTCCTGGAAACCGCGGTGAACGGTAGGGCCGATCATTTGGCTACTTTCAACCTGCGTCATCTCGTCTCGGCGGCAAGGGCATTTGGTACCCACGCAGCGCCGCCCGGAGCCATCTGGCGGGAGATTCGGAGGACGACACATGAGGAAAAGTAACGTTGCGCTCCGTTTACAAACTTCGCTGCTAGAGGATGCCAAGCGCGTCGCCGATGCCGAAGGGGTTGCTCTGAACCAGTTAATTAACGTCGCCGTGGCGGAGAAGCTCTCCGCCTTGCGCACGGAAGAGTACTTCCGGGAACGCTCTACCAGAGCCAATATCAACAAAGCGAAGCGCATCCTCAAACGCGCCGGTCGCGGAAAACCTCCCGTCGACGAGCGCTAACCGCGCCGCCTACTCTTCCGCCGGCCCCACCTTCACCGACACATTGATCACCTGTTCGCCGCCACCGAGCGCCACGCCGTGCACCGGCGCCACATCCGAATAATCGCGGCCCCAGGCCAGAGTGATGTGGTTGCCGTTCACTACCTGGTCGTTGGTGGGGTCGAAGTCCAGCCAGCCGAAGCCGGGACAGAAAACCGAAACCCAGGCGTGGCTCGCTTGGCTGCCGATCCCCTCCCTGGTGCGCAGGTAGCCGCTCACATAGCGGGCCGCCAGACCCAGTGACCGCAGACACGCAATGGTGAAATGCGCGAAGTCCTGGCACACGCCGCGGCGCTTTTGGAGAACTTCCGCAACCGGAGTCAACACCGTCGTGGCTTCCCGGTCGTAGTGGAACTCGGTATGGACGCGGTGGCACAGATCCAGCGCCGCCTCGAGTAGCGGCCGGTCCGCGCTGAAAGAGGGCGCGGCATAGTCGATGAAGTCCTGACCCAACGGAATGCGCGGCGATTCGAACACAAACTGGTAGGCCTTCAACGCATGGAAATCGGCGTGCCGCCACTCCTCACCGCACGCCTGTTCCCAAGCCGGCGTCAGCGCAGGCTCCAAAGGATCGCCATCCGAGATCTCAATTAGGCTCTCCGCTTCGATGGTCAACGTCTGGTGCAGCTCGTGGATCGAAAAATAGATCACATCGTTGCCGAAGTAGTCCTTGTGCCCGAACATCATGTCGGGCATCGGATTGACTGTGAGATTGTGCTCGATCAGGTGCTGGTTCCGGTCGCCGCGCGGCGCCAGGTGCACTTCGGTGTGACAGATCGAAACCGGCTCGCTGTACAGATAGGTCGTGGTATGAGTAGTGCGCAGCATCCTATCTTCCTAAGTGACGGACAACTGCCGCGAAGGAGCCGCCTGGCTGAAATACGCGCTCGTCAACGTTTCCGATAACAGGCGGAGTTCGTTGGTGATTCGGTTCAAGAGGCTTTCCAAATGGTCGCGCCGCCCATCTCCGTTGACGCACATGAATTCGCGGACGTCCGCCAATTGCACGGCCGCCAGCAGGGAAATCGCGACGCGCGCCTCCGCCGGACGCCGGTTAGGCGAACGGCTCCCCGGCAACTGATCCACATGCTCCCGTAACCGGGCCAGTTGGTACGCCACCGAACGTGGATTGGCCTCATCCAGGAGCAGCAGATCCAGCACCAGATCGGCTTGCATCGAGGTCAAATAACGGGAGCGGTACGTGATCGAGCTATCGGCGATCTCCAGCAGGACTTCCAGTTGTCCGCTGTCGGCCGAGCACTCATAGCCCAGCCCGTAGCGGATCAGGTCCACCATTTGGACGGCACGCTCCAAACGCCGCCCGATATCCAGAAAGCGCCAACCATCTCCGCGAGTCATGCTTTCCATTACCAGGCCACTGAAGGCGGAAAGCGTGGTGATGGATTGATCGAGCACCGCCCGCGCCCCGCTGATTCGGAGCGGTTCCGGAGGCGGTGGCGACGATAGTTGCTGGTCCAGTTGGTTCAGCACGCGCCAGGCATCCCCCGAAATGCGGTCGCGCAGGAGCCAGGCTACCCGGCGCACCTGCCGGATGTGAGACGGCAGATTGTTTCGGGAGCGGCTGTCGTAGATCAACGCCAAGACTTCGTGCTCGAGTGAGCCGGGGTGATCGGCCGATGCTTGCACTTCCGTCCGCACGGAACCGAGGCCCGCGAGAATCCGCATGCCCGCGGCAACCCCCGCCGCCGCTGCCAGGTCCGATTCCTGAAATAGGCGCGGCAACACCGCGCGCGCCACGCGTACGGCGGGCTCGATGCGCTCTACGTAACGCCCCAGCCAGAACAGATTATCGGCCACGCGGCTGGGCAAATCGAAAGTGGCGCGGCTGATGTCCAGATGCGATGACGCTGATGGCAGCAGGCTCAACTGCGAAGTCGGACCGCCCGCCAGCACCCAGGTGTCTTTGCTGCCGCCGCCGCTTTGCATGGAGACGACCAGGTCGTCGAGCGAACTCGTGATCCGCGTCAGGCCGCCCGGCATCACGCTATAAGAATCGCCCGTGGCCACCGCATACACACGCAGTACGAGGTGGCGCGGACGAACCGGTCCGTCTTCCCAAACCGGCACGGTAGAGAGCGCTACTTGTTCTTGCGCCACATAGGAACCGGGCGACTTGCGAATCTTCTCGACCAGCGCGGTTCGTTCTTCGGCGGTCAGCCGCACGCCGAAGATCGGCTGTGCGCCAGGCGACGGGAACGCCGGCTTGATCACCAGCTTCGATAGATTGTCCACTACATAGGACAATGCGGACGGTTCGCCGCACCACCAGGTGGCCACGGCGGGCATCTTCGTTTCTTCGCCCAGAATGTGGCGGCACAGGCCGGGCAGGAAACTCGCCGGGGCGGCCGATTCCACCAGTCCGGAACCTAAGGCATTGGCCACCGTCACCGTACCGGATCGCACCGCCTGCATCAGTCCGGGCACTCCCAGCATCGAATCGGAACGCAGCTCGAGAGGGTCGCAATACGTATCGTCCTGTCGCCTCACGATCAGATCCACCGGCAAAAGGCCGCGCAGTGTCTTGAGGTACACGCGATTGTCGCGGACCGTCAAGTCGGCGCCTTCCACCAGCGTGTAGCCCAGGTAGCGCGCCAGAAATGCGTGTTCGAAGTAGGTCTCGTTGTAAGGCCCGGGAGTCAAGAGCACGATGCGGGGGTTTTCTCTCCGGCCGGGCGCCAGCGTCCGCAACGTCTCCCGGTAAGTATGGAAAAAGGTCGCCAACCGATGGATGTGCGCGGTGCGAAAAATATCCGGAAGCATACGCGCCGAAACCAGGCGATTCTCCAGCGCGTAACCGGCGCCCGATGGCGCCTGCGTCCGGTCGGCAATCACCCACCAGCGGCCATCCGGAGAGCGCGCCAGGTCGGCCGCATAAATGTGCAGGTGGACGCCGCCGGGCACGGGCACGTGGCAGCACGGGCGCAGAAACGCCGGATTGGGAAACACCAGCTCCGGCGGAATCAGTCCATCGCGCAGCAGCCGCTGCGACCCGTAAAGATCCTCCAGAATCGCGTTCAGCAGCTTGGCGCGTTGCACGACGGCAGCTTCGAGGGCTTCCCATTCCGCGCCATCGATCACCAACGGAATCGGGTCGAGCGGATAGGGACGATCAGTGCTACGGGGGTCGCCGTAGACGTTGTACGTAGTCCCGTTTTCATGGATGACACGCCGCCCTTCCTGCCAACGCCGCGCAAAGCTGGCGCCGCCCATCTCCGCCAGCGGTTCCATGAGCTTCCGCCAGTGCGCCCGTATCGTGCCGTCGGGCGCCAGCATCTCATCATGAAAGCTGGCGTTCGGCTCGTAGAGCCACTCGCGGTTAAGGCGCTCCTCTGGCTGGGCAATCTCCGGGTTCATTCGCGGGCGCTAACCCCTATCCCCTTCTCGCATTCTCACATAACCGCAGCCGGCTACGTGCGCCGTGCCGTACTGGAGGGCACGCGGCGTAGATCCAAGGTTAACGGGAATTGTGGGTTTTCTTCTGCAGCCGGAATGGCAACCGGCCCGGTGGTCGAACCGAAAGGCATGAACCGCGCGGCCCGCCGGCATTCGGCGGCATTGGCATTTACGGGAAACGTATCGTAGGCAAGCCCGCCGGGATGGGAAACGTGATATGTGCAGCCGCCCACCGATCGGCCTGTCCAGGTATCGATCAGATCAAAAACCAGCGGCGAATGAACTGGGATGGTCGGGTGCAGACATGACGGCGGCTGCCAGGCTCGGTAGCGCACACCCGCCACCCACTCGCCCTGCGTTCCGGTGGCGTGCAGCGGAACCCGCCGGCCATTGCAGTCCACCAGCAGGCGATCGCCGAAGAGCCCGTTTACGGCAACCTGCAGGCGCTCGACGGATGAATCGACGTAGCGCGCCGTCGCCCCGACTGCCGGCTCCTCGCCCAAGACATACCAGGGCTCGGTAGCCTGGCGCAATTCCAGATCGACGCCGCCATAATTTACCCGGCCAAGCACCGGGTAGCGGAATTCGAAGTGGGGAGCAAACCATTCCGTTTCGAAGGCGTAACCCGCACGGTTCAGGTCCTCCAACACATCGGCAAAATCGCGCTGGATAAAGTGCGGCAGCATGAAATGATCGTGCAGTTGTGTTCCCCAGGCCGCAGGACGCCGCACGTACGGTTGTTTCCAAAACCAGGCGATGAGTGCCCGCACCAGCAACTGCTGGGTTAAACTCATGCGCGCATGCGGCGGCATCTCAAAACCGCGGAGCTCCAGCAGGCCGAGCCGTCCGGTAGCCGTGTCGGGCGAATAGAGCTTGTCGATGCAGAATTCGGCGCGGTGTGTGTTGCCCGTTCCATCCACTAAGATGTGCCGCAGAATGCGATCCACCAGCCATGGCGGGCAGGAGCCCTCGCTGGGGTCAGGGATTTGGTTGAAGGCGATTTCCAGTTCGTACAGGCTGTCCTGGCGCGTTTCATCGACGCGCGGCGCCTGGCTGGTAGGCCCGATGAACAGCCCCGAAAACATGTAGGAAAGCGAGGGATGCTGCAGCCAGTAACCGATCATGCTGCGCAGCAGGTCGGGCCGGCGCAGGAATGGGCTGTCGCCCGCTGTGGGGCCGCCCAACACAAAATGATTGCCGCCGCCGGTGCCGCTGTGACGGCCATCCAGCATGAATTTCTCGGTTCCCAGCCGCGCGAGCCTTGCCTCTTCATATAGCGCCGTCGTATTGGCCACCAGTTCCGCCCAATTGTGAGCCGGATGAATATTGACCTCGATGACGCCCGGGTCGGGAGTGACCTTGATCTGGTTGATGCGGTGGTCGTGCGGCGGCGGATAACCCTCGATCACCACCGGCATGTTCAGATGAGCGGCGGTGTCCTCGATCGCAGTGACCAAATCCAGGTAGTCTTCCACCGCAGTGAGCGGCGGCATGAAGAGATACAAATGGCCATTGCGTACCTCGACGCAAAGCGCCGTGCGGACGATCCACGGCGCCGATTCGCCGGTGGCCGGTTTGCGGTCGCGTTCGGTATTTCGGCGGCGTTGCAGAACGGGATCGGCGGGTGAGACGCGCTCAGGCAGCGGAAGTCTGCCGCGGTTGGCCATAGGATCGACTTCATTGATCTTCGGCTCGTCCTCCTTCGCCACCCAAGGCAGGCTTGCCAGCGGCAGTCGCAATCCGAGCGGCGAATCGCCCGGCACCAGAAAGAGGCGCTGCCCGCGCAACATCCACAATCCGGTTTGCCATTCCGGCCCGCTCTTTCCTGAGCCGCGCTGCAAGGGAAGCACGTAGCCGACGGGCTGGTTCAAACCGTGCTCGAACACACGGCGCACGCGCTCCCGCTCGCCCGGATCCTCCAGACGGTTCTCGAGCGGATCGACATTGATGGGGAGCAGACGCTCCTTCTGCAGATAGTAGAAGGGGTCTTCGAAAGCTGGATTGGTGTAATCGGGATCCACGCCGAGACGGCCGGCCAACGTTTCCCCAAACCGCTGTGCATCGAGTGCGGTGAACTTGGATGCCACATCCTCGCGCGCCAGCAGGCAGCGGTCATGCCATAGCGGCACGCCATCTTTTCGCCAGTAACAGGTGAATGCCCAGCGCGGCAGCGGTTCGCCCGGATACCATTTGCCTTGTCCATAGTGCGGCAGGGCCCCCGGTGCAAAGCGGTCCCGAAGGCGGTCGAGAAGACGCCATGCCAGCAGACGCTTTTCAGGACTTGTGGCGGTGAAGTTCCACTCCTCGCCGTCCATGTTGTCGATAGAAACGAAAGTCGGTTCGCCGCCCATAGTAAGGCGAATGTCGCCGGAGCGGATTTCAGCGTCCACCTGGTGGCCTAAGGCTTCGATTTGCTCCCACTGCGATTCGCGATACGGAAGCGTGACGCGCGGGTCCTCATGGATGCGCGCCACCGACATCTCATGCGTGAACTTAACTTCACAGGGACTCACGCCGCCGCTAACAGGCGCAGCGGACGCGGGCTCTGGCGTGGCGGCCAGGGGAATGTGGCCTTCTGCTGCCAGTAG
>Ga0335080_10006398_pt1 | contig 12171 bp, 6 predicted proteins | sample Lox_Sample_34_FD_206720 | JGI IMG/M metagenome (GOLD analysis project Ga0335080, IMG submission 206720) | Soil microbial communities from Loxahatchee National Wildlife Refuge, Florida, United States - Lox_Sample_3.4 | ecosystem: Environmental > Terrestrial > Soil > Wetlands | place: USA: Florida...
TGCCTTTCGCGCCGGAGATTTCGATACTGGACAGAAGTTGCTGGCAGAGGTGCAAGCACAAGACCCGCAGATTTACGTCGTGCCCTTCATGCTGGCAGAGGCGGCGCAGCGCCAGCAGAAGTGGGACGAGGCCGCGGCCCAGTTTCGCAAATGCCTGGAGTTGAATCCCAGCTTCGATCAGGCCATGACAGGACTCGCCCACGCTCTGTTCGCTTCCGGCGATTCCGCCGGAGCACGCCAATGGCTGGAGAAGGCTCTGGATGCGAATTCGCAGAATTACCGGGCATGGTTCGATCTGGGGGCCATTGACTTGAGGAGTGATCCCGCTGCTGCTGCAACCGACTTCACCCGAGCTCTGTCGATTCAACCCAATTTTGCTGCCGCGCACCGCGACCTGGGGATGCTCAAATTCGAGCAGAAAGATTACGCGAATGCGGCCAGGCATCTTGCCGAGGCGGTGAAGCTGGGAATGCAGGATGCTCGAACCCTGAACTTTCTGGGCATCAGTTACAGCCGGATGGCGGAGTTGCAGAAGGCGGTTGAGTGCTATAAACAGGCCCTCAAAGCCGATCCAGGCCTCGCCGAAGCGCACTTGAATCTGGGTTACGCCTACCAACAGTTGAAGCGCGAGAAGAGCGCTCAGGAAGAGTATCGGCAGGCCTGCGCGCTACAGGCGAAATTCTGTTCGCTGATTCCTCCGGCCAAGTAGTGCCGTTGGCGGCGATTCTACTTCGCGGACGCCTGCAGCTTGTCGAGAACGGCTTTGGCTTTGGGCGCGAGCGGGTCGTTGGGCGAGTCCTTCAGGAAGGCCCGCAGTTCATCGCTGGCTTCGGTCTGCTTCTGTTCTTGCAGATAGAGATTGACCAATTCCAGGCGGATTCTTGCCATCTTCGGGTCGATATTCAGGGCCTCGCGAAACGCGCGCTCCGCCTCGAGAAGTTTTCCCGTCTGCTTGTAGATTGAGCCCAGCAGGTAGTGGCCGAAGGAGGATTGCGGCGCTCTCCTCAATCCGTCTTCCACATTCTTCAGCGCCTCATCGTAGTTTTTGGTCATCAGGAAGACGTCGCCCAGGTTCAAGCGCGCCTGGGCATCACTTTGATTCAGCTTGATGGCCGCCTCGAAATGCTCCTGGGCTGACTTGAAGTCCGATTTGTTGAGATAGTCGGAGCCCAGATTGTTGTGCGCCGGATAGAAGTCCGGGGCCAGGGTCAGGGCTTTCTCGTAATGATGAATCGCCTCGTCACGATTGTCTTTCTGGTCGGCGCTCACCCCCTTGTCAAATTCCTTGAGGACCGGTTTGGGGAAGTGGTGACGGTATTCCTGGGTGTCGACGATGTAGGGATTTCCGCCGGGCGGGTTGGCGGAGGAGTCGGTGGGAGTGGCCGTCGGGCGGAATGAAAGTTGGATTTGTACAAAGGAGTTTATCGCGATCGAGGTGTCGAGCATGACCTGCTGATCGACCGGGTAGAAACGGTCGTCCTGAATGATGACGTGATAGGGATTGCTTTCGAGGCCGGTAAAGCCGAATTTTCCCTGGTCGTCGCTGTACTGGCTGGCGATGGTTGCGCCGCGGAATTGCAATTCCACGTAGACCCGCCCAGGGAAATCGCCCCGGACGTGCATCTCGCCGATGATGCTGCCAATGCCCCCGGTTTGGGCCCGCAGCGCGGGGCACAGGAAACACACCAGGGACACAACCACGAGGATGTGAAGGCGGCGGGTGGACTGCATGGCCCTGCTCCAGCAAAAAAGAAAGAGGGCTTGTTCGTCACCGCAGTGAGAACAAGCCCTCCAGGTCAGCCTGGTCTAGAACTTCACCTTCAAACCAAACTGCAGATTGCGTGGGTTCAAAGTGCCGCCGGCCTGGCCGAAGTTGTCGATGGGGAACTGGTTATGCGTAGTTTCCAAGGCAGCTTGGCCGGAGTTCGCCAGCACAAAGTTGGTGTGGTTGAAGATGTTGAAGACCTCGGTGCGGAACTGCAGACCGACTCGCTCCGTGATCTTGAAGTTCTTGAAGATCGACATGTCTGCAAACCACTGGCCGGGTCCAACGAAAGTGTTGCGGCCCAGGTTTCCGGGGCAGCCGAGGCAGGGTGTGCTGAAGATGCCGGCGTTCGGCGCCCAAGCCGGACCCCAACCATTCGCCCACATATCGTGGGTCGCACTGTCGTAGCCCTTGACGGTGGAATTCGGCCGGTTGTTTCTGGAGTGGCTGTTGGTGGTGTTGAGTTCGTAAGCGCCACCCAGGTTCTGGCAATTTCCGGTGTTAACATCGGTCGCGGTGCAAGGGACCGTGGTTGGATCAACCGAGGGATCGGGATTGCTGATCTCGCGCAGCCTGGAAGAGCGGCGATCGTAAGGAGACCAGTGGGCTCCGGTCTGGAAGGACCAGATACCGTTGTATTCCCATCCGTTGAGCACCTGGCCCAGGAACCCGGTGTGGTTGCCGAGGGGCAGATCCCATACGTAGTTCAACACCAGCCGGTGGCGGATGTCGAAGATGGAGTTGCCACGATCCAGGTTGGGAAGCGTCCAGTCGGTGGTGAAGCCATCGCCTGCCGCATCGCCGTTGGCCGTGGTTGCGCCGCTATGCCAGGTGGAGCCGTTGTCGATACTGTGGCTCCAGGTGTAGTTGAGGTTGAAGAGCAGTCCGTGGCTAACCTGCTTCTTGACCGCCAATTGGAAGGAGTTGTAAGCGGAGTTGGCCGCGTTCTCCCAAACCCGCAGGGTGCCGTAGTTAGGATTGAGGACGCCTCCGGTTTGACCGCAGAGGGTGCGACCGAAGATGTCCTTCACGCAACCGCCGACAGGCAGGTGGCCGCCGGGGATGCGGTTTACGTCATCGGCCCGGAACAGCTTGTGTCCGGTGGTCCCGACGTAATCCAACTCGATGGTCAGCTTGGGCATGATCTCACGCTGGACGCTGAGGTAATAGTTGTAAACGTAAGGATCGCGGACACCTTGCGGGAAAACGATACCCGTGAGGAAAGCAGTCTGGGGATTGCTCGCCGCCCATCCCGAAAGGTTGCCCACCGCTTGGGCGCCGACGCCTTGTCCAGGATTGGTCGGCGCGCCTAGATAGGTAGGAGTCGCGCCGCTCGGCGTGCAGGTCGTGCCGGTCGGGTCGCAGGTCGTTGGACCATATACGACGACGGAGCCGCCTTCATCCAACGCTTGGCTATCTGCCAAATTGAACGAGTAATAGGGCGGGTTCCAGCGCGAGTTGGACAGCGGGTTGTAAAGCGTGCCCTCGTAGGATACGCCGAATCCGCCGCGCAGCGAAGTCTTGCCATTGCCGAAGACGTCCCAGGCGAAGCCGAAGCGCGGGCCGAAGTCGTTGTGATCGCCTTTTCCGAGGGAACTGACGGGGGCAAATCCGCCGGGTCCGCAAACCCCAGCTACCGTGGCCTCAGGATCGCTGCAGGGCACGTTCGCGTCGTGAATCTGGCCGGCGCCGGTAGTGATGTTGTCCAGCAGTCCCTTGCCAGGACCCGGGAGGAACGTTGTCGCCAGGTTATTAAGCTCGTTGTGACGGGTAAACAGGTCATAGCGAAGGCCGAGATTCAGTGTCAGCCGACGGGTGACCTTCCAATCATCCTGAAAGTAAGCGCCGAACTCGATGTTGCGGAAGTGGCGCTCATTGCTAGCCAGCTGCGCCGGTTTGCCGGAGATGAAACCCGGGTCTACACCCGCGACTTCAAGGTAAGGGGCGTCCGCGGCGAACCAGATGGTGTCAGCAAACTCATACGACGGCCGGGCCACGTTGAATACGCTGTTTTCGATGTTTCGGCGGACATCGGCGCCGATCCTGATGTTATGGGCGCCATGGTTAATCGAAACCATGTCGCTGTAGGTGTACTCGTGTTCCTTGAATAGCTGAGGGTAGCCGTTGTAGGAGCCAAATCCAGAGGTGCCGTCATCCATGACGATAGACGGGACACCGGGAATTTGCGTACCGATCTCCTGATAGAAACCGGTGTAACCAACCCTGGCCTCGTTAATGATCCTGGGGTTAAAGGTGTGGTCCCAGGTGATCTGGCCGGTCGGATAGACGTTGTGGGTGGGGTTGGTGAAGCCGCGGGTGCAGGCCGGAGTGCAGGGACCGAAGGTGTCGCTGGTGCGCTGCCAGTTGAATTGCACGAAGAAGCGGTTACCTGCATTCGGATCGTAATCGAGTCGGCTGGACGCTTCCTTCCCTTGGAAGAGGTTTCCGAAGGTTTGCGTCTGCTGGCCGAAGAGAGCGACGCTGTTGCAAAGGTAAGGGCTTCCGACCGGCAACGCGGCGTCGAGCGCGGCGAACGATGCCTCGATGTTGGCCGGCACCGGGTCGCCTGCAGGTGTGGTTGTTTCCGTAGCCACAGCACCGGGATAAGCGCTGCAGTTGGTTCCCGCTACTGCAGGAGCGAAATTCTTGAACAACAGTGCGGCTGTCGAGTTCGGGAGCGCAGATATGACCGCCTGCCGGAACTGCGGCGACTCCACGATGATCGGAGTCGGAGGCGCGTTGGACAGGAAGTGGTCCTGCTGATACGACAGGAAGAAGAACAACTTGTCCTTCATGATCGGACCGCCGAAGGTTCCGCCAAACTGGTTGAAACGCAGCTTCTGCTTCGAGACATCGTTTTGGTTGAGGAAGAACTCATTGGCGTCCAGTTTGTCGTTACGAATGAAGTCCCAGGCGCTGCCGTGCCAGGCATTGGTGCCGGACTTGGTGACCAGGTTGGTGATCGAGCCGGCGCTGCTGCCGTATTGAGCGGAATTGTTGAGGCCGAGTTGCTGGAATTCTTCGACCGTGTCTTCGATCGGGACGTTATCTACGCCGCCGCTCAGGCCTTTGTTGGAGACGCCGTTGATGAGGAAGCCGTTGAAGTCTTCGCGCAGGCCGTTGACCACGGTGTTGTGGCCGTTCTCGAAGTCAACGCCGGTGACGTTGACCGCGCCGGGAGCCAACTGGATCAGGTCATAAACGTTGCGGCCGTTGAGTGGCAGGTTCGCGACCTGCGAGGCGCCGACGATGTTCGAGAGCTGGGAGCTTTCGATATCGACGGCCGGGGCCGCGCCGCTGACCTCAATGACCTCAGTATTGGAGCCGACCTGAAGCTTGAAATCCGAATGTGTAATCGACCCGGGATTGATGGTCAGGGCGGTATGGGTCTCTGACTTGAAATTCGGAGCCGTAACCGTAACCGAGTAGGTGCCTACAGGCAACTGATTCGCCACAAAGTGCCCCTGCTGGTTGCTCATCAGACTTACGGTCAAGGCGGTGGCATCGTTCTTGACGACCACTTTGGCGTTAGCGATGGCCGCGCCCGACGGGTCAGTGATATCACCCGTAAGCTGGCCATTCTGAACTTGCGCGACTGTGCCGAGAGTCAGCACCAGCAGAGACAGCAAAACCAGGCAGAACTGCAGCTTCTTCATGTTCCTACCCTCTCAGATTGGGATCTTGCTCAACTGAAAACCCTCACTCCGAAGAGTGACGCCCACAATTTCAAGATTTCTTTACTACTGAAATGGAAATGCGCCGAATTTTGCGCCCCTGCGCCGAGCTTGTCAAGCTATGTTCCTGATTTTCTTGGCTTGCTGGCCGAAGCCCGAATACAAACACGTCACCCCGGCGCGATAATGCAAAACTACTAGCTAAAGCGCACGTGAGACTCCAAACCAGATTCCTTATTGCTCAACAAGTTAGGTGTTAATGGCGTGCCGTCTTCTATGATGAACGGAATAAACCCAAGGCGAGATCATACAGATTTTGGAAGGCAGCGGCGCATCGCGATGAGGCTGCTGGCTTGGCTCAATGCCTGGAGGGTGTTCCGGGCAGTGATGTCCCTGGAGAATCCTGACCGGGAGTTTCGGAGATGATGCCCTTGCCCTCCTCGATGACCAACTCCTGACCGGCGGCGGCGGGCCCTAGATTCTCGGAGCGTCCGGAAGGCCAGTGAATGCTGATCGAATCCACCTTGAGTGCGGTTCCCAGCCCGAAAAAGAGTCTTGGATCGCTGGCCGATGTGTAGCCACGATTGGCTCGAACCTCCTGCAATTGTGACGAGCCGCCGGTCTTGACCTCTACCCGGGCGCCAAACCCGTCTCGGTTGGAGCGGGACCCGATCAGCTTAAGGCTCAGCCAGTGTCCGGGATTGGGAATCCGATTTCGAAGAAGTACCGGCGAGCCATCCAGGACGGTCATCAGCAGGTCTTGCCGGCCATGATTCAGGAAGTCGGCGGTGGCCAGCCCTCGCCCAACATACCGTCGGGTCAGGGCGGATCCTGCCCGGGCACCGATCTCTTCAAACTTTCCGTTTTTCAGATTGTGAAAGAACAGGGGGCGCTCGGCATAGGTGACCCCAAAGGAATGTTGATCGACCTGGGGGTTGACGTGCCCGTTAGCGATAAAAATATCGGGCCAACCGTCGTTGTCGAAGTCAAGAAAGCGCACCCCGAAGCCGAGGAACGGTACGCTGATCGGTCCGAATCCGGCCGGACCGGCCATGTCGGTGAACTCGCCGTTGTGGTCGTTGTGGTAGAGGTTGTTGGTGTCGTCGGAGAAGTTCATCTTGACGATGTCGGGCCAGCCGTCGTTGTCGTAATCGGCGGAGTCGATGCCCATGCCGGCCTGCTCGCGGCCATCGGCGCTATAAGCGACTCCGGCTTCCGTTCCAACCTCAGTAAAGCCTCCCTTGCAGTCGTTGTGATAGAGCAGGCTGGGAGAGGAGTCGTTGGCGACGAAGAGATCGAGGCATCCGTCCTGGTCATAGTCGAGCCAGAGAACTCCCAGACCGTAATAAGCGCCGGGGTCAATGCCGAGCTTTTCGGTGACGTCGGTGAAAGTGCCATCTCCGTTGTTGTGGTAGAGGCGATCCCTCGAACCCTTCAGGCCTCGTGGACCGCAGGAGACGGGAATCCCCCGGTATTGGCAGAACGGGGAACTACCCAGACCGGGGATGTGATCCAGGTCGAGGTCGACATAATTGGCAATGTAAAGGTCCAGGAATCCATCGTTATCGTAATCGCCAAAGGCGACGCTCGTGCCCCACTGAGTGCCATCGCCGACGCCGGCCTTGGCGGTCACGTCCGTGAAAGTGCCGTCGTGGTTATTGTGGTAGAGAACTCCGCCCTGGAGATAGGTGATGTAAAGGTCATCCCAGCCATCATTGTCGTAGTCACCGACGGCGACGCCGAATCCCCAGCCGCAATGATTGATGCCGGACTTGGCGCTGACATCGGTAAAGGTGCCGTCGTGGTTATTGTGATAGAGCTTGCTGGGATGGCACTTGCCGGAGCGCAGATCCTCGAGCGTGGAACCGTTGACCAGCAGAATGTCCATCCAGCCGTCGTTGTCGAAGTCGAAGACGGCGACCCCGCCGCAATCGGATTCCATGATGAGTCGTTTTTCGAGGCCGCCGCAGGTCAGGTGAAAATCGATCCCGGAGGCGCGGGTGACATCTTCAAAGATTGCCTGTTCCTTCGGCGCGGTAGATTTCGCTGGTGAAGAGCGGGCGGCTTTTTGGGGTGTGGCCGCAGCAGTGAGCAAAACCGATGCGGCCAGAAGCGATGCGCCCGCGATCAGCACTCGGAGGAAATGGGGAGAGTTCCGCATCACTGGACCCGGCCGCTGACCATGCCTCCGGTTTGGGGCTGGGCCTTTTTCAATTCCGCGAAGCGCTGGCGTTCCAGCCGCGCATCCTCGGTCTTGCCAAGTTTCTCGAAGGCCTTCGCCAGTTGGAAGTGCGGGCTGGGGTCGGCTGGCTTCAGGGCAATGGCCCGTTGCAGGGCGTCAACCGATGCTTCGGCTTCGCCTTCCAGCAAGAGCGCTTTACCCAGATCGTAATACGCGTCGGGATTTTGAGGATTCACTTCCACGGATTTACGCAGATTTGTAATGGCCGGTCTCCATTGGCCGCTCTCCAACTGGCAGTGCCCCAGTTGATAGAGAACGTCCGGGTTACGCGGGGAGCGAACCAATTCCTTTTCGTATTCCGCGAGGGCCTCGTCATTGCGCCCGGTGCTGGCGTACGCAAATCCGAGATGGTAATGCCCGAGGGGGATGCTGGGATCCAGGCGCAATGCCGTCTTGAATTGGTCAATGGCCTGCGCGGTACGGTTGCTGTTCAGATAGGCGCGGCCGAGCAGCACATGAGCAATCACGCGCGAAGGCGTGAGTTTGATCGCCTTCTCCAGTTCGTCTGCGGCTGCCGGATACTGAGTCAGGGTCAGCAACACAAGAGCCAGGTCGAAGTGAATGTCGGAATCTGTCGGATCCAGCTTCGAGGCTGTCTCCAGAGACTGGCGAGCGGCGTCGTTCTGCCCAGCCTTGAAAGAGGCCAGGCCTAGCCAGTGCTGGAGCTGGGGATCCTTCGGCCAGCGTGAAACCGCCTCGTGGCCGGATTGGATGGCTTCGTCCAGGTGCCCGGCCTGTACATAACTCAGTATCAGGCCGCGAGCCGCCTCCAGATTGCCGGGAGCGAGTTGGCGGGCTTGCGCGAAGCTTTGAACAGCCTGTTCGTAATTTCCGGCATCCAGCGCGGCTTGGCCGCGGCGGACCAGGCCGTCCGCGGATGATTGCGCCTGGGCGCTCGAAACGGCCATCAGCAGCACGACGAGAAATGTCGCCCAATAAGGGAGAGCGTCACGCGAGCCTGAATCAGAGCAGGTCATGGAAGTTGATATTCCCCATGCTAAATGCCGGGGAAGGTGCGAGCAACGCCGTCGGCGGCTCAGGTTTTCCCGGTCCCGGTCTCGTCTCAGTCTTGCGCCTGCACGATCAGTTCAGGGGCGGCGTCATATGTTTCATTGTCTTTTGAAAAGGCCGGAAGGATCGGAGGACAGTCGCGCTGGAACGCTGAAGCAGGAGCGGCCTCCCCGCGCCGGCTACGATCTTATATGCTTGCGGAACCAGACCACATTACGATTGCGAGGTCGACCATGGGCATATTGGAACATCTGCGCCGTCTTCTGAGCTATGACGAATGGGCAAACCAGGAAGTGCTGGCTGGACTGAAGGCCGCTTCGCCAACGCCGCAACGGCCGGTGAAGTTGCTGGCTCATATCTTCGCGGCGGAGAGACTGTGGCTGGAACGAATTCAGTCCACGCCACAGACACTTCCGGTCTGGCCCGAGTTCAGTTTGGATCAGTGCAGCGTTCAGGCGCAGGAAATGCCGATGCTTTGGGAGAGGTTCCTGTCCAGCGTCGACCAGCAGGGTCTGGAACGCTCCATCCCTTACCGGAATACCAAGGGGGAGCCGTGGAGCAGTAAGGTAGAAGATATTGTTCTGCATGTGGCGATGCATTCGGCCTATCATCGCGGCCAGATTGCCTCCGATATGCGGGCGGCGGGCTTGACTCCGGTCTACACCGACTTTATTCACGCAGTGCGGCAAGGGCTGTTGGAGTAAACGCTGCGGCGAGAGTGCAGGCTCTAGAGAGGGTGAGCGGAGAAAATGGGAGACGCGGCGATTCGAGAGGGCATGGGGAAGCTTTTGATATCGATCCTGCTGTTGTTTTCGTGTGCCCTCGTGGTTTCGGCGCAGCCAGCCGGCTCGAATCAGAACGCGCCGCTTTCGCAGCGGGTAGTCGCTTATGACATCGATGCGCGCTTCGATGCGCGGAAGAAGACTATCGATGGGCGTGAGCTTCTGACTTACCACAACCTCACTGGCCGGCCCCAGGATACCTTTCCCTTTCATCTCTACCTGAACGCATTTCAGCCGAACTCGACCCTGGTCCGGGAAGAACGGCGGGACCGCGGCGACTCCGCCTGGGATGAGAAATACCGCGCTTCCGCAGAGATCAAGTCTCTGCAGGTGGCAGGGCAGGATCTGACCTCGCAGATTCGGTTCATCTCTCCGGATGACGGCAACGCCGACGACCGGACGGTTTTTCAAGTGAAGCTGCCGCGGGCCGTGGCTCCGGGAGAATCGGTGCAGTTCACCATTGTCTTCCACGATCAATTTGGAGAAGTGATGGAACGCACCGGCTACAAGCGGGACTTCATCATGGGCGCGCAGTGGTTTCCGAAAGTGGGCGTATGGTGGCAGGGCGCATGGAACTGCCACCAGTTCCATGCGGACACGGAGTTCTTCGCCGACTTCGGTACCTATGATGTCCGGCTCACCCTGCCGCAGAACGAGGTTGTGGGCGCTAGCGGCGAGGAGATCTCCAGCGTCAACCACAGCGATGGCACCAAGACGATGACCTTTCACGGCGAAGATATTCACGACTTCGCCTGGACGGCAGAGCCCGAATACCGAGTGGTAACCGACTCCTTCAACGGCAGCACCGGCATGGTGAAGGTCCGCTTGCTGATGCAGCCCAGCCACATGGACAAAGCGGAGCGCTATCGGAAGATCCTCCAGGAGACCATGAAGCGGCTCGACCAGTGGTATGGGCCATATCCCTACAAACAGATCACGCTGGTCGATCCGCCCCACGGCGCGGCGCGGGCCGGCGGCATGGAATATCCCATGCTATTCACCGCGTTTTCCCTCTGGTGGATGCCGAAGGGATGGTACCTGCTCGAACAGACCACGGCACACGAGTACGGTCATCAATACTGGTACGGGATGGTGGCCACCAATGAATTCGAAGACGCGTGGCTGGATGAAGGGATCAACAGCTACGTGGAAATGAAAGTGATGGACGATATTTATGGCAAGGATCGATCCGATGCAGACCTTTTCGGGGTCACCACTTCGGAACGCGAAGTCTTCCGCACCGAGTATCGGCAGGCCGACGATAAAGATCCGATGGCGAAGTTCGCCTACCTCTACCTCGACTCCAGTTCCTACGGCACGATTACGTACGGGAAGAGCGCAACCGTGTTGCTTACGCTGGAGAAGATCATTGGTGAAGAGACCCTACGGAGGGCTCTGCGTACATATTTCATTCGCTACAAATTTACTCATCCCACGCAGGAAGACTTCCTCAAAACCGTAGAGGAGATTTCCGGGCAGAATCTGCGCTGGTACTTCAGCCAGGCGGTGTATGGGACCGCGATTCTCGACTACGAGGTGCTGAGCGCGGCTTCGGAGGACGATGGGGAGTCAGGCGAACCCGACTCTCACCGCACCACGGTGGTCATTCATCGCAAGGGAGACTTCATCTTTCCCGTCGACCTGCTGGTGAAGTTCGACGATGGTGAATCCGTCCGTGAGCGCTGGGATGGACGGGACCGCTGGATCCGCTACAGTTACCGCAAGAAGGCTCAACTGGTTTCCGCGGAAATCGACCCGGAGCATGGAGTGTGGCTGGACAAGGACTTTTTCAACAACAGTTATGTCGAAAAATCAGGTAGCGGTGCCACGAAGAAAATCAGCGCAGGCTGGCTGGTGATCTCCCAATTCTTAGGGCAGCTGCTGGCCTGGCTGGTGTGAGAAGCAATATCGAAAAATGAAAGGCAACCGAGGAGTGCTCAAAGACGGCGCAGTCAGGCTCCGGCGTCACCCGAAACTCATCTGGTGCTGGTTTGGGCTAAACGCTCTCCTGGCCCTGCTGGGGACGATTCCGGTTGCGCTGGGTGTAGGTAAGATCGCCAATCACAGCCTTTATTCCAACAGCGTCTATCACGGGGTTGGCCTGATGGCGTTTCTGGAACTGGCTGGGAATCCGGAGGTACGTCTGTGGTCGAATCTGCCGGAATCTTTCTTGTTTGGCTTGGTTTTTCTGGGTGGAGCGCTCTTTCTCAATGGCGGAATTCTCGAGACCTATCGTGTGGATCGCAGAGTTGGCAGCGGGGAGTTCTTCCAAGCCTGCGGCACGTTTTTCTGGCGCTGGGTGCGTTTGCTGATTTTCCTGCTGGTTGTGCTGGCGCCGATTCTGATGCTGGCGGGCGGCATCAGCAAGTGGTCCAGCCGGCTGGCCTCGGACGCCTCGCCGGAAAAGCTTGGCTTCTGGTTTGAAATCGCCGGGGCCCTGGTGATCTGGTTCCTGATGATGTCGGTGAGGCTCTGGTTCGACATAGCGCAGGTGCGGGCTGTGGCGGAGAGAGAACGCTCAATGCTGAGGAGCACGATTCAGAGCTTGCGGCTGGTTCTCGCCAACTTTGGCTCGCTGTTCTGGCTGTACTTTCGGACCAGCCTCGTGGGCTGGCTCGGGCTCACCGCTGGAGTGTGGATGTGGTTGAAGGTTCCTCCGGAACTGGTCGGGCTAAGCCTGTTGCTGTGGGAACTGGT
>Ga0335080_10006399_pt1 | contig 12171 bp, 7 predicted proteins | sample Lox_Sample_34_FD_206720 | JGI IMG/M metagenome (GOLD analysis project Ga0335080, IMG submission 206720) | Soil microbial communities from Loxahatchee National Wildlife Refuge, Florida, United States - Lox_Sample_3.4 | ecosystem: Environmental > Terrestrial > Soil > Wetlands | place: USA: Florida...
GAACGGAGACGGCATCGTCACTGCCGACGAACTTGCGGAATACGTTCACACCAACGTGCGCTCCGCCACACAGGGGCGGCAGAACCCGACCTCGGAGCGGGGCAGCTTCGATTCGAATATGGTGCTGGCCTACGATCCCGCTCGTGCCAAAACCCCCGTAACCACCGCGGGCCTGCAATACGGCACGCTGGTGGTGCAGACGAACATGGACAACACCGAGCTGTGGCTGGACGGCAAGCAGGTGGGCATCGTGACCAAGGCCTCGGCATTGCGCCTGCCCGGGCTCGCCCCCGGGGCGCACACCATCAAGGGCGTTCACATGGGCTATGAGCCCGACGGGCCGCGCGAGGAGATGGTCTACCCGGGGCAGGAAACCACCGTCAATCTGCGAATTCTTATCCCGCGCCAGCGCAAGCAGGCAGCCGTGGACCTCCTCGATCAGGCGATCGAAGACTATAAAAAGGGGTTCGAGGCGAATTACCGGAAAGCCGAACAGAAGCTCAACGAGGCTGTCTCTATCGATCCGAATTACAGCCAGGCTTTCATGTACCTGGGGCGCGTGGAGAATGCCCTTTATGAGGACGACAAGGCAAAAGCTGCGTTTGAGCACGCCATTCAGATCGATCCCGATTATGAAGAGGCGCGCGTGAGTTACGCAGCCGCCCTGCTGGACCAGGGCGGTCTCGATGAGGCGGTGCGGCAACTGAACGCGGCCCTGCAACGCAAACCGGATGACGGCACGGCTCTCTACCTGCTCTCGCAGGCATACGCCCGCCAGGGCGACTTCAAGAACGGCGAAGCAGCGGCGACACGTGCGGTTAAAGCGGCTCCGGCAAACGGAGAAGCGCATTTCTGGCTGGCGGAATGCAAGCGCCACCTGAACGATGCAGCCAATGCCGAGGCCGAGTACCGGCAATACCTCCTACTGACAAATTTCAATTCAGGCGCCGGTGGGCAGGTGAACTATTATCTGGCGGGATTTCTTCTGGGAATGGGTAAAAGGCGTCGCGCCGCGCAGCAGGATATATGGCGCGAGCAGCAGGGGCAGGCGAACCTGGGTATCTGCGATTGCGAGTGGATGCAGAAGCGGAATGACGCCGCAATTCCTTACTGCCTCAAGGCGCTTTCTCTGCTCCCCTCCGATCTGTGGGCGAATTACCGCCTGGGCCTGATCTACGTGGAGCAGGCCAATGCGCGCACGCAGGCCGCAAGCGGCGCGCATTCCAACGACACCAGCGACGTCGTGAGCCTGCTCAAGGAAGCCAAGACAAGATTCTCGAACGTGATCGCGGCCAACCCCGATACCGACGAAGCCAGCCGTGCGCGCCAGTACATCAGCCGAATTGATTCGGCGCTTGGCTCCCCGTAGCGATGCGACGTCTCTATTCGTGGCGCAGGTCGAGGCTGAGAACCACCTGCTCGGTTGAGGGCTCGTCGGATTTCTTGGCGACCACGTAGACTGCCTTTTCTCCGCCCTGCGGGGATGTGGAGGATGAATCCACCGTTTCCTCATCCACCAGCTTCAGATCGCGGCTGGCGAGTTTTTGCACGAGTTCATCGGGAATTACGTTCTTGGCTTCGAGTTCCTCGGATGCATCCGCAGGTGGAGCGGGTGCCGGCCCTCCACGGCTCAGGTTGCGAATCACGCGGTCGATGTCCGCGATGGGGGCCCGGCTCAGGATCACGTAAAGTTTTTCCGCGCCCGGATTTTGATCGAAGGCGAAGGCTCTGGAGCCGCCAGGCACGACTTCAAGCTGGCCAGGGTCGATTTTGGCGCCTTCCGCGCCTGCTTCCGGCGGAGGATAAATGGGCGACCAGGCCCCCGTCGAACCCTTCTGCACCACGTAAAGGTAGCCGGATTGGTTGGCCAGCAAACTGAGGCGGATGTGATCGCCGCTGTGGAACACGGTTCCCGGTGTCGCCTCGCTGTATTCCTTGTCGGGTCCACGCAGGAGCAGTGAACAGCGCAGCCCCAGGCGGCTCTCCGAATCACGCACCAGGTGAGGAGCCGCTCCGTATCCATTGGAGGCCACGAGTTCCGCGACCTGCTCGGCTCGCGCGTTTTGTGGGCTGCTTACCGAGCCGGCCGTTGGAGCAACTGCCGCCTGCGAAGTGTTCTGCGCGGGGGAAGACGAGCGCGACCTGGCGCGGCCATGCGCGGCGGGATTGGGCGTCACGCTGATCAGGTCATTCGCCGACCAGAAGCTATCGCGCGCGCTTTGTCCCCAGCCCGCAACTGACGCAAGCCCCAGCAATGCGATCAACCACAAACTATTTCGAATCCGCATCGATTCTCCTCACCGCACGTTACGAACTCAGGTTTTAATCCGAACGAACCTACCGTGATGCCATCGTTGCGTCGCGGGCACAGCGAAAGCCAACCAACGGAGAGCGCGCGTCCATGGGCAGGCCGCGCCGCTTGGAGATGGCGAAGTAGTCGCTTCCGCCCGGCGAAAAGCTTCCGCCCTTGGTGACCCTCCATGTGGAGGAAAAGTTTGCTCCGCGGACCACCTCCTTCATCTTTGTGATTTCCGCCGGCGGAGGATCGTAAGGACTGGCGGTCCACTCCCACACGTTTCCAGCCATGTTATAGGCGCCGTACGGACTGCGCCGCTCAGGCTCGGAATTCACTGGTTGCAACTGACTGGGAACACCCGTGGTCCACGCCGCGTCACCCCAGGGAAAAGTGCGCTCATCGGTACCGCGCGCCGCCTTTTCCCACTCGGCCTCAGTCGGCAGCCGCTTGCCGGCCCAGGATGCGTACGCCAGCGCGTCTTCGTATGAGACGCCGCTTACCGGGTAGTCGGGGTGTGTGTTGTAGTTCGGATTTTGCGGAGCCGCATGGCCTGTCGCTTCGCAGAAGCGACGATACTCGGCGTTCGAGACTTCTGTTTCGTCAATGTAGAAGGCGGGCAGGTCAATGGTCTCTGCATCTCCTGCGCCCTTTTGGCCGAAATGGAAAGAGCCCGTGCTCACCAGCAGCATGCGGCCATGGGCATCGGAGTAAACCTGAGGCGGTGCAGGTTGAGTGCTGCCAGGAACTGAACCAGTATTCGCTTTGGGCGCCTCCCCACGGTGCAGGACGACATACACAGCAACCGCCGCAACCAGCAAAAGGGCTGTCAGCAGTGCGCCTAATACCCATATCGACCGGGACTTTTTTCCCGGCAGGGAAGCATCCGCGGTTGCCGAAGCTGGTGTCGATTGCGGCGGCGAAACCACGGTGGGACCGGCGCTTCCCGGCTGGCTCTGCCCGACAGGTCGCGCTGCGGTCGGAGGGGGAGTTGCCACCTCAAGCGGTATGGCTTCCGCTTTAGTGATCGCCTGGCGCAGCGCGGGATTCATTCTGGGCCGCAATGTGGAGGGTCCGGTGTGCGCGCCGTGAGCAGTGAGGTCCCGTATCAGGTCCGCGGTGCTCTGGTAACGCTCATTGGGATTCTTGGCAAGCAGTTTCTGCACCATGGCATCGCACCCCGCGGGCAGTTCCGGATCCAGGCTGAGCAGCGAAGGCGCCGGAGTCGACAGGTGGGCGATTTGAACCGCGGTTGCGGATTCGTGCTCAAACGGGAGCCGGCCCGAAACAAGCTCGAAGAAGACGACCCCCAGCGAGTAGAGATCGCTGCGAATATCGCAGGCTTCGCCGCGGATCTGCTCCGGGCTCATGAAATGTGGCGTGCCGATACTCTCTCCGGGCCGCGTCAGGCCGTCGGCGAAATCGGCGATGCGGGAGATGCCGAAATCAAGCAGTTTGATCCGGCCGTTCTCGTCGAGCAGCATGTTGGCGGGTTTCAGATCGCGGTGAACAATGCGGCGGGCCTCGGCGCACGAAAGCGCTTCAGCGGCCTGCGCCACCACGTTCGCGGCATCCGGCAGGCTGAGCCGCCCTTCCCGGCGCAGATAGCCCGCGAGGTCCTCGCCGGGGATGAACTGCATGATCATGTAATGCAGGCCGCCGCCGGAGCCGATGTCGAAGATGGGCACGATATTGGGATGGGCCGCGAGCGTGGCGGCCATCCGCGCCTCCTGTTCGAAGCGGGCCACGATTCGCGGGTCCTGGGCGAGATACTCGACGAGAACCTTCACCGCAAAAAGGCCGCCGTGCAGACGATGGCGTGCCAGGTAGACCTGCGCCATGCCTCCGCCGCCGATCCGGCAGATGATGTGATATTTGCTGCCCAGAACTTCGCTAAGGCGATCCTGTTGTTCGCCCACTCCAGCAATTGTTTCCATCGCAACGCAATCCTCTCAGCGCGGACCCCGGCCCCAGGCTCGTGATTTGCGCGGCACTCTTATGATGCCGAGACTCTCGCGCGTGAACCGCCCTTCCGCTCGTATTCCGCTTCCGGGCCTGCTCTTCAAGAATTTGTCTGGCTTGCTTCTGGTTCGTACGGGAACAGATCTCCCCGGTCTTGCGAATAGCAATCAGCCGATTCCAGCCCGCAGGCCGGGATGCACCGATCAGCCGCAAAAAAAAAAATCAAGATCGCGCGCGAAAGCCGCGCAGAAGGGGTAGCCTCGCCGTTTCTTACAGCACCAATATCCTAGCCGAATTCGGATTGATTTGCTGATGGATCTTTCAACCGGGGTGCTGTGCAGAGTCATCAGTGGAATGCAATCGAAAGGCAGCTCAGCGGCATCGGTCATCCATGAGGAGTCACCCTGCAGGCCGATTGCAAGGCCTGATTCCATAGAATTTGCGATGTACAGCGCCGCTGGGATTGAGCTCAGGAAAGAGTGCTGGCGGAGAGGGCGAGATTCGAACTCGCGGTACCCTTTCGAGTACGTCCGCTTTCGAGGCGGGTGCCTTCAACCACTCGGCCACCTCTCCGCTTTTCCGTAAATTGCTCGCAATCAGGCGATTGCGAGCCCACGCCCGGACCTCTCGATTGTACCAGAATCCGCAATCAGCCGAGGGCCGGAGGTGAGCGCAGATTGACCCGTCTTACCTGCGAGGTAGAGGATAGAGGAAGGACGACCGGCTTCCCACCCCCCGACGAGGTGCGCATTCGATGCAGAAGGCAATCTCCGCTCAGAATTCCCTGGACAGCATGTTCGACGTCGTCGCTGCCGGGCTCTACAGCCTTGCCTCCATGCTGGTGGGGGAAGGGGAAGACAGCATCCGCCTGGTCGAGACGGCAGTCTCCTACGCCGACGTCTCCGCTTGTTCCGATGCCGAGGATGCGCACCGCAACAGCAGGCTGGCGCTGGCGACCGCCGCGATCGAAGTGCTTGCCAGGCGCGATCCTGAGGGTCTTGCTGCACCCGAGAACCTGGAACACGCGGTCACCTGCATCGAAGACGACGACCTGGACGCGGCCGCCGAGGCGCGCGAATCCATGGAGCGGATGATCGCCGGCCCAGATCGAGATCGCGTGCGCGCATGGCTCGAAAGGCTGCCCACCGCACTCCGTACCATTTACGTCCTCCGCGCCGTGGCAGGGTTTTCAGCGGCCGATACCGCGGGCCTCCTTGCTGCTCACGGCGGCCCCGACGCCGCCGGCTGGACCCCGGAAGCCGTCCGCGAGATATTCCGCCAGGGGCTATGCTCACTGGCTTCCCAACTGATTCACGCCACGGCCGGACAGTAAAGCAGGGAATAGGGATCAGGGATTAGGCGCGAACGTTTGAGCACTCTGCTGGCCTGAGTCTCTATTCCCTATTCGCCATTCCCTATTCCCTGTCACATCACATCCCTCCCCATTCGAGTTGGTTACACTTGTTTAGGAACCTTGCCGCCACCTGTCTGCATCCATTAATGAGCCAACATTTTGGGGCGTCGGCCCCATGCTTCACTTCGATCAGGCGAGAAATCACCGATGCCGTCAGAATCTTCAGAACAAAACGGGAACTGTAGTTGTGTCCGCAGACTTTGGCCGGGCTTCGCAATATTGTCGGCTGCCTTGATCTCCGGCTTCTCAGTCGCTCAACTGGCCGCCCAAACCACACCCGCCGCTCCCACCGCCGCCCAGGCCACGCCGTCCAGTTTCCAGGGCAGCGTTCAGGCAGGAGAGGTTTCGCCGCAGCCTCTCGATCTCACGCTGGATGATGCCATCCAGCGTGGGCTAAAGAATAACCTCGGGATCATCCTCAGCTCGACGCAAACAGCGGCTGAGCGCGGCCAGCGAATGAGCCAGCTTCAGTCCCTGCTGCCTTCGCTGGAGGGCGACTTCAGGCAAGCCGTGGCGCAGGTGGATCTTGCTGCGCAGGGCCTGCGTATCCCCGGATTCCCCAGCGTTGTAGGTCCGTTTGGGTACCAGGACCTCCGCGCCTCGCTGGACTGGTCGGTGGTCAACGTCAACTCGCTGCGCAACTATCTGGCTGCGAAGCACAACTTCAACGCCGCGCAGCTTTCGGCGCAGGATGCCCGCGATCTTGTCGTGCTGACGGTTGGGAATTCCTATCTGCTGGTCCTGGCCGATGAGGCCAACGTGGCCAGCGTCGAGGCGCAGGTGGGCACAGCCAAGGTCTCGCTGGACCAGGCCGTGGACAGCCACCAGGCGGGCACCGCGCCCATGATCGACGAGCTTCGCGCGCGTGTGGATTATCAAACTCTGGAGCAGCTGCTGATCGTGGCCCGGAACTCGCTCGAGAAAAACCGCCTGGCCCTGGCGCGCACCATCGGCCTCCCCCTGGCCCAGAACTTCCACCTGGCCGACAAGGAGCCCTACGCGGCATTCGACAAGATCGACGTTGACGCCACCATAAAACAGGCTCAGGCGAATCGCAAAGATCTTGCCGCCATGATGGAGCAGACCAGGGCAGCCGAAGAGCAGCGCAAGGCAGCCACCGCCGAGCGCTACCCGACGCTCAAGGTCGACGCCGACTACGGCGTCATCGGCGTGAACATGCTTAATTCACACGGCACCGGGAACGCGACCGGAACGTTCAGCGTGCCGCTATTCAAGGAATACGGACTGCGTGGCGACGCCGAACAGGCGCAATCGCAACTCGACACACAGCGCGCCGAGTTGAGCGACATGAGCGCCCAGGTGGACGCGGACGTTCGCGATGCGCTTCTCGACATCGCATCGGCTCAGCAGCAGGTTGAGGTGGCGCGTTCGAGCGTCGATCTCGCCAACGAGGCCCTGAGCGAAGCCCAGCAGCGCTACTCTGCCGGCGTCAGTGACAACCTGGCGGTCAGCCAGGCCCAGCGGTCCGTGGCACAGGCCAATGAACAATACGTGTCGAGTCTTTACCGGCACAACGTCGCCAAACTCAGCCTCGCGCGTGCGCTGGGTTCGGCGGAGAACTACAAGAGTTACCTGGGAGGAAAGTAGACGTGGCGGAAACAGCAACCAGACCAGTACAAACCGAGCCGGATACGACAACAGAGGTCGTACAGCCGCGGTCCCGCCGCAGGGGCATCATCATCGTTGTCGTGGCGATTCTCATCGTGGCGGGGCTCGCCTTGTGGTGGCATTCCACATTCAGTGAAGACACCGATGACGCGCAGGTCAATGGTCACCTGATCCAGGTCAGTTCACGCATTGCAGGCCAGGTGCAGAAGGTCTACGTCGAAGAAAATCAGCAGGTGAAGAAGGGCGATTCGATCGTCGATCTCGACCCGCGCGATTTCCAGGTCGCCGTGGAAAACGCCCGGGCCGCCCTGGCCAGCGCGCAGGCCAATGCGCTCGCGGCCAATGTGGCCGTTCCACTCACAACCATCAACACGGGCAGCGCTCTCACGGCTGCGACCTCGGACGTGAGCGGCTCCCACGCCCAGGTCCTGGTGGCGCAGCAACAACAGCAGGCTGCGCACGCGCGCGTGCTGCAGGCGCAGGCCAACAACGCCAAAGCCCAGGCAGATCTCGAGCGATACAAGCCGCTGGTCGAGAAGGACGTCATCAGCAAGCAGCAGTACGATGCGGCGGTGGCGGCGGCGGCGGCCGCGGCTGCCGGGGTCCAGGACGCGCTTGCCAGCGAGCTGGCAGCTACCGAATCGGTGCGAGTTGCCCGCGAGCGCGAGGCGCAGTCCCAGGCCAATCTGAAATACGCACAGACCGCCCCTCAGCAGGTGGCAGCCCAGAATGCCAGGGCGAAGCAGGCGGAGGCGCAGGTGCAGCAGGTGCAGGCGCAGCTCGACCAGGCGATGCTCAATCTCAGCTACACCAAGATACTCGCTCCCGAAGACGGCATCGTCACCCGAAAGAGCGTAGAGATCAACCAGAACATCTCTGTCGGGCAGAACCTTCTTACGCTGGTTTCACTCAGTGATATCTGGATTACTGCCAATTTCAAGGAAACCCAGTTGCGCAACATGGCCGCCGGGCAGCCGGTGGAAGTCAAGGTGGATGCCACCGGGAAGACATACCATGGCAAGGTGACGCAAATCGGCGGCGCCACGGGGTCCGTTCTTTCGCTCTTCCCGCCGGAAAACGCGACAGGCAACTACGTGAAGGTCGTTCAGCGCGTCCCGGTGCGTATCGATTTCACCGACCTCGCCCGCGAGGACCCAAATCACCTGCTCCGCCCGGGACTCTCCGTGGAGCCGAATGTGCGAGTCAAGCAGTAAGAGGAATTCTCAGGTCTTACCTGGCAGTTTGGCCTTCAGTCTCCGTCCGGAACTGGAGGCCATTTGTTTTGGCGCTTCGGAACACATCGTTCAGGGATTCGGCTGGAAGCCAGGGACGCCGAATCGCCACGAAGAAAACTCCACCTGTCAGCCAGGGATTCCTGGTGGTCCGCTTCGCCGCTGCCTCCGCCGTGGCCTCCTCCGTAGTCCACGCGCAGCAGGACGGGTTTTCCGCTGGACGTCGCCGCCTGCAGGCGCGCCGTCATCTTGCCCCGCATCCACGGATCAATGCGCGGGTCGTTGATTCCACGGACCTCCTCCGAAGCGACGCACCAAGGCCAGCACGGAACTGGCCATCATCCGTTAGCTGGGAATGTCGGGGTCCGGGATCGATTCCCCCCCGGTCCGTCTTCGCGGGGAAATGGGTGGCTGGCGATCAAGAGACATCAGCCCGGTTCATCGGACTACAATTTAGGCTTGCAATCGACATCCCGGGAAGGCGGGGGAAGCTAAGAGCTAGTGGCTAACAGCTAATAGCTCGCGAGCTGTTTTTTCATGCGCGACTCCATCCACGTCTCGAAAGAAAACTACCTCAAGGCCATTCTCGAAGCCGAGGCCGAGGGACGCCAGGTGATTCCTGCCATGCTGGCTCACTGGCTCGAAGTCTCGGCGCCGGCTGTCACCATGGCCCTGAAGCGTCTCAAACGCGATGGCGACGTCGAAGTCGGCGAGGACGGGATTGTCCGCCTCACCGGACAAGGCCGCGAGACCGCGTATCGCACCGCACTTCGCCACCACCTTATCGAGCGCATGCTGAGCGAGATCTTCGGGATGGAGTGGTACGAGATCCATGAAGAGGCCGAGCGCCTGGAGCATGCCGTTTCGCCGGCGTTCGAAGCCAAACTGCGCGAGAAACTGGGCGAGGGCGGCGCCTGTCCCCACGGCAATGCGGTACTGCCCGTGAATCCTGCCGAACGGAAGGCCCGCGGCGAAGTCCCTCTCTCCGAGGCCGTGGAAGGCCGCCGCTATACGGTGAGCAGCCTTCACGAGCGAGACCCCAAGCTGCTCCTGTTTCTGCATCAAACCGGTATCGGGCCCCGCAAGAAGCTCAGGGTCCTGCGGCAGAACTACGACCAAACTGTTTCGATTGAGTTGCCTACGGGCAATTCAATCCTCGGCCGCCCGGCCGCTGAAGCAGTGTGGCTCCGACCGGATGATGGCTTAAACAAAAATAACAAAACAAATTAACTATGATTAAGTGATCCATGGCATACTCTTGAAGAGAGTTGCGGTTTCCCATGGCCACCGAGATCACCAGTCCGGTCGGAGTCCACGAACCCTCATTACCTGAGGTTTATTCCACCGTTCACGTCTCGCTTTCGCCGTCGGTGTGGAAGCGCCTGCTCGGATATGTCGGTCCCGGGTTCCTGATCGCCGTGGGGTACATGGATCCCGGCAATTGGGCCACGGACATTGCCGGGGGATCGCGCTTCGGCTACACGCTGCTGTTTGTGATCATGGCCTCGAACCTGATGGCCATTCTGCTCCAGAGCCTTTCGCTTAAGCTCGGTGTGGCCACCGAACGCGACCTGGCCCAGCTCTGCCGCGAGAGCACCGGCCCAGTTACGAGCTGGATCCTGTGGCTCATGGCCGAAGTGGCCATCGCCGCCTGCGACATGGCAGAGGTGATCGGCTCGGCAATCGCTCTGCAACTGCTGTTTCACCTTCCGCTCTTCTATGGCGTTCTCATCACCAGCCTTGATGTTCTGCTGATTCTGCTCCTGCAGCGCTGGGGATTCCGCTACGTGGAAGCCCTGGTCATCGCGCTGATCGCCACCATTCTGGCGCTGTTCGCGATCCAGATGATTCTCTCGCGGCCCGAGTACCCGACCGCTCTGCATGACCTCTTCATTCCTTCTCCCTCGATTGTGCTCGACCGCGGCATGTTGTTCATCGCTATCGGCATGCTGGGCGCTACGGTGATGCCTCACAATCTCTATCTGCACTCATCCATCGTGCAGAGCCGCCGTTACAAGCGCACCCCTAAAGGCAAGCGGGAAGCGATCCGGATGGCGAATATTGATTCGGCCTCGGCGTTGACGGTGGCCCTGTTCGTGAACGCCGCCATCCTGATTGTTGCGGCCGCCGTGTTCCATCGCAGCGGCCACTTTGAAGTCGCCGCCATTGAGGACGCGTACCGGCTCCTCAGCCCGCTGGTGGGCGCGGCCGGCGCCAGCACGCTGTTTGCGGTGGCGCTCCTCGCCTCCGGCCAGAACTCGTCCATCACGGGTACGCTGGCCGGCCAGGTGGTGATGGAAGGCTTCATCCACCTGCGGGTCAAGCCGTGGCTGCGGCGACTCATCACACGCTCCATCGCGATCATCCCGACCATCGTGGTGGTGGCATTCTGGGGCGAGCACGGGACGGAGAAGCTTCTGCTTGTCAGCCAGGTGATCCTGTCGCTGCAACTCAGCTTTGCCGTGATCCCGCTGGTGCTGTTTACTGGCGACCGCAAAAAGATGGGCGAATTCGTCAACGCCCGCTGGGTGAAATCGCTCTCCTGGGCCACGGCGATTCTGATCGCGGCACTGAACGGGTGGTTTCTGATTTCTCTTCTTTGAAGATATATCTGCCCTGACATGCAGCGTCGCGGGGGAAGAACGGCAACAGGCGGAGGAGGGTCGATTGTGCTATTCGTCGATCCCCCAGATCTTTGCAGTTTGGTCGTAGCTTCCGGTCGCAAGCCGGGTGCCATCCGGGCTCCACGCGACGCTGTGGACTGGCCCGTCATGGCGGAGCTTCACGAGTTCCTTTCCGGATGTCACGTCCCACACTCTGGCTGTTCCATCCTCCGAGCCTGTAGCCAGCCAGCGGCCATTTGGATTCCAGCTTACGTCCCATACGTCATTCTCTTCGCCCTTCTCCGCCACGGACAGTGAAAGGACCCGCTTGCCGGTCACCGTATCCCACACGCGTGCGGTGCCGTCGCAGCTTGCAGTGGCGAGGCGAGTTCCTCCGGGGTGCCAGGACACTCCGAAGACGGCGCCCTTACATGCCAGGGTGTGCTTGAGCGTTCCTGTGTCGGCGTGCCAGATTTTTGTGAACTTTTCGCCGACAAAGCTGCCCATCGCAAGGAACTGCCCGTTGGGGCTCCAGGCGAGACTTGTCACACTGTCACTGCAATGAATCGGCAGGCATTCCCCGGTCAGGATGCTTTTCACAAGCAGCCTGTCGGTATCGCGAAGCCCGTCGAGATTGGAGAAGTCGTACGGGGCTTGAGATGCGAGCCAAGGCCCGGTTGTTAGCCCAATCCCGGTTGGTCTCCATGCCACGGGCGATCCATATCCGGCCAGATATCGCTTCAAATCCCCTGTGACTGCGTTCCAGATCATGACTTCCAGGTTGGTATTGGCCGTTACGACAAGATCGAGGCGTGGCGCAGAACCCCAATCGATGCTCGTGATTTCAGCGTATCGGACCTTCTGTGCCGGCATATCCGGCCTCGAAGGTGACTCTCGTTCACCAAAGGTCGAGAGTTCAGTCCAATTCTCGGTGTCCCAGATTTTGACTGCTTCAGCCCCGGTCGCCAGCAGACTGCCGGTCGAATTCCAGGCAACGCAATGGACCCGATTGCTGTGGCCGCGCAGGGTCATCAATTC
>Ga0335080_10006402_pt1 | contig 12168 bp, 12 predicted proteins | sample Lox_Sample_34_FD_206720 | JGI IMG/M metagenome (GOLD analysis project Ga0335080, IMG submission 206720) | Soil microbial communities from Loxahatchee National Wildlife Refuge, Florida, United States - Lox_Sample_3.4 | ecosystem: Environmental > Terrestrial > Soil > Wetlands | place: USA...
GTCAGACCCGCCGGGCGTTCATTGACTTGCGTCAAGACCGACGTACCCCGTAGCTGTAGTCTTTCCTGTTGTATGCAACGACTTGGTGGGGAAGAACCCTATGGCCATCGGCGAAATATGCAATCGTGAAGTGATCTTTGCGCGGCGCGATGAGAGCGTAAAAAGCGCTGCGCAACTGATGCGCGAACATCACGTAGGCGACTTGGTCATAGTGGAAGAAGCCAACGGTCAACGTGTTCCGTGCGGCGTCCTCACCGACCGGGATATCGTGGTCGGCGTAGTGGCGAAGGGTCTCGACCCGGACACACTCGAGGTCGCCGAAGTCGCTGGGGCGGAACTGGTGCTTGCGCGGGAAAGCGACGGCGTAGCGGAAACCATCGAGTTGATGCGAGCGAAAGGTGTGCGGCGAGTTCCGATCGTCGACGCCCGCGGAAGCCTCGTGGGCATCGTGACCGCAGACGACATCGTGGATCTGCTCGCCGAGGAACTGACGGCTGTCGCCGGGATAGTTTCGCGCGAGCAGCGGCGAGAGATCCGACTGCGAAAATGAGCCGCTCGGCTGACGAGGTGCCGCAGGAGCGCCGTGCAGAGTGTCAGCGCGATCTGATACGGGCGCTGCTCGACCCGGCCTGTTATCCCCATCCGGTACGCAAGGTCGAGCACATCGAAACGCACATTTCCGATGTACTCCTGACCGGAGAATACGCATACAAGCTGAAGAAGCCGCTCGATCTGGGCTTCCTGGATTTCTCCACGCTCGAGAAGCGCCGCCTGTACTGCGAGGAAGAGTTGAGGTTGAACCGGCGCCTCGCGCCCGACTTGTACCTGGAGGTCGTCCCCCTCACCGGCCGGCCCGCTGTGCCGCGCATCGGCGGCGAAGGTGAGCCGTTCGAGTATGCGGTCAAGATGCGTCAATTCGACCAAGCAGGGATTCTGGAGCGGGTGCTCGCGCGCGGCGAACTCACTGCGGCGCACGCCGATGAGGCCGCTGAGCTGGTGGCCCGTTTCCACGCCGCTCTGCCCCCCGCCTCAAATGACAACCCTTATGGCAGCGCTGAGAGCATCATGTCACCGACGCTGCAAAACTTCGACCAGCTCCTGCCTCTTGTCCAAACCGAGCAGGACCGCGCGGCGCTCATCAGCCTGCGAGGGTGGACGCAGGAGCAGCACGCGGCATTGCATGTGCTGTTCGAGCAGCGCCGCCGCACGGGGTTTGTGCGCGAGTGCCACGGTGACCTGCACCTCGGCAACATGGTGTTGATCGACGGCCGGGTGCGCGTCTTCGACTGCATCGAATTCAGTCCTCTGCTGCGCTGGATCGACGTCATAAACGAGACGGCGTTCCTGACCATGGATCTGATCCAGCGCCGACGCTCCGACCTGGCGTTCCGCTTCCTGAATCGCTATCTCGAGATCTCGGGCGATTACGAGGGCGTTCGGCTGCTCAGGTATTACATGGTGTACCGGGCGCTGGTGCGAGCCAAGGTGGCGATGATTCGGGCTGCGCAGGATGACATCGACCCTGCGTCCGCCCCAGCGCTCCGCACAAAGTGCAGCGCGCATTTGGCGCTCGCCAAACAACTCGTCGATGAGTCTGACCCGGCCTTGGTGATCCTGCACGGGCTGTCCGGCTCGGGCAAGACCCGCGTCTCGCAGATCGTGCTGGAAGCCGCGAACGCCATCCGCATCCGCTCTGATATCGAGCGCAAGCGCCTCTATGGCCTCGCCGCGGCCGAGCGCACCGGTTCGGCCGTGGGCCAGGGGATCTACACCGCCTCCGCAGGCGCAGCCACTTACGATCGTCTGGCCGAGCTGGCGGCTCGCGTCCTCGAGGCACAATTTCCTGTGTTAGTGGACGCCACGTTCCTCCTCCGCGCGCAACGCCAGCGCTTCAGCGCGATCGCCAAGCAGCTCGGCGTACCGTTTATCATCTTGCATACGGAGGCGAGTGAAGCCGAGCTGCGCCGTCGCATCAAGCGGCGAGCGACTGAGGCGAGCGACGCGTCGGAAGCGACCGACGCGGTACTTAACCGCCAGCTCGGTCAGCAAGAGCCGCTCGACACCGGCGAGCTCTCGAGCGTGTGGACCATCGATACGCAACGGATGAGCGAGCGCGACACCGCTGAACAGTCGCGGCAGCGGCTGCAGCGGCCCAAGGTAGAGCGGAACCTTTCGCATTGATAACTGGAGAAAGACGCATGGGAAACCAGGACCGAATCCGTGGCCGGACGCGAGGCCATACGGACCGCAAAATCGAGGAAGTGGTTCACGATCCCTATCACGAGCGCTACAAGCCCGCGGAACCCGCGTTCTGCCCGCGCTGCAGCGCGATCTTCCATCACGGGCGCTGGCAGTGGGGCGACAAGGGCGCCGGCGCGCACGAGCACGTGTGCCCGGCCTGCCGTCGCATCCAGGAGCACTATCCGGCGGGCCACGTCACGCTGTCCGGACCGTTTCTCGCTCAGCATGCGGACGAAATCTCCGGGCTCATCAGTAACGAGGAAACCAAAGCCAAAGCGGAGCATCCCCTGGAGCGGCTGATCGAGGTGAAGAAGGAGGGCGACGCGATGATCGCCACCACCACAGGCACGCATCTCCCGCGCCGCATCGGTGAAGCGCTGCAGCACGCCTGGAAAGGCGAGCTCGAGATCAAGCATTCGCCCGACGAGTACATGGTGCGCGTCTACTGGAAGCGCTGACGCACCGCGCTCGCGGATGTACCCGGCTGCGCAGGGGCAGCAGGAAACCATGTTCAACCATATTCTCTTGCCAACCGACGGCTCCAAAGGATCCGAAAAGGCGATTCGCAAAACCCTCGCACTCGCTAAGACCACTGGCGCCAAGGTCACGGGTTTTCACGTAGTGCCGAAGTTCCACGTGTTCACCTATCGGACCGAGATGCTCGAGGACACCAGGGAAGAGTACGCGCGAGACTCGCGTGCCCATGCCGAGCGGTACCTGGCGGTGATCGAGAAGGCGGCAAAACAGGCGGGGGTGAGCTGCGAGACCGCTTACGCGACCAGCGACCATCCTCATGAGGCGATCATCCAGACCGCAAAGCGGAAGCGATGCGATCTGATCGCGATGGCCTCCCACGGCAGAAGAGGTGTGCGAGGGCTGCTGCTCGGCAGCGAGACGCTGAAAGTGCTCACGCACAGCAAGATCCCGGTGCTGGTGTATCGCTGATTCCGGCCGATCAGGCGCGCCGAACAGATGCCTTGGGACGAGTCCTACTACCCTGCGGCCATGCGGCGCCTCGATCCGGTCGTGCGCTCCAAAGCTATCGAGATCGCGAATGCGCTGCTGGAAGAGGGGCACGATGAGGGCTTCGCGATTCGCGTGGCGATCGCGCGCGCCAAAGAATGGGCGCGGCACCACGGGGTGGGCGGCGAGATCTGAGCATCCACGTGCCGGCGCCGCGGCGACCGCCGAATGACGCTGTCCGGTGCTGCGGAGCACGGTTAGACTATAGGGCAGCGCGGGCTTCGTCTACGCATGCCAGTCCATAACGCCACCATCGAAGCGATCTTCGACGAGATCGCCGACCTGCTCGACATTCAAGGCGCGAACCCGTTCCGCGTGCGCGCTTACCGCAATGCTGCACGCACGATCGGCGATCTCGGGACCGATGTGAAAGCGCTCATGGATCAGGGGACGGCTCTCACCGATATTCCCGGTGTGGGCGACGACCTGGCCAAGAAAATCGAAGAGATCGTCAGCACCGGCAAATGCGAATTCCTCGAGCGGTTGCACAAGCAGCTGCCGCCCGCCATCACCGATCTCCTCAAAATCCCGGGCCTGGGGCCCAAACGGGTCAAGGTGTTGTGGCGCGATCTCAAGATCCAGACGCTCGAGCAACTGCTCGAAGCGGCGCGCGAGGGCCGCATCCAGGAGCTTCCCGGGTTCGGCGAGAAGACCGAAGAGAAGATCGTCGAGGCGGCGCAAGCCCACTTGTCCCAGACGCACCGGTTCAAGCTCGCGGTCGCGGCACAGTACGCCGAGGGCTTCGCCGCCCACATGCGCCGCGGCAGGGGTATCGAGCGTGTGGACATCGCCGGCAGCTTCCGCCGCATGCGCGAAACCGTGGGCGACATCGATCTCATCGTGATCGCCAGGGATGCCGGCCAGGCGATGGGACGCTTTACGTCCTATGAGGAGGTGAAGGAAATCCTCGCGAGCGGTCCGACGCGCGGCAGCGTCGTGCTGAAAGCCGGCATTCAAGTCGACGTGCGCATCATCCCAAAGGAGAGCTACGGCGCCGCGCTGGTCTACTTCACCGGATCTAAGGCGCACAACATCGCCATACGCCGCATTGCGCAGGATAAGGGCTTCAAGATGAACGAGTACGGCGTCTTCGACGGCGACCGGCGCATTGCCGGGGAGACCGAGGAATCCGTGTACGGGGCGATCGGACTGCCATGGATTGCGCCGGAGCTGCGCGAAGATCGCGGCGAGGTGGAGGCAGCGCTCGCGGGAACTTTGCCGCAACTGATCGAGCTGTCGGACCTGCGGGGCGATCTGCACGCGCACTCCAAAGCGAGCGACGGGCACAACACGATCCGAGAGATGGCAAAGGCGGCTCAGGCGGCGGGCCTGGAATATGTCGCGATCACGGAGCACTCGCGGCGGCTGACCGTGGCGCGCGGGCTCGACGCGATTCGCCTGGTCAAGCAGGGCGGCGAGATCGACCGGCTCAATCGCGAGCTCGACGGCATCACTGTGCTCAAAGGCATCGAGGTCGACATTCTGGAGGACGGGACCTTGGATCTGCCCGATTCCGTGCTCGCGCGCTTGGACGTCGTGGTGGCGGCCGTGCACAGCCGGTTCGATCTGCCGCGCGCGAAGCAGACGCAGCGCATCCTGGCGGCGCTCGACAATCCGGTCGTCGCCATTCTGGCGCACCCTTTCGGCCGCCTCATCGAGCAGCGCGAGCCCTACGACGTGGATATGCAGAAGATCATCCGCAAAGCCAAGGCGAAGAAGATCGCGCTCGAGCTCAACGCCCATCCCGAACGGCTCGACCTGCTGGACATCTATTGCCAGATGGCGAAGCAGGAGGGCGCGCTCGTATCCATCAACTCCGATGCGCACAGCACGTACGAGTTCGGCATGCTCCGCTTCGGGGTCGGACAGGCGCGGCGCGGTTGGCTGGAGAAGAAGGACGTGCTTAACGCGCGCAGCTTGAAGGAGCTGAGAGCGTGGCGGTCCAAGTGAGTGCCGGCGCGGAGACATACATGGTCTGTCCCTCGGGTTCAGGTGATGTGTCCGGGCGCAAGCCGCGCCGCGAGATAGTCGAGCGCGCTCGCGAGCGTCGCGAGCTTTGAGTAGTCGGCCTCGGGGATGTCCACGCCCAGCTTCTCGTGCAGGTGCAGAATCACGTTCAGGAAATCGAACGAATCGATGTCGAGCTGGTCGCGCAACGGCCGCTCGGGCCGGAGCGCATCGAAATCGGCCTCGGGCGCAACGCTGCCGAGGGCGTCGAGCACCGCCTTTCGGATGTCGTCGCGAGTCGTCATAGCTTTTGCGGCTCCTGCAGTTGACGATCGAGCGCCGACAGGAACAGCGCGCCGCGGTGCCCGACGCTCGCGCGATGGTCGGCGCACAAGGTCGCATGGATCAAGCGGCGCACGTACAGACCGCCGTTCTCCGCCCACGGACGCTCGACCACTTTGCCGAATCCGACCAGGGCAACCTGCGGCGGATAGATTACGCCGTACACGGTTTCCACGCCCTGCTCGCCAAGATTGGTGACGGTCACAGTGGCATCCGACAGCTCGGAGCTGCGTAGCGCCCCACCGCGAGCACGCGTTATCAGATCGGACAATGCCTGCATCGTCGCGAGCAGGCTTTTTTGCTCGGCGTCTCGGATCGCGGGTGCGATCAGCCCGCCGCCTCGCAGCCCGATGCCCACACCCAGATGCACAGCCGCGGACGGCTTGAACGCGCCATCCAGCCAGAAGCCGTTCAGCTCCGGGACTTCCTTGAGCGCTACCGCGACCGCCTTCAGCAAAACGGCCGCGAACAGCACGCGCTCGGTTACCGGTCGCTGGAGGTTCTCCTGCTCGAGCCAGTCCACCGCGCGCGATACGTCGATAGTCGTCCCGAGATAGTAATGCGGAATCTCGCGCTTCGATTTGGCCATGGCCGCGGCGATCGCCTGCCGCATGGCGGCCAGCTTGTCGGGTGCTGCGGCCTTCGCCGCTGGCGGCGGCTTGATCTGCGCGGCACGTTCGACATCAGCCAGGGAGATGACCCCTTCGGGCCCGCTCGGTGTCAGCTGCGACAGATCGACGCCCAGCTCCTCGGCGCGCCGGCGTGCGACCGGCGAGACCTTGAAGCGGGCAGGGTGTTGAGCCGGAGGGGGCGCGACCGAGACCGCGGGCGCGGGTGGCGTCATCGCCTGCGCGGGAGCGCGCGCTGGTGTGGGTGCGGCGGGAGCTTCACCCTCCGCACGCAGCGTCGCCAACACCTCGCCTACGGGCACCTTGGTGCCAGGCTGCACCACGAGTTGGTCCACGACGCCGTCATCCCAGATCTCGACCTCGACGGCACCCTTCTGCGTCTCGACGACCGCGACCACGTCCCCCCGCTTGACGCGCTGACCCGGCTGCACCTGCCATTCCACCAGCGTTCCCGCCTCCATGTCGGCACCCAGGCTAGGCATGCGAAACTCAGTCATGGCCAGCCACCAGCCGTCTCGCGGTTGCGACGATCGCGGGCACCGAGGGCAGCGCGGCGTCCTCGAGGTGCTTCGCGTAGGGCACCGGCACTTCGCGGCTGCAGACGCGCGCCACGGGTGCATCGAGATCGTAGAACGCTTCTTCCACGATGCGCGCGCACACTTCCGCCGCCAGGCTGCCGCTCTTCCAGCCCTCGTCCACGATCAGCGCGCGGTGCGTCTTGCGCACGGAGGCGAGGATCGCCGCCGTGTCGAGCGGCCGCAGCGTACGCAGATCGATCACCTCGGCGCCGATCCCTTCATCGGCGAGCTGGCTAGCCGCCTGCAGTGTCTTGCCCAGGCTGCCCCCATAGGCGATCAGGCTCACATCCGTGCCCACGCGCCGCACCACGGCGCAGTCGATGTCCACCGCGCCGGCGTCCTCGGCGAGATCGCCCTCGAGGTTGTAGAGCAGCGCGTTCTCGAACATGATCACCGGATCGGGATCCTCGAGCGCGGTCCACAGCATGCCGCGCGCATCCTCCAGGGTCGCCGGCGCGACGATGCGCAGCCCCGGAATGTGCGCGTACCAGCCCTCCAGGCTGTGGGAGTGCTGAGCGGCGAGCTGACGTCCAGCACCAGTGGCCATGCGGATGACGAGCGGAACGTTGATCTGTCCGCCGGACATGTGCCGCAGCGTGGCGGCGTTGTTCATGATCTGATCGAGGCACAGGAGGCTGAAGTTCACCGTCATCACTTCAACGATCGGACGCATGCCGTTCATCGCCGCGCCGATGCCGGCGCCGACGAAAGCCGATTCCGACAGCGGCGTGTCGCGGATGCGCTCCTCGCCGAACTCCTCGAGCAAGCCTTTGCTCACGGCGTAACTTCCACCGTAGCTGCCGACGTCCTCTCCCATCAGGAACACACGCGCGTCGCGTTGCAGCGCTTCACGCAGAGCCTGGCGCAGGGCCTCGCGATAGGTGGTGTTCACAGTTTTGCTCGCGTGGCCGGTGCACGATGGGCGACGCTATCTTCGCGCGGCGCCCATCGCGCGTAGACGTCTTTTTCCAGGTCGTCGGGCGACTCCCACGTGCCCGCCTCCGCGAAAGCCACCGCCTCGGCGATTTCGCGTGCCACCTGCATCTCCAGCTCCTGCAAATCAGGCGCGCTAAGCTCACCGCGTTGGCGCACACGCCCGATCTGACCCTCGATCGGGCAATGGCGCTTCCACTGCTCCACCTCGCTCTTGCTGCGGTAGAGCTCGGGGTCGAACATGGAGTGGGCGCGGAAGCGATACGTGCGCAGCTCCAGAAAATAAGGCACCGACAATCGGTGGATCGTCTCAACGGCCCGGCGCGCGGTCTCCCACACCGCCTCGACGTCCATGCCGTCCACTGTCTCCGCGGCCATGTTGTAGCTCGCGGCCTTGGTCACGAGATCGGTGTCCGACTCCGAGCGCCACAGCGCGGTGCCCATCGCGTACAGGTTGTTCTCGCACAGGAAGAGCACCGGCAGCTTCCACAGCGCGGCGAGGTTCATCGTTTCGTGGAATTCCCCCTCCGCGACCGCGCCTTCCCCGAAGAAGCAAGCAGTGATCTGGTTGCGCTTCATCATCTTGTCGGCCAAGGCAAAGCCCGCGGCGATCGGAAGCCCACCTCCAACGATCGCGTTGCCGCCATAGAAGCGCTTTCCGACATCGAACAGATGCATGGATCCGCCGCGCCCGCGGCTGCAGCCTTCGCGCTTGCCGTACATCTCCGCCATCACGCTGCTGGCGGAGATTCCGCGTGCCAGAGCATGGCCGTGCTCGCGATAAGTGGCGACGATTGCGTCCTCTGCGCTCAGGTGAGGCATCACGCCTGCAGCGATTGCTTCTTCTCCGATGTACAGGTGTAGAAAGCCCCGGATCTTGCCGGCGCTGTACAGCTCGGCGCACTTTTCTTCGAAGCGGCGGATCGCGATCATCTGCCGCAGCAGCGCGAGCCCGGTTTCCTTCGAGAGGGTCATGCGCCTGACTCGAGCGTGGAGATGTCGCCCTCGGGCAGCCCAAGTTCCCGGGCCTTCAGGAGTCGCCGCATGATCTTGCCGCTGCGCGTCTTGGGCAGCGTGGCGACGAATGCGATTTCCTTAGGCGCCACGGCCGCGCCCAAGCGTTTGCGCACGAAGGCGAGCAGCTCACGGTTGAGCGAGTCGCCCGCGGCGAAGCCCGGCTTCAGCGCGACGAAAGCTTTCACCACCTCACCCACCACCGGGTCGGGCTTGCCGATCACACCCGCTTCCGCGACGGCGGGATGCTCGAGGAATGCGCTCTCCACCTCGAACGGCCCGATCAGGTGACCGGAGGACTTGATCACATCATCCGCGCGCCCCACGAACCAGAAGTAGCCGTCCGCGTCGCGCTTCGCGAGGTCGCCGGTCAAGTACCAGTTGCCGGCGAAGCACTTGGCATAGCGCTCTTCGTCGTGCAGGTAAGCGCGGAACATCGATGGCCACCCGCGCCGCAGCGCGAGCTCGCCTTCCACGTCGGGCTCGGCCAACGCTTCGATCGTTCCGTTTGCGCTGCGCCGTACGATGCCCGCCTCGATGCCGGGCAGAGGGCAGCCCATGGAGCCGGGCTTGATCGGCATGGAAGCGAAGTTGGCGATCATGATTCCGCCCGTTTCCGTCTGCCACCAATTGTCGTGAATCGGCAGGCCGAACGCTTCCTGCCCCCACAGCACAGCCTGCGGATTGAGCGGCTCGCCCACGCTCGCGATGAAACGCAGCTTGTCGAACGTGTGCCGCCGTACCGCCTCCGCCCCGCCTCGCATCATCATGCGCACTGCGGTCGGTGCGGTGTACCACACGCTCACCCGCTGCTCGGCGAGAATCGAATACCAGCGTTCGGCGTCGAAGTCGGCCTCGTCCACCACCATGCGGACGCCATTGGTGAGCGGCGAAACGATGCCGTAGGACGTGCCCGTGACCCAGCCGGGATCGGCGGTGCACCAGAACACGTCGTCCGGGTGCAGGTCCAGCGCGAGCTTGCCGGTGATGTGATGCGCGACCACCGCTTCGTGCACGTGCACCGCGCCTTTTGGTTTCCCCGTCGTGCCGCTGGTGAAGTGTAGCAGCGCGGGATCTTCCGGCGCGGTAGGCCCGATCCGATACTGTGGCGAGGCCTGCGCCATCAATGCGCGCAAGTCCAACGTATCGTCAGGCAGCGTTGAGCCCTCTTCCTCCGGCACCGCCAGCACGTGCCGCAGAGACGGTATCGAGGCGCGAACCGGCGCCAGCTTCTTGCGGTACAGCGCGTCGGTCGTGACCAACGCGATCCCTTCGCCGATCCTCAAGCGCGTGGCGATGGGCTCCGGGCCGAAGGCGGAAAACAGCGGCGACACCACGCAGCGATGCTTCAACGCTCCGAGCACCGCAACGTACAGCTCGGGAATACGGCCTGCCAGCACGAACACGCGGTCGCCTTTGCCCATACCCAGGCCCGCGAGCACGTTCGCGAACCGGCTGGTGAGGTCGGCGAGCTGCGCATAGCTGTAATCTCTGGTCTGACCGCTCTTGACCAGCCAGCGCAGAGCGAGCGTCGCGCCGCGCCCGGCCGCGACATGCCGGTCCAGGGCTTCATGCGCGATGTTGAGCCCGCCGGTGGGCAAGCCGTCCAGCTCGCGGCGCGCCTCTTCCCAGGTAAACGATGCGCGCGCATCCGCGTAAGCCCCCAGATTGGGCTCCGGCCAACCGCTCCTGGCTTGCTTGGGAATGAGAACAGGCGTCCCGGCGACACCGCGTTCCATGGCTCTCCTCGGTCGAGCGGGCGCGCACGCCCGCGCTCCCACCAAGCGCAACCTAGCAGGGCGCACCGCAACGCCCTTTGATGCAGATCAATGGGTTGCCAAGGTTGGCACCGCGCCTAGCGCCACACCTGCGCGAGCGGTTCGGAGTCATCACGACGCTTCCGGGCGGGCGACCTGCCTCGAGTCCACGATGACGAGGTAGCGCCCGGACCAAGGGGTGGGCTGCCGATCGGGACGCAGGACCCACAGGTGCTTTCCCTGCGCAGCAGCTTGTTCGTAGTCCGCATCCAGCAGCCCGTAGCGATCGATGAAGACATCGAGCGTCGCGGGGATGCGGATGCATCCCTTGGACTGTCGCGTTCCGAGCCGTGACTCGAGCATGTCGGGGTCAGTCGCGTGCATCTGCAGCCGCATCATGCTCTCGCCGTGACCGCCCCACCCGCGCGGCGCCCTCTGCCAGCCGAAATCGTAGACGCGCATACCCTTGACGCCGTAGCCGCGCACGCCGTACTCGTTCTTCGTGCCCTCGGCGCGGAAGTCGAGGTTGGCGATCGAATGCTCGAACACCCCGGTCGGCGTGACGAAATGCTCGAATTCGCCGGGCCTGCCACTGGAAGCCGGCGAAGCTCCGACGAAGTGGAACTTACTCTCGGGAGATTTCCAGTAGATCATCGCGGCCTGCGCTCTGGGCGCGATGTCCACCAGGACGAAGTACTGAGGACCCACGTCCGCAAGCCCCGCCCCGGCGAGCGCAACCGACAAACGCTCGGCGTACTTGGTGCGCCGGTCGTCGGTAAGCTCGAGGCGGCGGTCAACCTGCTCGACAAACAGCGCGCTCAGCTCGGCGCCCGATTCGAGCTCGAGCGCATTCGGGGATGCGGCGTGCAATGCCAACGCCGCGAGAAAAAAGACGTGATCCATTCTCTCGTCGGAAAAATTCTAGAATACGGCATATAGGTAAGTTGACGTTGAGCGAAATCAACCAGGACCCTTGCCGAAGTCACGCTCCGTCCAAATTCCGAGCAACACGACATGCCAAGAAAAAGACCTGAAGATCTGCGCAGCCACCGCTGGTTCGGCGCGAAAGATCTGCGCTCGTTCGGCCATCGCTCGCGCACCCTGCAGATGGGCTACTCGCGGCAGGACTACGAGGGCAAGCCGGTCATCGCCGTGATCAACACGTGGAGCGAGATCAACCCGTGCCACAGCCATTTCCGCGATCGCGCGCAGGAAGTGAAGCGCGGTGTGTGGCAGGCCGGCGGATTTCCGCTCGAGATGCCGGCGCTCTCTCTGTCCGAGCCGTTCCAGAAGCCCACCACCATGCTGTACCGAAATTTCCTCGCGATGGAAACCGAGGAGCTGCTGCGCTCCTATCCGGTGGACGGATGCGTGCTGATGGGAGGCTGCGACAAGACCACGCCTGCGCTGGTCATGGGCGCAACATCCATGAACCTGCCCGCTGTGTTCATGCCCGGCGGACCCATGCTGCGCGGCAACTGGCACGGCGCCGTCCTGGGCAGCGGCAGCGATTCGTGGAAGTACTGGGCCGAGCTGCGCGCCGGGAATATCGACGAGCGCGCTTGGGAGGAGATCGAAGAGGGCATCGCGCGCTCGGCCGGCCACTGCATGACCATGGGCACCGCTTCGACCATGACCAGCCTGGTCGAAACGCTGGGCCTTACGCTCCCTGGAGCCGCGTCGATCCCGGCAGCCGACGCCGGG
>Ga0335080_10006403_pt1 | contig 12168 bp, 9 predicted proteins | sample Lox_Sample_34_FD_206720 | JGI IMG/M metagenome (GOLD analysis project Ga0335080, IMG submission 206720) | Soil microbial communities from Loxahatchee National Wildlife Refuge, Florida, United States - Lox_Sample_3.4 | ecosystem: Environmental > Terrestrial > Soil > Wetlands | place: USA: Florida...
CTCGACAAAGCCGAGGACGCCCTTCGTCGCGCCATCGCCGCCGATCCCACCGAGTCCGCCGCGCACTTCAATCTCGGCCTGCTTCTCGCCGAAAAGGGTCAGCCCGACCAGGCCATCCAGGAACTTCGCAAAGCCATCCAACTCGACAAATCCAATGCCCCCGCGGCTTACAACCTCGCCATCCTCGTGGCCTCCAAAAATCCCGCCGAGGCCCTCTCTCTCGCACGCCAGGCCGCCGCCGCCGAACCCGCTAACCCAAAATATTCCACCGCCGTCGCCTACTACCAGCGGCAACTCGCCCACCCCGCTCCCGCGGCTGCCCGCACCGCCCCCGCCAACTAGCCTTCATCACCTCTTCAAATTTCTGTCATTCTGCTTGCCTTGAGTCCTTACCAAGAGAGCGCGTCTTCCGTGCAAAGGATCTCGACCCTCGCGTCTTGGCACCACTCTCCCCGCCACCACGCTTTTACTATTCCACTATCCCACCATTTCACTGTTCTACCTTCTGCGAATCTCTCCTCCCGCTCGCCGAATCACCCGCCCAATCCCCTGTCCCATCGTTCAGGTAGCACTTCCGAATCTTTCTCCCACGTTCTCCCTTCCCCATTTCTCACCAACCTTTATGATCGTCACTACGCAGATTCGAAAACCCGTTCACGAGGTGTGTCATGAAAAAGTTCCCTGCCCTCTTGTCGGTTGCTTTGCTTGCTATCTCCTCTTCCGCCTTCGCTCAGTCTCCGCAGCCAAAGCCCGCCTCGAAAAAGAGTTCCACCTCAAAATCCACCGCGGCATCCACAAAATCCACTCCTGCTCCGGCGAAGCCTGCCGATCCTCCCAAGCCGCTCTATCCCGAACTGACCATCACCGAACTCATCGCTGAAGACGCCAACCGCTGGTCCGACAAGATGGACACACGTGCCTCCGTCAGCGGCTTTGTCACGCAGGTCGACAAAACTCTCGACGGCGACACCGCCATCCGCATCTGCGAAAATCCCAAAATCGACGGCATGGATCGCAACCGTTGCGTCATCGCCAAGTGCATCCCCAAAATTCCCTGTGATGTCCCGCACCTCGGCAAGCCCATCACCGTCAGAGGTATCACTCAATACGATGCCAAGGTCGGCGCTCACTGGTGGGAAATCCATCCCATCGAGGAAATCGAGAAGTAGGACCGCCTTCCGCTCGCAAACGCCACCGCTCCCCGCTTCTGCTCCTGCGGGAGTACGCCACAGTCTCATCCAATTTGTTTCGGGAACTTTTTCCTCAATAATCCGGAATCAACAAAATCGACTCGCGGCTGTGCTGGTCGGTGCCTGCCATCAGGAGGAGTGGTGTGAATGGCCTGTTCTTCGTCGTTCTTTGCTGTCTCTTCATCGGTTCGCTGCCCGCCCCGCCCGCCCGGATTCTCTCTCTTCCCCAATTTCCAAACGATCTCCCCGGCGGCGGCGTCATCGTTTTCGCTCCGGAACCCTTCGCCTGGCGCGTCTGGCCCGGCGGCAAAATCGAATTCAGCATCGACTCTGGCCATACCTGGGACAAGCAGAACAGCGGCGTCACGGAGGACCTCACCGCCGGCTCCGCTCCCTCCCACAAAGTCTGCTGGGTCGTCGGCAAGGCCGGCACCATCCTCTTGACCACCGACCGTGGCAAGCACTGGAAGAAACTCGCTTCTCCCACCGCCGATGATCTCGCAGGCGTCAACGCCGAAGACTCCAAGCGCGCTTCCGTGTGGACCGCCTCTCATAAGCACAGCTTCGCCACCAACGACGGCGGCGCCACCTGGGCCCCCAACGAAGAAAAGTAATTAGCAAATTTTAGGATGCATTGTCGTTCTGCGGGTGCCGCACCTTGATGCCTTTCAAGGGTGCGGGGCTAGTTCCCACTTCAACTACTCCCGCTTCTCCTCCGCCTTTGCGCCGTTCAGTTGCTCCAGTTTCGCCAGCCGCTCCCGCAGCGGCGCCACGTCCTTCGCCCCGGGCACCAGCTCTAGATATGTCTCCAGCTCCGAAATCGCTCCTGCATAATTCTTTTTCTCGGCATAAATCTCGGCCATCAATAAATGTAACTGCGGAAATGACGTGCGCAGATCCACATGCTCCGCCTTGATGGCACTCTTCTCCGCTTCCTCAATATGACCCAACTGGAAATTCGCCATCGCGTTGTAGAAATACGCTTCCGTCGCGTTCAGCGGATCCAGATCCAGCACGTATCCCGTCACATTGGTGTGATTCATCGGATCCAATTCGATGATGTGCTCCGTCACCCGCACTACCTCCGGCCAGTCTCTTGCCGCATAGGCCATCGACGCCAGCGACAGGTACGGCGCCATGTACTTCGCATCCGTCTGCGTCGCCTGCGTAAACGCCGCCTTTGCTCCGTCCTTATCCTTCCCGTTCAGCCGCTCCACTCCCAACTCGTACCATGCCCTTGAGTATTTCGGGTAGATTTCCACCGCTTTCTCGAAATACTTCTCCGCATCCGCAGACTTTCCTTCCTTTGCCGCCGACATTCCCTTCTCGTAAGCCTTCCTCGCCTCTTTCGGTGCGCGGTAATCCGCCGCATTCACCGTGGTACCCTCGACCTTCATCATGCGTTCCATCAGTATCCTGCCCAAATCCACGTTGCTGGTCGAAACCGTCAGGTCCATCAGCGTCACGATGCTCGGCCGGAAACCGGAAGCCGAAGTGCGCAATTCGCACGTTTGCAGTAGCCGCCTTGGAATTCCCAGATTCACATCGTTCGCGTTCGTCCCCTCGAGCGGAGACCCGTCTCCGCTCGCATCCACGATCACGTCCGACCTCGATCCCAGCTGCATGCTGAAGTCGCCGCGCGGCCCCGCATACACCTGTTGCAGCACTCGCTGGTTGCAGACCCGCTCAATCAACACATCGTGAGGTACGGCCGAGCCATCCCCAATCACCACTTGTCCACGCAAAAACATCACGCGGTCCTCGGCAAACCGGTTGTTCGGATTCACTCCAAGGGCCGGATTGTTTGCCGTGGGGTTATTCGACGGTCCCGTCGGGTTGGGAGACGGTGCAGGCGCCGGCGTCGGGTTCGGTGTCGGAGCCTTTTGCGCGCGCACCACCCCCGGAATCAACAGCCCCAGCGCCAGGGTTAACTCAATAATCTTGGTCAGTTTCCGCCGGGAGTCGCCACTCTTCCATCGCCTCGGGAGGGTTTCGCCGCTGCTCTTCGTCCGCATATCCACTCCTTCGGACGCTTCGCGCCGCGCACGACCAGTTCTTTCCGAACCGCCATCCGCGACCGCACGTGCCTTCTTCCATTCACCGCCCCCGGCTTGGCGGGTTGCTCCCGGGGTCGGTCCGCCCATCATACTCCTTCGCGGCCGTTCCTCCACCTCAAGATTCCGCCCCCCTCGCCTTCCCCCATTCGCCGTTTCGACGTTACACTAACTCCTGCCATGTCTGTCATCGACGAAGTCCTCGTTGCCAACGAACTCTATTCGCGCACCCATGAACTCCGCCGCCTCACCCCGCGCCCCGAGCGCAAACTCGCCATTCTCACTTGCATGGACACGCGCCTTTCCATCCTCACCCTGGGCCTCAAAACTGGTGACGCCCACATCATCCGCAACGCCGGCGGCATCGTCACCGATGATTCCCTCCGCTCCCTCCTGGTCTCTCATTACCTCCTCGGCACCGAGGAGTTCATGATCATCAACCACACCGACTGCGGCCTCATGCACACCAGCGAGCAGGACCTCCGCACTCGCATTCAGAACCGCGCCGGCACCGCTGCCATCGCCCCCGCCTTCTTCTTCGCCTTCCAGAACATCGACGAAAACGTCCGCCACCAGCTCCAGAAGCTCCGCACCCACCCATGGATCCCGCAATCCATCGCCATCCGCGGCTTCGTCTACGACGTCTCCACCGGCCGCCTCCGCGAAATCACCGACTTCTGATTCCCGACAACCTTTCACCTTCGATTCGCGGGTGGCCTACCCTTTGCGCCTTTGCCTTCAGCAAAGGGTGGGTCTTAGCCTTGACCTTACAATTACACTATTCCACTTTTTCACTTTGAACTTTCATCTCTTCCGCATTTCCGATTTTTCCAACTCCGCCCTACTCTTCCCTCGCCTCCATCGCATACACATCCTGCAGCCCCGTATCCCTCAGCAGCAGCGGGGCATCATTCGCATCCAGTCCCATCCAATCTTCCCAATATCCCGTCGGCCGGAAATCCTTCAAATCCGCCACCCTCTCCATTCTTAAATCGCTTATCCGCAGCCGCTGTACCGCTGGCTTCTCCGGCCAGCTCAACAAGTACAGGTAGGCTCCGTCCTTCGACCACACTGGAAAACTCACATTCCGTTCCTCAAACACTTCTGTCCACTTCTGTTTCGCCACGTCAAACAGCATCAAGCTCTGCGAATTCGACCGGATCGCCGCAATCCATTTTCCATCTGGCGACCACCGCGGCGAAAATAGCTGCTCCGACCCCGGCAGCGCCTTCACTTCCTTCGTCGCCATATCCACCACCCGAATCCCCGACTTTGCCGCTGCATACACCGCCCCGAACGCCAGCGACTTCCCGTCCGGCGACCAGCTCGGGTCCGCCTCCGATCCCGTGTCCTGCGGGATCAGTTCCTGCGGGCTCCCTCCCTCCGGCGACACCACATAAATCCTCGAAGTCTTCCCCGCCGTCGTCGAAAAAAATACAATCCACTTCCCGTCCGGCGACCACCACGGCATCGACGCATACATGGGCGCATCGCTCAACTGCAGCCGCTCGCTCCCGTCCACCCGGCTCCTCCACAGTGCCCCCTCGGGAAACGTCACGTACGCCACCCACTGCCCATCTTTCGAAAAACTCACGTGCTCCGCCGAGATTCCACCCAGAAACGGCACCAACTGCCCCGACTTCTCGTCTAACCGCACTAGTTCCCCTCGCGGCCTTCTTCCCGTCACAAAAACTTTCTTCCCATCCGCGCTCGCCACCGGACCCGACAGCGCCAGCGGCCCCGACGTCAACTGCACCGGCTCGCCAATCTTCGGCAATTCCCAAATGCTTCCTTGCGACGAAAACAAAAAGTGCCTTCCGTCCACCGTCCACACGCCGCAACATTCCGCCGGCGGAGTGTGCCAATCCGCTAGCAACGCCCGCGTTTTTCCATCCCGCGTCACTTCCCACAACGTCGTCGCGTTCGTCGTCTGGTCCTTCAGCGTTACCCGCAACAGCGTCCCATCTGGCGACCAGTGCATCGTTGCCGGCCACGCCGCCATGTGCGCCAACACCTTCGCCTCTGCACCATCACTCCTCGCCAAGAACAAGTCGTTCCCTTTCGCGTACACCAACTCCTTCCCGTCCCGCGACCATGCTCCCGCATGCCCCATCGCATCGCTCAACCGCCGCGGCAATCCTCCCAGCACCGGCAGCTCCCACATCGGACCGTCAAACGCCGTCCCCGGCTGGTCCGACACCAGCAGCGACGCGCCATCCTCGCTCACATTCAGAATCTGCATGCTCACCGACGGCGCCGCCAGCGGCACCACTTCTCCTCCGCTCACCGACACTTGCCCAATCGACGACCTTCCCGCCGCCAGCGGTGAGCTGTATTGCAAGTACAGCCGCGCCCCATCCGTCCCCGCCAGCGATTTCGCGCGCCCGTCGTTGGTGATCTGCGCCCCGCCCGTCAGCTTCACCGGCTCCACGGGCCTGCTCCGCCAATACGCCACTCCCGCCATCGCAACTGCCGCCACCACTCCCGCAACCACATACCAGATCCGCTTCGCCTTCTTTCGCGCTGCCGCTTCGCTCGCCCTTTCTCCCGCGCGCTCCAGTTCCCGCCGCACATCCGCCGCCGTTATGCTCGACCGGCTCCCCGACCCGCTCCCCGGCCGGCTTCCCGAGAGTCCCGCATCCACGTCCCGCTTCAACCGTTGCAAGTCCGCGCGCATCTCTGCCGCGCTCTGGTACCGCAAACTCTTGTCCTTCTCCAGCGCCTTATAAATGATGCGTTCCACTTCCACTTGCAGATTGGGATTCAGTTCCGATGGCGGCAGCGGCGTTTCATTCAGTATCGACGACAGAATCACGCCCACGCTTTCTCCGCGAAACGGCAGCCGCCCCGTTGCCATCTCGTACAGCACCACCCCAAACGAAAACAGATCGCTCCGCGCATCCAGCACCCGCGCCCGCACCTGCTCCGGCGACATGTACGACACCGTCCCCACCGTCGATCCCGGATCCGTCAATTCGTACCGGTGCTCCAGCCCGCCGATCACCCTGGTCACCGTCACATCCGATTCGCCTGGCCCTCCCCCGCCGCTCGGCACCTTCGCCAATCCAAAATCCAGAACCTTCGCGTGCCCCCGCTTGGTCAGATATATATTGGCGGACTTGATATCCCGGTGCACAATCCCCTGCGCGTGTGCTGCCTCCAACGCGTACGCGATCTCCGACGCCACCGACAGCAGCACCTCGTTCTCCAGCGCCTGCCCCTCGATCCGGCGCTTCAGCGTCTGTCCGTCCATAAACTCCATCGCGATGAACAGTTTTCCCCGCTCCTGCCCAATCTCGTAAATCGTGCAGATGTTCGGATGATTCAGCGCCGACGCCGCCTGCGCCTCGCGGTGAAATCTCAGTACTTTGTCGGAATCTCCAGAAAAATCGTCCGGCAGGAACTTCAGCGCCACATATCGCTTCAGGTCGGTGTCCTCGGCTTTATACACCACTCCCATCCCGCCACCGCCGAGTTTTTCCAATATGCGATAGTGTGAAACCACTGAACCTATCAAAGAGCGGTTGTCCGCCATTGCTCCCGCATTCTAGTTTCTGCCCACACCGCAAGTCAACGAACCTCCCAGCCTTCGTTATTGCTCCTTCCGCAATCTCGCGTCCCACATTCTTCCCCGCCTTTGTAGCCCCGCGCCTTCAGACCGGCATCTTGGGTTTCCCGGGAGCGCCAGTCGCCAGACTACACTTCCCCCCTCGCGATTTTCTCGTTTCGTTGACTTGCCTCACCTTGCCCCCTAAGATGGCACCACCATGGCGGGCACCGCTTCGCTCATCGGTCACACCATCTCGCACTACCGCATCCTCGACAAACTCGGCGGCGGAGGCATGGGCGTCGTCTACAAGGCCGAGGACACCCGCCTGCACCGCTTCGTCGCACTGAAATTCCTGCCCGATAACGTCGCCAGAGATGCGCAAGCTTTGGCCCGCTTTCAGAGAGAGGCCCAGGCCGCCTCGGCTCTCAACCATCCCAACATCTGCACCATTTATGACATTGGAGAAATAGACGGCAAGGCCTTCATCGCCATGGAGTATCTGGAAGGCCTGACCCTCAAGCATCTGATCAACGGGCAGCCCATCGAGACGGAACGCCTGCTGGACCTTGCCATTGAGGTCACCGATGGCCTGGACGCTGCGCACGCGGGCGGGATCGTCCACCGCGATATCAAGCCCGCGAACATTTTTGTCACCAAGCGCGGCCACGCCAAGATTCTCGATTTCGGCTTGGCCAAGGTCGGCAACGTGAATGTCTCCGCCAGCTCGGCTACCCTGGCAACCATGGGGGTGGACTCCGAACAGTTGACCAGCCCCGGCAGCGCCGTCGGCACCGTCGCCTACATGTCGCCCGAGCAGGTCTTGGGCAAGCAATTGGATCCGCGCTCCGATCTCTTTTCCTTCGGTGTGGTTCTCTACGAAATGGCCACCGGATTCCTGCCCTTCCGTGGTGAAAGCACCGGAGCGCTGTTCGACGCCATCCTTCACAAAGAGCCCACTGAAATCATCCGCCTGAACACCGCTGTGCCCGCAGACTTGGAGCGGATTATTGTCAAGGCCATGGAGAAGGACCGCGAACTGCGCTACAGCAGCGCCGCGGAATTGCGGACCGATCTGAAGCGCTTGAAGCGCGATCATAGTTCCGGCAGCCTGTCGCGAAGAAGCAGGGAGATAAATCTCGCGACCGGCGTAGGCACGGATTCGGCGGAACAGCGAACCACTTCGGCCACCGCAGTTCCCGGATCGGCAGCGTCCACACTGCCACTGCAACGTTTTCCCTGGTTACCTTGGATTCTGATTACTTTGCTGCTCGCCGGCGTCGCTGTATGGTTCCTCGCCAATCGCACCAGGCCGGCAGCTCGCAATCCGCTCTCCAACGCTCAGTTTACGCGTCTCACCAACTTCAAAGGCGCCAAAACCAACCCTGCCCTCTCCCCAGACGGCAAATTCGTTGCCTTCCTCTCGGACCGCGGCGGCGCCTTCGATGTCTGGCTGATCCAAGCCCACGGCGGCAGCCTCGCGAACCTCACCCAGGGTCGCATCGGCGACATGCGTGCCCCGCTTCGCGCCATCGGATTTTCTGGCGATGGCTCCGAAGTCTGGACGGCGGGAACGGAAAACAGAAGGCTCATGCTCTGGCCGCTGATGGGCGGACCGCCCCGCAATTTCTTGGACGACCGCGCCGCCGAGGTTGCTTGGTCGCCCGATGGCACCCGCGTTGTCTACCACACCTGGGAGCCCGGCGACCCTACATTTGTCGCCGATCACAACGGTGCCAATCAACGCCGCATTCTTCAAAACGAGCCCGGCTTGCACAATCACTATCAAATCTGGTCCAAGGATGGCCGCTGGATTTACTTTGTGCGCGGTCGCCCCGCCACGCGCGAGATGGACCTCTGGCGCATTTCGCCCGATGGCGGAGAACCGCAGCAACTCACGCATCTCAACATTGATATTGCTTACCCCACCCTGCTCGATGAGCACACCGTGCTGTTCGTTGCCCGCAACGAGTATGGCGCTGGTCCCTGGTTATGGGCGTTCGACTCCGATACCCGAACTTCACACCGCGTGAGTTCCGGCCTGGAACAATACACCGCGCTATCCGCTTCCGCCGATGGACAGCTTCTGGCCGCCACCGTCGTCAACTCTGAGGCCAACTTGTGGACCTTTCAGGTTACCCACAGCATCGTTGAAGAACAGGGCGTTTCGGCCTTTCCCGTACCCACCGTTCGCGCCCAAGCGCCACGCTTCGGCGCCGGAACTCTGTTCTTCCTTTCTTCGCGCGACGGCGCTGACGGCCTGTGGACCTATCGCGATGGCCAAACCCAGGAAATCTGGAACGGTTCGGACGGAGCGCTCCAGTCTCCTCCCGCCGTATCGGCCGATGGCAAGAGCGTCGCGTTGGCGCTAAGGCGCAACGGCAAGTTTCAGATGCACATCATGTCTGCCGATGGTACGCAACTTCATCCCATTTCCGCCGACGTCGATGTTCGCGGCTCCGCTTCCTGGTCTCCCGATGGCAAATGGATTGTCGCGGCGGGCAGCGACCACAATGGTGCCGGCTTGTTCAAGCTACCGGCGGACGGCGGCGTACCCGTTCGCATCGCCACAGGGCCATTCTTGGATCCGGTGTGGTCTCCGCGCGGAGACCTGATTGTGTACTGCGGCACCCAGGTGTTCACCCTCACACCGCTGCTCGCGGTGCACCCCGATGGTACGCCGGCAACGCTGCCAGAAATCAACGTGCAACGCTCCGGCGAGCGTGTCCGCTTCCTGCCCGATGGCTCGGGCCTGGTCTACATGCTCGGAACTACCCTGGCCGCCCAGGATTTCTGGCTCCTCGACCTCGCCACCATGCGTTCCCGGCGCTTGACTCGCTTCAGCGACACCTCTGTCATGCGCACCTTTGACATCACTGACGGCAACCGCATCGTCTTCGACCGCCTGCGCGATGATTCAGATATCCTGCTCATCGATCTGGCTGCAAAGCAAGCTCGGCCAAAATAGGTCTCTCGTCCAGCGGCCCACACAAAATCTAAGGTTGTGCAGGTTTCTTGGCGGCCTCTGCTTTGGCCCATTCGGCTTTCTTTTCTTCCATGGCCCTTTGTGTGGGAGGATAAAATTTGAACGCCTTGACGATGCTCTTTTCCGCCGTTTTCCAGATCTTGTCCGGATCATTGTGAAGGATCTTCTCGCTCACAAATAGGCGCCACGCCAGATCCCGCTCTTTCGCGTCAATCAGTTCAATGCCCAGCAGCCCTTTGTGGGTCACCGGCGTGCTCATCGTCGTGTACATCACCGTCCAATACCCATAATAGTAGGAACCATAAGTGCCCCAATGGGCGGTACCGGTCACCTGCGCGCTCGACTCCGCCTCCACCCAGTAGCGCACCACCAGATCCGGATTTTCTTCGGGCTGCACTTCGCGCAGCCCTTTACTCGTCAGTTCACGCGCCACCGCCCGGTGAATCCGGTTGCCCAGTAGTTCCGGGTTCAATTGCATCCTGACCAGCGATTCCACTCCGCCGATATACGCAAATGTTTTGTACTTCGAGAAATCCACATTGGGATTGAAATCTGTTGCCATCTTCGCGTTTGCCGCCATCGCCCAAAGCAAAACCAGTAGCAGCCCCAGTAGCTGGAGAAACATTCTCAAGCGGTCCTTCCCACTCTCTACCCGCACCCAATCCATGAGTTTCTCTCCAAGCCGTCAACGGAACCCCGCCAAAACCATCCAAAGGCGTGCAAGCGATCCCGCTCAGCCGCGCGAGAATCACCGATCTTTGCCTGGCCCCGAACACTCTGAATTTCCGGAAACTTGAAGATCTTCGTTAGCGTTGACCTCGCCAGTGTACAACACATCTTCACCTTCGCCCCTGGCCCCGTGTTCCGCCCCCTGCCATTCTTCGCAATCCCGTGGTTGTTTCTGTATCGGTTCGAACTTATAGTTACTTCAACGCGTTTTTTTGACCGAGTGTCTGCTGCTCCACGCGTCTGACGTCCGGTCCGTCCGCTCGCCGTTCGCTTGGTGCCGTACCGGATGAGCGTGTCTGCCGGATTTGACAATTTGTGTTTTGGCGGTAGGTCTACACCAATAAGCCCGCCGTTTAGGCAACCAACGCGGACAAAGGGATCACAATGAAGAGCACTTTCTTATTCGCCGCAGTTCTCTGGACCGCCTTCGCGGCGCCGCCAGCATTCGCCCAAAACGGCATCGAAGTCACGCCCTTCGTCGGCGGCCAGATCAACGGGGGAGTCAATCTCGCGACTCCTCTTTACACCAATCTCAATGTCCAAAACGGCTTGAACTACGGCGTTAGCGCCACTTACCTGCTCCGCGAGTACTCCGGCGTCGACTTCATCTGGAATCACAACCAGGCCAACACCGTCACTCAACTCGTAAGCGGTGGAACTCAACTGAACGTCTTCACCCTGAAGACCAATCAATTTCTTGGAGACTTCGTCATCCATTTCAAGAACCGCGAGAGCCGTTTTCGCCCTTACGCCTTCATGGGCGCCGGTATCACCACTCTTTCTGCGGACCGCGGCCGCTCCAATACCACCACCCGCTTCGCTTGGGTGTTCGGCGGCGGCGTGAAATATTCTCTAAGCCAGCATTTTGGCGTGCGCGCACAGGCCAAGTGGTCGCCCACTTACATCAATACAACTACCGCAGGTGTCTGGTGTGATCCCTACTGGGGTGGTTGCTGGACCAAAGGCGACAGCGTTTTCCTCAACGAATTCGATTTCACCGGCGGCGTCACCTTCCGCTTCTAGAATCCGAACATCGAGTTCACCCCGCCCTGCCGCGGAGGCTCTTTCGGGTCTCTCGGCACCAGCGGCTTAAAGCCTGTCTCCTCCGCCGCTTGCTCTGCCGCCGTGGGCTCCTGTGTCACAGGCTGTTGCGCCGCGGCTTGTTGCCTCACGGGTTGTTGCGCCACTGCGTTCTGCGTGCGCGCCTCCGGAGCTGGCACCGTCACCGCTGAAACATTCTGCGGCGTCGCGCTTCGCGTTGCCACTTTCACGGCTGCGGCCGGCTGTTGCAGATACGCAATATCACTTGCTTCTTCCGTTCCCGGCTGCACCGCCGGAAACGACAAATTCATCTGGTGCTCCATCGCGCTCGCGATCCGGTGCAACTGCCAGATCAACTTTTCCAGTTCTTTCGAGCGGCCCAGGCTCAACGTGCGCTCCCAGAAAAATCGAATCGCCAGCACCGCCAGAATCGGCAGGCTGATCGCCAGTGTGCCCAGCACAATGGTCAAAAGCCACGAGTCCAGCGCTGTTCCGGTTTGCGTCATGGTGCCTCCCTATCGTGCCCCCAACTAACTGCAGCATACCGCCGCGCGCCAATCATGACAAACACGCCCCCTCTCACCGCCCGCGCCCGCCCCTACCGTTCGATTCCCGCCACTT
>Ga0335080_10006405_pt1 | contig 12166 bp, 7 predicted proteins | sample Lox_Sample_34_FD_206720 | JGI IMG/M metagenome (GOLD analysis project Ga0335080, IMG submission 206720) | Soil microbial communities from Loxahatchee National Wildlife Refuge, Florida, United States - Lox_Sample_3.4 | ecosystem: Environmental > Terrestrial > Soil > Wetlands | place: USA: Florida...
CATCGTGCGGATCGTGCCGGTAATGAACGAACTTGTCCCGCCCCGGCTCCAGCTTGTCCAGCCCGGCGGAATTCGTCCCGACCCAGACGTTTCCCTCCCGGTCCCCATAAACCGCCCGGACCGTATTGTCGCCCAGGCTCCCTGGATCCGCCGGATCGTGCCCGTAGTGCTTGAGGCTGTACCCGTCAAACCGGTAAAGACCGTCGTTCGTCGCAAGCCAGATGAACCCTCGCCGATCCTGCGCGATGCCCATCACCCACCGCTTCAGCACTTCGCCGTCTCCCGCGAGTGAGGTGAAGCGGATGTCTGTCCTGTCGATCACCGGAAGCCTCACCAGCGCATCGGCGGCGCTTGCGGAGTGACAGAAGAGGGCCACCGATGCCAGAATCGCGATAAGCGCCGGGGACATCCTGCGTCACCAGAGAGCCTTCACCGCGAGCTGAATCCGTCGCGGCATCCGTGGCGGGGAGATGCGTCCGAAGATCACGTCAGGCTGCTCGAATTCCGAATGGTTCCACGCATTCAACATGTCTGCACGCAATTGTATCCTCAATACCTCGCGCGATACCCAATTCGCAAGCGCGCTATTCGAAGATGCGGAACGCGGGCAGTGGCCGGGAGCGGGCCTACAGCAGCCTCGCCAGTTCCGCCAGCTCCTCCGCGTTGAGATCCGACACCGCCCACCAGTTCATCCCTCCGCGAATCCACGACTCGACGTGGAACCCGTCGCGCGTCTCCGCCCGCGGCGCGCGCTCCGCCTCGTGCGCCGGCCACGCAAACACGTTGATCGTGTGCTGGCGCCGCCGGTAGACAATGGCCGCCACCGTCCGTCCGTGCAGATAGTCCAGGCGCCCGCCAATCAGGGTGAAGCCGTCGCTCGCCAGGTCGCGCACCTCCGGCGCGAAGTCGAGTTTGCCCGCAAACCACGGCTTCACCGTGTGGCGGTCGGAGGAAGCCACGTCCATGAGATGATTGGCCAGCAGCGAGCGCACGTGGCCGTCTACCACCTCGCGCGCCAGGTCGCCCGGTCCGGCGGCCCCTGGCCCCGGGGCCGCGCGCCAGATCAGCACCGCCGCCGCTGCGCACGCCGCGGCCAGCGCCAGCCAGCGTCCCGGCCTGCTCCGCCGCCGCCTCACGCCGAAGTGCGCTGCCGCGCGCTTCTCGATGCGCAGCCGCAGCTCGGCCGGCGCGGAATAGTAAGGTGCATGCGCGGCTACCGCCTCCCGCGCCGCCTCCTGCCGGCGCAGGCTGGCGGCGCATACCGTGCATTCCCGCGCATGCTTCTCCACCTCGAGCGACCCCGCCAGGTCGAGTTCCTCGTCCAGGTACCCGCCCAGCAGCCTTTCGGCATCGCGGCAGTTCACGCCACGCCTCCTTTGCCCGCGGCGGGCGCCAGCGAGCCCATCAGTTGGCGGCGCGCCCGCGCCAGACGCGACATCACGGTTCCGATCGGCACGTCCGCCACACGAGCGATCTGTTTGTAACTCATGCCTTCGAATTCCCGCAATACCAGCGCCTCGCGATACTCCGCCGGCAGTCCCTCGATTCCGCGTCGCACCGTCTCGCGGTCCGCCAGCCGCAATTGTTCCTCCTCGGGATCGGGCGCGGAATCCGCCGCCCAGCTCAGGTCCTCAACCGGCGCCACAAGCTGCGTGTGGCGGCGGTTCCTCCTCAGCCAGTCGTAACAGGTGTTGCGCAGGATCGTGAGCAGCCAGGCGCGCCCGTCTTCGCCCCGGAATCCATCGAAGAATTCCAGCGCCCGCAGACACGCCTCCTGTACCACGTCGTCGGCGTCCTGGGCGCTGCCCACCAGCCAGCGAGCCAGGTTGTACGCCGCGTCCAGATGCGGCAGCATGGCTCGCTCGAATCGGGCGAGCCTCGCTGAGTCCCCCGCGTGCGTCACCGTTCCTGCCACTTCATCACACCTACCAATACCGCACTCCCCGCATTTTTATTCCCCTCATCGTGCGGGCACCCGCATTGGCTTGCGGCTTTTGTAACACTCTGACGGTTGCGTTCCGTGTTTTGTTTGATTTAGAATCACCAGACTAGAACGTAGCGTGGTAGATTGAGTCAGCCGAACGGAGGGCCCCCATGAAGGCGTCGCTGGTCTCCGCCAGTTTAGTCCTGTTTCTCAGCCATTTTCCTAACTTTGCCCAGCCCACACCGGGCGAAAAGCCGGATCGCGCCGCGCTTGCCCAGGCCGCGCGCGCCAACCCCAACAACGTCGCCGCCCAGACCGCCTACGCGGAATTCCTGGACCGCTATGGCGACCCTGCCGCCGCCGGCGCCTACCGCCAGTTGCTCACCGCCTTGCGCAACTCCGGCGATACCGCCCGCGCCGCTGCCGTCGAGCACCGCGCCAGAATATTCGATCTGCTTGCGGGAAGCGGCGAAACCCGCGGCAAAACATCCGAACAGTGGCCTACCACGCAGATTCCGGGCCCGCTTCGATCCTTCGCGCGTATGGCCGCGCTCTCGCCCGACGCCAGCCCCGAAGACATCCTTCCCGCGCTTGCGCGCAACGTCGTCACCAACGGCTACCAGGCCTCGCATAACAACGAAGCCCTCGAGCAGACCGAGTATCTCAAGCTAGTCCACCGCTACCTGTCCCAGGCCCGCGAGTTGGAAAAACTTGCCGGCGATTCCAAATCGGTCAAGATCGGCTCCTGCGATTCCCCGCAAGCCGGCGAATTGCTCCGCATCATCGGCTTCCGCATGCGCGGCGGCTGCGGCAGCGAAGTAGTTCTCGAGACCGTCAACCAGACCCGCGCCTTCCTGACCACCGACTCCGGATTCCCCGTCAACGAGCTCGAGCAGGCGCTCCGCACCAACCGTCCGTTCACCTATGAGTTTGCTCCTACGCCCGTCCCCGTGCTCTTCGGCCCCGAATACTGGCTTGGCGGCGCCAAGGGATCCGACACCGCCAACTTCATTGAAGCCTTCATCTCCGATCCTTCCATGTGCCGCCTGTACCTCGGATTCTCTAAGCTGGACCCCGAGACCGCCGAAGCTCTGCGCAAGGTGGCGAGCCTCACCCGGCTCAAGGCCTATTCGCACGTGCTCGATTTCTTCGGCGGTATGTTCGAGATCCGCGATGGCAAAGCCGTCGTGCCGGGCGGACAGCGCACGGCCGGCGCATGGGCCGAAATGGTCGGAACGTCGCCAGACCAGGGCGCCGCGTTCTTCGACAAGCTCATCGCCAAGGACGACGGCTGGATGGCCAGCATGTACGACGCCCTGGCCCGCATCCGCGGCCCGGTCAAGGAGTATCTCACCGACCCCGCGCGGCTCAAGCGCTTCTACTCGGCGGTGCGCGGCCGCATCACCAGCCCCGGCCCCGCGCGCCCCGTCTTTCGCGCCAATACCGACATGATGCTGTTCACCACGCGCCTGCAGCTCGACTCGAACGGCAAGCCCCACATCCCTGGCAGCCTCGACGTGTGGAAGAATCTGTTCCTCAACCATCCGCAGGGCAAGTACGACGGCAAGCTCACCAGGCTCGCCACCGGCTGGAAAGAGCCGGACGACGTCCTCGAAGCCCTGTTCGCTCTCTGCCGCAAAACCGTCGAGAACGAGCCGCTGAAAATCTTCATGGCCATCAGCGACATCGATCGCGGCCGGCCTACGCCGCTCGACTCGGCTACCGTGGACCGCTTGGCCCGCGACTACCACACCTACGGCTCCCAGTATCCTCTCTTCAGCGAGCTGCGTACCATGAGCGGCAAGAGCATGGTGCTCTACCTCGATACCGCCGCCGCGATCGGCAAGCAGAAAGAACCGGCCTTTCACATGGATCTTGCCGGCACGTTCCAGTCTCTCGTCGGCGTCTGGCAGATCCTCACCCGCCAGCATTCGATTCCCGACTCCAAGGCCGATAGCGTCTTCGCCGGTGTCGTAACGCCGTTCGGCGCCGTGAAGAACAGCCGCGAGCTCTTCGATGCCGGGCGCGCCGGCGTGAAGCTCCTGCTCGGCGCCCCCGATGGCAAGCTTGCCGAGCCGCAGCTCAAGGTGCTCGACCTGATGGCCGGCGGATCGTCGGATGAGGTCCACGAGCAGCTCGTGCAGGAGACCCTCCGCATCCTCGAAGCCCAGCGCATCGTCTCGCTCGATTCCCTCTTCGAGCTCGCCGATCACATCGATTCGATTGCCAAGGGCGGCAAGATGGACCCCAAGGTAGTCAACCGCCTCGCCAGCCGTATCGGCGAGATCCAGTTGCCGCGCGCTTCGCTGAGTACCAGTGAGAAGAACGCTATGGGCTTCGGCTTCTGGACCGAGAAACACATCGAAGCCGAGCGCCGCCTCAATCTGCGCGCCGCTATCGAGAAGGCCGGCGCCGATCCCGAGAAGCTGAAGGACGTCCGCGGCTTGCTTGCGCCCCTGCTGCGCGATACGCTGCTGGCCTACGACTATGCCCACTACGCGCCGCCGGGGGCCCAGATCCTCTATACCAACCCGGTATTCGTCCGCAGCCACGATTTCCTGGGCATGCAGGGCACCGATCACACCTGGCGCCCCACCGAGCTCTACGGCACCGGCTGGCCGTCCAACGGCGGCGGGCGTTTGGTCGGCTCGCTCTCTTCCCTGCCCTACGCTCTCGCCGAAGCCGAGCAGAACTTCCTGGTCCCCACGCAGACCCAGGCGCTGATCTGGGGCGACCTCGTGCCGCAGATGATTCTCAGCGCCAAGATCCCCCGCTGGACACAAGTCTCGCCAGAGCTGCTCCACTGGGCCGGTTTGCACTTGCGTTACGGCCGTGAGCTGCTGGCCGAAGCCGCGCTCGACGCCGGCCTCCGGTCCGATGTCGTCGCCGCCCTGGCGATGCTGGCCGCGCCCGCGCGCGCGCGGCTGGTGAGCACCCTCGTCGAACAAGGCGCCGTCCATCAGGCGCTGGATCGCGTCACGCCCTCGGAGCTGTTCCTGATCGCGCGCGAGGTTGCCCCCAAGCGGAGTCCCGATTCCTCGTGCGTTCTCGCCGAGCTCAAACAGATGGCCGCCAAATCGCCCTCGGAGCTGAATTACGATGCGATCTCGAAAGCCTTCGGCACTCCCAAGCCGACCCTCGCCAATTCTTATGAACCCGAGCTCCTCAACCTGCGCACATTCCCGACCCTGATGGGCTACTCCAGCCGCATCATGGCGGAGAGCTGGGAGTCCAACACCCTCTACTGGGCCGCGCTGGCGGACGAGCTGAGCGTTGCGCCCCCGGAGCTCAACCTGCGCATTCCCGAATGGACGCGCCGCCTGGTCGAACAGATCTTCGCGTCCCATCTGGAAGACTGGCCGGCAGTGCTCAAGTCCCTGCGTACCGTCGGCGACGACATCCGCGCGCGTTCCCGGGCCTCCACCACGGATACCAAGGCTTTATTACAGTAGGAGAATATTGGTACAGGAAAATGATCATCACCCGACGTGGCTTTCTTGGAGCGACAACCGCAGCAGCGCTGCTCCGCGCACAGGACAATCCGCGCACCGTGTTCAAGGTCAAGGTGGACATGGTCGTGCTCAGTTTCCAGGTGACCGATAACAAGGGACATTACGTCAACGGCCTCAAGCCGACAGATTTCAAGGTCTACGAGGACGGCATCCTGCAGTCCATCTCCACCTTCGCCGAGGGCGCCAAGGCGCCCATGGCCGTCGAGACGGACGGCACCACCCGCCCCCTGGTCGAGGGCACCAAGGATACGCTGCCCGGCATGGAAAAGCCCGACGCCTTCGTCGGCACCAACGTCTTCGTCCTCTTCGATACCAGCAACTTCATGTACCGCGGCTTCGTCTACGCCGAAGATGCCATCGCCGATTTCGTCCGCGGCCTGGATCGCGCCGATTCCGTCGCCATCTATACCTTCAGCCGCAATTTGTCGCGCGCCGCATCGCTCACGCACGATCACAACGAGGCCATCTCCGGCCTGCGCAAGAGCGTCGCCGGCGACGATACCGCGCTCTACAACGCCCTTCTGCTGGCTCTGCGCGATGCCGCCAAGGTCCCCGGCCGCAAGGTGGTCATCGTCTTCTCCAACGGCCCCGACAACGCCAGCATGGTCGCTCCCGACGACGTGCGCGCCGTCGCCGAAGACGAAGGCATTCCGATTTACGTGATCTCCACCAGCGAGGTCAACAAGGACCCGATCTCCAGCGGCGTCTTCCGGCGCATGGCGCAGCGCACCGGCGGAAAGGCCTATTGGGCCAAGACCTGGCAGAAGCAGGTCGAGGCGTTCGAAGACATTCGCGAGGACCTCGGCAACTCGTACACTGTGACGTATTACCCCAAGCCGAATCCCAATGAGGGCTTCCGCAAAATCACCATCGAAGCCACCAACGATCCAGGCAAGAAGTGGCGCATCAAGAGCCGTCCGGGCTACCGCCCCAGCCGCGTGCTGTAAGAGCGGGTGCGAAACAGGACACATAGCTCTTAATCCGTACGCCGGAACGATGTATTCTTGCTTTCAGCGTATGACTACCGGCAAGCTTCTGACCCTGCTTGCGGCCGTCCTTCCGCTGGCGGCCCAAGTTAACACTTCGATCGGCCAGGAAGTCGCGATTCCCCGGCACCTCACCGATGGCGAAGAGCTCCAGATGCGGATTCCCGACCTGATCGCCTTCGGCAGACAGCTCTTCAAGGCCAGGTGGACGGTTCAGGAGGGGCAGGGCCGGCCCAAAATCAAGGGCACCGGGAACCCCCTCTCCGACCCGTCCTCGCCGCTCCTCTTCCCGCGTAGCTTTAACCGCCTCTCCGGTCCGGACTCGAACTCCTGCTCGGGCTGCCACAATCTGCCGTTCGACGGCGGCGGCGGCGACCGCGTCACCAACGTATTTGTCCTGGGTCAGCGGTTCGACTTTCTGGACTTCGACCGTTCCAACGTCACCCCGACGCGCGGCATCGCCGACGAGCGCGGCGCCATCGACATCATGGCCACTGCGTTCAACGAGCGGAAGACCATCGGGATGAACGGCTCGGGCTTCATCGAAATGCTGGCCCGGCAGATGACCGCGGACTTCCAGGCTCAGCGCGACGCGACGCCGGCGGGCCGTAGCGTGAACCTGACCTCGAAAGGCATCTCCTTCGGCACCCTGACCCACAATGCCGACGGTTCCTGGGATGTCTCGCGCGTCGCAGGCCTCGCCGCTCCCAGCCTCGCCACATCGGGCACCGCCGCGCCCAGCCTCCTGCTGCGGCCGTTCCACCAGGCCGGCAACGTCGTGTCCGTCCGCCAGTTCACCAACAACGCCTTCCCCCAGCATCACGGCATGCAGCCCGAGGAGCGCGTGGGACTCGGCGTGGATGGGGATGGCGACGGCGTGGTCAACGAGCTGACCACCGCCGACATCACGGCCATCACGCTCTTCCAGGTCACGCTCAACGTTCCCGGCCAGGTGATCCCGCGCGATCCCCAGATTCAGGCGGCCATCGCGGCCGGGCGGCAGCTCTTCGGCCAGATCGGCTGCGCCTCGTGCCACGTTCCCGCCCTGCCGCTCACCAATAATGGCTGGATGTTCACGGAGCCGGGCCCTTACAACCCGGCTACGGGAGCGAACGCGCCCAACCTCCTTCCCGGCCCGGCGAAGTATCCCGTTACCGCGCCGCCCATCACGGTCGATCTGACCAGCGACGCGCTTCCCAGGCCGCGGCTCAAGCCCGTGAACGGCGTGGTGATGGTGCCCGCCTACACCGATCTCAAGCTTCACACCCTGTGCGACGGCCCGACCGATCCCAACGCCGAGCCGCTCGATCAGAACCAGCCCGCGGGTTCGACCGCCTTCTTCGCGGGCAACATGCAGTTCCTCACGCGCAAACTCTGGGGCCTTTACAACTCGGGACCGTTCGGCCATGCCGGAAGTTTCACCACCATGCGCGAGGCGATCACGCTGGGGCACAACGGCGAAGGCAAGACCTCGCGGCTCGCCTTCCAGGCGCTGAGTCCGTTCCAGCAGGACGAAGTGATCGAGTTTCTGAAATCGCTCCAGGTGCTGCCGTCGGGCACACCGTGCCTGGTAGTCAACGACGCCGGGCGATGCGTCGGCGCCGGCCCGCGGCAGGACTCGGAGCAGTAGGCGCCATGAAAGCCGTGGTTTATCGGAACTTCGGTTCGCCCGATGTTCTGCGCTGCGAAGAGATCGACAAGCCGGCTCCTGGAGACGCCGAAGTCCTCGTAAAGGTGCGCGCCGCTTCGGTAAATCCCCTCGATTGGAAGATGATGAAGGGCGGGCCATTCCTTATGCGCCTGCTCCTCGGCCTGGGCAAGCCGAAGCTCAAGCGGCCCGGCGTCGATGTGGCCGGCTTGGTCGAAGCCGTTGGCGGCAGCGTAACTCGATTCAAACCCGGCGACGAGGTCTTCGGCACGTGTACCGGAGCCTTCGCCGCGTATGCCGTTTCCAAGTCTGTCACGGGCTTCAAATCGGCTCTTGTCCGGAAGCCGGAAAGCGTGACATTCGAACAAGCGGCTTCGGCTCCGGTAGCCGGCCTTACCGCGTTGCAGGGCCTTCGCGACAAGGGACGAATCCAATCAGGCCAGAAAGTTCTGATCAATGGCGCGGCCGGCGGCGTGGGCACTTTCGCGGTGCAGATCGCCAGATCGTTCGGCGCTGCCGTGACCGGCGTATGCAGCACGCGGAATGTGGAGTTGGCCCGATCCATCGGCGCGGACCGCGTCATCGATTACACCCGGGAGGATGTCACCCGGAGCGGTGATCGTTACGACCTCGTTCTCGATTGCGTCGGGAATCATTCCCTACCCGCCTGGAGGCGCATCTTGAATCCCCGGGGAAGGCTCGTCATGGTCGGGGCATCCCCGGACGTCTCCATGACTGGTATTCTGGCTGGCGTGATCGGCGCAATGGTCTGGTCGCTATTCACCAGCCGGAAGATGGTCTTCTTCATCGCCCGGGTCAATGATAAGGACCTGGCCACTCTTGGTGAGCTGATGTCGTCCGGAAAGCTGGCGCCGGTCATCGACCGGCGCTACCCGCTGTGCGAAGCCGCCGAGGCTTTCCGGTATATGGAAGCCGGGCACGCGCGCGGAAAGGTTATCCTCCTTCCCGAATCGCAGTCGTGAGACGCGGCCGATCGCGCATGCCATGCAAAACTCAAGCGGAGATTTTAAACCGGAAACTCATGTCCTCGCCGAACCACTGGATGTAGTTGGTTCCCCAGCCGTTGTTGAAGAGGCTGAAGTGGAATCCCTTGGCCGGATCCGGCTGGTTCCTGGAAAAGTACACCGGCAGCCTCTCGCCGAGGGCGACTACCGGCGCATCCAGCGACTCGATCTTCAGAGTGCCTTCCGGACCGCTGTATCCAAGGCCGCCCAGCACCGCATGCATCGCGCGGTTGCCGCCGGTTACCACGTCGAAGGGCGAAACCGCGCTGCCTGACTTGTTCAGTATCCAGCCTCGAGGATCGGAAGCAGTCGGCAGGAAACTGAGCCACAAACCTTCCGGCATGCGGTTCGCCGCCTTGCCGAACCACGAGAAGCGAATCTCGATCGTGGGTTCGGCATCGGGCAGCGTCAATTCCAGGTACATCTTCTGCGGCCATGCCGTACGGCCGGTTTTCGCCGCCTCGGAATCGTCGATCTGGAGCCGCGCCACGATGCGTTGCCCGGCAGCCGTAAGACCCGCCCGGCAATCGCCGATCGACGGCGACCACACGCGGCTCTGCGCGCCGAAGCGCTCGATATTTGGTTTGCCGAAATCCTTCGGAGCCCAGTCGGCTTTGCTCTTGAGGTATGCCGCAAAGAAGCGGTCGTAATCCGCCTTCGAGAGCGTCTGGTACGAAAAGGCGCCCAGCGGCTGGCGGGCCGATGCCCACTCGTGCCCGGACTTCCTGCTTCGCAGGCGCGAGATCGCTCCGGTTTTCGGATCGAGCGCCACCACGAAATGCTTCGCGTCGATGGGCTCGCCGGCGGCGTGGGGCTTCAAGCCGGAGATGTCCGGCTCCCTCGGCTGCAAATCGCGCAACCGGTCGGTCGCCTCGCTGCGAAGTGGCGCCGACAAAGCTGCCATGGCATCGAAGAGGTCCTGACGCTTTTCGGCCCAGCTCGACTGCACCACCTTGTACTTCGGCTGGTCCAGCATTGGCCGCAAATCGTTCGGCGTGTAATGATCGAAATCCAGCCACGTCTTGGTGTCCGTCCCCCAGGTGTGCTCCACCTCCAGCAGGAAGTTGCTGAGGAAGGCCAGGTCGGCAGGGTCGCCCGTCTTCAGTTTCCCGTCCGCGATCCATCGGCTCCGCAGCCTCGCCGCTTCGAGGTAGCGGGCGACCTTCATCGGATCGCTCGGCACCCCGTAAATCCAGGTGTCCCCGATCTCCTGCGTCACTACGGGGAGCCGGCTGCGGTGCGGCTCTATGGCAGTGGCGATATCGGTGAGATTCGCGGCTTTCACCTCCGCTTTGGGGAACTGCTTTCGCAGCCCGGCATAAATACCGCGGATCTCGTCGAGCGTGTGCGGCCCGGCGTTGTCGTCCCGAACCTCGACGTCTACCGCCAGGTTCGCTCCGGGAATCTTGACGACGTCGCCGTAGCTGTGCCGGTGGTACATCATGACCAGAGAATTGCCATTCGCGTCCTTCCACAAGAACAGGGGTGGCACGTCGGGAGGCGTGCTCGCGGAGTTGACGCCGATGTCGAGCAACTTCACGCCACGCTCGGCAAGAGGACCGATGATGCCGCGTGTGTGCCCCGGGACGTCCGTCATCTTGGCGCCCGTCGTGGTGCGCTGAAAGCGCCGGTCGAGCGATCGCGAGAGTTCCAGGCCGCCTGCGATCAGGGTGCGGTCCATGAGCTCCGTTTGCCAGGTGAATGGCAGGGCATGCCAGGCAATATCTCCGTCGCGAATTGCCTGTTCCATGCGCTGGCGCTCAACCCCGGAGTGCTTTTCCAGGTACTGGTAGATCAGCCAGGAGCCCGTCGTCCAGACGTAACGATCGGCTCCCTGGCTTCGCAGCGTCGCCGCCGTCTGGATCGCGCGCGGAAAATACTGCTCGAAGTATTTGCGGATGATGTTCGCCTGGGTGTCCACGAAGCCGACGTCGAGGTGGCATTTGAACATCACCAGCACGCGCTTCACTTCGGGATCCGGCGCCCCGGATGCGGAAGCCTGAAAGGCGGGGGCGGCGTCCGGAGTCAACATCCGGAACGCGCCCGCGGCCAGCAAATTGCCAAGGAAGTTCCGACGTTCCATCACTTCCACTTTATGACTTCACACATGGCCAGGCGTTCGGCTCGAAAAAAAATGTGCCCCAATGTGGACCGCCGGCATCAAGGTCGTGTATCCGTGTCCCAACCATGCGCGTGAGGAGCGTACCAATGGCTCGAAACACGTTTCTGGTGATTGCATTCGCCCTGGGCTGCGCCGGATCCGCCGGCGCAAATACTCCGGTCACATTTTCGTTGAACGAACCCATCACCGTCGCGGGAGTCCCCCAGGTGACACTCGGCCCGGGCACATACATCGTGCGGACGGTGGATAGTACCGCCGGCATGAAAGTCGTGCAGGTCTTGAGCAAACGGCAGGACTATGTCTACACGACGGTCCTGACAATTCCCGCCATCAGGCCCCAACCGGACGACAGGCGTCAGTTTGTGTTCGCGGAAACTCCGTCAGGCGCCCCGCCCGCGCTTCACTTCTGGTTTCCGCCCGGTGAGAGTTCTGGATACGAGTTCCTCACTCCTCGCGGCCTTTTCGCTCCTCAGCCTGCCGGCGCGCCGGGATCCCTGCAGGTGCGGCCGGATCGCAGCCCGAACGCCGCGGAGAGCGGGCAGGCTGCGGCGGATCTTTACGCCTTGCGAGACGTTCTCCAGCAGATCGAGAAGGGGAAGTTTGGCGCCGCGCGCGATTCGTTCCGGCGCAGCTACTTCCTCGCGCAGAATCGCGAGGGCGCGATGGCGTCTTTCCTGCTCGCCCTGCTCATGACCGACGCCCACGAGGCGACCGCATCGCTTGAGTTGGTAAACCGCATGGACCCGGTCCGTGCCAGGGTGATGTCGGACCTCGGCGTTCACGCCGTCCTCGAATCGCTTCCGGACGCCCGCAAGAATCTCAAGGGGAGTCTCGTTCGCCGCTTCCTGCTGAATTTCGCGATGGAGCGGATCGACGATACCATTCCACGTACCGCTGTCCTCGCATTCGAACGGCATACTCTGAAGGGCGATTCGTTCCCGGTCGAGCT
>Ga0335080_10006407_pt1 | contig 12165 bp, 10 predicted proteins | sample Lox_Sample_34_FD_206720 | JGI IMG/M metagenome (GOLD analysis project Ga0335080, IMG submission 206720) | Soil microbial communities from Loxahatchee National Wildlife Refuge, Florida, United States - Lox_Sample_3.4 | ecosystem: Environmental > Terrestrial > Soil > Wetlands | place: USA...
GTACTAGCGGCGCGAACCGGTTCCATTCCCGGGGAATGTCGAGAGGGCTCCAGGCGCGGCGCGCAGGACAGTGAGGACCGCGCTAAAGGGATGGATTGGCCGGGGCTTGCGCGGCGACCTGGGACTTGAAACCGCCGCGCCGCATGACGTTCCGCGCCGCTTCCTCCGCGCCTGGCAGCACGTAGAAAAACGCGCCCGTGCGGGTCGTACTGAAGATGATGCCGCCGCGATACTCGTCGGTCTCCACGCCGTAGTCGACGCCGGCTTCGGTGAGCAGCGACTCCAGCTTCAGCGCGTCGCGCAGCCGCTTCGCAATGTAAATGAGCACCGGCTCGCTGCCATCAAAGAACGAAGCGTCCTGTTTCATCAGGTGTCCGTTACCAGTGTAGCGGGAAGTCGGTTGGCGATTCGGCAAACTGCCGGGCCGGGTCGGCGAATAGCACGTGTTGCCGTCCGCCGCTGATCCTTCACCGCGCGGGCCGGCCGGCGGACCCGAGGCACGGTTGTGGAGTATACTCGCACCCATATGGATCGCCGGCAGTTTCTGTTGAGCGGCGCCGCCGGTATGGCCGCTGCGGCGCGCGCGTACGCCGACCCGTTTGCCTCCGATCGCCCCCTGCGGGTAGGAATGATCGGCTGCGGCTGGTACGGCAAGGTGGATTTGTTCCGGCTGATACAGGTATCGCCGGTGGAAGTAGTTTCGCTCTGTGATGTGGACCGGCGTATGCTTGCCGAAGCAGCAGACATGGTGGCGGCGCGGCAGGCATCGAAGAAAAGGCCGCGGACGTATGGCGACTATCGCCGGATGCTGGCGGAGAAAGACCTCGACGTGGTGTTGGTTGCGACGCCCGACCACTGGCACGCGCTGGCGGCTATTGCCGCCATGGAGGCGGGGGCAGACGTCTATTGCCAGAAGCCGGTCAGCGTCGATGTGATGGAAGGCGAGGCGATGCTGGCGGCGGCGCGAAAGCTGGGCCGGGTGGTGCAGATTGGAACCCAACGACGCAGCACGCCGCATTTGATGGAGGCGCGCGAGCAGATCGTGCGGGCGGGAAGGCTGGGAAAAGTCGGGCTGGTCGAGATCTGCTGTTACTACCACATGCGCGCGGCAGACAATCCACCGGACACTGCGCCACCCGAGTATCTGGATTACGAGATGTGGACGGGCCCGGCGCCGATGCGGCCCTACAACCGGCTGGTTCACCCGCGCGGCTGGCGGGCATTTATGGAATACGGCAATGGGATCGTTGGCGACATGTGCGTCCACATGTTCGATATGACGCGGTGGATGCTCGGGCTGGGCTGGCCGACACGGATCAGTTCCAGCGGCGGGATACTGGTGGACCAGAAGAGCAAAGCCAACATCACCGACACGCAATTGGTGACCTTCGAATACGACGATCTGAATGTGATTTGGCAGCACCGCAGCTGGGGCGATCCGCCGGATCCCAACTATCCGTGGGCCGCCACATTATATGGGGATCAAGGAACTCTGAAGGCCGACGTGTTCCATTACGATTTCATCCCCGCCGGCAGCGGCCAGCGCGTTCACAAAGACGTTACCTACGAATATGAGCGGTACCCGGCCGACCGGACCGAGAAGGATCTGGAGCGCCACTGCGCACCCGCCATCCGGTATCACCTGCTGGACTTTCTTTCTGCGATCCATCAGCGGACGAGGCCCGTCGCGGATATTGCGGAGGGACACGTCTCGACAGCGAGTTGCATTCTAGGGAACCTGGCGCTGCAACTCAAGCGAAACCTCACCTATGACCCGGCGCGACGTGAGGTGATGGCCGATGCGGAAGCAACGCGTCTCTTGCGTCGCCCCTACCGGAGTCCCTGGATTCATCCAGAGCCGAGCTAAGGGCAGTGGAAAGGGTCGGTTCGCCAAGAACTGTCCGCGGCATAAAAACAATCTTTTTAAGTGGTTACCTCAAATTTAATGATGTGCTGCTAGAGGGGTGCAGCGCGATCGGTAACCCTTACCGGCGAACCGCCCTGAGGAGCGCGTAGACGAATCCGCCCAGGATCACGATGACCAGACCCGGCCAAGTGGTTGCCGGGCGGTAGGCGAACAGGATCAGGAGGACGACCGATCCGCCCAAAAGGTAGGCAGCCGGGAGCACTGGATAACCCCAGACGCGATATGGACGTTCGGCCGCGGGCCGGGTGTGCCGGAGACGGAATACGGCGGCGATGGTCAGGATGTAGAAGAGGAGCGCCGCCGAGATCACCCAGTCGAGCAGATTACTGTACAGGTTTCCATAATGCTGCGTGGCCGGGTTGTAGGTTCGCGGCAAGACGAGGACAGCCGCCCAAATGCCCTGCGCGACGAGACCCCAGGCCGGCACGTGGGCCTTATTCAGCACTCCGGCTGGGGCGAAGAACAAGCCGTCTTTGGCCATCGCATAGTATCCACGCGCGCCCGCCAGCACCAGGCTGTTGACGCAGCCGAAGGTGGAAATCATAATGGCGGCGGCCATCAGCGCCGGGCCGTACCCGGGAAAGAGCCTTTCCAGCATAGCGGTAGCGACGCGGTCAGAAGGCGCGTGCTGGATCTCAGGAAATGTGAGGACGGCCAGGTACGCGAGGTTGACCAGCAGATAGAGCCCAATGACGGCGCCGCACCCCATGGCCAGCGCCAAGGGGAGATTGCGCTTGGGATTGCGCACCTCGCCGGCGACCATAGTGATGTCGTGCCAGGCGTCGGCCGCAAACAGCGACCCGGATTGAGACACCGAAATCGCGACCACCAGTCCGAAAATGCTCGCCGCCGGCACGCCCAACGATGGATCGAAAGCGCCGAGGCGAAACATGTTGCTGAAATTTGTGTGCACCGCCGCCGCGTTCCAGCCGAGGGCGAGGCCGGCCAGGATCAAGGCGCCCAGTGCCAGGGTCTTGGCCGAGGTGAATACGGTCTGGACGATCCTGCCGTACACGAGACCTCGTGTGTTGGTCCAGGTGAGGATGGCGATCACGCCGACCGCCACGACTTGGGCGGTTGAGAGGGAGACCGCGTATCCGGATGAGATGTGAATCGGCGGGATCCAGTAGCGATCTTCCGAGACTGCCGGAAACACGATGGAAAGGAAGCGCGCGAAGGCCACCGCCACGGCCGCGATCGTGCCGGTCTGAATCACGGTAAAAAGCGTCCAGCCATACAGGAAGCCCCAAACCGGAGAGAAGGCCTCGCGCAGATACACATACATCCCGCCGGCTTGCGGCATCATGGCCGCCAGTTCGCCGTAGGAGAGGGCGGCCGCAATGGTCAGCAGGCCGGTGAGCACCCATCCCATCAACATCCAGCCAGGGCTCCCGATGAGGCGTGACATATCGGCGGAAACGATGAAAATGCCGGAGCCGATCATTACCGAGATCACCACCATGGTGGAGTCGAACAGGCTCAGTCCTTGCACAAAATGCTGATCCGGCTGCCTGTCGGCGGTGGGTTGGCTCATGGTTTTCTTATTATGCGGGATGCTTGGGGGCAGCTTACACTAGCGCGCCCCGATGACGCAAGGGCAGGCGTGAATGCAGCGGGGCGTTCCGGGTGCCGAATTCCCAGGGTTCTCCAGGTCCGCGCCTCAGGCGAGCACGCGCTTGGCGAAGGCGAAACTGTTCTTAACATCTTCAGCGCGGGTCAGGGGGCTCTTGTAGTCGTTATCGATGTAGCCGCGGATCGGCCACTTCTGGTCACGAATCAGGCGCAGGATGGCGGCAATCGGCGTGTCGCCTTGGCCCCAGGGCACGCTTACCCCCGCCTTGGTGCGGTCCTTGAGAAAGAGCTGATAAATCCGCTGGTGGTGATCCTGGACGAACTTCAGGGCGTCGTAGCCGCCGCCTACCGCGTCTCCGATGTCGATGGTGATGCGGAAGTTCCTGGAAAGCGCGACCCCCTCCTCATAGTTCTCCGGGGTGGCGATTTGATCGGTGTCGGCAGGGTGCATGGTGGGGATACCCTGTAATCCGACCATCAGATTGTGACGTTCGGCAAGCGGCGCCAAGCGGCGGGCCACCGAGAGCGGGCTGGCGACGGTGATGATTTCGACGCCGAGCGCCTTGCCGATCTCGAAGGTTCGATTCAGGTCTTCATCCATGGGCCCAGGGGAAGCGCTGAAGGCGGTGATCCGGATGCCGGCGTCTGCAAATTTGCGGCGAATGGCACGAAAATGATCGAGTGAAACCGCGAGGCGCCAGTGATCCAGCTCGGCGCGTGCCGATGCCCGCCGGCCGGCGTCGGCCGCACCACGGATCTTGCGGACGAGGTCGGGCGGTTCGATGAGCGGCGACCAGATTTCACACTCGCCCAGACCGGTATCCACCATGGAGCCGATCACTACATCAAGGATCCCCTCAAGGGGCAGGCCGTTGAAGCTATAGCTTTGGAGCCCGAATTGCACACCGCCGATCCGCGACTCAATCTTCGAGGCCATCAGCGCCAGAGGCACTCCTGCCAACAGCGCGCGGCCGAACCGACGTCTGGAATGCATGGGCTGATTATACCGGTGCCAGCGGGAGCTTAGGCAGCATTGGGCTCTACCAGGTGATCCGGATCAGGGAAACGGCCTGCCTGGGAAGGGGAAACGTCAGGCTCAGTGTTCCTTGAGACGCGGAAAGCCACTCAGGCGAGCCCAGGAGGGCCAATTGCCCGGCGGCCTCCAGTTCAGCATACTGTGCTGCGGTAGATTGCTGCGGCGATCCCATGCGCAGCCAAGCGGCGTAAGCGTTGCTGTGGCCGCCGTCAATCCGGTAGTGGTGCAGCAACACGCGGGTGTGGGCAGCGGGCAGGCCGTCGATCTGCAAGCTCACGGCGGCGTCAGCCGCAGGGATATCGTCGTCGTGGTAGTTCCAAACCAACGCGGCGAGCTCATGGGCTGCCCGAACGGCCAAGGCGTCGAGATGCGGCTGGCCGCGGACCCCGCCGGCAAGGATCGCGTCCAGACCGACGGCGCCGGCCGACTCTGTCTGCACCCGTTCGCCTACTCCGGGCGCCATCAGTCCCAACATACGGAAGACGTTCAGCACGGGTTTGTCAATGCCATTGGTGGCGAGAGTTCGGAAACCGGCGAAGTAGGGCTGCTCTTCGAACTCAAAGGCCCAAGTGAGAGAACCCTCGAGATTGGCATGGTGGCGGTCGGCCAACTGCAGCATGGCGCCCAACGCGGCCGCAGTGTAGGCAGCGTACAAAGGTCCGTTGCGGTATGCGTTCTGAGGATTGTCGCGAGCCGAACAGGCGGCGCAGCCTTCCGGATCAGCCTCGCTCAGCACAATCGGCAACCGCGCCAGAGCAGGAAACTCGGCGACTATGCGCATCCCCGCGGCCACATCTTCCATCTCGCGAGCCAGGCCCATACGCACATGACCATCGACCAACTGCGGTTGGCCCTTGGCATGAAAGGTGATGAAATCGAGAGGGATTCGTTTGGCGGTGCAGTGCGCCAGAAACTGGCGGAGATAGCCGGCAGCGTGCGCATTGCGCGGGCTCGTAGTGGCCGGCCCACCGACGCGCGCCGCCGGCACGACGCTCTTCACCGCCGCGACGGCGTAGTCGTAGAGACGGTCGTACTCCTCAGCCGTCCCTTTCCAATAGCTGATATCCGGTTCATTCCACACCTCCCAATACCAGGCTCCGACCGCGCGGCGGCCGTAGCGCTGGACGCAATGGGCAACCCAGCGGCGCACCAGTTCTCCCCAGCGGGCATAGTCTCTCGGAGGATACGACCAGCCCTGGCCGTCATCCGGGCTAGGCCAGTTGCGGGTGTACGGGTCCGGATGGATAGAAAGGGCCTGCGGCATGAAACCGACTTCGACGAACGGCATGGCGCCGGCTTTGACGTAGGTATCGAAAATTCGGTCGACAATGGTCCAGTCGTAAATCGGCCGCCCGGCTGCATCTTCCGTGTAAGCATTGGTGGAGCCCCATTTCAAGGCCGCGGTACCGTCGCCCGTGCAAAGCAGATGATGGACGCGAATATAGACCGGCGCGGCACTCAGGTGGGCCAGCTCCCCTACCAATTTGGGGCCGAATCGCATGTAGGTGAAATTGGGCTCGTCGTAGCCGAAGTAGGAGAAAACCGGCCGAAAAGGGCCGAGGGACACGGCGCTGTGCACGTGAATCACGGTCGGCGCTTGCGCCGACAGCATCACCGGAAGGGCTACGGCGAAGAGAAGAGCAGCGCACTGCATCGCCATCAAGAATACACCGCCTGCCGGTGAGCCGGAGCCGAGGCAACTGGGGGCGCAGCAGGGGTGCTCAAAGAGAAAGGCGGCCAGCGCCTGTGCGCGGGCCGCCACTGAAGGTGCGGGTGTACGGGACTTAGAACCGCGATGCAACGGGCCGCAACGGAGTCGGGAAGCGCACCGGAGACTCCGCCCGCTCCATCGGCTTTTCCAACACCAGCGAGCGCAGGCCGGGCATACCGGCTGACGCGCCGCGGTGGCTCTTGTCGGAAACGGGCAGCTGGCCCGTGGTGAGATTCTTGAGGCCGAACAGGGCGAGCTCAAAGCGGTCCTTCACGCCAACCTTCTGGAAGAGGCGGGACAGGTACACCTTTACCGTTCCCTCGGAAATCATCAAAGTCGTGGCGATTTCCTTGTTCTTGAGGCCCTGCGACAGCAAGCTGACGAGTTGTCCTTCACGCTGCGTAAGCGCCACGCGGCGCGCGCATAGGAAACTGTCGGTGAGAGCCTTTTCAAACCAAAGCTCGCCCGCCTGCACCTTCTGGAGGCACTTGACTTGCAGGTCGGTGGCCAGCGTTTTGCGGAGGATGCCGCGGACGCCCAAGCCCATCGCCTGAAACGCAAGTTCCGTCGAAATCGAATTGACCCAGAGCACGATCTTGGTGCTCTGCATCGCGTGCTTCATCTCGCTGAGCACGGCAAAGGTGATCTCCGGCGTGAGGTCCATGAGAACCAAGTCAGGAGACCCTTGCGCCATCTGCTCCATCAGACAGGTGACGGTATTGCAGCTGGGCAACAGTTCAAAGTTTTCAACCTGGCACAAGACCGATTCCAGGCCCTTGGCCAAGATGGGTTCATCGCTATACAAAAGAATTCGCGTCATATTCTCCACCTTCGTTGAAACAGCCTGTGCCGTGCATATCAACCGGCGTCAGATTTTTCTGTATCCAGTACTGTTCTTCCAGAATTGTCGGGCTATTTACTTCGGTTGTCAATAGTATTCGGCGATAAATCCACAAATATTGTCAGTATTAACCTGGAATTGCTGGCCTATTTTTGGAAATTTTGAATCGTTAACTACAATGTTTTAAACAAATAGCAGAGGCGACAGCTGATAGCATAAACAGGCAATATATCTTTAGAAAATCGCCGTAAAGTGCCAGTATGCTAACCCTGATACTCTCGTTACGGTGCGTTAACCGATCCAAAAATTGACCCCAAAAAGTACCGGATTGCCCAGCAATATTCCTGAACCGAGCATGACCGCGACCCCTAATAACCTTCGAATACAGGCGGATATAGCCCTTTTACGATATTGATGGCAGGGCAATTAGCGCGTTACGCTCCGAATGTCGAAGCAGCGGGTGTCGAGCAAGCGCATGAAGAATATCAACCGGCGCGAGAGCCCAAGGATTGAAATCCAACTCCGGTGCCACGTTACGTCGCCGGCTCTTTGGTTGCGCAGCGCTCTTTATACCGAGAATATTAGCCGCAGCGGCCTTCTGGTGGCCTGGCAAGGAGGCGATGAAACGCTGCCGGTGCCTTCGATCGGGCAGATTTTGACGCTGGAACTGGAGCTTCCGGCGAATCACGGATTCGGGCAGAAGTGCATTCACTGTCAAGGGACGGTGTTGCGGGTGACGGACTCGGGCCGGGGATATCCGCGGGTGGCGTTGCGGGTGAACTACATGGATTTTCGCGCATTCCACGATCGTTTGCGCGCGGCCGAGAGTGTACAGACTCCGGCGTGGATGGCTTAGTTTTATGGACGCAGCTGGCTCCAAATTTGCGGTGAAGCTTCTGCCGTCGCTGGTAGACGTCGCATTTCTGATGCCGGTGGTGTTTCTGTTCGGGCGGATGGATGGTCTGGTGAGTTTGCTCGGGGACTGCGACACAGGATGGCACATTCGCACCGGCGAGTGGATTCTGGCGCACCATGCAGTGCCCTACCGGGACCTGTTCTCCTACTCAAAACCGGACAGTGTCTGGTTCGCATGGGAGTGGTTGGCGGATGTGATTTTCGCAGGCCTCAACGCAATGGGAGGCCTGGCGACGGTGTCCCTTTTCGCCGTGCTGCTGCTCGCCGTGATCTTCATGCTGGTGTTCCGCCTGGCGCGGCGCAAATCGAATCCGGTGGTGGCGGTGGCGGTGACGGTGCTGGTAGTGGCGGCGTCGTCGATTCATTGGCTGGCGCGGCCTCATCTGTTCACCCTCCTGTTTGCAGTGATTTTTCTGAACGCGCTGGATCGCGTCCAGCAGGGGAGCACGCGCGTGGCGGGCATTCCCTGGTTGGCGCTGTTGCCGTTGCTGACGGTGTTGTGGACCAATTTGCACGGTGGATTCCTGGTCGGCGTAGTGATGCTGCTGGCGTACGGCGCGGCGGAATTGCTCCAGCTGCTGCTGACTGCGCAGAATGCAGGCCGGACACAGACGCTCCATCGGGCGGGAAAGTACTTTCTGACGGCCCTGGCCTGCCTGGCTGCGAGCCTGGTGAATCCGTACACGTATCACCTGCACGTGCATGTGTGGAAGTACCTGAGCGATCCATACCAGGCAGAACACATCATGGAGTTTCTGTCGGTGAGCTTTCATCACCCGATAGCGGTGTTCTTCGAAGCGATGCTGGCGGGAGCTGTGCTGGCGGGAGCGTGGTATGCGCGGCGAGGCAGTTTCGCCGAGCCCTTGTTGCTGTTGCTCTGGGCGCACGCGGCGCTGTTGGCGGCGCGCCATATTCCCATCTTCATGATCGTGGCGGCGCCGATGGTGGCCGCCGCCGCCGACGCGGGCTTGCGGCGCTTGCCGATGGCGCCTGTGGCGACATGGTTGCAGAACGCAGCCGCGAGACTGAACCGGGTGATTCGAGAGACCAGCGAGACGGACGCGATTGGGCGATGGCATTTAGCAAGCCTGGCGGGTGTGGCGCTGGTTGCCGCGCTTTTGTATGCGCCCCATCCGCCGAAGAAATTCCGCGCGGAGTTCGATCCAAAGCGATATCCCGCAGCGGCGGTGAGCGCATTGGGTCACTATCCGGCGGCGCGGGTTTTCACTTTCGATCAATGGGGCGACTACCTGATTTATCGCCTGTACCCGCATTCCCGAGTGTTCGTGGACGGGCGCAGTGATTTCTATGGAGACGACTTCGAGACCAAGCTGCTCGACGTTCTCAACGTCAACTACGGCTGGGACCAGACGCTGGCCCGGTTCGGAGTGGATACGGTTTTAATGCCCCCAAACTCGCCATTAACCGGCGCCTTGAAAGAGTCGAGCCGGTGGCGGGTGGTATACGACGATGGCGTGGCTCTGGTGTTCCGGGCCAAGGGCCAGCCGTCCGGGGATCGGGCTTCCGCCGTCATTGGCGGCGGAATAGGCCGTGGCCGAGAGGTCACGAAAACACCAACCAGTGATCGACCGATCACGGAACTTGGATCCAAGACTTAGGAGCGAACTGAAATGACGTATCTGCGTAACCTTTGGAACGACGAACAGGGCCAGGACCTGATTGAGTACACCCTGCTGATGGCGTTCGTGGCTCTGGCCTCGGCCGCGCTTTTCATCGGCGCCGGTGGCAGCATCAAGGGTATTTGGTCAACCACCAACAGCCAGTTGGTCGCGGCCAACACCAGCGCCAGCTAGACTTCCCCGCTGGGCGGATGTCCGCCGGATGCGGGCAAACGCTCAACAGGCCGGCAGAACCTGCCGGTTGGGACGATGACAAACATAGCGAGATGGCCGCAGCGCGGTTGAAAGAGCCAAGCCGGAAACGCTGCGGCTGCATCTCTTGCAGAGATTAGCGATCGGGCCGCCACCTTCAGGAGGCGGAATTGAGGTCCCGTAAGCCGCGCCATTCCGCGGCGGGCGACGGGAAGGAAAAATGAATAAGAGATTCGTCGGGGTTTTGATCTTCGCAGCGGTTGTGGCATTGGCCATGAGCGCGTTGCTATACCGGGTGCTGGTGAACCGGCCGCAGCAGTCGGCAACGGCACCGGCGGCCACGACCAAGATTGTGGTCGCGGCTAAGGACCTGGATGTCGGCCAGGTGATCAAAGAGGAGGACGTGAAGCTGGCGGACTGGGCCGGCATCCCTCCCGATGGATCGACCATTCATCCGGAAGAACTGAAAGGCCGGGGAGTGATCACACCGATCATGGCCAAGGAACCAGTGATCGAGAAGCGCCTGGCGCCGAAGGGCGCCGGCGGCGGCTTCTCGGTTTTGATTCCTCCGGGGCTGCGGGCGGTACCGCTGCGCGTGAACGAAGTTGCCGGAGTGGCAGGCTTCGTGGTGGCGGGCATGCACGTCGACGTGCTGATCTCGGGCAACGCACCCACGGGTGACAATCGCCTGGGGACGGTGACCAAGACGCTGCTGCAAGACGTGACGGTGCTGTCAGCGGGACAAGACTTCAAGAAGGATCCGGAAGGCAAACCGATCGTGGTGCAGGTGATCACCGTTCTGGCCACGCCGGAGCAGGCCGAGGTCCTGAGCCTGGCGTCGGCGCAGACGTCGGTGCAACTCTCGCTGCGCAATCCTCTGGACAAGGCTGTCGCCAAGACGCCGGGCACGGCGCTGGCGCGCCTGTTCGACAACCGGGTGAAGATGGGCGCTCAGGCGCCGTCTGACGACAGCGAGGTTCCGCGGCCGCGCGCGGCCCGGCCAGCGGTCATCCCGGCGTCGCTGCCGGTGGTGCGCAAGGAGCCGGCGTTCGTGATGGAGATTATTTCCGGTACGAACAAAAAGGAAGCGAAATTCGAGACGGCCTCCGGGGAGGGCAAATAAGTGACACGCGCCCGAGGAATCTCCATCTGCGTGCTGGCCGCCTGCATGGCGCCCACGCTTCTGTTTTCAGCAGCGCCAGAATCGTCCCGCGGGAGCCAGGAGTCCCCTGCCGCAAGCGCGCCGCGCGGCGGGATCGACGGCAAGCTGGTGGCCACGGTCGGCAAGAGCCTGATCATCGACAGCCCGCTCAAGATCGAAAAGATCTCAGTAGCCAACGGCGATCTGGTGGAAGCCGTGGCAATCAACCCGCAAGAAGTGCTGATCAACGGCAAACTTCCCGGGGAAACGTCCTTGATTGTCTGGCAGCAGGGCGGCCAGCGCCTGGTATACGACCTGGTGGTGCGCTTGAGCCCGGTCAAGCTGGAGGCCGTGCGCCAGCAGATCGCGCGCGATTTTCCGAATGAAGACATCAATGTCACGTTCGACAACGACACGGTCTTCGTGCGGGGTTCGGTGAAGGATTTGTTGAGCGCCAACCGGGTGATGCAGATTGCCGCCACCCTGGGCACCGGCAAGCCCGTCAACCTGTTGCGGGTTGCAGTCCCGCAGACCGGGCCCGAAATATTGTTGAAGGTCAAGTTCGCGACGATTGACCGGAGTGCAGAGCGGGATTTAGGCGCGGCGATCGTCAGCGGCGCTTTCAACCAGCAGACGGGCCTCACTTCTTCGCAAACCGGCAACGCCGGGATCGATGCGTTCGGCACCATCAGCCTGTCTCAGGCAGTACAGGTGTTTCTCTTCCGCAAAGACATTAATCTGGGTGCGGCGATCCAAGCATTCGCATCCAAGGGGCTCGCCGAAGTACTGGCCGAGCCGAACCTGCTGACGGCGGACGGCCAGGAGGCCAACTTCCTGTCCGGCGGCGAGTATCCCATTCCGGTGGTTCAGGCCGGGGCCGCAGCCGGCGCTGTGACCGTGATGTACAAGGAATACGGCATCAAGCTCAAGTTCCTGCCGGTCATCACTCCCCGCAATACCATCCGCATGCGCGTCGCTCCGGAATACAGCGCGCTGGACTATCAACACACGGTCACCATCTCCGGATTCACTATCCCGGGGCTGACGTCGCGCAAGACGGAAGCCACGGTGGAACTGGAGAGCGGAGAGAGCTTCGTGATAGCCGGCCTGTTGGACAACACGGTGACGGAAACTCTGCAGAAAATCCCGGGGCTGGCGAACATCCCCCTGCTGGGAAAGCTTTTCCAGAG
>Ga0335080_10006408_pt1 | contig 12163 bp, 7 predicted proteins | sample Lox_Sample_34_FD_206720 | JGI IMG/M metagenome (GOLD analysis project Ga0335080, IMG submission 206720) | Soil microbial communities from Loxahatchee National Wildlife Refuge, Florida, United States - Lox_Sample_3.4 | ecosystem: Environmental > Terrestrial > Soil > Wetlands | place: USA: Florida...
CACAGCCGCGAACCTCCTTCCAGTCCGCCAGTTCGAGTTTCTCATCCGAAATTCTGGCAATCGCCTGGCTGATGGGATGAGTGGAATTGCGCGCGAGCGAAGCAGCGAGGAATCGCGGATTGCAGATGGCGGATTGTGTGTTCTCCCAAACTTGCCCCACACCGGGTTTGCCTTCGGTGATGGTCCCGGTCTTGTCAAAAATCACCGTGGTAATCTTGCCGGCTTTTTCCAGCGCCACGCCGTCACGGATCAAAATACCGCGCCGCGCGGCGGCATTGGCACTGGCCATGATGGCGGCGGGCGTGGCCAGACCCATAGCGCAGGGGCACGCCACGATCAAAATGGCCGCCGCAATGATGAATCCCGCCGCTGCGCCGATGGGCGGATGCGCGTGCCAGAAAAGTCGCGCGAGGGCGTCATGAATTTTACCTGCCGATTCCGGCGCAAGTCCCCACCAGAGTCCGGCGGCGATGGCAATGCCGACGACCACCGGCACAAACACGCTGCTCACGCGGTCCCCGAGGCGCTGGATATCCGCGCGGCTGGTCTGGGCGCGTTGCACGGCGGCGATGATGTGCGCCAGCGCAGTAGATTCGCCGGTGGCAGTCACGCGCATGACGAGCCGCCCGTTCAGGTTCACCGTGCCGGCAAAAAGTTCGCTGCCGGGCTTCTTGTCCACCGGCGCGGACTCGCCGGTGAGCATCGCTTCGTCAACGCTCGAATCGCCCTCGACCACCATTCCGTCCACGGGTACGCGGTCGCCGGGGCGCAACGCCACCGCGTCGCCAATTTTTAAATCCGAAACGGGGATTTCGACTTCGTCAGTAGGAGACGACGTAAGGAGTCTCTGATCGATTGCTGATTGCCGACTGCCATTTGCCGATTGTTCAGTCAGAGCCTCGTTACCTCGGCTCCTACGCGGTTCAATCCGTCTCGCCTTTTGCGGGGCAAGGTTCAGCAACGATTTCAGCGCGCCGCTTGCCTTTTCGCTCACGCGGGCCTCCAGCCAGTGGCCGGTGCTGATGAGCGTGATAATGGCGGCGGCCTCCATGAAATAGAGATGCCCGCCGATGCCCGCGAGCAAAGCCCATGCGCTGTAGCCGAACGCAGTCGTCGAGCCGAGCGCAACGAGCGTGTCCATGTCCGAGCGGCCGACTTTGAGCTGGTTCCACGCCCCGCGGTAGAATTGCGCGCCGGCGAAAAATTGCACCACGCCCGCCAGTGCAAAGGACAGCCACTGAAACCACGGTTTCAGGACGAGACCCAACGCCCATTCGCCGAGCATGAGTGTGACTGTGACCGCCACACCGAGAATCAGATTCCATTGCCAGCGGGTCCGGCGGTGATCGCCATGATCGTGCGCGGCGGGATCAAACGGTTTGGCGTCGTAACCGGCGGCGGCGATGGCGGACAGGACCGCGGTCGCATTCGCCGGGGTGTTGGCGTTCCAACGCACCGTGGCGCGTCCAGCCTCAAGCGATACCGACGCGCTGCGGACGCCGGGCACACCTTGAATGGCCTCGGTGACGTGCCGCGCGCAATTGGCGCAGGTCATACCGCCGACCAGCAATTCCATTGTCGGCGAATTTACGGCCTCAGATTGGTTTGCAGGTGCCGTTTGCATTCGCACACTGGCCTATTGTATCGCCAAAAACGGCCTTGTCGAATTTTGTCGGTAGGGTCGCCTCGCCGAGGCGACCGGGTTGTGAGCAAAATTAACATCTTCAAGTTCGGACCGCTCGGCGAGCGGTTCCTACCTTTGTAAAGCGGTTCAGTGTGTCAGGCGCACGGCCATGGCATAGATGATGAGCAACAGCAGCAGGACGCCGAGGCCAAAGAAGAAATAGCCGAAGGAACGCGCAATATTCTTCCATTGCTCCCATTCGTCCTTCACGCGGTACTGATCCAGCCGGCCATCAGCCACCAGCCGGTCATACCAGCGTTTGCGTTCGTGCAGCATCTCATTTTTGGAGACGCGGCCGGAGAAGATGACCGTGTCCATCGGGAATTTCTCGATGCGGAAGTGCGTATTGAAGAAGTGGATTGAGAAGATGAAGCCGGCGGCCAGCAAGGCTTCGTCCGAATGGACGAGCAGCGCGACGTTGATGATCCAGCCCGGCAGCCAGTGTGTGAAGAAGGTCGGGAACCACATGATCAAGCCGGACGCGCCGATAATGGCCACACCCCAGAACACCGCAAAGTAATCGAATTTTTCCCAGTAAGTCCAGCGGTCGAACTGCGGTTTGGGGCCTCGGCCGAAGAACCATTTGTTGTGCGCGACAAAATCGTGCCAGTCCTGGAGCGTGGGCACCATGGAATCCGGACCGAACAGCACATGCCAGAGGCGTTTGAAATGGAATCCACCGGCCGGATCGCGCAAGGCATGCCGGCCCTTCCACGCTTTGCCCACCAGTGATACCAGGTGCAGGCCGAAGTAGAAGAAGGTGATGATGGCGCCGAACCGATGCAGCGTGCGCGCGGTGTCCGGCCCGCCGATGACGCTGAAAATGGCCTTGGCCCAACCGGTGTAATAGAACTTCAACGGCATCCCGGTGATGACCAGTAGCAGGAAGCTCGACACGACCAGGAAATGCAGGAACCGCTCGAACGGCACAAACCGCGTGAACCATTCGCCGCCCGTCTGGGCCTGGATTTTCGCCTCGCGGAATTTTTTCGAGTCATGCAGGTACAAATAGATGAGGCGCACCAGCCACAGGACCGTGTGCAAACCGAAGAAAGCGAAGGTGCCGACGAGCAGGCCCGTCATTGCGAGAAACACCACGTGCAACACCGGATAATGCGCCGCATCCATCGGATTTGCATGCGGCTTGTATTCGGTGAAGCCCACCGTCGCGTCCGGATGGCATTTCTGGCACGTGGCCAAAATGTTTTGCTGCGACAGGTGTGAACGGGGATCCGACGGTGGCTGGACATCGTGATAACCATGGCAATCATAACACGCAGCCACGGCCGGGGCCGAGTTGGGCTTGCCCAGCGCCATTGCCTTGCCGTGGTAGGTGTCCCGGTAATGCACCAGCCGGTCTTCATGGCATTTGCCGCAGCGCTGGTCGCTGATGGCCTTGAAATTGTTGCCTTCGGGATTGGTGATCGAATGCGCCGTGTGACAGTCCGTGCAGACCGGTCCGCGCGGGTCGCCTTTGGCCAGCAACTGCCCGTGAATGCTTTGGTCATAGGTCTTCTCGACACCGTAGTGACATTTGCCGCAGGTTTTGGCGACATTGACGTGATTGATGGGTGAGTCGCGATCCACGGCGCGCTTGATGTCGTGGACGCCGTGGCAATCGTCGCACGATGGCGCCACAATCAGGCCCATCTTGAGCAAGGCCTGCCCGTGAATGCTGTCCATATATTGCGCCGCGGCTTCAGGATGGTTGATTTCGTATTCCTTCGTCAGTCCGGGGTTGCTGTGGCACTTGGCGCAGGTGAGCGGCAGGTTCATTTTGAACACGGGCGAGGCGGGGTCCTTGACCGGCAGGATGTCGTGAGCACCGTGGCAATCCCAACAATTGGCGGCTCCGGAGGCGCCGAGCATGTGACTCACGCCATGAATGCTGGTCGCGTATTCCGCAGCCTCTTTGGCGTGGCAACTCGTGCAGTTGGGCGGCGGCAAAGGGCTGGCGTGGACGAGGTCCTTGATGCCCGTGTGGCAATCAATGCAGGCGAGTTTCCCGTGCACCGAACGGGTGAAACTGTTGGTCGGGAAAATGCCAACCGGCACGGCCTTGCCGTTGACCATGCGGCTCGTCGAGGGATCAAGGTGGCAATCCAGGCAGTCCGCGTTGGCGAAGGTCTCGGCGGCGGCGACCGGGAGAAGCGGGCAGCAATATAAGCTCCCGGCCACGAGCGCCGCGGCCAGCCAATTCATCCGGTGGCGGAACCACGAAAGTCCGCTGCCCGGATTGGTCGGACTTTCGTTGTGCAGGTGCATCTGAAAAATTTGCAGCTTGGCCGGGCGCAAACCCTTGGCGGGATGCGCCGGCATCACGGATGGGCGGCGTCAGTTACTTCTTGAACGTCCGCATGTAGGCGACGAGACCTTTGACATCGTCGTCGGACATGCCTTCCGCGGGCTTCATCACGGTGTTGCCATCCTTGTCTTTCAGGCCTTCCTTGATGGCTTTGAAGGCGGCATCGTCTTTCAATTCGGCCTGGACTTTGGGGTCGGTGTAATCCTTGACGCCCAGTTTTTTGCCGATGCGGGTGTCGCCCTTGCCATCGGCGCCGTGGCACTTGGCGCAATTCTGCTGGTAAAGGGCCGTGGCATCGCCGGCGTGGGCGGAGAAAGCGGCCACCGCCAGAGCCGCGATGCCGGGCATGAGTAGTTTTTTCATAATCTGTCTGTTTTCAGTTGTTGACCGGTTCGAGTGGTCCCGGCCGCGTCAGGTCTGGCCTTTCGCGGAGACAATTTCCCGTCCCGTCGCCTGTTCCGCTTACCGAATCTTGGCTAACAGCGGACATTTATTGGTGGGTGCTGGTAAGTCAAGACGTTAATGCCAATCATTCAGTCGAATTGCGCTGGAAGAAAGTTGGCGGGAGGGGGGGGCCATGCATAGCCTGTTTAACACTCAGGACAATTTTCCCGCGCATTTTGCCTGGCTGCGCTCGAGCGTAGGCTTCATGCACAGTTGTCAACGGGAAGACGCCTTCGAGATAAACGCGAAGCTCGCCGTCGTCAATTAACTCTGCGATTTGTTTCAACTGTCCTGCGGCAGGCCGGACGAGCATAAACGCGTCGCGGACACGTTGCTCAACCGCGTTTGCGCTTTGGGTCGCGACGGTGACGAGTCTGCCGTTTTTGACGAGAATGTTCCAGGATCGGCCCAACGTTTCGCCGCCAACGGAATCGAACACCACATCGACATCGTGAACAACGTCTTCAAACCGGGTTGTCTGGTAGTCAACCGCTTCCTGGGCGCCGATGGTGCGGACGAAATCCAGATTGCCGGACGACGCCGTGGCGATGACGTGCGCGCCGCGCCAACGGGCCAGTTGCACGGCGAAAATGCCGACGCCACCAGCCGCACCGTGAATTAGGATCCGCTCGCCGGCCTCCAATTTTGTTTTTTCCAATAGCCCCTGCCAGGCGGTCAACGCCGAAATCGGCACGGCCGCGGCGTGAACATGATCGAGCAATCGCGGTTTGTGCGCCAACGCCGCCGCTGGTGCGACACAGTATTCCGCTTGCGCGCCATTAGCGAACCAATCATTCAGTCCAAATACGGAGTCACCCACCTGGAAATGCTCAACCCCGGGACTCAGCGCTTCAACCACGCCGGAAAATTCGTGACCCAACACGATGGGGAACTGGCGCGGTCCGCCGGACGGTGCGTGGAAAGTGGGGTGCCATTGAAATTCGGCCGGCGTAATCGCCGTCGCATGAACTCTGACCAGGGCTTCCCCGGCGCCGGGCTGGGGTTTCGCGATGTCACCGAAAATCAACGATTCAGCGTTGCCCTGCTGGTTCAGGTAAACTGCCTTCATATTTTTACCTGGAGGTCGGAGCGTTTTCTGCGAGGGAAGGTGCCGGCTGTAGTTCAAAAGTTTCCCAGCCGCCGCCCAGCGATTTGTAGAGCGCAACGACATCCGTGGAAACGCTGCGGTCACTTTGGACGAGCGCGTCCTGCGCCTGATAGAGCGAACGCTCGGCATCCAGCACCTGGAGAAAATCCGTCAGACCACTGGCGTAGAGCTTGTTTGCCAGGTCCAATGATTTCCGGCTGGACGCGACGGCATCTTCCAGCGACTGGCGGCGAATTTGTTCGTTGGCATAGGCGACCAGACTGTTTTCAACATCTTCAAATGCGGCCAGGGCAGTTTGTTCGTAAGCGGCCAGCGCCGCTTCCTGCCGGGCGTTTTGTACCTTGAGGTTGGCCCGAATGCGGCCGGCATCGAATATCCGCCATTGCACCGTCGGCCCGGCGGACCAGAACCGACTGCCCGCCGTGAACCAGTCACTGGCGCTGACGCTCTCGAATCCAGCGACACCGGTGAGGTAAAACTTCGGGAACAAATCCGCCCTGGCGACGCCGATATTCGCGGTGGCGGCAGCCAGTTGCCGTTCCGCGCGCTGCACGTCGGGACGGCGCAGCAGTAATTGTGACGGCAAACCGACGGGAATTTGCGGCGGCGCGACGGGAATCGGCCTGGCGTTCGTCAATTCCGCGGCCAAGGTGCGGGGTGGTTGCCCGAGCAAAACACCGAGACGGTGGATTGAAACCTGCAGTGCGGTTTGCAGGGATGGCACTTCGGCTTTGGTCGTCGCCAACAACGCCGCCGCCTGCTGCACGTCGAGGTCGCTCGTCAACCCTTGGCTGAACCGGTCCCGGGTGATGGCCAGCGCCCGGCTTTGCGCTTCGACGTTTTCATTCGCAATGGCCAGGCGACGTTGATAACCACGGACATCAATGTAATTGCGCGCTACTTCGCCGAGTAAGGTCACCAACGCGGCGCGCTGGCCGAATTCGGATGCGGCCACTTCAGCCCGGGCTGATTCCACCGCGCGACGTTTTCCACCAAACACGTCAATTTCCCAGGAAGCATCAAAACCGGCCTGATACACGTCATTGTTGAACGGCACACTGGCTGGAACGGGAATTGAGCCAAGCACCGGCTGATGATGGCTGGTTTCCGTCCGGGCGTATGAACCGGAACTGTCAACCGTCGGCAACAAGCCGGCAACCGCGATGCCGGATTGGGCACGGACTTCGCGCACCCGCGCCTGCGCGATTCGCAGATCGAGATTGGATTGGACCGCGCGATGAATCAGCGAATTCAGTTCGGGGTCGCGGAAATTCTTCCACCACGCGGTCAGGGAAGCTGGCGCATTGGTTTCGCCGCCGACCAGCGGCGCACTCCACTGTGTCGGCGCACTGATGGCGGGGCGTTGATAATTTGGTCCGACAGCACAACCTCCGACCAGGGCGGCCAGAAGCGCCAGAAACAATAAACGGTTTGGTTTCATTTCTTTTTCCTTTCAATGGGCCGCCACCGGGCCCTGGGCTTTTACATGCTTGAACAACAAAGCCGCCGCCAGGCAGGCGAAGCACAGCAACGTGAACCAGCGAAAATTATCGAGGTAAGCCAGCAAATTGGCCTGTGTGAGCAGCGTGTGATACATCGAGCCCACGGCCTGTTGATGAGCGGTGAACAGGGCTTCGCCGCGTCCGGCGAAGGCCGCCGTCATTGAGTGAATGCTCGACCGGTAAGCCGTGTCATAAGGTGTCAGATCGGCCACGAGCGTCGTCTGGTGCGCCTGTGCCGTGCGCGCGACGAGCGTGGTCACCATCGAAATGCCAACGCTGCCACCCACGTTACGCATCAGGTTAAAAATACCGCTCGCATTGCCGATTTGCTCAGGCTTGAGCGCGCCGAGCGCCAGCGTGTTTAGCGGCACGAACATGAATGCAATTGAGACGCCGCTGAAGAACAACGGCCAGAACAAAACCCAGGGCGTGAGGTCGAGTGACAGGTGCGCCAGCACGTAGGTCCCCAGCCCGAATGACAGAAACCCGCCGGCCACGAGATAACGTCCCTGCACTTTGCCGACCAGCCGGCCAGCCAGCGGCATGGCGATCAACGCGCCGAGTCCGCGTGGAATCATGGCCAGACCGCTCTGCAACGCCGTGTAGCCCATCAGCGTTTGCAGGAACAACGGGATGATGGCCGTCAGGCTGTAAAGCGTGACGCCGGCGAAGAACATGAGCACCGAGCCGAGGCTGAAGTTGTAATTCTTCAACACGCGCAGGTCCACGAACGGTTTGTCCGCCGAAAATTCGCGCCAAATGAACACCACCAATCCGATGACCGCCAACCCCGCCATCAGCGCGATGAAATGTGAACCGAACCAGTCGTCCTCCTGCCCTTTGTCCAGGAAAACTTCCTGACAACCCAGCCACAGCGACATGAAGCTCAGACCGATGACGTCCAATCGGGCCGGACGGGCGTTGCGAATCCAGTGCGGGTCGTAAATGAACCGCTGGATCATCCACATCGCCAGGAACCCCGCCGGCAGCTTGATGAAGAAAATCCAGCGCCAACTGTAATTATCCGTGAGCCAGCCGCCGAGCACCGGGCCGAGGATCGGCGCCGTCACCACGCCGATGCCATAGACGCCCATCGCCACGCCATGTTTCTCTTTCGGAAAACTTTCGAGCAGGATGGATTGGGCAATCGGCTGGAACGCGCCGCCGCCCGCGCCTTGGATGACGCGCAAGACCAGCAGCATTGGCAGGCTGGTCGCCAGGCCGCACAGGAACGATGCTGCTGTGAACACGGTCACGCAGAACAACAGAAAATTCTTCCGGCCAAATCGTTGCCCGAGCCACGCACTGCACGGAATGACAATGGCGTTGGAAATCAGGTAACTGGTCAACACCCACGTGGCTTCGTCGGTGGACACCGAAAGGCTGCCGGCAATGTGAGTGAGGGAAACGTTGGCAATTGTCGTGTCGAGCACTTCCATGAAAGTGGGCAGCATCACCGTCAGCGCGATCAACCACGGATTCACCTTGGGTTCGTTGGCGTTCATGGATTGAGAGTTTTGAGATTGACCGGGAATCAATTCACCCGCACTTCGGGCTCGACGGACATGCCCGGACCGAGCACTACGTTGGCATCCGAAATCTTATCGAGCACAATCTTGACCGGCACGCGCTGGACAACCTTGACGTAGTTGCCCGAGGCGTTTTCCGGCGGCAGCAGACTGAAGCTCGCGCCCGACCCGTGCTGAATGCTATCCACGTGGCCGGTGAATTTGATTTGAGGGTAAGCGTCCACTTTCACGCTGACCGGCTGATCGAGATGCATGTGCGTCAACTGCGTTTCCTTGAAATTGGCAACGATCCAGACCTGATGCGGCACAATCGCAAGCAATGGCTGGCCGGTTTGAACGTAAGCGCCGGCTTCAACTGTTCGATGAGTGACATATCCCGCTTCCGGTGCCTTGACTTGCGTGTAGGATAAATTCAATTGGGCCTGGCGAACGTCCGCTTCATTCTTTTGAACTTCTGCGGCGGCGGTCTGGATACCGGCCTGGTCGAGATTCACCTGTGCTTCAGCGGCGAGCTCCTTGTTTTGCGCCGCCTGGACGTCAGCCTCCGAGGCGCTGGCTTTGGTGCCGGCCAGGTCCAACTGGCTGGCGGAAATTCCCTGGTCACCGACGGCCTGGTATCGTTTGTAATCTGCCTCCGCCTGTCTGGCTTCGGCCTTGGCGGCAACGACATTGGCCTTTTCCTGTTCGACCTTGGCCCGGTCGGCGGTAAATTGGGCGTTCGCCTGTTCGAATCGCCCTTTCGCCGCCGTCAGTGCGGCGCTGGCTTGATCCAGACTTGCCCGGTAATCGCTGGGATCAATTTGCAGCAAGACGTCGCCGGCTTTCACTTCCTGATTGTCGCGCACGAACAATTGTTGGACGCGCCCGGCAACCTGTGGCGCGACCGGAGTGACGTGCGCTTCAATGAACGCGTCGTCGGTGGATTCATACGGGGCGACAAATTCAAAGTAGTAAATGCCCGTAGCCAAGGCCGCCACCAGCGCCGTAATCCCTGCTACCAGATGACGCCGGCGATTCTTTTCAGGCGCGCCGCTTTTTGCGGAATATCCGTTGGCACCGTTCGTGCGCACCTGAACAATTTCTTCCGGCTGAATGATCACGCGGTTGCCGGGTCGAGCGGAAGTGGTTTCGGAAAATTGTTCGCTCCCGTGCAATTCAACTTCATTTTGGCTGAGTGTTTCCGCATTCATGTTTTGTCCTTTATTTTGCATCACAGCCGCAGACAACACAGCTTCCGTGCCAACCGACTAAAAACAACGCAACGACATGGTTGATAGTCACTTGTGACATATACGAAAGAAAGATTGTCCGGGTCGAAATCTTGAACGTGCGAAAAACCGTCCGCAGCGGGGTTGAAATTCAGTCTCTAATGTTTATGATTAGCGGATGGAAATAAATCCGGAGGTCCGGTTCGATCCCGATTTCGCTGTGAGCCTGCTGCTGGAGATTGCCCAGGAGCAATCGGTGAGCGGGGTGATGAAAAAGCTTGTCTGTCGCATCCTCGGCCGGCCGGCGGTTGCGCGGGTCCGGATTTGGCTGATTGACAAAGGCGACATCTGTGCCACCTGCGTGCGCCGATCGGATTGTCCGGACCAGACCCGCTGCCTCCACGCCGTGGCTGGCGGGAGTAATTTGATCGGCCATTCACGGGATGAGCAGGAGTACACGCAGATGACCGACCGCTTTTCGCGAATCCCGCTGAACGTCGTGCCCGGGCCGGTCGGTCGGATTGGCACCACCGGCAAGCAAATCGTTTTGAGAGACCTGGACCAGAATCCCGGGGAACTGGCCTCCATTGAGTGGTTGCAGCGCGAACAAATCCGCGGATTTAACGGCGTCCCCATTGTTCACCAAGGCGAAGTGTTGGGGGTCATCGCCGTGTTCAGTCGTGCGAACATCCCCATGGAAGCGGAAGTGTGGGGGCGCATCTTTGCCGACCACGTCGCTGCTGCCATTGCCAACACCCGGGCGTTTGAGGAAATTCAACAATTGAAGGCTCAGCTCGAACAGCAAAACGCCTATCTTCGGGAGGAGGTCGTGGAAGCCAAGGCCTTTGGCGACTTGGTCGGCCAAAGCGCGGCGCTGCGGCAAGTCGTCAGCCAGATTGATCTGGTTGCGCCAACCGATGCCTCGGTGCTCATCCTGGGCGAGACGGGCACCGGCAAGGAACTGGTCGCGCACGAAATTCATCGGCGCAGCCGGCGCAAAGACAAACCGTTGATCCGCGTCAATTGCGCTTCCATTCCCAAGGAACTCTACGAAAGCGAATTTTTCGGGCACGCGAAGGGCGCCTTCACTGGCGCCATCAGGGACCGCGCCGGACGATTTGAAGCGGCCGAAGGCGGGACGCTGTTTCTGGATGAAATCGGTGAGGTGCCGTTGGAATTACAGGGCAAACTGTTGCGGGCCTTGCAGGACAAATGCTACGAACGCGTGGGCGAGGATCGCACCCGGCGGGCCGACGTTCGCATCATTGCGGCGACCAATCGCGATCTGAAACGGGAAGCCGCCGGGGGCAGGTTTCGGGAGGACCTCTACTACCGCCTCAATGTGTTTCCGATTCAGGTCGCCCCCTTGCGCGACCGCACGGAAGACATTCCCCTGCTGGCGAAACACTTCATCGAACTGTCCATGAAGGAGCTCGGCGTTGCCAAACCGCGCCTGACCCGGGCGGGCATTGTTCAGCTCCAGAGTTACGACTGGCCCGGCAACATCCGTGAACTGCGCAATGTGATTGAGCGAGCGGTCATTCGTGCACGCGGCGGCGCGCTTGATTTTGACCTGTCCTTCACGGGCTCACCTGCAACACCGAAGCAATCCGACGTGCAGGAGGGGGGTAACGCCGACCGGGAGTTTCTGACCGAACTGGAAATGCAGCAGCGCGAACGAGAAAATCTTTTGGTGGTTCTCGATAAAGCCGGTTGGAAAATCAAAGGCGCGGACGGTGCGGCGGAACTTCTTGGCCTAAAGCCCACCACGCTGTTGTCCCGCATCAAGAAAATGGGACTGCGACGGCCAACCTGAAGACTTATTAGTGGCAGCGATTCCGGGCTAGGGGGAGCTGAAAACCAAACCGCTTATTAGCTTGGCGGAAGGGGTCGTTTCTGCACCCTTTTTGCCATCTGGTGATCAGGGCTGTAAGGTGGGATTCGCCACCCTACGGTTCCAAACGAGAGCCCCTCAGCAAATGCATCCTCGCAACGCGGTTACGGATGAAGTTGACGCGTGAAATACTTGCTCAAAAGCTTAAAATTAGCCCGAGCACCCTCAAAAACTGGGAACGCGGCTGGACGAAGCCAAACCGAAGGTTTTGGAGGATTATCCATTCATTGAATACCGAATTGTTGAACATCTAACACTAAGTTTTGCCTATGAAAGCGAACCGCTGGTTCGTTTACCCAAACAGCATTCCTGGTATCGGTCAGCGGGTTGCGTTGCAGGTTCTTTGTCAAGGATTCGAGCCGATTCCGCCGCGTTTCGCGAGCCAATGCCGGTGCTGGCCAGCAGTGAGCCGGCCCTAAACTTGATCCCAGATTAAAACTGCCTCCGCGCCCGGTTAAATTCGGCATACCAAGACAAAATGTTTTCCAG
>Ga0335080_10006409_pt1 | contig 12162 bp, 8 predicted proteins | sample Lox_Sample_34_FD_206720 | JGI IMG/M metagenome (GOLD analysis project Ga0335080, IMG submission 206720) | Soil microbial communities from Loxahatchee National Wildlife Refuge, Florida, United States - Lox_Sample_3.4 | ecosystem: Environmental > Terrestrial > Soil > Wetlands | place: USA: Florida...
CGGCAGCCGAGACCGTCACTTCGAACACTCCGTGCGCCAAGTCCGGGAAGAAAAAGGTGCCCTCGGTGGTAGCGGTAGTTTCTTTAACCGCACCGGTACCTTCATCCTTTAACACGACCTTCGCTCCAGGGACCGTGGACCCGGTCGGATCCGTCACCGTTCCTGAGATCGAACCCACAATACGAACCTGGGCGGATACCGGCAAGCGGCCCATAATCAATGCAATAGCCACAACGATAGCGGTCAGGCCAAACAGACGGTCACGCATATTTATCCCTCCTCCTGAGGACACAACAGTACGAAATACCCCCGGATATTTGGCTCAGTGTAAGCGCGATCAAATCGTATGTCAAGGCGATTTTACATTCTACTGAACCGTTTCACGTAAACTTTGTGGGGCAGGCTGGCAGCCTGCGCGGCGGTTGCTAACCGCCGCCCCGCACCGGTTCCCAACCTTCCCACTCAAAACGTAGTACACTCACTGTTTAACTAATTTAAAGATCACGACCGTGTCGACCATGGAAGTTTCCACTTCTCCCCCCATGATCGAGGCGATCGGCCTCAGCAAGTTCTACCGGGATTTCGCAGCGATCCGCGAGGTCAGCTTCTCCATTCCCGCCGGACAGGTCGTCGCCTTTCTTGGCCCCAACGGCGCCGGCAAATCGACGACCATGAAGATCCTGACCGGGTACATGGCCCCCAGTGCCGGAATGGCCCGGATCGTAGGACTTGACGTCGTTGCCGACCGCCTTCGCGCCGCCCAACGTCTTGGCTACCTGCCGGAAAACGGGCCGCTCTACCCCGACATGACCCCGCTCGCGCTCCTACGTTTTTTCGGCTACGCGCGCGGCCTCTCCGGCGACCGCCTCAAAGCCCGAGTCGACGACGTCATCCACCGCTGCGCCCTCGAATCCGTCATCGAAAAAAGTGTCCGCAAGCTGTCAAAGGGATACCGCCAGCGCGTCGGCATGGCGCAGGTGCTGCTGCACGAGCCCGACGTGCTCATCATGGATGAGCCCACCACCGGGCTCGACCCCAACCAGATCCGCGAGGTCCGCCGCACCATCCGCGAAATGGCCGCGAACCGCACCATCCTCCTCTCCACACATATCCTGCAGGAAGTCGAGGCGGTGGCCGATCGCGTGATTCTGATCAACAAGGGCCGCATCGCCTTCGACGGCTCACCGCGCGAAATGCAGGCCGACTATCCGACGCTCGACGAGGCATTCTTCGCACTCACTGAGGGGGGCCAATGCGCAACCACCCGCACGTAATCGCCGCCATCGTCCGGCGCGAACTCGCGGGCTATTTCAGCACGCCCACCGGCTACGTTTTCATATCGCTTTTTGTCTTCCTCAGTGCGGTGGCCGCGTTCTGGCAGGATCGCTTCTTCGCCAATAACCTGGCCAACCTCGACCAATTGAACCGTTTCTTCCCGTACCTGCTGGTGTTCTTTATCCCCGCCATTTCGATGAGCCTCTGGGCCGACGAGCGCCGCCAGGGCACCGAAGAGCTTCTCCTGACCCTTCCGGCGAGCGATGTCGAAATCGTTCTCGGCAAATATTTCGCCGGCCTCGCTATCTATACGGTATCGCTGCTGTTTTCGCTCAGTCACGTGGTCGTCCTGCGATGGCTCGGCAAGCCCGACCCTGGCCTGATGGCCGCCACTTACGCCGGATACTGGTTGGCCGGCGCGGCGCTGCTCGCGGTTGCGATGCTCGCCTCGTTACTCACCGATAACCTGACCGTCGCGTTCATCCTCGGTGGATTGTTCTGTGCCGTGCTGGTGTTTCTCGATCAGGCCGGCGCCATATCGAGCGGCGCGTCAGAGCGGCTGGCGAGTCGCCTGTCAGTAGTCGAACAGTTGCGTGACCTGCTCACCGGCGCGCTGACCCTCAACGCGCTGGTCTATTTTGTCGGCGTTGCCTTCGTGGCGTTGTACCTGAACACCGCCCTGCTCGGCCGCCGCCGCTGGCCGACCGGTCCAAGGTCCCCGCACTTCGGCCGGCACTACTTCCTTCGCTCCGCTGCCCTGGCCGCCACCGTCGGCAGTCTGACCGTCCTGGCGTCCGAAACCCGCATGCGGTGGGACACCACCTCGGAGAAGATCCACTCGCTCTCGCCCGAGACCGTCTCATTGCTGAACCGGCTCGACTCTCGCCAGCCGGTCTTTATATATGCCTACTTCAGCCCCGAGGTCCCGCGCAGTTACGTTGACGCTCGCAACAACCTCGTCGGCATGCTGCGCGAGTTCGAGGTCGCCGGCGGTGAGGCGCTCCACACGCGAATCATCGAAACCGTCAAATACTCGCCCGCCGCGCGCGAGGCCCAGGAGCGCTACAACATACGCCCGGTCCGCCTGCCGGCATCGGAAGAGAGCGCCGGTGGCGCGAATGAAATCTTCCTAGGTATGGCTTTCACCTGCGGTTCCGAGGAATTCGTCATCCCCTTCTTCGACCGCGGCCTCCCCGCAGAGTATGAGCTGATGCGCTCGGTCCGCGTGGTGTCGCGCGCCAAACGTAAAAAGGTCGGCGTCCTGAACACGCCGGTGCAGCTCTTCGGCGGCCTCGATTTTCAGACCAAGCGGCAAAGCCAGGAGTGGTCCATCGTGGCCGAGTTGCGAAAGCAATATGAGGTCGCGCAAGTGGCGCCCGACGCCGATTATCCGGCCGATCTCGACGTCCTCATAGCAGCACAACCCTCCGCGCTGACGCAAGCCCAGGCCGACCGCCTCACCACTTACGTGAAGACGGGCAAACCGGTCCTGCTGATGCTCGACCCCATGCCGGCCTTCAATCTCGACCTCGCGCCGCAGGAGCCTGCACAGCAGGCATCACCGTTCGAGTCACAGCCTCCGGCCCAGTCGTCCAAAGCCAATCTGAGGCCGCTTTTGGAAGCCCTGGGCATCACTTGGCCCACAAACCGAATCGCCTGGGACGACTACAATCCGCATCCGCAGTTGAAAAGCCTGCCCAAGGAATTCGTTTTCGCATCGAAAGGCTTCAACCAAAAAGAGCCCATCACGGCCGGGCTGCAGGAAATGGTGCTGCTCTATCCCGGAGTGCTCAAGACGCGTTCCGACGCGCCGGCCGAAGTCACCCCCCTCATCGAAACCAGCAGCGATTCCGGTACGGTCCGTTGGGAGGACCTGGTACAACGCACTATGTTCGGCGGCGTGGCCATGAACGAGAGCCTGAAGCACAATCCCGAAGAGGACAGGCAGGTGCTGGCCGTCCGGGTACACGGACAGGTGAATGCCGTGGTGGTGGCTGATGTCGACCTGATGGGCGAGCAGTTCTTCGAGCTGCGCCGCCGCGGTGTCGAGAACCTGAATTTCGACAATATCACTTTCCTGCTGAACGCCGTGGATCAGCTCGCCGGTGATCCCTCGTTCATTGCCCTGCGAAAACGCCGCCCGCGGCGCCGTACCCTCGAAGCAGTTGAAGCCCGCACTCGTGCGTATGAGACACAGCGCCTCGAACAGATGCGCCAGGCCGAAGCCATCGCCGACGCGCGATTGAAAGAAGCGCAGGCGCGTCTGGATAAGTCAGTGAACGAGATCGAGCAGCGCAAAGACCTGGACGAGCAGTCGAAACAAGTAATGATCTCCAACGCGCAGGCGGTGGAGAACCGGCGTCTGGAAGTAGCCCGCACGAATATCCAGGATGAGAAGCAGCGCCAGATCGACGCCGCCCGCGCCGACATGGAGAATTCCATCCGCGGAATCCAAAACACCATCAAGCTGATGGCCGTCCTTCTGCCGCCAATTCCCGCCGTGCTGCTGTTCCTGCTCGTCTCGATCCGCCGCGTAGCCCGCGAACGGATCGGTGTGTCGTCCGACCGCCTGGTAGAGGAGGCCCGCGCATGACCGGCTTTTTGTGGGGCAGGTTGGAAACCTGCGCGGCGGTTGGTAACCGCCGCCCGGCCCGACTACCGAACAGTCCGCCCAAATGACCGAAACCCTTAAAACCGCCGCCTTCCTCCTCGCCGCCATCGCGCTCGTGATCGCCGCCTCCGTCACCCAGCCCGAACAGCGCGCCGCCTCCATCTTCAACGACGAAGGCCAGCCCTTCTACCCCGAGTTCCGCGATCCGCAATCTGTGAAAGCCATCGAAGTAGTCGACTACGACGAGGCCACCGCCACCGCCCGCCCGCTCAAAGTCGAATTCCGGAAGTCGCGCTGGTTAATCGCATCCAACCACGACTACCCCATCGACGTCGGCGACCGCCTGGCCAAAACTGCGGCGGCCCTCATCGACGTGCGCAAAGACCGCGTCGTCTCCAACCTCCCGCAGGACCACGGCAAATACGGCGTGATCGACCCGTTGGACCCCAAAGTTACCGACCTGCAAGGCCGCGGCAAGCGCGTCACCCTGCTCGACGCACAAAAGACGGTCCTCGCCGATTTCATTCTCGGCAAACCGGTCGAGAACAAACCATGGCGCTACGTCCGCACGCCGGGCGACAAACGCGTGTATGCAGTGAAGACCGACGCCGACCCGTCCGCGCGATTCGCCGATTGGGTAAATGCCGGCCTCCTACGCATCCCGACCGCGAACATCCGTAAAGTGACCATCGCCGGCTACTCGGTGAATCCCAGCGCCGGGACTATTGACCAGGGTGAGAGCACCGTGCTCACGCGCGAGAATGGCGAGTGGAAGTCGGCGAACGGCGCGGTCAAACCCGAGAAGGCCAAAGTCATGGCCGCTACACTGGACACCTTGAAAATAGTGGATGCGCGCCCCAAGCCGATCGAACTTGCGCATGACCTTCGCGAGGGCCAGATGCAGCTTTCCATGACCACCGCGCTCACGCTCCGGCAGTTCGGTTTCCTGCTCACGCAAAGCGGCCGCATTTTGGCCACCGACGGTGAGATGTCGGTCGAAATGGCCAACGGCGTCGCATATCAGATCCGTTTCGGCGACGTAGCTTCCACCTCATCCGACGTCGCTAAAGCGGCAGGTGGAGATCGTTACGTATTCGTCACAGCGAGTTGGAAACCGGAACGTGCCACCTCCAGTGGAGATTCCTCCGGAGCCGGAGAAAAGGCCGCCCGCGACCTGAACTCCCGTTTTGCCGACTGGTTCTACGTCATCAGCAACGCCGATTTCCAAAAGCTGCGCCTGCGGTAGCCAATCAGGATTTCCCCAGCGATCGTACATCTATCCACCACTTATACATGCTGCGAGCGGTTCAGTACTTCACAAACCTGTCGAGTTGAAGTAACTTCTAACGAAGGAGTCAACCAACCGACTATGACGACTAGTATTCTTACGCCGCGAAGCGTAGCCATTGTCTCCGCGTTCGTGATCTCGGCTGCCCACGCCGCCACCGTGCCTCCGTTGGCGACGGGCGACAGCCGGACCGTCAACCAGCCTGTCCTGCCCGCTGTCTGCAGCACGCTGTCCGCACAGTTCTCCACGTCGCAGCGTTCATCGCCGCCCGGCACGGACGACACCGCCCGTCTCCAGGCTGCCCTGAACACCTGCGCCGGAAGCGGCAAAAGCGTGGTCCTTGCGGCATCAGGGTCGCACAACGCCTTCTACACCAACTCGCTCACGATGAACGGTCAGGCATTGGTCGTCAATTCGGGCGTCACTCTGTTTGGTAACAACAGTTACTCCAGCGCGAGCCAGTTAATAAGTGTTACTGGAACCAACGCCGCCATCATGGGGCCGGGGACGATCGACGGCCGCGGCGACCTCATCAGCGGTACGCCTCGCCTGATCAACGCCAAGAATGTGAACAACTTCACCGCCTTCAACGTCACCTTGACCCACGGCGCCAAGATGCATCTCTATGTGGAAAGCGGTAGTGGATTCACGGCTTGGGGCGTCCAGATCCGGACTCCAGCCACCACCAAGAACACCGACGGCATCGATATCGATAGCTACACTAACGCCACAGTGATTAACTGCTTCGTAGAGGATGGGGACGACGGAATCGTGGTTAAGACGAACTCCAGCAGCGCCTCCAATATCACTATCAAAAACAACACCCTGCACGGCACACACGGCCTCTCGATCGGCAGCCAGACCTTTCACGGTGTGACGAACGTGCTTTTCACCGGTAACACAATGTTCGGCACGGATGAGTTCGGCAATACCGCAACCGACAATAATGGCATCCGCATCAAGTCCGACCCCACCTGCGGCGGCCCCGTCAAACAGGTTACCTTCCTGAACACGTGCATGACCGGCGTGAAGCACCTGATCCAGTTCAATACACATTACGGATCGTGCAGCGGCAGCGCGGGGACTCCCTTGTTCACAGACATCGTCGTGAACGGCGTCAAGACGGTCAGTTCCCAGTCCGGCGCGTATTCCATGTTCAACGGTTTCGATTCCAGCCATCTTCTGGATGTCACGCTGGAAAATATCTCGCTGGACAAGACAACCCAGATGAGCGATCAGGACGCCAGGGTGGGCCTGTTTAACTCGAACATCACGCCGAGTGGAACAGGCGTCACGACCTTCTCGGTTACGGGCAGCGGCAGCGTCCCGTCCTGCTCCTTCTAGGAACGTAGGAACGTGGGGCGGGGCGGAGGCGTGCCGCCCTGCCCCTCGTGTTAGACTCGCCCTCGTGACCCGCCGTCAAGCCGTCCTCCTCTCGCTGCTCGTCACCGCCGCTCTTCCGTCCCCCTGCCAAACTCTGTCTTTCACCGTCTCCATGCCGCAGCCCGCCAATCACCTCTTTCACGTCATGCTCCGCTGCGATGGCATCCAAGGCGAGATCCAGGATTTCAAAATGCCCATGTGGCATCCCGGCTACTACCGCATCATCGATTACCCGAAGAACGTTTCGAACTTCCGTGCGGAGGACGGCTCCGGGCAGACCCTCGGCTGGGAAAAAACAACCAAAAACACCTGGCGCGTAGCCACCGGAAACGCGAGCGCCGTAATCCTGACTTACGACGTGCTGGGCACGACCGCATTCGGCGCACAGAACTTTCTCGGCGAGAACCGGGCATACATCGCTCCCACCGGCATGTTCCTACACCCTGCCGGCAAGATTCAGTTGCCCGCGACAGTAACCATCCAAGCGCCCGCGAATTGGAAGCACATCGCCAACGGGCTCGACCCCGTGCCCGGTCGCCCCAACACGTTCTCCGCCTCCGATTTCGACCTGCTCTACGACTGCCCCATCCTCATGGGCAACCAGGAGACTTTGCAATTCGAGGTCGATGGCGTTCCGCACGAGATCGTCATCGAGAACATACCGTCCGCTGTCGACCGCAACAACATCAAACATGATCTGGCCAAATTGGTTCGGACAGCCACCCGCCTGATCGGCGACATTCCGTACCGCCACTACACTTTCCTGCTGATGGGCGAAGGAGCCGGCGGAATCGAGCATTCCACCTCTGCGTCGATCGCCTTCAATGGCAAGAGCCTCACCACCGACGACGGCTACCGCCGATGGCTGAGCTTCGTCGCGCACGAATACTTCCACACGTTCAACGTGAAACGCATTCGACCGCTCGCGTTGGGACCGTTCGACTACGATACGGAGAACCTGACCAACATGCTCTGGGTCTCGGAGGGGCTATCGGTCTATTACCAGGACCTGCTGCTGGTGCGCGCCGGGCTGATCACGCGCGAGCAATACCTCGCGAAGCTGCAAACCAGCATCGCGCAATTCGAGAATCTGCCCGGGCGCAGATACCAGTCGGCGACCGAATCCAGTTGGAATACCTGGGGAACATCCGGTGTAGGCAACGATCGCAACACCACCATCTCCTACTACAACAACGGCGCGATGCTCGGATTCATTCTCGATTTGGCGATCCGGCACGCAACTTCGAACGCCAAATCGCTCGACGATGTGATGCGCACGCTCTATCGCAAATATTTCCAGCAGAAGAAACGCGGCTTCACCGACTCCGAGTTTCGAAGCGAGTGCGAACAGATCGCGAATACGCACATCGCGGATCCATTTATGTACGCCGAGACGACCAAAGAAATGGCGTACGCCACGTATCTGGGTTATGCCGGCCTCGACGTCTCTGTTGATGCGCGCGATGCAACAGGATCCTGGCTGGGCGTCGATTGGCAGATGCAAGACGGTAAGCTGGCCGTCGTCGACTTTGCAGACGGCTCACCCGCGCAGGCGGCGCTTCGACGTGGCGACCGTGTGGAGGAAGTGGATGGCGCCCGCGCGACTCCCAAAGCGCTGAATGACGCTATGTCCGCCCACAAAGCGGGCGACAAAATCAAATTCAAGCTGGCGCGCGGCGCCGAAACCATCGAAGCCGAGGTGGAACTGGCCAAAAATCGAAAACTCGAATATGACATCCAGCCCATCGCCTCACCCGGCGCGCTCGAAAGTTCCATTTTTCGCGACTGGCTGCGCACCGACCCCCAATAAACCGAATCTGTAACCCGTAGCCGCGCTCGTGAATCTATAAACCAACATGGGTTGCTGTCGGTTGTGCACGCTGGTAGTGTTGCTCGGCGCCGCGGTTCCGGCGTTTTCGCAGGATTCCGCTCCGGTCGAGGATAAACGCGTCTTCGGCGTGCTGCCGAATTACCGGACCACGGAGGCTTCCCTGCCTTTTGAGCCGATTTCCGCGCCGCACAAAATGAATATTGCGTTTCGCGATTCCTTCGATTGGCCGGTTTACCCGACTGCCGCTTTGTTCGCCGCACTCTATCAGCTTGAAGATCAGAATCCGTCCTTCGGCCAGGGCCTGAAGGGCTACGCCAAGCGGTTCGCGGGTGCATATGGCGACCAGATGATCGGCAATATGCTGACCGAGGGCGTAGTGCCTAGCCTGCTGCACGAGGACCCGCGCTACTTCCGCCTGGGTGAGGGTTCGACAAGCCATCGGATGGCCTACGCGGCGACCCGCATTTTCGTCACACGCACTGACCGCGGTCACAACACGCTGAACATTGCCGAACTGGGCGGCAACGCGACTGCCGTAGCATTGTCGAACGCATGGTATCCCGACACGCGCACTGCGTCTGACAATGCGCAAAAGTACCTGATTCAGCTCGCAACCGATTCCTTCTCCAACGTGCTAAAGGAATTTTGGCCGGACATCAAACATCGGTTGTTCCAAAAGAACCGCGCCCGGTCCGCGCCACAGTAAAATGACCAGATGCGACTTTGCGCGACCGCGCTGCTGCTCCTGGGCTGTCTCCACGGCGCTGACAAGCTGACCATCGACCAGGCGATCGACAACCGCGAACTCTCGGACCTGCAATTCTCGCCCGACGGCAAACGAGTCGCTTTCTGCGTGCAGGAGCCCTCCACCGCGACTAAAACCGCGCAGCGTCACATCTGGGTATTCGATACCGGCACGCATGAGTTGCGGCAGTGGACCAACTCAGCCAAAGCCGAACACACGCCGCGCTGGTCGCCGGACGGAAAGACACTCGCATTTCTGTCCGACCGCGAGGAAAACACGCAGATCTGGACCATGCCGGCCGACGGCGGCGAAGCCAGCAAGTTGACCACTGGCAAGAACGGCGTCGAGAACTTCCGCTGGTCGCGCGATGGTAAGCAAATCGCATTCCTGGCCCCCGAGCCGAAAACCGCCGATGAGGAGAAGAAAGAGAAGGACAAAGACGACGCCCGCGTCGTCGATGTGGACCGTAAACCGGCGCGCCTGTGGGTCATCGACACCGCGTCCAAGTCTGCCAAACGATTGACCACGGGGACTTGGAATTTTCACGACCTGGACTGGATCGACTCCAAGCGCGTCATGGCCGTCGGCAAGGAGCATCCCGCGGACGAGCGCCGCGACCTGGACCGCATCGTCTCAATCGAAGTCGAAACCGGCAAAACCGAAGAACTGCTCGCGCCCAAGGGTCCGTTTGGCAGAATTCGCGTTTCGCCCAACGGCGGCGCCGTCGCGTTCGTCGGCTCGCCGGAGGACGGCCCGGAGTCCCAGGATCTCTTCACGCTGCCGCTCGATTCAAAAGCGCGCAAAAACCTCACGGGCCCAATGAAGGATCGTCCGGTCCTCGCCTTCCAGTGGGTGAACGATTCGGATTTCGCAGCGCTTTTCCATAACGGATTCCATACCGAATTGGTGGCGACGGGCGGAACCCAGCGATGGCTGGTTTCCGACGACTCTTTGGACGTCTCCGCGTTCGCCATGAGCCCGCAAGGCAAGGTTGTTTATGTCGCGGAGTCGGCCGTCGCGCCGCCAGAGTTGTACGCGGATGGCAAAGCGGTAAGCCACTTCAACGATGCGCTGAGGGCCGCCCCGCTCGAGAAGCCCGAACTGTTCCGCTATCAGAGTTTCGACGCCACGCCCATCGAGGCCGCTCTGTTTCGGCCCTCCGGCCCAGCGCGCGAGACGCCGCAACCGCTGGTGGTGATGGTGCACGGCGGCCCGACCGGCGCATGGCGGAACCGCTTCGACGCGCTCACGCAATTGCTGGTCGCACGCGGCTATAGCGTGCTGCAGCCCAATATTCGCGGCTCCACCGGGTACGGCCAGAAGTTCGCGGCGGCCAATCGCGCCGATTGGGGCGGGGCCGACTTCAAAGATGTGATGGCGGGAGTCGACGATCTGGTGCGCCGCAAAATCGCCGACCCGAACCGGCTCGCGATCGCCGGCTGGTCGTACGGCGGATACATGGCCGCATGGGCCATCACCCAGACCAACCGCTTCAAAGCGGCGATCGCCGGCGCCGGGATGTCCGATCTCGCCACCGAGTTCGGAACCGAGACGAGCCCCGAATACGATGAGTGGTTCTACGGCACCCCTTACGAAAATCTGGCCGGATTTCAGAAATCGTCACCCATCGTGTTCATCAAGAACGCCCGCACGCCTACCCTGATCCTGCAAGGCGAAAACGATACCACCGACCCGGCCTCCCAAAGCCAAATGCTGTATCGCGGCCTGAAACGATACAACGTGCCGGCCGAGTTCGTGCTTTACCCACGCGAGCCGCATGGCCTGCGCGAGCGCAACCACGTTGCCGACCGGTACAGGCGCAGCCTGGACTGGGTCGAGAAATACCTGGGCAAATGACTACGAAACTACTACTCATTGCCGCACTCGCGTCCGCCGCGTGGGCGCAACCCGCTCCTGTCTTAGTGGAGTTGTTCACCTCCGAGGGATGCTCCAGTTGCCCGCCTGCCGATGCGCTGCTGGAGAATCTCGATCGCACACAGCCGGTCGCCGGAGCCCGAATCATTGTGCTTAGCGAGCACGTCGACTATTGGGATCACCTGGGCTGGAAGGACCCGTACTCCTCGCACGCGTTCACCGCACGTCAACAGGCGTACGTGCTCCGCTTTTCGCACGATCCCTACACGCCCCAGATGGTCGTCAATGGCCAAGCCGAGTTCGTAGGCAGCGATCGGGAGGCCGCGGTAGCGGCTATCAGCGCATCGAGCCGTCAGCCCATTCTGGGGCTTCGCATCACCGCGATCGAAGGCAAGGCGACGGTGCGTGTGGAAGCCGACCCGTTGCCTTCCGGCAAGACGCGCAAGGCCGAGATCTACGTCGCGCGCGCCATCGAGAGCGCCGGATCGGACGTCACGCGCGGCGAAAACCGCGGCCACAAACTGCACCACGTCGCTATCGTCACGGAGCTGCGGCAGGTGGGAAAGGTCGATCAGCGCGAAGGTTTCCGCTCGGAGATTCCGGCGCCCGCCGCGGGGTCGCGGCTGATCGCGTTCATCCAGGAACCAGGTCCAGGCCGAATCTTGGGCGCTGCCGAGATGGCCGCGCAGTAACGCCAGGAGCACACATCCATGCGACGTCTCCAGAATAAGAATGCCCTGATCACTGGCGCCTCAACCGGCATCGGCCGTGCGATTGCCATGCGCTTCGCCGCCGAAGGCGCGGACGTCATCATCAACTACAACCGCAGCGCCGACGAAGCCGAACAAACGCGCGCCATGACCCAGGCAGCGCGAAAAGGCGCTGCAGGCCGCGAACTGGTTATCCAGGCGGACGTCGCCTCCGAAGACGACGTGAAGCGCATGTTCGCCGAGGCGCTTGCCGCGTTCGGGCGGATCGACATCCTGGTGAACAACGCCGGAATCCAGAGGCCGACGCCCAGCCATGAGCTGGCAACGGCCGATTTCGATCGCGTAATCGGTGTCAACCTCCGCGGCCCGTTCCTCTGCGCCCGGGAAGCCCTGAAGCATTTTCTATCGCGCCCGGGCGGCGGAGTAATCCTGAATAACTCCAGC
>Ga0335080_10006410_pt1 | contig 12161 bp, 7 predicted proteins | sample Lox_Sample_34_FD_206720 | JGI IMG/M metagenome (GOLD analysis project Ga0335080, IMG submission 206720) | Soil microbial communities from Loxahatchee National Wildlife Refuge, Florida, United States - Lox_Sample_3.4 | ecosystem: Environmental > Terrestrial > Soil > Wetlands | place: USA: Florida...
AGGTAGTCGACCGGGATCGCGGAGTTGGTCGCCACGCGCTTCTTGAGCAGCGAGCAGATGCGCACGGACTTCGGCCGGCGCGTCGCGAGCAGCTCGACGATCTTCTGCAGCGTCCGGCCCGTGTCGACGATGTCTTCGACGATCAGGATCTCGCGCCCGGCGACGTCGGTCGTGAGGTCGCGCTGGAGCTGGACGTTTCCCGACGACTTCGTCCCCTTGCCGTAGGAAGAGACCTGGAGGAAGTCCACCGAGACCGGCGTCTGCAGCTTCTTCGCGAGATCGCAGAGGAAGAAGATCGAGCCCTTGAGGATGCCCACGAGCAGGAGCGGCCGGCCGTCCTGATCGCGATCGATCTGGCCCGCCAGACGTGCGACGCCTTCCTGCAGCGTCACGGCATCGATGAGAGTTCTGCCTAGGCGCATTCACCTATCCGGCGGCCGAGCGGCCCCGCGGCGCTACAATTGCCGCAAATCAGAAAAAGATGTCCGTCGAAAAGCTGCAGCTGCTCCACGAAGACTATATCCGGCTGACGGAGCGCTTCAAAGCGCTCTGGACGTTCCATCAGTTCCTGCGCGGCATCGGCAAGACGTTCTCGCCGGACGCACCGGAGCCATCGGCGGCGTTCAACGGCCTCTACGAGGAGGTCAAGGCCGCCGGAGCGGAATTGTCGTCGTCGCCGGCGGAGGCGGTCGCGCGCCGCCTCCAGGAGCTCTTCGCCCGTCTCGACACGGTCGCGCAGGAGCTTCGGGACACCGACCGCGGCATTTCGCCGTCGCTCGTGCGCCGGTTCTTCGACAAGATCCGCCCGCAGGACGAGAAGATCGCCTTCTACCTCCTGCGCTTCTACTTCGCGCAGCCCGACGTGGACGAGGACGTCATCGACAAGGTGGATTTCCTCGCGACGGTCGCGGCGACCGGGCGCCCCGAGCCCGACGCCACCGCGACGCGGCCGCGCGCCGCCATCCGCCAGCTCTTCGAGTCCGTGACCGCGTCGTCGGTCTGGCCGCGGATGGAGGCCGGCATGACGCCGGCCATCGTGCGGGCTTTCGACGAGCTCGCCTCCGACGTGACGCAGGCGCGGGAGTTCGAGCAGCTCCTGACCGAGCGGCTCTTGAACAACGCGCGCACGATGAAGCGCCGGGTGGCGACCGGGCTCGCGGACCCCGACATCCTGACGGCCGTCGCCTGGTGCAACCTGACGACGCGCTCCGTCTTCCATCGCCTGTACGAGAAGGAAGAGCGGCGGCTCGACGAGGCCACCGGCCGGATCGCCGACCTCGAGCGTGAGCTGTCGCGCGGCGGCGAGGAGGGTGCGCCACTCGAGTTCCGGCGATTTCGCGAGTCGCGCGTCCGGTTCGACCGGCTGGCGATGGAGCGCAACCTCCGCGCGCAGCACATCCTGGAGCTGAAGCTCGCGATCGGCGACGTCCTCGACAAGTTCGACATCTCGGGGCTCGAGGCCGAGGACATCGACGAGGCACTCGAGCTCGTCGAGGAAGTGGACGCTTCCTCGGAAGACGAAGGCTTCTGGAAGCCCTGCCTCGAGCGGGTGCTGGAGCCCGTCGCGCGGGCGGCCGAGGCGGGCGGCGGCGCCGGGTCCGGCGGGACGGGGCTCGCCGCGTTGAAGCTCGAGACCCGGGAGCTCGCGGCGGCGCGCCGCGCGCTCGAGGCGGGCGACCCGCCGTCCGACGAGGACCGCACGCTCCTGCGCGCGGCGGCGCTTCGCGTGCGCGCCGAGGATCAGGCCGCCGAGCTGCGGCGCTGGGACGCGGGACGCGCGCCCGGCGACCTCGTCCGGGCGGTGCGGGGCACCCTCGCGCGCTGCGAGGCGATCGAGGCGACGCTCGAGCATCTCGCCCTCGAGAGCGCCGGCTTCGAGGAGGCGCGCGCGATCGGGCGAACCCGGCATCGCCTGCGGCTCGCCGCCTCGGCGCTCTGGCTCGAGTCGGACCGCGCGTCCTAGACGTCGCTCGCTCGTCGCTCGGGATCTGCGCCCATCCGGCGCCCCGGCGAGCAACTCGGCCAAAGGGCCTCGATCGCTCGCCGGATCCCTCCCTTCGGGCTCGCTCCCGCGGCGCGAGGCTCCTCCCTCGATGACTTCGGGAGAGTCCTCGCGCCGCGGACGGAAAGCCGACGATTCCCGATCCCGAGGAGCCCTCTTGGCATGACTCGGACGGGCCGACGGCCGTCCGCCCGGTCCCTCGTATACTCCGCCGCGTGAGCGATCCGCCCGATTCGACTCCTCCGGCGCCCCCCGAGCACACCCTCGTCGAGAACCGGCGCCGCAACTTCGATGAGGCGCGCAGACTCGTCGGCGAGCCGTATCCCTTCGATTACCCGGTGACGGCGACGGTCTCGCAGATCGGGGCCGCGCACCGCGGGCGTTCGGGAGAGGAGCTCGAGCGGGAGCCGATCGCGGTGTCGACGGCGGGGCGGATCCTGGCCCGCCGCACGCAGGGGAAGGCCGGGTTCCTGGATCTCTCCGACGGCGCCGATCGCGTCCAGGTGTACGTCCGGCGGGACGCGGTGGGGGAGGCCGGCTGGGCGCTCTACGGCCTGCTCGACCTCGGCGATTGGCTCGGGGTCTCGGGGAAAGTCTTCAAGACGCGGACGGGAGAGCTGACGGTCAAGGCCGAGAGCATCGTGTTGCTCGCCAAGTGTCTCCGTCCGCTTCCCGAGAAGTGGCATGGCCTGAAGGACGTCGAACGCCGGTACCGCCAGCGCTACCTCGATCTCGCGGTGAACCCCGAATCGCGCCGCGTCTTCGAGACCCGGAGCCGCATCGTGGCGTTCCTGCGGCGCTTCCTCGACGCCCGCGGTTACCTCGAGGTCGAGACGCCGATGATGCAGCCGCTGCCCGGCGGCGCGATCGCGCGGCCGTTCGTGACGCACCACAACGCGCTCGATCTGGAGCTTTACCTGCGAATCGCGCCCGAGCTTTATCTTAAGCGGCTCGTCGTCGGCGGGATCCCGAGGGTGTACGAGCTCAACCGCAACTTTCGAAACGAGGGCGTGGGCTGGCGCTGGAACCCCGAATTCACGATGCTCGAGTTCTACGAGGCCTATGCGCGCGCGGCCGACTTCATGCGCCTGACCGAAGAGATGTTCTCCGGCCTCGTCGCCGCGGTCGTGGGCGGCACGACGACCCCGTGGCAGGGACGGACGCTCGACTGGGCGGCGCCGTACCGCCGCGTCACGATGCGGCAGGCGGTGCTCGAGGCGACACGCGGGGACTCGCGCGGCGCGCTCGCGGCGGCGGACCTCGAGACGGCCGAGCGGCTCCTCGCCGCGGCCCGCGCCCACGGTGTCGAGAGGCCCGAGCGATTCGCCGGGCAGAAGGGCAAGCTCCTCGCTGAGCTCTTCGAGGCCGTCGTCGAGCCGCTCCTGCAGCAGCCGACCTTCGTCCACGAGTTCCCGACGGAGATCTCGCCGCTCTCGAAGCAGGATCCCCGCGAGCCCGAGTGGGTGGACCGCTTCGAGCTCTATGCCGGCGGCATGGAGGTCGCCAACGGATTCTCCGAGCTGAACGACCCGGCGGAGCAGGCGGCCCGCTTTCGCAGGCAGGCGGAGAAGCGGGCCGGGGGGGATCTCGAGGCCGCGCCCTACGACGACGACTACGTCGAAGCGCTCGAGTACGGGATGCCGCCGACGGCCGGCGAGGGCGTCGGCGTCGATCGCCTGACGATGCTCCTGACCGACCGCCATTCGATTCGCGACGTGATCCTGTTCCCGCTGCTGCGGCCACGGGCGGCGGGGTCCGGGGACGAGGAGTGAGCTTCGAGTCCTTCGTCGCTCGGCGCTACCTCGCGACCTCGGGCAAGACGGCCCACGTCGCGCTGATCTCGGCGATCTCGGTCGGCGGTCTCGCGCTCGGCGTCATGGCGCTCGTCATCTCCCTCGCGCTGCTCTCCGGATTCCAGGACCGCATCCGCGCGCAGATGGCCGAGAGGACGCCGCATCTGACGGTATCGCCGGAGCGCGGCGCGCTGCTCCCGGACGAAGCGGCGATCGAGCGGCTCGTGCGCGAGACGCCGGGCGTGGTCGACGTCGTGCCCGTCGTCTCGGGACGCGGGTGGCTCGCGCCGGCGGCCGGCGGCCCGTCGACACCGGTGCGCTACCGGAACGGGCCGGCGGAGAGCCTTCCGGCGCGCGCGGGCGCCGATCCCTCGATTCGCGTCGCGTCGTCCGTGGCGTTTCGCATCGGCGTCGCACCCGGAGAGGCGGTCCTCCTCACGGGATCGCGCACGCGGATGTCGCCGATCGGTCCGGTGCCCGTCTCCGTGCGGCTCCAGGTCGCGGGCACGCCGCGGCGGGGAGCCCTCGAGCGCACGCCCGAGGTGGAGGTCTCCGAGGAGATCGCCCGCTTGCTCGCGGCGGTCCCGTCCGGAGCGCAGGCGATCGAGGCGCGACTGGCGGATCCGGCGCAGGCCGATCGGGCCGCGCGGGAGCTCATGCGGCGCCTGCCCGCCGGATACCGGGTCGAGACGTGGCGCGAGAAGAACGCGCCTCTCTCCTTCGCGCTCCACCTCGAGAAGCTGGTCCTGTTCCTGACGATCGCGCTCGTCATCCTCGTCGCGGCGTTGAACGTCGTCTCGAATCTCGCGCTCCTCGTCGTCGAGAAGAAGCGGGACCTCGGCGTGTTCGCGACGATGGGCGCCGGCCCGCGCGCGCTCGCGCGAATCTACTTCTCGCTCGGGGGACGCATCGGCGCGGCGGGGACGGCCGCGGGTCTCCTCCTCGGGGTCGCCACGTCGGTGCTCGCAGACCGCTTCGGGTGGGTGCCGCTCCCCACGGACGTCTACCTCTTCTCCCACGTGCCCTTCGCGGTCCATCCGGGCGAGGTGGCGCTCGTCGGTCTCTTCTCGATGGCGACCGCGCTGGCCGCTTCGATCCTTCCCGCCCGAGCCGCTTCGCGGTCCGCGGAGCGCGAGGCGCTCGAGCTCTCGCGATGAGCGGAGGGATCTCGTGACGCTCGCGGTCCGGGCCGAGGGTCTCGCGAAGACCTATCTCGGCGAGACGGCGCCGGTGACCGTCTTCCGGAACCTGTCGTTCGAGCTTCCCGAGGGGCTCTTCGCGGCCGTGATGGGCCCGTCCGGGTCCGGGAAGTCGACGCTCCTGCATCTGCTCGGCGCCATCGACCGTCCCGATGCGGGTCGCGTCGAGGTCTTCGGGCAGTCGCTCGAGGAGATGAGGGCGGCCGAACGCGCCCGCTTTCGGAACGCGACGATCGGATTCGTGTTCCAGTTCCACCACCTGCTTCCGGAGTTCACGGCCGAGGAGAACGTCGCTTTCCCGCACCGGATCGCCGGTCTCTCGGCCGGAGAGGCGCGACGCAGGGCCCGGGAGCTCCTCGACCGCGTCGGTCTGGCGGATCGGGCGGCACATCGGCCGCGCGCGCTCTCGGGAGGAGAGCAGCAGCGCGTCGCGATCGCCCGCGCGCTCGCGCGCGGGCCGCGTCTCCTGCTCGCGGACGAGCCGACCGGCAATCTGGACGCCGATTCGGCAGCGCGCGTCTTCGTGCTTCTCGAGGAGCTGCACCGCGAGCGGGGGATGAGCACGATTCTCGTCACGCACAACCCCGATCTGGCGAAGCGATGTGATAAAATTTTCACCATGTCCCGGAATGGAATTTCTCCCCTGTCGAGTTTCGCGGGGCGGGGATAGGGCCCCAGGGGAATGGCCTGCATGCCCGCCAGCGATGTTTGAGAAGTACAACGAGAAAGCGCGCCGGGCGCTGTTTTTCGCGCGCTACGAGGCCTCCAAGCTCGGCTCCAAGGTGATCGAGTCCGAGCACCTGTTGCTCGGAATCCTCCGCGAGGGCGAGGACATCATCAAGGAGATCTTCTCCCGCTTCAACGTGAAGCCGGAAGAGGTCCGCCGCGAGATCGAGGGCGACCGCATCTTCGTCGAACGGATCTCCTCGACCGCCGAGCTGCCGCTCTCGGAGGAGTCCAAGAAGATCCTCGCGTACGCCTCCCACGAGGCCGAGTCGATGATGCACCCCTACGTCGGGACGGAGCACCTCCTCATCGGGCTCCTCCGGGTGGACGGCTGCGTCGCGGGCCGGCTGCTCGCGGCGCGCGGATTCAACCTCTACGGAGTTCGGGAGGAAACGATCTCGCTCATCAAGGAGCGCGAGGTCTCGAAGCAGAAGAAGGAGCTTCCGTTCCTCTCCGAGTACAGCCGCGACCTGACGCAGCTGGCGGCCTCGGGCACGTTCGACCCGCTCATCGGGCGCGAGAAGGAAGTGGAGCGGATCATTCAAATCCTCTCGCGGCGGACGAAGAACAATCCGATTCTCCTCGGAGAGCCCGGCGTCGGGAAGACGGCCATCGTCGAAGGGCTCGCGACGCGCATCGTCGAGGGCGCGGTCCCGATGTTCCTCGCGCAGAAGAAAATCCTCGCGCTCGACCTCTCCCTCATCGTGGCCGGGACGAAGTACCGCGGGCAGTTCGAGGAGCGCCTGAAGGGCATCATCCGCGAGCTCCGCGAGAACCCGGACCTCATCATCTTCATCGACGAGATCCATTCGCTCATCGGCGCGGGCTCGGCGGAAGGCTCGCTCGACGCGGCCAACATCCTGAAGCCGGCGCTCTCTCGCGGCGAGGTCTCGTGCATCGGCGCGACGACGCTCAAGGAGTACCGCAAGTACATCGAGAAGGACCGGAGCCTGCTGCGACGCTTCCAGGCGATCAACGTGACGGCGCCCTCGGAGAGCGAGACGTTCGAGATCCTCGAAGGAGTCAAGGATCGCTACGAGCAGTTTCACAAAGTGCGCTACTCGGCGGAGGCGATCAAGACGGCCGTCTATCAGTCGAACCGGTACATCACCGACCGGTTCTTCCCCGACAAGGCGATCGACATCCTGGACGAGGCCGGCGCCAAAGTGAAGTTGAAGCGGGTCGCCGACACACAGAACCTTCGCAAGCTCGAGCTCGAGACGCGCCAGATCGTCAAGGAGATGAAGAAGGCGATCTCCGACAAGGACTTCGAGAAGGCCGTTTTCCTGCGCGAGCGGGAGATCGAGCTGAAAGAGGAGATCGAGCGGGCCAAGGCGCAGACGGCGGAGAAGAGCGACACGACGCAGGAGGTCACGCGCCGGGACATCGAGGAGATCATTTCCTCCTGGACGGGCATTCCCGTCGCCTCGCTCGAGATGGAAGAGGCGGAGAAGCTCCTCCACATGGAGGACGCGCTCCGGCGCCGGATCGTGGGGCAAGAGGCGGCGATCATCGGTGTTTCGAAGGCGATCCGCCGGTCGCGCCTCGGCGTCAACAATCCGAATCGGCCGATGGGATCCTTCGTCTTTCTCGGCCCCTCGGGCGTCGGCAAGACCGAGGTCGCGCGGCGGCTCGCGGAGTTCCTCTTCGAGAACCAGAAGGCGCTCGTGCGCTTCGACATGTCCGAGTACATGGAGAAGCACGCCGTCTCGAAGCTCATCGGCTCGCCGCCGGGGTACGTCGGCCACGAGGACGGCGGCCAGCTCACGGAGCGGATCCGCCGGAACCCTTACAGCGTGATCCTCTTCGACGAGATCGAGAAGGCGCACCCGGACATCGCGAACCTGCTGCTTCAGATCCTGGAGGACGGCATCCTGACGGACTCCTACGGGAATCTCGTCGACTTCAAGAACACGCTGATCATCATGACCTCCAACATCGGCACGCGGCACCTCGTCAGCCGCAGCCGGATGGGCTTCGGCGGCACGAAGGAGATCCAAGCCGCCAAGGAGATCGAGGATCTGGTGCTCAAGGAGCTCCGAAAGGATTTCTCGCCGGAGTTCATCAACCGGATCGACGACATCATCGTGTTCCACCCGCTGTCGCGCGAGGATCTGACCCGGATCTGCCGGCTTCTCATCGACGACGTCAACGCCACGCTCGCGCCCAAGGGAGCGTTCGTGGACGTCGACGAAGCGGCGGTCGAGTGGCTGCTCGCGCAGAGCGGCGACGACCCGAACATGGGCGCGCGTCCGCTGCGCCGGGCGATTCAGAAGCACATCGAGGATCCCGTCTCCGAACTCCTGATTCAGGCGCGCGACGAGCGGCCCGAGGCGATCGAGGTGCGCGTCGGCCCCGGAGGGCTCACGGTGTCCGCCCGCGAAGGCGAGACGATCGGGCAGGGCCGGTAGCGTCTTTCCCGGCGCCCCTTCGTCCTTCTTCTTGTGATTTTTCCCCCCGCCACTCGTCAACCATTTACCGTTTGTTTCTCGAAGGGAAGAAGTTAGGCTAGCGCCTCGTTCGAACGGGGGGCAGGGATGGTGCGGAACCGATGAGAGATCCGGGCCGGGCGGGCCGGCGCGAAGAGGGCGCGCGCGGCCGCGGACCCGCCGTCGGCTCGATCCTCCTCGCGGTGCTCCTCGGCGCGTCCACGGTCGCGATCGGCCAGGACTCTCCGCCGACTCCCGAACCGACTCCCGCGCCGCCCGCGCAGGCGGCCCCTCCCGCGGCCGCGCCGGCGCCAACTGAGAAGATCGTCGGAATCCGCGTCCTCGGCTACCAGACCGTCTCTCCCGACACGATCGCGCATTACCTGGGTGTGAAGGTGGGAGACCCCTTCGACGCCGAGGCGATCCGCGCGCGGTTCCACACGCTGTGGGACGTGGGCCTTCTCGACAACGTGACCATCGAGGCCGATCACAGTCCCGAGGGCGTGACCCTCGTCGTGACCGTCGAAGAGCGGCCGACGATCACGTCGATCGACTTCGTCGGCAACAAGAAGATCACGACGTCGCAGATCCGCGACCGGCTGCGGGAAGAGAAGATCGAGTTGCACCCCGGCTCGCCGCTGGCCCTGCGCGACATCGCGCGCGTGCGGTCGGTCGTCGCCGACTTCTACCTCGAGCAGGGGTACCGCAGCGTGACGGTCGACTTCAAGGTCGAGGACGTGACGAAGACCGAGAAGAAGGTCGTTTTCAACATCGACGAAGGCGACAAGATCAAGATCTCCTCCATCACGTTCGAAGGCAACACCGTCTTCCACGCCTGGCAGCTGAAGAACGCGATGAAGAAGACGAAGGTGAACACCTGGTATCGGGTCTTCTCGGAGAATACGACCTATAGCCAGGCCAACTACGAGGCCGACGTCGAGAACATCAAGGCGGTCTATCAGGCGAAAGGCTACAAGGACGTCGTCGTCAAGGATCCCATCCTCGACATCTACGTGAAGAACCCCAAGGCCGACCCGAAGAAGATCAAGCGGGCGGTTCACATCAAGATCCCGATCGCGGAAGGCGATCGGTATTTCGTGAACGAGATTCGGGTCACGCGAGTGGATCAGGCCGGCAAGCCCGTCGAGAACGGGCCGCCGATGGTCTTTCCGGAGCAGGCCATCCTGAAGAAGTTCTGGGAGCTCGCGCCCGGCACGGTCCTGAACCGCGACCTTCTCGTCGAAGGCCTCTCCGAAGTCGAATCGATGTACAAGGCGAACGGCTACATCTATTGGTTCGCCGACCCCGCGTACAAGGAAGTCGGAAACCACCGCGTCGACATCGATATCAAGATCTTCGAAGGCGACAAGTACTACCTGGGCCGCTTCGAGGTGAAGGGCAACACGACCACGCGCGACAAGGTCATCCGACGCGAGTTCGCGCTCGACGAAGGCGCCGTGATGGACATGGACGCCGTCAAGAAGAGCTTGCAGAAACTCCAGCAGCTCGGATACTTCAAGGTCGCGGAGGAGCCGGAGTTCGGTGTCGACCAGGAGCAGAGAAAGGTCAACCTGACGGTCAAGGGCACCGAGACGTCGCGCAACGAGATCCAGTTCGGCGCCGGATATTCGGCCGTGGACAAGTTCTTCGGCCAGTTCTCGTTCCAGACCCGAAACTTCATGGGTCGTGGCGAGGTGCTCGCGGCTTCCGCACAGATCGGGGCGATCTCGAGCTTCTACGACATCTCGTACACGGTTCCCTGGTTCATGGATCAGAACCAGTCCGTCGGCGGCTCGATCTATCGGCGGACCGCGGATTACCTGAACATCGACGAGAACCGCACCGGCGCCAGCGTCTTCTACGGCCGCGGGCTCAGTCTTTTCTCGTCGTGGAATTTGCTCTACCAGTACGAGTCGGTCAAAGCGAAGTATCCGGTGCGCGGGGCGCCGACGCCTCCCGGGCAGCCGATCCCGCCCGACAAGCTGACCGACACGAACGGAAAGACGTCGTCCTTCACGCCGGCGTATCGTTACGACACCCGCAACGATCCATTCGATCCCACGCTCGGGCGGCGCCTCTTCGCGAGTGTCCAGATTGCCGGCGGGCCGCTCGGGGGCACGGACTATTTCTTCAAGCCGATCATCGGCGGCACGATTTACGTTCCGGTTCGATTCCCCCGGCACTCCTACATCGCGGCCAACCTGGAGGTCGGCTGGGTGGCCAACTACGGAGGCCACGACGTCCCGATCTTCGAGCGGTTCCAGCTGGGCGGCGAGCAGAGTCTGCGGGGCTTCCAGACGGGATCGATCCTGCCGCTCCAGAAGAACAATCAGGTGTTCACGGACTCGCTCGGGCGGATCCTCGGCGGGAACAAGTTCTACGTGCTGAATCTCGAATACACGTTCCTGCAGTTCGGCCCGGGCAAGATGCTGCTTTTCGGCGACCTCGGGAACACCTACTTCGACAGCCAGTCCTTCAATCCGGCCAACTTCCGGTACTCGGTCGGAGCGGAGCTCCGCATCTTTCTGCCGATCTTCCAGGCCCCTCTGCGGTTCATCTACTTCTTCAACCCGGAGGTCGTCCAGCCGATCGACCAGTTCGGGTTTCCCATCACGAGCCTGAAAGAGAAGAAGTCCGGGTTCCTCTTCTCGATCGGCCGGACCTTCTGAACCGGCCCCGGGGAATGCCCGCGGGGGCCCGGCTGTTCCCGCTTCGAGGATTTTTGTTAGTATTCGCCGTTCTTTCCGCGCGGCCCCGAGCCGGAGGAACGAGAAGGAGTCAAAAGAATGAAGCGCATCCTGGTCTCGGTCGCGATGGCCGTCGGCGCGGCCGCGGCGTTCGGTCAGACGCAGGCAGCGGCGCCGGCCGCGGCGGTCCCGGCAGGCCCGCCGAAAATCGCGGTGATCAACGTGGATCGGCTCGTCACCGATTCGGCCCTCGGCAAGGAAGCCTTTGCCCGCGTCAAGAAGATCGCCGACTCCAAGAAGGAAGAGGGCGACAAGCTCACCAAGGAGCTCCGCGACATGGAGCAGAAGCTCGCCGATCAGGGCGCGTCTCTCGCGGATGACAAGAAGGAAGCCCTCCAGAAGACGTATCAGGAGAAGGCGATCGCCTTCAAGCGGTTCCAGGACGACGCGCAGCGCTCGCTCGACGAGGCGCAGAAGAAGGAGCTCGAGGAGCTCCAGAAGCGCGTGATGCCGGTCATCACGCAAGTGGGCAAGGAGCGCGGCTTCACCCTGATCTTCAACAAGTTCCAGTCGGGCCTCGTCTACGCCGACGACGCGGTGGACGTGACGGACGACGTGCTGAAGCGCTTCAACACGACGGTGGCGGTTCCGGCCGCGGCGCCTGCAGGTGCCGCGGCTCCCCGGCCCACGCCGAACCCGAACTCCGCGGCCGCCAAGCCGACCCCGAAGAAGCCGAACTGAGACTCCGCGTTCGCACAGAGAGTCAGAGGGCCGCCCGCGGGCGGCCCCTTCATTTTCGGACGTCCGCGGGTTGCGGGTAGTATCCGGCCCGGTGAAAGCCGTCCGGAAGAAGGCCCCGCGCGGGAACCGCCTCCGAGCGAGGAAACCGCGCGGCGGCTTCACGCTCGCCGACGTGGCTCGGGCCGTGGGCGGGAGAGTACACGGCGATTCCGGGCTTCGCCTGACGGGCGTGCGGGGTCTGGAGGATGCCGGGCCCGAGGATCTCTCGTTCGTCGCGGACGTTCGCCACGCGGGGGCGGCCCGAGGGAGCCGGGCGGGGGCATATCTCGCCTCGCCGGCCACGGCGCCGGAGCGACGCCCCGCCGTCATCGTTTCGGAGCCCGTCGCCGCCCTCGCCGCCTGGCTCCAGGTATTCCGGCCCGAGCCCCGGCCGCGTCCCGGGGTCCGTCCCGGTGCGCGCGTCGACCGAAGCGCCCGCCTGGGGCCGGGAGTCGCGGTCGAGGCGGGCGCCACCATCGGGCCGCGCGCCCGCATCGGCGCGCGCACCGTGATCGGGCCGGGGGCGTACGTCGGAGCGGACGTCA
>Ga0335080_10006411_pt1 | contig 12159 bp, 9 predicted proteins | sample Lox_Sample_34_FD_206720 | JGI IMG/M metagenome (GOLD analysis project Ga0335080, IMG submission 206720) | Soil microbial communities from Loxahatchee National Wildlife Refuge, Florida, United States - Lox_Sample_3.4 | ecosystem: Environmental > Terrestrial > Soil > Wetlands | place: USA: Florida...
GTAGATGGGGGTGCCGGTGACGTAGACGCGCTCGCCGGGCACGCCCTCACGCAGCAGGTTCTCCTTGCTGCGCTGCGTGTAGGGCATGAGCACAGTGCTCGAGTGGTCGATGACGCGACGATTAACCTCCTCGGGCACACGGTCGTCGTAGCAGCGGTTGCCGGCCTCCATGTGGAACACAGGGATGCCCATGCGTTTCGCGAGCACCGCGCACAGGCCACTGTTGGTGTCGCCGAGCACGAGGAACGCGTCGGGCTTCTCGTCGTGCAGCACACCGTCCACGGCGGCAAGCATGCGGCCCACCTGCTCGCCGAAGCTGTCACCGCTGATGCCGAGCTCGCGGTCGGGCGCCCGCACGCCGAGCTCGCTGAAGAAGACGTCCTTGAGCGTGGGCGTGAAGTTCTGGCCAGTGTGCACGAGCACGTGGTCGCACAGCCCGTCGAGCTTGTCGATGACGCGGCTCAGACGGATGATCTCGGGCCGCGTCCCGAGGACCGTGAGGACCTTCACCGTAGCAGCTCTGCCTCGTCGGCTGACGTGGCTTCGAGCGTCAGGTGGTGGTCGGCGAGCAACCGGTCAAGCGACCGACGGTCCATGACGTCGTCAGCCGAGCTGTACTCGTGGTCAAGGGCCACGGTCACGGCCTGCTCGTCGCGAAGCTCGAGCAGCATGGGCAGGATCGCGTAGTAGCGGCCGCGGTCGGCCGTTCGGTGACACTCTTCCTCGGAGACCAGGATCTCGTGGACCTTCTCACCGGGGCGGATCCCGGTGACCTCGGTCGCGATGGGGCGATCGCCGATCAGGCCGGCGGCGATATCGACGACCCGAGCCGACGGGACCCGCGGGATGTAGGTCTCGCCGCGGCGCGCTTCGGACAGCGCGGCGAACACCGTGTCGACGGCCTGATCAAGGCTGAGCAGGAAGCGCGTCATGTCGGAGGTCGTGATCGTGACCGGCCCGCCGCCGCGGATCTGCTCGTGGAAGAGCGGGATAACCGAACCGCGCGACGCCAGCACGTTGCCGTACCGCACACAGACAAAGCGGGTGTTGGGGCACCGCATATTGGCCTGGATGAACACGCGCTCCTGGATGGCTTTGGTCATGCCCATGACGTTGACCGGCTTGCAGGCCTTGTCGGTCGAGATGCCGATGACCGTCTCGACCGGCAGCTCGTGCTCCTGAATCGCTCGGACGATGTTCTCGGGGCCCGCGACGTTGGTCGTGACTGCCTCGAACGGGAAGTACTCGCAGGTGGGAACCTGCTTGAGCGCGGCGGCGTTGAAGACCACGTCGGCGTCGCGCAGGACCGAAGCGACGCTGTGGAAGTCACGAACATCGCCGATGCGAAACTCGAGAAGCTCGCGGAAGTTGTGGTAGATCACCTCGTCGGTGACGACGTGCTGGTGCAGATAGGCCACGCGCATGGCGTGCTGCTTGGCCTCGTCGCGCGAGAACACGACGATCTTGGCGGGCTGGCCCATCTCGCCACCGAGCAGCCGGCGCACCAGCACCTGCCCCAGCGAGCCGGTGCCGCCGGTGATCAGCACGCGTTTGCCCTTAAGCGGGTTCATGGGCGAGCCTCCACTCGTCGTAGGGCACCGGGTCGGCGGCGACTTCGGCCACCATTTCGTCCCAAGCGGGTATGCGATAGCCGGTCGCCGCGACGAAACGGGCCGCGCTCAGACTGCGGTCGCAGGGCCGGTCGTCGAATGGCTCGATCTCGATGTCCAGCCCCATCGTCTCCCTCAGCATCGTGAGCAGAGCATACTTGCTGATCGGCGTGCTGGCTATCTGCACGAGGCCACTCAGCGAAGGTTGCTCCAACAGCAGGTCGCCGATGATGCGGGCAACCACCTGCGTCGGAAAGCCGCTGTATATGGCGTTCTTGTAGCCGCGGACCCGTCCGCCGCGGTTGCTCAGGAACCACTCGAGCAGGGCGTCCTTCTTCAGGAAGTCGCGGCCGAAGATCGAGGTGCGGATCGTGAGGCAGCCGGGCCGGTCGACCTCGCCCAGGAGCTTGCTGCGCCCGTAGAGGTCTTCGGGGTCGGGCAGGTCGTCCTCGGTGTAGCCGCCCTTTCGACCGCTGAACACGCAGTCGGTGCTCATGTGCACCAGGCGCACACCCATGCCGACGCAAAGGTCGGCAAGGCGGTGCGGGAACAGCGAGTTCAGCGTGATCGTGAGGATCGGGTCCGACGCCTCCTTCAGCTGCTTGATGATGCCGATGCAGTTGACGACGGCGTCGGGGTGCGCTTCTTCGACCGCCGCGACGACCGTTTCGAATCGCAGAGCGTCGATGCCGCCGAGCAACCGCGACGCGGGCAGACCGGCGTACTGCGGGAACGTGCGCCAAGGACCGTCGGCATCGAGGAACGTGGCTGCGGTGTCGTATCGCCGGCCCAGGACCTCGAACACCTTGTGGCCCAGCATCCCTTCGCCACCGAGGACGAGTACCCTCATGGCAGAGACTTCTCGAGCTCGCGTAACGTCACCGAATCGCGAGCCACCCAGGACATGTACTCCACAAGTCCCGATTCGAGCGCGACCGCGGGCTCGTAGCCGAAGGCCGCCCGCGCCGCGCCGGTTGCGGCGAGGCTGTCGCGGACGTCGCCTTTGCGAGGCGCAGCATACTCGACGCCCACCTCACGCGCGGCTCGCTGCATCATCGCGGCCAGCTCGTTGACCGTGACCCGTGTGCCGCTGCCGATGTTGAAGGAGCCGGCCACGCCCTCGTCGCCCGTCGCCGCCGCGATGTTCGCGGCGGCGACGTCGCGCGCGTTCACGAAATCGCGCGTCTGTTCCCCGTCGCCATAGATCGTCATCGGCACGCCCCGCAGGATCCGGTCTGCGAAGATCGGAATGACGTTGCCGTACGCGTCGTAGCGCTGATTGACACCGTAGACATTGAAGTAGCGCAGGCACACGTTGCGCATGCCGTAGAGCTTGTTGAAGACGAGGCACATCTTCTCGGCGGCCAGTTTGCTGGCGCCGTACGGCGAGTCTGGATCCTGAGGGTGATCTTCGGCGATGGGAAGCGTCTTGAGCTCACCGAAGATGCCGGCCGACGACGAGAAGACGATGCGACGCAGGCCGTGGCGTCGGGCCGCCTGCAGCACGTTCAGCGTGCCGAGCACGTTGATCTGCGAGTCCTTCACGGGGTCGTCGATCGAGCGCGCGTTGCCGACACTCGCGGCCAGGTGCAGGGCGATGTCGCAGTCCTTGAGGGCAGCGAGCACGGCGTCGCCGTCGCGCACGTCGGCCTGCACGAACGGCACGTCCGCCACGAGGTTGTCTGAGTAGCCGCTCGACAGATCGTCGAGCACGACCACCTCGTGGCCGAGCTCGAGCAGCCGCTGCACGATGTTCGAGCCGATAAAGCCGGCGCCGCCGGTGACCAGGAATCTCAACGTCCACCTCTCTTTGCCGCATCACTCGCCGGGGCGTCGCGCGACGCCAACCTCCGACCCTTTTCCTTCAGGCCGAGCACCTCCATGGTCTTGCGCGGGACGTGTGACCCTCGGATCGCCTGCAGTCTGGCCCATCGGCGGGCCCTGTCGAACGGATCGAGGATCTTGAGAAAGGTCCGACCCGCGCGGTAGCGGCGCGATCGCAGGAGGCGCTCGACGTCGTCGGTGCGGCGCAGCTCGACGTCGAGCTTGCCGGCGCGGATATCCTCCATCATGCGCAGCGCCTCAGGCGGATGCGGACCGTCGTACCGCTCGATCCACGCAGGCAGCCAGTAGTGCCGTTCGACATGATAGGGCCTGGTCAATTCGAAGTAGCCGGTCCTGGACCATTCGATGATGTTGGCGCACTCGCGCGGCGCCTGACGGCGGTAGAAGAGCGCCTTGTTGCGCACCTGCTGAGGGAAGACGTGGTCGTAGTGGTACAGACGCACGCCCCGACGAGCCATTTCATCGCCGCTGACCCAGTGGAGCGAGCGCAGGTCGCGGCCACGATCGTCCGCGACGGTCGGAGGCTGGTGAGTGACGTAGCGATAGCCCGGGCCCCACCGGAACAGCCGATGAACGGTGCCCGCAGCACGGCGCCAGTACCAGCCGTCGCTGAGGTAGTCGTAACCACCCCAGAACGGCAGCAGGTTGAATGACGCACCCGAGATCTGCGGATCGCGGGCCAGCATGTCGAGCACGACGCGCATCTCCTCCGGGCGGTAGAACTCGTCGATGTCGACCTGCCAGAGATAGTCGCCTGTGGTGCGCTCGGCATAGGCACGCGACTGCGGTGTCTTGGAATTGCCGAACTCGTCCTTCTGCGGCCACGGACCGTCACGAACGACGATGTGCACCTTGTCCTCGACATCCTCTTCGGCCTTGAAGCTGTACAACGTCTCGAGCGTGCGATCCGAGGAATGTCCGTCCGGTGTGGATATGTCGAGAGCGTTCTCGTGGCCGCCCTCGACGACGATGATCTCGTGCGCGAACGGATACAGTGCACGCAGGCAGTACCGCGTGAACGGTTCCCCGTTCAGCACGATGATGCCGAACGTGATCCGCGGCCACTGGGAGGCGCTCACCATGCGGCTCATCGCGGCTCTCGCCGGTCGCTGGGATGATGGCCGAGGCGCGCTGCGTCACGCCTTCTCAGCAAGCGCTCCAGAGGCCGAAGTGTCATGTAGGCGTGGTAAGCGGGGAGCCTCTGCTGCTTGATCCCTCGTTCGCTCAAGTACTTCGCGGCCCGCCGGAACGGGCGGTGACGAGACATCCGCTCGTACCCCTCCCACCACAACCCGCGCCAGCGCACGGTGCGGTTGGCCCACCGTACGTAGTCTCCCTGTACGATCTCGCTGAGAAGATCGACGTCGAGCGGTTCGAGCGGCTGCGAACGCATCACCGGCCAGTACAGCCAGTAGACGTCGTTGGCCTGCACGTCCTTGAACAACGCGCCACGCGAGGCCAAGTATTCATCTACCCACCGGCGGTCGCGACGTCGCTCGTCGGGCAGGGAGAGCATGGCCGACGCCACGTCGAAATCGAGGAACGGCTCATCCACGGCGAAGCCGTAGAGCCGCGGCACCTTGACGAGGTAGTGAGTCAGCATCACCCGAAACCGGATTCCCTCGACAGTGCGTCCGACAAAGGTACGCAGCTCCTCGCGATGCGTCTCGAAGTACTGCTCCGCCAGAGGAGCGCCACGGCCGAGGAGCGCAGCGTCTGCGTCGGCGTGCGCCCCGTGCGACAGGATCAACCGTTGCAAGTCGTTGGGGCCGCGAAGAGGCTCGACCGCCTCGTCCCACAGCCACTCGCACCAATCTCCGCCGTGGCCGCTCAGCACTATCCCACCGTCGGGCTCTCTGGCACGAATCTGACGATAGAACTCCATCTGATACATCCCGTGAGCATGAACCGCCGGACCGAACGCCCGATCCCACTCGTCGAGATGCGTATGGAACGGCTCGAGGTGGATGCGTTCCCACCTGGTGCCGAGGAGTCCGGACAGCGCCCGGGCCCGGGCCACCTCGGTGGAGTCCCATTGGCGAGCCGTGGGACCAAAGGTGTAGGAGCGCACGCGGGAGACGTCGGCGACCATGAGGTTGAGAAGCCGGGAATCGTAGCCTCCGCTCGTCGGGATGATGATCCTGTCATCGGTCGAGGACTCCGTCTTTCGCACTCGCTCTCTCAGGAGATCGATCACCTCGGCCTCCGTGCGCGCCGCTTCGACGCTGGCGTTCAGATCGAGTGGCACTGCTTCGAGTCGCAGCATGCCGTCGTCGTCGCGCCACAGTCTGGTGGAGGGCGGGACGTACCGCACATGGCGAACGGGTGTCCGCCCGAAGATCGAGTATCCAGCCGCGAGGTAGGCACGAAGGCCGTCGGGATCGATTTCGACCTCGGCCGCGACGATGACGTCGTTGATGTCGTAGCTCGCCGCTCTCGTGAGCTCGTTGTAGAAGACGGGTCGGCTGCCGAGCCAGTCGGTCTCAAAGAGCAACTCGCTCATGTCACCTCGATTGTCTTCGCGGTGCTCAGGACGCGGTCGTCGATCACAGCGTCCTCGGAGGGTCGCAACGTCTCCGCGGCTACCAACGCAAGGATCCAGAGACCCAACGGGTAGGCGTTCGGATCCATGAAGGTCCAATCCTGAAACGTCATGATGACCATCAACGCGAGTGTGACGAAGTACGTGAGGGCGAGCTCACGCCGCAGTTCGGGCAACTGGAGCGAGAGCCGCAGAGCTCGGACCATGAAACACGCGACGAGCAGCCCGAACACCGCAAGGCCGACGTATCCGAAGTAGTAGAGGATCGCAAGCCAGGTCATGTCGGAGGTCCAGTGGACGAAGTCCCCGTTCACCGTCAGGGTCCCTGGATGCAAAAAGCCAAGGCCGAACAGGAGGTCCCCCTTCGCGACAACAAGTCGTGTCATGTCCCAGTGGATGACCCGCACCTGCCAATTCTGAACCTGCGTGCCGCCGGTGCCGGCCGTCGTGAACTCGCCCAGTCGCTTGAGAAGGAATGCCCAGTACGCGGGAACCAGTCGGCTGAAGCCGATGACGACAACCGCTCCCCCGAGGAAGATCGCACTCACGCGCCGCACCACTCTGCGCAAATCGGGGCGCGTCAGCTCACGAGCCACGATCGAAGCCACGAGGCCCACCGCCGCGGCGACGACCATGGTCCGTGTGAGCGACACGAGGATCGCGAGCAAGGTGACCACGAGCACGACGACCCACCCCGCAGTCCAACGCCGCTTGGCGAGCACGAAACCGAGGGCGAGCAGGTTGAGCGCAGGAGCGAAGACGTCGAACCGCGAGATGACCTGACCAGCGTAGGCATACGTGATGTTCGCAATGCCCGTGTAGATGTGCAGGTGAAGCCCCTGGTCTAAGAAATAGAGGCCACACGCAATGGTGTTGGCTATCACTACCGCTCCAAGGAACTCCTGAGTCTCTTCGCGTGTCGCTCGGCAAGCGATGCCCCGCACGAGCAGGTAGCCGATTGCGAGGAAGGAGGTGGATGACGCCAGGTGGACGGCATGGGCCAGGTCGCCGGTGGCTCCGAACGCTTCCCAGGTATGCAGGGCGATGAGAGCCGCGAGACCGACGAGCAGCAGTTCCTCGGGAAGCACCCGAGACTGTCCGAACGGCCCAACCGGCTCGCCCTCGACCTTAGGGCGGCGCACCACGCTGAAGACCCACGCGACGACGAGCCAGCACATGACGAGCTCTGCTCCGGAGAGCCGACCGGGCTTCCAGAACACGGCCATCTTCTGGAAGAACAGTGAGCCCCCCGTGACCATGAGCACCGGGATGCCCATCAGGAACATCGGGTTGCTTCTGGATTTCCACAGGAACCAGAGCGTCAGCGCAGCGGGGAGAGCTAGGCGTAGGACGCCCACGCGCTCAATCGGGTCGCGGCAGAGTGAGCGGCGGTGTCTGCGCGTCCCCGGCCGGCGACGAACCATCGTCGCTCGCCCAGCCCGCCACGGTCTCCCAATCGAGCAGTACCGCGAGCGCACCCGGGTTCGTCACCCATGAGAACGGTGAGTCGAGATGGTCCTTCACGACGTCGAACCAGACCGACTCGTCACCCTTGTGGATCCAGTAGCGACGGTAGACGCACGCACGCGGCATCACGGCGTAGCTGCCGTCGTTGAGCAGGCCTGCCGGGATCACACACCGCAGGGTGCTCTTGCCCAGCTTGATCGAAGGCCAGCTGTCGGGGGGGCCGTCTGTGTGCCAGGTCCGCAGCACCAACCCGCCGTCGAAGAGCAGGTCGAAACCAACCTGGTAGCCCTCGTTCTCGCTGGCGACCTCGAGGTCGATCTCGATGAACATCGGCGAGTTGCTGTGGAACGGCGCAACCGCATGTCCTTCGTCGTCAAGCACGCGGACAGCGGTGATCAGCAGCTCTTCCGGTATGCCGAGCGGCCGCGGAAGGTCGAGCACCGCACCCGAACCAGCCAACTGCTTCGCGATGTACTTGTTCACGATCTCGCCCGGGGGGCCGTCGGCAACGAGCTGGCCACCCTCGATCTCGACAACCCTCGTGCAGAGACCCCGCACGGCACCCATGTTGTGGCTCACCAAGAACACCGTGCGCCCCGAGCCGGCAATGGCGCCCATCTGTCCCAGGCACTTACGCTGGAACGCAACGTCGCCCACGGAGAGCACTTCGTCCACGAGCAGGATCTCCGGCTCGAGGTGGGCAGCGACCGCGAAGGCCAGTCGGACGTACATGCCGGTGGAGTACCGCTTGACCGGCGTGTCCAGGAACTCCGATATCTCCGAGAATTCGACGATATCGTCGAACTTCCGACCGATCTCGGCCCGGGTCATGCCCAGGATGGCCCCGTTCAAGTAGATGTTCTCGCGGCCACTCAGCTCCGCGTGAAAACCTGTGCCGACCTCCAGCAGGCTGCCGACGCGACCGTATATCTCTACCCGGCCCTTTGTCGGCTCGGTGATTCGGGTGAGGATCTTGAGCAGGGTGCTCTTCCCGGCTCCGTTGCGACCGATGATCCCGACCACCTGGCCGGCATCGACGTCGAAGCTGACATCGCGCAGCGCCCAGATGGAACTCACGTTGCCGGTTGACGAACCGAGGTTGCGGAGCCGCCGGATCGGCCGGGTCGCGACTTGGGTGATCGCATCGCGCAGCGTCTGAGCGCGCTGCTGTGCCGCACCGATCATGTACCGCTTGCCGAGCCCGGAGATGCTGACGGCGGTGCTCATACCACGTCGGCGAACAGCCGTTCCATCCGCCTGAAGTAGTACAGCCCGGTCACGAACACGACGACCACCATCGCGGCTGAGAGCCAGAACAACGTACCCGGAGCGGTCTCACCCAGGAGGGCCCAGCGGAAGCCGCCGATGACGCCGGTCATCGGGTTGAGGTTGTAGATCACGCTCGGCCACCCTTTGGGGATCTTGCTCGTGGGATAGGTCACCGGCGACACGAAGAACCACAGCTGCACCAGGAAGGGGATGACGTACTGTACGTCTCGGTAGAGGACATACAGAGCGCTCAACCAAAGCGCAACGCCGAGCGCCGTGGCCAGAGCCAGCAGGACAAACAGCGGCAAGGTCACGACTTGCCACGGAGGGACCACCCCATAGACGGCCATGAGCGCGGCGAGCACGAGCAGGCCGAGCAGGAAGTCCGGTACGGCGCCGAGCACGGCGCTCGCGGGTATGACGAGCCGTGGAAAGTAGACCTTCGTGATGAGGTTGGCGTTGCCCACGAGGCTCGCACCCGCTGCGGCGAGTGACCCGGAGAAGAGGTTCCAGGGGAGCAGACCGGTGAAGGCGAACACCGCGTACGGGACGCCGTACGCACCGCTGCCGACTCCCAGGAGCTTGTTGAAAACGACCGTGAACACCACCATCGTCAGGACGGGGTTCAGGATCGCCCAGGCGATGCCGAGCACGGCTTGCTTGTACCGGATGAGGATGTTCTTCCATGTGAGGAAGTAGAGGAGCTCGCGATACTGCCAGAGCTCCTTCAGGCCCAGCCGGGCCCACCCCTTGGAGGGCTCGATGATCGTCGTAAGGCCGACGGGCGCGGGCCCCTGATCGGTCGCCAGCCCCACCTCTACTGTCTCCCCCGTTGCCTGCTCGGGCGCCGCCAGCGCACAGTTGCGCAGCCGTGCTTGCTCCCCATGTCTGCCCGCATCGATCCCCCATGTCAGAGGCGTAGGTTCAAGACGTATAAGAATAGCCATCCGGCGGGCCACCGCACAACCGTGCCGCGTCGCCCGCGCCGACTACAAGAGCGCCGAGAATCGAGCGCAACGAGCCTGCTCACGCCGGGGTAGTGCAAGCCCTCGACCGATTTGACGGGCGGGCGAGCGTGACCCGCGAAAGGAGGGTGGCGATCGACCGACGGGGCGAGTAGAGTCACGGTCGAGACGCAGGCCAAGCCGGTCCGGACCTCGTCGGCGCGGCGCGTGCTGGTGTGGGCCTCGAAGAGACGGGACCGCGACTCTGTGGAGCCGCCCGCCGCACATGGGACACCTGGAACGCGTGAGATCGATCGGCCGGGACGAGCATCGCAGGCTCGTTGCCGTTGCGCGCTATGAGCGTAGCGTCTTTGTGAGCCGCCTGCTGGGTCGCCGGACACGTGTCGCTTTGACGATCGACACCGAACTGGGCTGGCACGACGCCGATGCGCTGAACGCGTCGCGCTTGCTGGACGTGCTCGCTGGCGAGCAGGTCTCGGCGAGCTTCTTCCTCACCGGAGCCTGGGTCAGTGCCAATCCCGATCTGGCCCGGCGGATCACGGCGTCTGGACATCTCGTCGGCAACCACACGTTCGACCACCCGCCATTGCGCTCACTGACCGAGGAGGAAATCCGCGACACGGTGCGGCGAGCCGGGGAACTCATCGAGCGTACGATGGGAGTCGACCCCCGACCCTGGTTCCGATGCCCTTACGGCGACGGCGCCGACGACCCGCGAGTGCGCCGCGTGCTGGAGACGCTCGGGTACCGACACGTCCCCTGGGACGTTTCGACCAAGGACTGGCTGGAGGGGCAGGAGCCGGAAGCGGTCGCGAAGACCGCTATTCGGGGAGCGATCGATGTCGGTGACGGCGCCCGCCTCCTGTTCCACAGCTGGCCAGACGCGACCGTGGGGGCCATGCCACAGGTCATCGCACGCCTGCGCAGGGCGGGTGCGTGCTTCGTCAGACTGGATGAGCTGTGAGGTCACCTCGGGTCGCGCCCGACCCGAGCGCGAGACCCGGGCGAGAGCGCTCATCCGGGCCGCCACCCTCGTGCGCCCACGGGTCGAGCGTGACGCTCAGGGATCGTAGGGCGACGGTGTGTAGCTGGTCGTGGTCCCCGTCCAGTTCGCCGTGAAGATTGGCGTCGCGGGGCGAGCTCCTGCGTCGAGGGAGCCGCTGACGACGTTGCCGTAGTTGCCGGCGAAGACGTAGAAGCCGGTGCCGCAGTAAGTGTCCGTGATCGTGAGGTCCTTGCAGAACTCGGACTGGAAGCATTTGTCGATCGGGTGCGTGCTCGTCGACCCCTTGAAGTAGCAACCAGTCACGCTGAAGTCGAGGTTCCAGAATCGATCGGGAATCGCGGCGGCTTGGGACGCGATCGGCGGATTGGAGCCGGCGACTCCGCCGAAGAACGTGGTCAACGAGTACGAGCGAGCGTAGTCGCAGATGTCCGCCGGGCACCAGAGGCTGTACTCGAAGAGGCAGTCCTGGAAGGAGTTGTCGTAGAACCCGTGGTCGACCCGCGACCAGTCGAAGTGCATGTTGTTCGCACCGCCGCTCGGCCGCGGGCCGTCCACGGCGTGCTCGGCGGGGGCCGGCTGGAAGAGCACGGTGCCGCCGAGGCCATAGCCGTCCACGCCACTGTGGTAGCCGTTCTTGACGCCGAAGTGGCACCGGTACCAATGGTCGCCGTAGACGCGCCCCCCGCCGGCCCGACAGTCGAGCCAGATGTTCATCACGTTCCCGAGGCTGCCATCCGTCCCATCGACGCTGTTGGTGGACTGCGGTCGCTCGAACTCACAGTCGTACCAGTCCGTGTCGATCATGTCGTAGGTCTCGACCGGGCCCGACCAACGACCGCTGCCCCAGTTGTCCCCAAGGTCGATCAGCTGCGCGCCCGTGTCCGAGCCACCCTTGAATCGCACGAAGGAAAAGACACAGTGCTGCGAACCGTTCGCCCGAGTACATGCTCCCGCGGCGCCGCTGCCACGAGGCACCGGCTTGAAGTTGCATGTCACACCGGGAGTGTTCTGGCCTACGAGCAGGTCCTGGATGGTCGAGTAGCTGCCCCAGTCCATGCCACGCGTACACTGCAGCCAGGTGCCGCCACCGCCGGCTACTGAGCTCTGATCCCAGATTCCCTGACCCGAGACGTTGATGTAGTCCGGCACGACAAACGTACCCGAGTAGGCGAACTTGCCTGCCGGGAACACGACAGTGGTGCCGGGACCGGCCGCGACTGCCTTGGCGACACAAGCATCGATCTGGGCCTTGGTGGCCCCACCGGGCACGTCAATCACACCGCCGGCCGGCGCGGGGGGCGGCGTGGGCGGGTCCGACGGCGTGGGACTGACTGTGGGCGGATCCGACGGCGCAGGCGCGACGGGATCCGGAGTGGGGGTGGGAGTGGCGTCGTGCTTCTTGCTGTCCTTCCACGCCTGCACGATCACCCCGGCCAAGCCGGCCACGGCCCGCCG
>Ga0335080_10006413_pt1 | contig 12158 bp, 3 predicted proteins | sample Lox_Sample_34_FD_206720 | JGI IMG/M metagenome (GOLD analysis project Ga0335080, IMG submission 206720) | Soil microbial communities from Loxahatchee National Wildlife Refuge, Florida, United States - Lox_Sample_3.4 | ecosystem: Environmental > Terrestrial > Soil > Wetlands | place: USA: Florida...
TCCGGCCGACGCGCCCATCCTCACCCTCGCGCTCACGTCGAAGACGCTGCCGCTCACCCAGCTCGAAGACCTCACCGACACGCGGCTCGCGCAGAAGATCTCGCAGATCGACGGCGTCGGCCTCGTCACCCTGTCGGGTGGCCAGCGCCCCGCGGTGCGCGTGCAGGCCAACCCGACCGCGCTCGCCGCCTACGGCATGAGCCTCGAGGACCTGCGCAGCGCGATCGCGAACGCGAACGTGAACAGCTCCAAGGGCAGCTTCGACGGGCCGACGCGCTCGTACACGATCGACGCGAACGACCAGCTCAAGTCAGCCGCCGCGTACCGCGACATCGTCATCGCGTACAAGAGCGGCGCACCGGTGCACCTGTCCGACGTCGCTGACGTCGTCGACGGTGCCGAGAACAACAAGCTTGCGGCGTGGAAGGACACGCTTCCCGGCATCATCATGAACATCCAGCGCCAGCCGGGCGCGAACGTGATCGACGTCGTCGACCACATCAAGCGTCAGCTGCCGGCGCTCACGCAGTCGATGCCGGCCGCGGTCGATGTCGCTGTGCTCACCGACCGCACCGTCACCGTGCGCGCCTCGGTCGCCGACGTGCAGTTCGAACTGATGCTCGCGGTCGTCCTCGTGGTGCTCGTGATCTTCCTGTTCCTGCGCAACTTGCCGGCGACGATCATCCCGAGCTTTTCCGTGCCGCTGTCGCTGGTCGGCACGTTCGGCGTGATGTACCTGGCGGGATTCAGCCTGAACAACCTCACCATGATGGCGCTGACGATCTCCACGGGCTTCGTCGTCGACGATGCGATCGTGATGATCGAGAACATCTCGCGCTACCTCGAGAAGGGCGACTCGCCACTCGAGGCGGCACTCAAGGGCGCCGGCCAGATCGGCTTTACGATCGTGTCGCTGACGATTTCCCTGATCGCCGTGCTGATCCCGCTGCTGTTCATGGGCGATGTCGTCGGCCGCCTGTTCCGGCAGTTTGCGATCACGCTTGCCGTGACGATCGTGATCTCGGCGATCGTCTCGCTGACGCTGGTGCCGATGCTGTGCGCGCGCATCCTCAAGCACCATCGGCCGGAAGAGGAAACCGGATTGGCGCGCCGGGCAGGTGCCCTGTTCGAGCGTCTCATCGAAAACTACGCGCGCTGGCTCACCTGGGTGCTCGAGCGCCAGACCGCCACGCTGATCGTCGCGGTGGGCACGCTCGTCCTCACGATCATCCTCTACGTCGTGATCCCGAAGGGCTTCTTCCCGATCCAGGACACGGGTCTCATCCAGGGAATTTCCGAGGCGTCGCAGTCGATCTCGTTCGCGGCGATGGCGGACCGCCAGCAGGCGCTGGCGCGCAAGATCCTCGAGGATCCGGCGGTGGAATCGCTGTCGTCGTTCATCGGCGTCGACGGCACGAACACCACGCTCAACAGCGGTCGCTTTCTGATCAACCTGAAGAAGCACGGCACCCGCGACGACATCGAGACGGTGATGGCGCGTCTGCACAAGGGCGCGCACGAAGTCACCGGCATCGCGCTGTTCCTGCAGCCCGTGCAGGACCTGACGATCGAGGACCGCGTCAGCCGCACGCAATACCAGTTCACGCTCGGCTCACCGAACCTCGAGGATCTCAACCAGTGGGTGCCGAAACTCGTCGACCGGTTGAACCAGCGTCCGGAATTGTCGGATGTCGCCAGCGACCTGCAGTCGCGCGGCCTGCAGGCGTATCTGGCGATCGACCGCGACACCGCCGGGCGGCTCGGCATCACGCCGGCCGCGATCGACCAGATTCTCTACGACGCATTCGGCCAGCGCCTGATCTCGACGATCTACACCGAGTCGAACCAGTATCGCGTGGTGCTCGAGGTCAAGCCCGAATTGCAGACCGGCCCGTCGGCGCTGGAAAAGATCTACATACCCGGCCTGAGCAACGCGAATGCGGTCACGCAGACGCCGCAGGGCTCGATCGCCTCGGTCGGCAACTCCGGCGGCCTGCCGACCGGAGGCACGCCGCAGGGGGCGACGCCGGGCGTCACCGCCGGCAACACCCAAGCGCCGCTGTCGACCGGGCAACTGCCGCTGCAGACGCTGACGACGGTGACCGAACGCGCTTCGCCGCTGCTGATCAGCCACCTCGGCCAGTTCCCGGCGACGACCGTGTCGTTCAACCTCGCGCCCGGGCATGCGCTCGGCGCCGCGGTCGAGGCGATCCGGCAGACGGAACAGGAACTCGGTCTTCCGGCGAGCATCGACACCAACTTCCAGGGCGCCGCCGCGGCGTTCCAGGCATCGCTGACGAACACCGTGCTGCTGATCCTCGCGGCGATCGTGACGATGTACATCGTGCTCGGCGTGCTGTACGAGAGCTACATCCATCCGATCACGATCCTGTCCACGCTGCCCTCGGCCGGCATCGGCGCGCTGCTCGCGCTGATGGTCGCCGGCGACGATCTCGGCATCGTCGCGATCATCGGCATCATCCTGCTGATCGGCATCGTCAAGAAGAATGCGATCATGATGGTGGATTTCGCGCTGGATGCCGAGCGCAACGAGGGGCTGTCGCCGCGCGAGGCGATCTACCAGGCGTGCCTGCTGCGCTTCCGGCCGATCCTGATGACCACGCTGGCCGCCCTGTTCGGCGCACTGCCGCTGATGCTCGGCACCGGCGTCGGCTCCGAACTGCGTCATCCGCTCGGCATCACGATCGTCGGCGGCATGATCGTCAGCCAGGTTCTGACGCTGTTCACCACGCCGGTCATTTACCTTGCGTTCGACCGGCTGGCGCGGCGCCTGCGGCGCAGCGGCGACGCGCCGGTGGGCGGTGCGGTGGAGGTGGCGCAATGACACCGGCGGCGCCTTGTTCTGGCCTCTCCCGCTGGCGGGAGAGGCCGACGCGCGCAGCGCGGCGGGTGAGGGTGGCGCCGGGGTTTGACCCCGTTCGCCCTGAGCGTAGCGCCCCAGGCGCGAAGTCGAAGGGGAAGCTTTGCCCTTGCCAGGAGAGTGGAAGCCTTGCGTTGAAAGTCATCGGCTCGGCCGCAAGCCGAGTGGAAGTTGTGGCATTGTCGGAAACAGCGCAAGCGCAACGACGTGAGGCAGCGTCATGAAATGGGGCAGCCTCTCCGAGCCCTTCATCCGTCGTCCGGTCGCGTCGACGCTGCTCACTGCCGGCATCGCCCTGTGCGGCATGGTCGCGTTCAGCCTGCTGCCCGTGTCGCCGCTGCCGCAGGTCGACTTTCCGACGATCTCGGTGAGTGCGTCGCTGCCGGGAGGCAGCCCGGAGACGATGGCGACCTCGGTGGCGACTCCGCTCGAACGCCAGCTCGGGCGCATCGCCGGCGTCACCGAGATGACGTCGTCGAGTTCGCAGAATTCCACGCGCGTCACGCTGCAGTTCGATCTGTCGCGCGACATCGACGGCGCGGCGCGCGACGTGCAGGCGGCGCTGAATGCCGCGCTGGCGCAGCTGCCGAGCGTGCCGACCAATCCGACCTACCGCAAGGTGAATCCGGCCGACCAGCCCATCCTGATCCTCGCACTCACCTCGCAGACGCTGAGCACCGGCCAGATCTACGACGCCGCATCGACGATCCTGGCGCAGAAGATCTCGCAGGTCGGCGGCGTCGGCCAGGTGACGGTCAGTGGCGCGACGCTGCCGGCCGTGCGCGTCGACGTGAATCCGACGGCGCTGAACAAGTATGGGATCCCGCTCGACACCGTGCGCATCGCCCTGCAGAACGCGAACGCGAACCGGCCGAAAGGTTATCTCGAGCAGGGCGACAAGCATTGGCAGCTGTACACCAACGACCAGACCAGCCTCGATTCGCGCCTGTACCGCGACCTGATCGTCGCCTGGAGGAACAACGCGGCGGTGCGCCTGTCGGACATCGCCGAGGTCTCGGACTCGGTGCAGGACATCCGCAACCTCGGCCTGTTCAACGGCCAGCCGGCGGTCCTGATCCTGATCAGCAAGCAGCCGAACGCGAACATCATCGAGACGATCGACCGTGTCATGGCGCTGCTCCCGCAGCTGCGCGCGGCGATTCCGGCCGACATCCGCGTCGACATCGCGGTCGATCGCACGACGACGATCCGTGCCTCGCTGCACGACGTCGAGCGCACGCTGATCCTCGCCATGCTGCTCGTGGTGCTGGTCGTGTTCGTGTTCCTGCGCAGCTGGCGCGCCACGCTCATTCCCGCGGTAGCCGTTCCCGTCTCGCTGATCGGCACGTTCTCGGTGATGTATCTCGCCGGCTACAGCCTCAACATCCTCACCCTGATGGCGCTGACGATCGCGACCGGATTCGTCGTCGACGATGCGGTCGTCGTGCTCGAAAACATCTCGCGGCACATCGAAGCCGGAGTGCCACGCCTCGAGGCCGTGCTGCGCGGCGCGCGCGAGGTCGGCTTCACCGTGCTGTCGATGAGCCTGTCGCTGATCGCCGTGTTCATACCCATCCTGCTGATGGGCGGGCTGGTCGGGCGCTATTTCCGCGAGTTCTCCATCACGCTGTCGGTGGCGATCCTCGTCTCGCTCGTCGTCTCGCTGACAACGACGCCCATGATGTGCTCGCGTGTATTGCGCCACGAAGCGAAGCCGCGCCGCGGACACCTGTTCCAGCTCAGCGAGCGCATTTTCGGCGGCATGCTCGGCTTCTACGAGCGCACGCTGCGCTGGGCGCTCGATCGTCCGCTGCTGATGATGTACATCCTGCTGGTGACGATCGGTCTAAATATATATTTGTATACTATCATCCCGAGAGGGTTCTTCCCGACCGAGGACACCGGCGTGCTCGCCGGCTTTGCGCAGGCCGACCAGAGCATTTCGTTCCAGGCGATGTCGCAGAAGATGATCGAGTTCACGAAGATCGTGAAGAGCGATCCGGCCGTCGAGAACGTCGTCGCTTTCACCGGCGGCGGCCAGCGCAACGGCGGTTTCGTCTTCGTGGCGCTCAAGCCCATGGCCGAGCGCGGCGTGTCTGCAGACGGTGTCGTCAGCCGGCTGCGTACGCCGCTTGGCGTCGTGCCGGGCGCACAGCTGACCCTGTTTCCCGCGCAGGACATCCGCGTCGGTGGCCGTGGAGGCGGCGCCACCTACCAGTACACGCTGCGCAGCGACAGCCTCGAAGACCTGCGCGCGTGGGGCGACAAGGTACGGGATGCCTTCAACAGCATGCCGGAACTTGCCGACGTCAATACCGATCAGGCCGTGAAGGGCCTGGAAACCGCGCTGTCCATCGACCGCGCCACGGCTGCGCGCCTGGGCGTCACCACGCAGGCGATCGACAACGTGCTCAACGATGCCTTCAGCCAGCGCAATGCCTCGACGATCTACGCGCCGCTCAACCAGTATTACGTGATCATGGAAGTGGCGCCGCAGTTCCTGCAGAGTCCCGAGTCGCTGCGTGACATCTACGTGCAGAGCAAGTCGGGGGAGATGGTGCCGCTGATGGCCTTCGCGAGCTACGGCTTCGGTACGACGCCGCTGGCGGTCAATCACCAGGGCCAGTTCGTCGCTGCGACGATTTCGTTCAATCTTGCCGATGGCGTCAGTCTGGGCACGGCGTCGGATGCCATCGAAAAGACGATGACGCGCATCGGCGTCCCGGCCAGCATCCACGGCGGCTTCGCCGGAACCGCGAGCGCGTTCCAGCAGGGAACGTCCAGCCAGCCGTGGCTGATCCTGGCCGCGTTGCTCGCGGTCTATATCGTCCTGGGCGTGCTGTACGAAAGCTACGTGCACCCGTTGACGATCCTGTCGACGCTGCCATCCGCCGGCGTCGGCGCGATCCTGGCCTTGCTCGTCTGCGGGCGATTCTGGCCGGAGGTCGGCCAGCTCACCATGATCGCCTTCATCGGCGTGATCCTGCTCATCGGCATCGTGAAGAAGAACGCGATCATGATGATCGACTTTGCCATCGACGCCGAGCGCAACCAGGGCATGAACGCGCACGACGCCGTGTTCCGGGCCTGCCTGCTGCGTTTTCGTCCGATCATGATGACGACCATGGCGGCGCTGCTCGGTGCGCTGCCACTCGCGCTCGGCTTCGGCGAGGGCAGCGGGATGCGCCGGCCGCTGGGCATCTCGATCGTCGGTGGCCTGCTGATGAGCCAGATCCTGACGCTCTACACCACGCCGGTGGTGTACCTGTACATGGAACGCTTCCGCCTGTGGTGCCGCGGCAAGTGGCAGCGCATCTATCACGCGCCGCGCGGCTCCGCGGCGCAGACTCCCACCTGACGTCGAGACCCATGGGAAACATTCACTCACGCCCTGTCCCTCGCATCCGCGCATCCGTCGCCGCGCTGGCGGCGGCGCTGGTGCTCTGCGCCTGCACGGTGGGGCCGGACTACCAGCGGCCGGACATGCACGTGCCGGAGGCGTACAAGGAAAACCCGGACTGGAAGCCCGCCGCACCAGCCGATGCGATTCACCGCGGCGCGTGGTGGGAAATCTTCGGCGACGAGAGGCTGGACCAGCTCGAGCAGCAGATCGAGACATCGAACCAGACGCTGGCGCAGTCCGAAGCGCAGTATCGACAGGCCACGGCGCTGGTGAGCGCCGCGCGCGCGAGCTTCCTGCCGACACTCGGCGTGGACCTGAGCGCGCAGCGCGCCGGTCGCTACGGTACCGGCAGCATCGTCTCGGGCGGGACGGTGATCGGCGGCGGCAACGCGCTGAACTCCGGCTCGTCGCACCCGACCAACACCTACTCGCTGCCGCTGACCGCGAGCTGGGAGCCGGATCTCTGGGGCCGGGTGCGGCGCACGGTCGAGGGCGAGGAGGCGAGTGCGCAGGCGAGCGCCGCGACGCTGGCATCGACGCGCCTGAGCCTGCAGGCCGAGCTCGCGCAGGATTACTTCCAGCTGCGCGTCGTCGACGAACAGAAACGCCTGCTCGACGACACCGTCGCCGGCTACCGCAGGTCGCTGCAGCTGACGCAGAACCAGTACCAGGTCGGCGTCGCGGCGAAGGCCGACGTCGTGCAGGCCGACACCCAGCTCAAGCAGGCACAGGTGCAGGCGATCGATCTGGGCATCTCGCGCGCGCAACTCGAGCACGCGATTGCCGTTCTGGTCGGCAAGACACCGGAGGAGTTCGCGCTCGCGCCGCAGCGCCTGACCGTGACGCCGCCGGCCATCCCGGTGGCCCTGCCATCGACACTGCTCGAGCGCCGGCCCGACGTCGCGATCGCCGAGCGTCAGGCCGCCGCGGCAAACGCGCAGATCGGCGTGGCGAAGGCGGCGTACTTCCCCAACCTGACGCTTTCGGCGAGCGGCGGCACGCAGACGTCCACGTTTTCCGACATCCTGGCGGCACCGAGCCGGTTCTGGTCGCTCGGGGCGCAACTCGCGGAGACGATCTTCGACGGCGGGGCGCGCGAGGCGCAGGTCGCGCAGGCGCGCGCCGGGTTCGATGCCGCGGCGGCGAACTATCGCGAAGTGGTTCTCGCCGCGTTCCAGAACGTCGAGGACAGTCTCGCGGCCCTGCGCATTCTCGAAGAGGAATCACGCGCGCAGGACGAGGCGGTGAAATCCGCCGAGGAATCGCTGCGCATCGCCGTCAACCAGTATCGCGCCGGCACGGTGAGCTACCTCAACGTCGTCACGGCGCAGGCGACGGCCTACGCGAACGAACGCAACGCGATCACCATCCTTGGCAATCGGCTCACGAACAGCGTGGGACTGATCAAAGCCGTGGGCGGCGGGTGGGAAGCGAGCGAATGGACGGACTCCGACGACCAGCGTCGGGGTTCCTCACCACACAGCCAGCCCTGAAGGCCGTTGCGAACCTGAGTTCGACGCGTTGCGCGCGAGCGCCGCGGTTTTTGCAACAGGTTCAGTCCTCGAGGTGCGCCTCGAGGAACCACAGTGCCTTGTCGAGGCCGCGCGAGATGCCGGTGAACAGGTCGGACGTGTCCGCGTCGCCTTCCTTGCCGGCAGTCTCGATCGCGCTTCGCGTCGATGCAGCGAGCGCCGCGTAACGGTCGGCGAGCGCCGTAACCGCCGCCATTCCTTCGATGCGCCCCCGCGGAAACTCCGGCAGGCGCGACTGCTGTGCGGCGATGCGCGCCGTGCCACGCGCCACGCCGCCGAGCGCCGTGATGCGCTCGGCCATGTCGTCGACGGGCCCTTCGAGGTCCTCGGCGAGCTTGTCGAACAGCTCGTGCAGAGCGATGAAGTTCGGGCCCTTCACGTTCCAGTGCGCCTGCTTGACCTGCGTGTACAGATCGAGCGTGTCGGCAAGCTGCTGATTGAGCAGTCCCACCATGCTCTCGCGGAGTTTCGGCTTGATGTCGATGCGCGTGGAGACGTTCCTGTTCTTCGCCATGGCGGACTCCCGGGGGTGGCTGATGTGCGCACTATAATCGCCGCCGCGCCAAAACGATAATCGCTTGTTGCGATACCCCCGATAAAGCGCGCCTATCCGCGTGAAACGCCCGGCATCCCGATTCTCCGAGCTGCGCCCGCTGCTCGATGCGACCCTGCAACGCGACCGTCGCGCGCTGCAGCAGGCACTCGCGCGCCTCGATCCGGATGATGCCGCCGGACTGGCGGCATGGCGCAAGCGGCTCGATGCGGCGCGCTCGCGCCACGCCGCGCGGGCGGCAAGCGTTCCCCCGGTGGGCATCGACGAGTCGCTGCCGATTGCGGCGAAGGCGCAGGAGATCGTGCGCCTGATCCGCGAGCGACCGGTCATCATCCTTGCCGGCGAAACCGGTTCCGGGAAGAGCACGCAGCTGCCCAAGCTGTGTCTCGCGGCGGGGCGCGGCATCGCCGGCCTGATCGGCTGCACGCAGCCGCGCCGGGTCGCCGCGCGCACGGTGGCCAGGCGCGTGGCCAGCGAACTGCGCACGGAAATCGGCGGCCTGGTCGGCTACCAGGTGCGCTTTGCCGATGCGGTCGGCGAGAACACGCTGATCAAGTTCATGACCGACGGCATCCTGCTCGCGGAGACGCAGTCCGACCCGTGGCTCAATGCCTACGACACGATCATCATCGACGAGGCCCACGAGCGCAGCCTCAACATCGATTTCCTGCTCGGGTATCTCCGGCGCCTGATCGCACGCCGGCGTGATCTGCGCGTGATCGTGACTTCGGCGACGATCGACACGGAGGTCTTCTCGCGGCACTTTCATGGCGCGCCGGTCGTCAGCGTCGAAGGCCGGGGCTATCCGGTCGAGGTGCGCTGGCGACCGCCGGATCCGAACGACGATGCCAGCACGACCGACCGCATCGTCACGGCGGTGGACGAGATCACGCACGCGGATCCGCGCGGCGACGCGCTGGTGTTCCTGCCGGGCGAGCGCGAGATCCGCGATGCGCACCTCGCGCTCGAGCGGCGCAAGTATCGCGCCACGGAAGTCCTGCCGCTGTATGCGCGCCTGTCCGTCGCGGAGCAGGACCGCGTGTTCAAACCGGGCGTGGCGCGGCGCATCGTGCTGGCGACGAACGTTGCCGAGACCTCGCTGACCGTCCCGCGCATCCGCTACGTGATCGATACCGGCACGGCGCGCATCAAGCGCTACCTGCCGCGCAACCAGCTCGAGCGCCTGCACGTCGAGCCGATCGCGCAGGCGGCCGCCGATCAGCGCAAGGGCCGCTGCGGACGCACCGGTCCGGGCATCTGCGTCCGGCTGTACGCAGAGGATGACTTTGCCGCGCGACCGCGTTACGGCGCCGCGGAGATCCTGCGCTCCTCGCTCGCCGGCGTCATCCTGCGCATGCTGAGCCTGCGTCTGGGCGACGTGGAGAAATTCCCGTTCGTGGAGGCGCCCGACACGCGCGCGATCGCCGACGGCTATCGGCGCCTCGCCGAACTCGGGGCGATCGACGAGCGCAGACAACTCACGCCGACCGGGCGCGACATGGCGCGGCTGCCGATCGACGTGGCACTGGCGCGCATGCTGGTGGAGGCGCGCACGCTCGGGGCACTGCGCGAGCTGCTGGTCCTGAGCGCTTTTCTCGGCATCCAGGATCCGCGCGAGCGTCCGGCCGACGCGCGCCAGGCCGCGGATCTCGCCCATGCCCGCTTCGCCGACGCCACGTCGGACTTCGTCGGCATCCTCAATCTCTGGCATGCCCACGCGCTCGCGCACGAGGAGCTCACCCAGTCGAAACTGCGCGACTGGTGCAAGGAGCGATTCCTTTCGTACCTGCGCATGCGCGAATGGCGCGAGTTGCATCGCCAGCTGCTGCTGATCGTGCAGGAGTCCGGCTGGACCCAGAACCCTGCGCCGGCGGAGTACGCGACGATCCATCGCTGCCTGCTCTCGGGCTGGCCGACACAGGTGGGACGCCGGGACGAGCGTAGCCAGTACCGCGGCACGCGCGAGCGCCGGTTCCAGGTCTTCCCGGGTTCGGCGCTCGCCAAGCATCCACCGCAGTGGCTGCTCGCCGGGCAGATCCTCGACCTGCAGAAAGTCTACGGAATGCTGTGCGCTCGCATCGAGCCGGAGTGGATCGAGCAGCAGGCCGCGCACCTCGTCAAGCGCGCATGGCGCGATCCGCACTGGTCGCGCAAGCGCGGCGCCGTGCTCGCGTTCGAGCAGGTGACGCTGTTCGGCCTCACCCTCGTGGAAAAACGCGCCGTCCAGTTCGGCGCGCAGGACCCGGCGCTCGCGCATGCGCTGTTCGTGCGTGAAGGCCTGGCGCGCTGCGAGATCGACTGCCGGGCCGACTGCGTGCGTGCCAATGCGCGCGTGCTCGCGCAGGCGCACGAGCTCGAAGCCAAGCAGCGGCGCAGCGGCCTGGTGAAGGACGAGGGCGAGCTTGCGACATTTTTCGCCGGCAGGCTCCCGGCCGACATTTGCACGACGTCGGCATTCGACGCCTGGTATCGCCGCGCCACTGCGGCCGAGCAGGCCGCGCTGCGCTGGCCGCTCGACTTCGTGCTCAACCGCGAACCGGGAATCCGCGCGAGCGATTTTCCCGCCGCGCTCGAATTCGCCGACCACCGGCTCAAGCTGGAGTACCGCTTCGTCCCGGGCGATCCGGCCGACGGCGTCACCTTGCACGTGCCACTCGCGTTCGTGAATGCCGTATCGGCCTTGCGCTGCGAATGGCTCGTGCCCGGTCTGCTGGCCGAGAAAGTCGCCGAGCTGATTCGCGGCCTGCCCAAGAACCTGCGCCGCAATTTCGTGCCGGCGCCGGATTTTGCCCGCGCATTCGCCGCGGCCGAGCCGGCGCGCGAGGAGGCGCTCGCGCGGGCCCTCGCCGCATACCTGCGCCGGATCACGGGCGTCGACGTTTCTGCAGGGGACTTCGCCTCGATCGAGATTCCCCCGCACCTCACCATGCGCTTCCGCGTGTTCGACGAGACCGGCACGGTGCTCGCCGAGGGCCGCGACATCGACGCGATCCGCACGCAGTGGGGCGAGCACGCGCGCGCGGCGTTCTCGCGCCGCGCGGACAGCGAGCTCACGCGCGAGAACGTGACCGAATTCGATTTCGAGGACATTCCCGCGAGCCTCACCGGTGCGGGCGGACTCGCCGCATACCCGGCGCTGGTCGACCTCGGCGAGAGCGTCGCCCTGCGCGTGTTCGAGCGCGCCGACGAAGGGCAGGCCGCGCACGCGCGCGGCATCGAGCGCCTGCTGCGCCGTGCGCTGCGCGAACCGGTCAAGCACGCGCGCCGGCAGTTGCCGATCGAACGCACGCTCGCGCTCAAATACGCCGGCATCGCCAGCGTGGATTCCCTGCGCGAGGATATCGTCGAAGCCGCGCTGACCGAACTGCTCGCGGCACGCGATCTGGGCCTGCGCCGGCGCGAGGACTTCCAGCACACCGCGGCGGACCTCGGTCGTCAGCTCTTCCCGGCCGCCGTGCAGTGGCTCGAGGTCGTCGAGGCGGTGCTCGCAGCGTATGCCGAACTGTCGCCGTGGCTCGATCCGCCGCTGATGGGATATGCGCGCGCGAACTACGACGACCTGCGCGAGCAGCTCGACGCGCTGGTCCACCCCGGATTCGTACGCGAGGTGCCCCGCGCGCGCCTCGCGCACTTTCCGCGTTACCTGAAGGCAATGCGCCTGCGCGCCGAACGCCTGCGCCAGGATGCCGCGCGCGACCAGGCGCGCATGCTCACGGTGCGCGGCTACTGGCGCGAATACCTCAAGTTGCGAGCGCAGCGCGGCGGTGAGGATGCGCAGCTGGCCGAACT
>Ga0335080_10006416_pt1 | contig 12156 bp, 7 predicted proteins | sample Lox_Sample_34_FD_206720 | JGI IMG/M metagenome (GOLD analysis project Ga0335080, IMG submission 206720) | Soil microbial communities from Loxahatchee National Wildlife Refuge, Florida, United States - Lox_Sample_3.4 | ecosystem: Environmental > Terrestrial > Soil > Wetlands | place: USA: Florida...
CGCGCTCGCGTTCCTGTTCCGCGCGACGTCGTTGGGGCTGCGAATGCGCGGTGCGGCGTTCGCACCCGAGGTCGCGCGCCTGCTCGGGGTGCGCGTCGGGCGGATGCTGACGCTCGGCTGGGCGCTCGCTGCGATGGTCGGATCGCTCGCCGGCGTACTCGTCGCGCCGTCGGTGTTCCTCGGGCCGAACAGCTTCGACCCGATCCTGATCATCGGGTTCGTCGCGGCCGTGCTCGGCGGCCTCGACAGCCCTCCGGGCGCAGTCGTCGGTGGTCTCGTGCTCGGCCTGGCGCTGTCGTACGTGTCGGGTTACGAGGGCTCGTCGCTGGTTCCGCTGGCGGCGCTCGTGATCCTCGTGGTCGTGCTGATGTTCCGCCCGACCGGGCTGTTCTCGGCGACCAAGGAGCGGCGAGTATGAGCTCCCGGCCGCCCGCCGTGTTCCGGGGTAGCACGCTGCTGCGCTCGCTCGCGATCGTCGTCATCGCCGGCGTGGTCCTGATCATCGTCAGCGATTCCCTGGACTCGTACCGCAACCTGCAGCTCGCCTACGGCGGTTACTACTTCTGCGTGCTCGCCGGGCTGACCGTGCTCGCCGGCTCAAGCGGTCAGATCTCGCTCGGTCAGGGCGCGTTCATGGCGGTTGGGGCGTACACGTTCTGCAAGCTGAACGCGGCCCCGGTCGCGTGGTCGGTGTTCCCCTCCCTGGTGGGGGCCGTGGTCGCCACCGTGCTCGTCGGGATCCCCGTCGGCGCGGCCGCCAGCCGACTGCGCGGGCCGTACCTGGCCGGCGCGACGCTCGCGTTCGCGGTCGGCCTGCCGGCGCTGGCCGACAAGTTCCCCACGTTCCTCGGCGGGGAGAACGGGCTGTCGGTCAACCCGCCGACCCCTCCCCCGTGGCTGGGCGCCAACTTCCCGCTGGAGCGCTGGGAGGCGTGTATCGCCTGCGCCGGCGCGCTCGTGGTGGTGTTCGTGCTCTACAACCTGACGCACGGCGCGATCGGACGGTCCTGGCGCGCGGTGCGCGACGACGAGATCGCGGCGTCGCTCGCGGGCCTGCGCGTCGGGCGCCGGCAGGCGCTCGCGTTCGTGGTCAGCGCCGGGTGCGCCGGGCTCGGCGGCGGGCTGCTGGCGGCGGTACTCCAGCTGACCTCGCCGGGCGCGTTCCCGTTGCAGCTGTCGCTGACGCTGCTCGCGGGCGTCGTCATCGGAGGGTTGGGCTCGCTCGTCGGCGCGGTCTGGGGAGCGGCGCTGCTCGTGTTTCTCCCGAACTGGACCACCGACCTCGCGAGTTCGTTCTCGCTGTCGACGAACGTGTCCCACAACCTGCCGATCGCGATCTACGGTCTGGTCCTGATCGGCGCGATGCTGGTGTGGCCGAGCGGGATCCAGGGTGGCCTGCGGGCGCTCGGCACAGCGGTGGCGCCCGCGATCGCGCCGGCTTGGGGCCGTCGGCGGGCGGCCTCCGAGTCGGCCACCGGCGAGGCCGAGGGCGGCGGGGCGGCCTCCGAGCCGGCCACCGGCGAGGCCGAGGGCAGCCGGACGACGCCCGCGCCCAGCGCCGGCGGCGCCGAGCGGGCCGACGACGAGGGAGTGAAGGCGTCGCGGCCCTAGCGTCACCCGGCGGATGTGCGCGGCTGCCGCGTCGTCGTCGACGGCGGCTTGGCGCGAGCGTGCGCGTTGCCACGCCGCGGCGGCACGGGCGCGATCCCCAGCAGCGCGGCCTGGACCTCGCGCAACCGCTCGTAGTCGCCGCGAATCCCGACCGCGGTGTCGTGGTACAGGAACGCGTGGCGGAGGCGGACGAGCGCGTACGCGAGCGTCGCCGGATCGACGGGTGGGTCGTAACGCCCGGAAGCCATCTCCTCCTCGATCAGCGCCTGCACGCACGCCACCGCGCGCGGCTCGACCACGCCCGCGCTCGAGGTCAGCATCCGCATCGCGCTGTCGCGCTCCTGCTCGAGCAGCCGGCGCACCGCGGTCGAGCGCGTGAGCGTCCGGTTGACGCGGTCGAGCACCTCGAGCACGCCGGCGGCGCCGCGCCGCCTGACCTCTGTCCGCTTGCGCGCGACGAGCAACTCGAGCTGCCGGGCGATGACCTCGCCCAGCAGCGCCTCGCGCGACCCGAACCAGCGGTAGATCGTGGCGCGGCCCAGGCCGAGCCGCGCGGCCACCACCGTGACGTCGACGCGCCGGCCCTCGAGATACAGCTCGGTCACGAGCGCGAGCACGTCGTCCCGCGACGCGGTGGCGGGTCGCCCCCGTCTGCCTCCCTTTACCGGCCGGTCGATCGCCGGACCACTCGCGGGTTGATTTGTGCTCGTCGGTGTTGCAGCGCCCATCACCGGACCTTAATATTTGAAACACCTGAGGGAAGACGTATTAAATTACATTCGGCGCGTCGAATTGCGCGCCGTTTCCAGCTGGTTCCACCATGTGGAGGAGGAGAGGTATGAGCTTTCGCCGCACCAAGTCGCTGGCGTGCGTGGGAGTCATCGCCGCGGTCGCGCTGGTGGCGGCCGGCTGCGGCTCGTCGTCGAGCAGTAGCAGCAAGAGCAGCAGCAGCACGGGGAGCAGTAGCAGCAGCGGCAACGGCGGCGCCACCGCGCCCGGCGTCACCGCCACGAGCATCACGTTCGGGACCCACCAGCCGCTGACCGGACCGGCCGCGCCCGGGTACAGCGAGATCGCGGCCGCGTCGCAGGCGTTCTTCAACTACGTCAACGCCCACGGCGGAGTGTACGGCCGTCAGATTCACCTGATCATCAAGGACGACGCCTACAACCCGACCAACACGGTCAACGTGGTCCACCAGCTCGTCCTCCAGAGCAACGTATTCGGGATCTATGAGGGCCTCGGCACCCCGACGCACACGAAGGTCGTCGGTTTCCTCAACGCCTCCAAGGTGCCGGACCTGTTCGTCGCCTCCGGCTGCCCGTGCTGGGACGACGGGACGACCCAGCCGTACACCTTCGGATGGCAGCCGAATTACACGATCGAGGGCAAGATCCTCGGCCAGTACATCAAGCAGCACTTCGCCGGACAGAAGATCGGCGTCCTCTACCAGGACGACGACTTCGGTAAGGGCGGCTTGGCGGGCATCGAGGACGAGGTTCCCTCGGCGGACGTCGTCTCCAAGCAGCCCTACGAATCCGGCACGACCACGCTCGCGCCGCAGATCACCGCGCTGAAGGCCTCGGGCGCGAAAGTCCTGGTCGACTACACGGTGCCGTTCTACACCGCGATCGGACAGCTGACGTCGTTCACGCTCGGGTGGAAGCCACAGCTGGTCATCTCGAGCGTCGGGATCGACCCGACGACGGTCGGCGCGTTGCTGAAGACGATCTCGAAGGGCAAGGCGTCGGGGACTGCCCTAATCGAAGGAGCGATCACCGACGGCTACCTGCCGTCCAACACGGACACGTCGAACCCGTGGATCCAGCTCTTCATGAAGGTCCACAGCCAGTACGACGCGAGCGCCCCGTTCGACGGCAACGTCGAGTACGGCATGGCCAGCGCCTACACCCTGGTGCAGGCGCTCAAGGCCGCGGGCGCGCACCTCACCCGTCAGGATGTGGTCAGCGCGATCAACACGAACGGCGCCAGCTGGAAGGGCCCGGGTCTCGTTCCGTTCCGTTACTCGACCACCGATCACGGCGGCTTCTCCGGCGCCGAGATCGGAATGGTGAAGAACGGCAAGATCGTCCTCAGCGGCGGGCCGCTCACGACCACGCCGGCTGCCGGTTCGGCGATCACTCCATACACGGGTACTCAGCCCGCTCCTCCGGCCTCTGGGGTTCCGTCCAACTGAGGCATACCCACGTCCGCGGCCGGTGCGCCTTGCGCGCCGGGCCGCGGGCGCTCGGGGTCGGGCGCGAGGGCCGCGGACGGGTACCCAAGCCTCGGTCCGGAGGCGCCGGCGAACGGCTGCGCTCCGTAACCGTGAGGTGATCACGCCAACCGCCGGCGCACCCCGCTCCCTCGGGAAGGCAAGATCGCGTCGAGAAGACAACGCGTCGCACCGGGCGTCCGCGTGGCGTGAGTCCCGCCACGCGTGCGGACGCCCCCGCTAATACGTGATCGTCCGTAGAACCCGCGCCGGCACCCCTGCCGCCACCGAGAACGCCGGGACGTCGCTCGTAACCACCGAATTCGCGCCGATCACGCAGCGCTCACCGATGGTCACGCCACTCGTGACCACGACGCCAACGCCGCACCAGACGTTGTCGCCGATCCGCGTTGGGCCTTTGGTGGTGAAGCCCTGCCACGGCACGGGCGTGACCGGGTCGTCGAACCGGTGCGCTGCGTCCGAGATGTAGCAGTGGTTGGCAAACATGCAGTGGTCGCCGATCTCCACCAGCTCGAGTGACGCCACCATCACGCCGAGGTTCAGGAACGTCCCGGAGCCGATCCGCACCCGCGCCGACCCGGGCGCGGTTATCCACACATGGGGCTCGAACAGCGTGTGCGGACCGACCTCGAGCCGCCCCTCGAGCAGCGCCTCGAGCACGTTGCCGTGCACCGGCCAGCGGACGAACGCCCCGCGCCGCATGAACTCCCGGTGAATCCGAGCGCGGTTCCAGGGCAGCGAGTTGCGCTCGTACCAGCGCCACTTCTGGAGCCACAGCTTGAGGGCGGCCGCGTCGGCGGCCGGTGGCGGGGGATCGGGCGGTGGCCCGGGATCGCCCCGATCGCCGGCGTCTGCGCCCGGTGGCACGGCGGCACTCAAGCCGGCGCCGATCAGCCCGCGGTCGCCGGCTCCCGCCGGCGCGCGGGCGGCTTCTTCTTCGCCGCGCCGTTGGCCCTGCGCGGCGCTGCCTCCCCGGCCGCGCCGTTGGCCGAGGGGTCCTTCTTCTTCCCCGCGGCGTTGGCCCGGGCCGGCGCCTTCCTCGCCGCGCCGTTAGTCCCGGCCGGCGCCTTCTTCGCCGCCGAGCTGGCCGACCTCGACGCGCGCACCGGCAGCACCTCGGACAGGAACACCCCGGTGTACGAGCCCGCCGTGGCGGCCACCTTCTCCGGCGTGCCACTAACGATCACCTGTCCGCCCTCCTCTCCACCTTCGGGCCCGAGGTCGATGATGTGATCGGAGACCTTGATCACGTCGAGGTTGTGCTCGATCACCACGACTGTATTGCCGGCGTCCACGAGCCGCTCGAGGACCTCGAGCAGGCGCTGGATGTCGGCGAAGTGCAGGCCGGTGGTGGGCTCGTCCAGGATGTAGATCGTTCGCCCGGTGGCGACCTTGGAAAGCTCGGCGGCCAGCTTCACCCGCTGGGCCTCGCCGCCCGACAGCGTCGTCGCCGGCTGGCCGAGACGCATGTATCCGAGCCCGACGTCGTTGAGCGTCTCGACGCGCCGGCGGATCTTGGGGATGTGGGTGAAGAACTCGAGCGCCTCCTCGATCGGCATCTCGAGCACGTCGGCGATCGTCTTGCCCTTGAACCGCACGTCGAGCGTCTCGCGGTTGTAGCGCTTGCCGTGGCATTGCTCGCACGGCACGTAGACGTCCGGGAGGAAGTGCATCTCGATCTTGATCTGCCCGTCACCCCGGCAGACCTCGCAACGACCGCCCTTCACGTTGAACGAGAACCGGCCCGGCTTGTACCCGCGCGCACGGGCCTCCTGCGTCCTGGAGAACAGATCGCGGATCTGATCGAACAGCCCGATGTAGGTGGCGGGGTTCGAACGCGGCGTGCGTCCGATCGGCGACTGGTCGACCGAGATGATCTTGTCGAGCTGCTCGAGGCCGGTGATCCGCTTGTGGGCGCCGGCCCGCTGCCTGGTCTTGTGGAGCCGGTTGGCCACCGCCTTGTAGAGAACCTCGTTGACCAGCGTCGACTTTCCCGATCCGGATACGCCGGTCACGCAGCACAGCACGCCGAGTGGGATGCTCACGTCGATGTCCTGGAGGTTGTGCTCGGACACGCCCTCGATCTCGATCCGCCCTGCGGGCTTGCGTCGCCGGCGCGGGGTCTCGATCGTGCGCGTGCCCGCCAGGAACTGGCCCGTGAGCGATTCCGCGACCCTGGCAACGTCGTCCGCGGTGCCCTGCGCCACGACGTGACCGCCGTGCTCGCCGGCGCCCGGCCCCATGTCGACGAGGTGGTCGGCGGCCCGCATCGTGCCCTCGTCGTGCTCGACCACGAGCACCGTGTTCCCGAGGTCACGCAGCCGCTCGAGCGTCACGATCAGCTTGCTGTTGTCGCGCTGGTGCAGGCCGATCGACGGCTCGTCGAGGATGTACAGCACCCCCACGAGCGACGATCCGATCTGCGTCGCGAGCCGGATTCGCTGGGCCTCGCCGCCCGACAGCGTCGACGCCGCGCGGTTCATCGACAGGTACCCGACGCCCACGTTGTCGAGGAACCGCAGGCGCTCGGAGATCTCGCGCAGCACCAGCCGCGAGATCCGCTGCTCGTGCTCTGAGAGCTCGAGCTGATCGACCCATTCGAGCGCCCGCCGCGCCGATAGCGCCGTGAACTCGTGAATCGCCGTGCCCTCGATCAGCACCGCGCGCGACTCGGGCCGCAGCCGGGCGCCCTTGCAGTCCGGGCACGGGCGCAGCGTCATGTACTCCTCGATCTTCTCGCGCGCCAGCTCGGAGTCGGTCTCGCGGTAACGGCGCTCGAGGTTGGGCAGGATGCCGTCGAACGTCGCGCCGTACGAGCGCCGGCGGCCGAACCGGTTCCGGTAGGTGACCTGCACGCGGTCACCGTTGGTCCCGTACAGGAAGAAGTCACGGGACTCCTGCGGCAGATCCTCCCACGGCGCGTCGAGGTCGACGTCGTAGCGCTCGGCGATCGCCTGGATCAGCTGGTCGTAGTAGTCGGACGCGCTCGCCGCCCACGGCGCGATCGCGCCCTCGCCGATCGACAGCGTCGGGTCGGGCACGACCAGCTCGGGATCGATCTCCATCTGCGACCCGAGTCCGGTGCACCGCAGGCACGCCCCGTGCGGCGAGTTGAAGCTGAAGATCCGCGGCTCGAGCTCGACCAGGCTCGGACCGTGAACCGGGCACGCGAACCTCTCCGAGTAGGTCTGGATCTGGTTGGCGGGGGCGGGCGAGGTGGGATCCTGTTGATCCACCATCTCGATCTCGACCAGCCCATCCGCCAGCGACACCGCGGTCTCGATCGAGTCGGCCAGCCGCTTGCGCAGCTCCCCCTTCATCACCAGCCGGTCGACGACGACCGCGATGTCGTGCTTGAACTTCTTGTCGAGCGCGATCTCCTCGTCGAGCCGCCGCAGCTCGCCGTCGATCTTGGCCCGCGTGAAGCCCTCGCCCCTGAGCTCCTCGAGCTGCTTTCCGTATTCGCCCTTGCGGCCCCGGACGATCGGCGCCAGCACCATGAACCGCGTGCCCTCCGGGAGCTCCATCACCTGATCGATGATCTGCTCGGCCGACTGCCCGCTGATCGGCCGGCCGCAGATGTGGCAGTGCGGGTGGCCGATCCGCGCCCACAGCAGCCGCAGGTAGTCGTAGATCTCGGTAACGGTCCCGACCGTCGACCGCGGGTTGCGCGAGGTCGTCTTCTGATCGATCGAGATCGCCGGCGACAGCCCCTCGATCGAGTCGACGTCGGGCTTGTCCATCTGCCCGAGGAACTGGCGGGCGTACGCCGACAGCGATTCGACGTACCGGCGCTGACCCTCGGCGTAGATCGTGTCGAACGCGAGCGACGATTTTCCCGAGCCCGACAGGCCGGTGATCACGGTCAGGGCTTCCCGTGGGATCTCGACGGTGACGTCTTTGAGATTGTGCTCCCGGGCGCCGGAGACGACGAGCTTGTCCACATAACCGAGTCTAATCGACCGAACAGACGTTCCCCTATGTGGACGCCCGCTGTTTGCGGAAACTCAGGCCTCGAGAATCCGCGCCGGTTGACTCTGCCAGCTAATCGGCCACCAGGCCGATTAGCCCTCGACCGAGCTGTACACCTCGTCGAGCAGTCCCCGCCGGTCGGTGAGCTTGAAGTTCTCGGCCAGGTAGCGGTCGGTCTCCTCGCGCGGCGTACCGTTCAGGGCCATATTGAGCGCGATCAGGCGAGCGCCGTCGTCGTCGCCGTTCGTCCTCGCCGCCGCCGGCGCGGGCGTGGGGGCGGGCGCGGCGGGGGCCCCGGACAGGACCTCACCAGCGGCTGCGCCGGTGACCTGGGCCGCGCCCTCGAACACGGCCGCCGCGGTCGCCGGCGGCTCCCCTGGGGGCACGACCCGCTGCGCCGCCGGGGCCGGCTGCTCGGCCTCGAACTGGGGCCTCGGGACGACCGCGTTCTTGACCGCGGTCAGGTTGCCCTCGAGCAGCTGAAGGTCCGCGTTGAGGCGGTTCGAGCCTGTCCGGAGCGATTCGATCAGCGCGTTCAACTCGCTCTCCATCGCGTCGATCCGCTCGAGCATCCCGGACGTCGACTCCGACACGCGGCCGACGTACTCGCGGGCCTCGGACGTGGCGTGTTCGCGGGCGGAGTCCGCCTCGCTGCTGGCCTCGGCACGGATTTCGCGGGCTTCGTCCTCGGCCTGGCGTTGAATGTCGGCGGCGCTGGTCTCGGCTGCCTCGACGATCGACCGAACCTGCTCGCTCGCCGCCGCCGCCAGGGACTCGCTGCGACGGCGGGCGGAGCGCTTGAGCTCGTCGATCTCGTCGGCGAGAGCATGCAGATGGACGTCAACCGCCTCCGGGTCGTAACCCCGTCGCCCGATGGGGAAGTCCTTCTTCTCGATGCTCTGTCGGTCCAGCGCCACGGAACTACCTCCGTCTCGGGATGGGAGAAGCGTCCGCAGCCTAGCGAACGCGGAGGCGGCTGATTCCCGGTCCGGAGCCGCTCAGCCGAGCGACGCCGTGCCTTCGGCGATGGCCTGGTCGAGCTGGCGCTTGAGGTCCCGGATCTCGTCGCGGAGCCTGGCGGCGTACTCGAAGCGGAGCTCCTCGGCGGCCGCCAGCATCTCCTCCTCGAGCTCGACGATCGTCTTCTCGAGCTCGGCCGGCGGCATCGCGTCGGCGGCCCGCTGGCGGCGCCGGCGGGACCGCGGGACCTTCGACTCGGACTGAAGGAACTCGGCGATGTCCGAGATCCCCTTGACGATCGTCTCCGGGGTGATCCCGTTGTCCTCGTTGTACTTGACCTGGATCGCGCGCCGCCGGTCGGTCTCGTCGATCGCCGCGCGCATCGCGGCGGTCTCCTTGTCGGCGTACATCAGCACCTTGCCCTCGATATTGCGGGCGGCCCGGCCGATCGTCTGGATCAGAGAGGTCTCCCCGCGCAGGAAGCCCTCCTTGTCGGCGTCGAGGATCGCGACGAGCGAGACCTCGGGCAGGTCGAGCCCCTCGCGTAGGAGGTTGACCCCGACGAGCACGTCGAACTCGCCCAAGCGAAGCTCGCGGATGATCTGGATCCGCTCGAGCGTGTCGATCTCCGAGTGCAGGTACCTGACCCGGAACCCCATCTCGAGAAGGTAGTCGGTCAGGTCCTCGGCCATCTTCTTGGTCAGCGTCGTCACCAGCGTGCGCTCGTCGCGATCGACCCGCTCGCGGATCTCGTTCATCAGGTCGTCGATCTGGTTGCGGGTTTCCCGGACCTCCACATCGGGGTCGACGATCCCGGTCGGGCGGACGATCTGCTCGACGATCCGGGCGGAGGTCTTGCGCTCGTACTCGCCGGGCGTGGCCGACACGAACACCATCTGCGGCGTCACCGACAGGAACTCCTGGAACGTCTGGGGCCGGTTGTCGATCGCGCTCGGCAGCCTGAAGCCGTAGTCGACGAGCGTCTGCTTGCGCGAGCGGTCGCCCTCGGACATGCCGCCGATCTGCGGCACGGTCTGGTGGGACTCGTCGATGAAGCACACGAAGTCTCCGGGGAAGTAGTCGAGCAGGCAGTAAGGCCGCTCGCCCGGCTTGCGCCCGTCGAGGATCCGCGAGTAGTTCTCGATCCCCGAGCAGAACCCGAGCTCGCGGAGCATCTCCATGTCGTACTGGGTCCGCTGCCGCAACCGATGGGATTCGAGCAGCTTGCCCTCGGCCTCGAGCTCGGTGCAGCGCTCGTTCAGCTCGCGCCCGATCTCGCTGACCGCGTCCTCGATCATCCCCTCGCGGACGTTGTAGTGCGAGGCCGGCCAGATCCCGACATGCTCCAGGTCGTCCTCCAAGATCTCCCCCGTCAGCGGGTCGAAATGCTGCAGGTGCTCGACCTCGTCGCCGAACATCACGATCCGGAACGCGGTCTCGGCGTACGCGGGGAAGATCTCGAGCGTCTCTCCCCGGACCCGGAACGTCCCCCGCGCCAGCGCCGTGTCGTTGCGCGTGTACTGGATCGAGACCAGCTTGCGGAGCAGCCCGTCGCGGTCGATCATCTCGCCCTTGGCGAGCGTCTGCAGGTTCTCGTCGTAGACCTCGGGCGATCCCAGGCCGTAGATGCAGGACACGCTCGCGACGATCACCACGTCCCGGCGGGCGAACAGCGCGGCGGTGGCCGAATGGCGCAGCCGGTCGATCTCCTGGTTGATCGCCGAGTCCTTCTCGATGTACAGATCCTTGCTCGGGACGTAGGCCTCCGGCTGGTAGTAGTCGTAGTAGGAGACGAAGTACTCGACGGCATTGCGCGGGAAGTAGGTGCGGAACTCGTTGCAGAGCTGGGCGGCCAGCGTCTTGTTGTGGGCGATCACCAGCGCGGGCTTCTGCACCGCCTCGATCGTCGCCGCCATCGTCATCGTCTTGCCGGTGCCGGTCGCGCCGAGGAGGGTCAGCGAGCGCTCGCCGGCGTCGATTCCGGCCGCCAGCGACTCGACCGCCGCCGGCTGATCGGCGGTCGGGCTGTAGGCGGCGTCTAGCTCGAACTTGGGCATGTGACGGACCACCTAGCGTAGCGACGGCGGCGGGCGAGAACGCGGACCTCGCCGGTGATCGCGGTCAGGTGCGGTCCGCAGACAGGAGCGGTCCCCCACACGCGCAATTTCCGCGTTCCGGCCCAGTTTCCAGCCCCTTGGTGTTGTCGATCGCGGCGATCGCCGCGGCCAAGACATCGACCACCGGCGGTGCAGGACGATCACCACGGCCGTCGCGAAGGCCGTCAAGGGCGACACCGACGAGTTCGAGCGCGGCAAGGTCGTCACCGACAACATCTACGCCACGAGGGATTGAACGTCCCGAAGACCAAGCCTGGCAACGGGAACTGGCGGCCCTGGAGGGCGAACGCGGCCCAGCCGCTGGTTAGGAATGCGATAGCGGCACGGCGACGCGCCTGAACCGGTTGGCGGCCCCGCATGTGCGCGCCGTTGACCATCGCCGCGGTCTGCTCAGCGGTCGGGCTGCCGCGGCGTCAGCTCGCCGCTCGCGGAGGGCCAACGGTCGCATGAAATACTCCGATCCGTGCACGACGAAGGGACGGGTCGGCTGGACCTGTTGCATCAAACGATTGTCGGCGAGTGGCAGGTGTCACCAGTGACAGATGTCACCGCGGGGCGCTGGGTGGTCGAGTGGACCAGGGGGCCATGGCACCAAGTGGGTTCGTTGTTGCCCCGCGGTTTTGCCGCTTACGCCCGGATCTTTCATCCCGCGTACCGTCGGGTTTCGGAGCAGGAGGCTGCAGGCGAGGGCGCCACCCCAATCCGTTTAGCCGACGGCAGGATCGGCTGGAACATGGAGGTGCGGTGGGCGGACGTAGCCGCCGCCAACGGTCGTAGCGCCTATCCCGCGATGGACTGGGTGACGATCACCGGGTCCGAGCGCTTCCTGCACCGGGATCACCAGCCGGGCATTTGGGATGAGGAACCGTGCGAGGGCTCGTTGCCGGTCGTCCAGTCACGTGAGCTCGTATCGCTCTTGCGGGCGCATACTTCGAGGCCCGGGCGCTGCTGGTTCGCCCTCTGGGACGGGTTCGGCAGCTTTGCGATTCCTCACGACGTCTCGAGGCTGCTAATGCCCAACCGTCCGATGGTGATGTTCTCAGGGCCGATCACAGGCTGGGTGGAACATCAGGAGCACGACTCTAGTGAGCAGAGTCCCAGCCTCTGGTGGCCAGAGGATCGCGCGTGGTGCGTGGCTACCGATGTTGATCTCATGACCACGTATTGGGAGCGACCGAAGCCTGTATCCAGGAGCTGATCGCCAGCTACAGGCTGGAAGCGATGCCGATCACGCTCGACCAGCCGACATCATGGGACAAG
>Ga0335080_10006417_pt1 | contig 12156 bp, 9 predicted proteins | sample Lox_Sample_34_FD_206720 | JGI IMG/M metagenome (GOLD analysis project Ga0335080, IMG submission 206720) | Soil microbial communities from Loxahatchee National Wildlife Refuge, Florida, United States - Lox_Sample_3.4 | ecosystem: Environmental > Terrestrial > Soil > Wetlands | place: USA: Florida...
GCGCCGGCAGAATCCCCACCAGCGAGAACGGAATGGCGGCCATGATCACCAGCGGCGTGACAAACGATTGGAACCAGCCCACCACCAAGGCGTAAATCAGAATCAGCACCGCTGCGAAGGCGATCCCCAAATCGCGGAACACCTCGTAGGTGATATGCCACTCGCCGTCCCATTTGATCGCGGGTCGTTGGACGGTGAACGGCAGGTGCGCGTTGTAGATTTTCAACGGTGAACCGTCACCCCCGAAATCGCGAGTGTCGAGCGCCCGCAACGCCTGATTCATTTTCAGGATGGCATAGACCGGGCTTTCCACCTCGCCTGCCACGTCGCCGATGACGTAGGTCACCGGCATGAGGTTCTTGTGGTAAATGCTCTTGTCCGTGGTGGTCTGCTCAATGGTCACGAGTTCACGCAATGGAATCAACGGTGGAACTCCCGTCGTTGAACCGGGTTCAGGCAATGCGTTGGCATCACCGGAACGAACCCGCAACGCCAGCAATTCCTCGGGGCTGGTCCGGCTGGCCAGCGGCAGTTGCAGGACGATGTTCACGTCCTCCTTCTCCCGCGGCACGTGCAGCAAATCCACCGATTCACCGCCAACGGCTATGCGCAGCGTCTCGGAAATCGTTTCGGCGCTGATGCCGTGAAGCGCAGCCTTTTCCTTGTCGATGACGAAGCGCACCTTCGGCTGGTCGGCCTCGATGTACCAGTCCGTGTCCACGACGCCCGGCGTGTGGTGGAAAATATCGATGACCTTGCGCGCCAGAGCCAGGCGATCCTGCCCGGTTGGCCCGTAGATTTCGGCGACGAGCGTCTGTAATACCGGCGGGCCGGGCGGAACTTCGGCGACGGCCACCCGCGCATCGTATTTCGCAGCAATGGCGGCCACGCGCGGACGCACGCGCTTGGCGATCTCATGGCTCTGCGAATTGCGCTGGCTTTTCGGCACGAGGTTGATTTGAAGGTCGGCGACATTTGCGCCGCGCCGCATGAAATAGTGGCGCACCAGGCCGTTGAAATTGAACGGCGAGGCAACCCCGGCATAAATTTCGTAATCTGTAACTTCCGGTTCGACGCGGACGGCGGCAGCGATTTCCCGCGCGGCTTCCGTGGTGCGCTCAAGCGAGCTGCCTTCCGGCATGTTGAGGATGATCTGAAATTCGCTCTTGTTGTCGAACGGCAGCATTTTCACTTTCACCCAGCCGATGCCCACCAATGCCATCGCCAGCAACAGCAGCCCGGTGATGCCGGCCAGAAACGCATAACGCCAGCGCCGGTGCGCCAGGAGCGGTCCCATGAACCGGCGATACAGTTTCGTGAAGAAATCCTCCGGATGTTCCGATTGCAGGTGTGGCTGACTTCCCTCGGTCACACATGCCGCGCCTTCGGTCAGGCAGGCATATTTCCGGCCCCAGCGCAGAATACGGATGCTGGCCCAGGGCGTGACGATGAACGCGATGGCCAGTGAGAAAAACATCGCCGCGCTCGAGCCGATGGGAATCGGTCGCATGTAGGGCCCCATCAATCCGCCGACAAACGCCATCGGCAATACGGCGGCAATCACGGCAAACGTGGCCAGAATCGTCGGATTGCCGACTTCGCCGACGGCTTCGACCGCAATGTCCCGCCACCGCCGGCCTTTGTTAAAGGGCAGGTGAAAATGGCGGACAATGTTTTCCAAAACCACGATGGCGTCGTCCACGAGGATGCCGATGGAAAAGATCAGCGCAAAGAGCGTGATGCGGTTCAGCGTGAAGCCGTGCAGGTAAAACACCAGCAACGTCAGGGCGAGCGTGGACGGAATGGCAATGGCCACGATGAGCGATTCACGCCAGCCCAGCACGAGCAAAATCAGCAGCGACACGCCCACCACGGCAATGAGCATGTGCCAGAGCAGCTCGTTGGATTTCTCCTCCGCCGTCAGACCGTAATTCCGCGTAACAGACACTTGCACATCAGCGGGAATGACGCGGCCTTTCAACGTTTCAACTTTCCGTAGCACTTCGTCGGCAACGGAAATGGCGTTCGCACCCGGCCGCTTGGCGATGGAAAGCGTGACGGCGGGCTGTTCAACGTAGGACAGGCTTCCAGCCTGTCTCTGATTTTCATTTCCGGTCGTTATCTTCAAGTCGGAGACAGGCGGGACGCCTGTCCTACCCCCAAAAAACACATACTGGCCTGGATCTTCCGCGCCGTCCACGATGGTCGCCACGTCGCGGAAATAAACCGGTTTGCCGCCAAACACGCCGACGACCACGTTGCCCGCGTCCTCGGCGCTGGTCAGAAACGCGCCGGTTTCAACCACAACTTCCTTGTTGTTGCTGGTCAAGCCACCGGCGAGAAATTGCCGGTTGGCCTGCTGTAACATTGGGATCAGCCCTGCAGGACTGAGATTGCGCGAGGCGAGTTTGGCCGGGTCGAGCAGCACCCGCACCTGCCGATGCGCGCCGCCGATGAGTATGGTTTCGGCCACCTGCGGCACCTGCTTCACCGCGTCGTCCACTTGGGCGACGAGCCGGCGGAGAGTGAGATGATCGTAGCGCGGACTGTGAAACGTCAGCGCCAGAATCGGCACGTCGTCAATGGTCCGCGCCTTGATGAGCGGTTGCGAAACGCCGTGCGGAATTTTGTCAAAGTTCTGCTGCAGCTTCTGGTTCAGTTTCACCAGGCTGTTTTCCATGTCTTCGCCGACTTTGAAGCGCACGATGACCAGCGACTGGCCTTCACTCGAAGTCGAGTAAATGTATTCCACGCCGGGAATTTCCCAAAGCAGCTTTTCCATCGGACGGGTGACGCGTTCCTCCACTTCCTTCGCACCGGAGCCGGGCATGGTGACGAGCACGTCCACCATGGGCACCTTGATTTGCGGTTCCTCCTCGCGCGGCAACATCCACACCGCGAACACACCGAGCAATACCGACGTGATGACAATGAGCGGCGTGAGCTTGGAATCAATGAACGCCCGCGCAATGCGGCCGGCGATGCCAAGAGGGCCGACAGATGAACTGGCAGGTTCGGCGGTCATGGCTTCACCGTCAGCGGCTGTCCGTCAATCAAGTTGGCGGCACCATCCACGACCACTTTTTCCCCTGCGTCCACGCCGGAGACCAATTCCACTTCGTCGCCGATACTTTTGCCGGTTTTGACGATTCGTAATTGGGCGTGGTTGTTGACCAACACAAATACCAGTTCCATTTGTCCCCGTTGCACTACGGCGGAAGCCGGTACGCGCAACGCGGCGGTTTCGCCCACCGGCATCGCAGCGCGTCCGAATTGTCCGGCGCGCAAGCCGGGGATGGACGGCAAGTCAAGTTTGACGAGGAAAGTGCGGCTGTTGGGATCGGCGGACGGCGCGATTTCACTGACGACACCTTCCAATTCGTTGGTCAGTCCAGACACGCGCACGGCCAATTTGTCACCCAGGGCAAGATGGCCGATGACGGCTTCCGGCACGTCGGCTTCGAGCCGCAAATCCCGGGCGTCCTCCATTTCCAAAAGCGCCTTGCCCGGAGAGGCGAGGTCACCGACGTCGGCATATTTGCGGGTGATGACGCCGTCGAACGGCGCGATGACCCTGGTGTAGCCGAGCATGGCTTCCGCCTCGGTTGCCGCCGCGTCCGCCACGCGAAATCTGGACTGCGCGTTGTCGTATTCGGATTGCGAAAGGATTTTTTGCTGAAACAGGTCGGTGGCGCGTTTCAGGTCGTTTTCGGCCTGCTGGCGCACGGCCAGCGCCCGGTCAAGCTGGGCCTGCACTTCACGGGCGTCGAGCTGGACGAGCAATTCGCCCGTCTTCACATTCTGGCCGGGCACCACCAGCATTTTCTCGATCCGGCCGCTGATTTTGGCCTCGATCACCGAGCGCAATCGGGCGCGGACCGTGCCCACCACGTCCTCGGCGGCGACGCGCGATTTGCCCTCCACGGTTTGCACCCGGACGACGGCAGGGGACAGATTTTCCGAAACCGGCGAGGGAGCCTTTTCCCGGCAACTGGCAAACAGCGCTGCCGTCAACAGGACAACCAGGCCCCCGGCGCGTTTTGGAATTTTCATATCAGTTTTTATGGCTGGCATCACTGCAGCAACCAGAGCCGCCGGCCGGTTCCCCGCCGGTCTTTTCTCCGCCGCAGCACAAGCCGCTGACGCCCAGTTTTTTCAGGATGATTTCGAGCGGACAGAATTTCGTGAACGACGATTGCAGCAGGTTGAAGCCGACAAAGGCGGTGAACCAAAGCCAGTACGGATTGTGATAGTGCGCGAGCAACAAACTCGCCAGGACAAAGACACCGGCGAACCGGCGGATGATGAGTTCAATTTTCATAAACAGACTGGTTGGGTTGAGGTTTAATGAACACTGGTTGCGATCAGCGCGCCCACGGTCGTGCCGTAGAAGGTGGCGACAAAAGGATTGGCGGTCAACGGACAAGCGCCGGTCGAACAGCCGACCAGTTTGTGCCAGCCGAAGCCAAGAACCGCTCCGACCGCGGCGCCGACGATAAAGCGCAGGATCATGACAACCTCTCCGCGGCCCGCGCGTTTTTTCGATGGACAATTTCACTGTTCATGATATAATTGTATAACCATACAGTTATATGTCAAATAAAAAATCCATGACCGCAGTCGCACCGGAAGAACTCGAGCGGATTGCGGCCCGCTTTAAATTGCTGGGCGAGCCGATGCGGCTGAAGATTCTGCGGTCGGTTTGCAAGGGCCCGCGCACCGTGAATGACATCGTGTCCGCCGCCGGTTCCACGCAGGCCAACGTGTCCAAGCACCTGGCGTTGCTGGCCGCCGCGGGCATCCTGACGCGGAAAAAGGACGGCCAATGCGTTTATTACGGCATGAAGGACCAGTTGGTGGTGAAGCTCTGCGAATTGGTGCACAGCCACATGGCTGATTGACCCGGAACGCGGCCAAAACGAAGGTTGGAATGATGTGGAACGAACGTTACAGCACGGCGGAATATGTTTACGGGACGGAGCCGAACGATTTTCTTCGGGAAATTTTCGGTAGAATACCCAAGGGAAAAGTCCTGTCGCTGGGTGAAGGCGAAGGACGCAACGCGGTTTTTCTGGCCGGGTTGGGATGCGATGTTCTGGCGGTGGACCAGTCGCCAGTCGGTCTGGAAAAAGCCCGGCGGCTCGCGGAACTGCGCGGGGTGAAGATCAACACTGTGGTCGACGATCTGGCTGGTTACGAAATTGTCCCCGGCAGTTGGGACGCTATTATTTCCATTTTCTGTCATTTGCCGTCCAAACTACGCAGGGCAATGCATCGGAAAGTGGTCAAGGGATTGAAATCAGGAGGAGTATTCGTGTTGGAGGCTTACACGCCGGCCCAACTGCAGTTCAAGACCGGTGGTCCGACCTCCCTGGATTTTCTAGCGCCTTTGAGCACCTTGAAAGAGGAATTGCCAGGGCTTGATTTCGAAAAGGCGCATGAACTGGAGCGATTGGTGGTGGAAGGTCAATTTCATACCGGGCGGGCCGCGGTGGTGCAAATCCTGGCGCGCAAACCGTAATTCACACTTCTGGGTGCAATGGCCGGGAATTATATTAAAAGTGGCTGCCAGTGCAATGGGGTGCGCGCCCGACGGCGGGCTGGCGAAGTTCACGCGGGCACTGAACCCGGATGCGCTGCTGGATGAACAACCCCGTTGACTTTAACCGGCCCTTCCAACAGGCAACGCACAACGTCTGCGGCAGTGTAGGTGTCACAGCCCGGCTTGAGGAACTGTGCGATTTGCGCGACGTCGTCGCCGGCGGTCATCAGCGCCAATTCCTGTTCCGAATCGGAACGCACCTGGCTGAGGCCGATGTTGGCCACCAGTCCATTGCAAAGGCATTTACGGCCTTGGGCGTTGTCGGGCGTCCCGCCTTTTTTGACAAAATCATCCACCGGCTCGGCCGGGCAGCGGTAGCCCACCGTCCCATCCGGTTTGCGATAAAGATGCCGGAGATAACCCAGGTCGCAGATGCGCGTCCGGGCTGCATACTGATCGGCTTCGGAAAGCGTGCCGGGCATCTGGACCACCTTGAAAGGAAAACCGGTGGGCGAAGCAATCGGGTCGGTGAAAACACGTGCGTTGCCGGCACGACTCATTTGCAGGGCCTGCTGCTTGAGTTCGGGGCGCAGGCCGGATTCATTGCAAAACGCAAAGGCCGTTCCCACCTGAACGCCGGAGGCGCCAAGGCGCAAGGCCTCAGCCAGCCGGCCCGGCCGCCCATATGACCCGGCCAGCCAGAAGGGCCGGCCCAGCTCACGGATTTTTTCGAGGTCGACGATATCGCGCTCGCCATACACCGGTTCGCCGATGGCATTGAGTTGCAGCGTGCCGCGCGGCGGGGCGTTGTGGCCACCGGCGGTGTCGCCTTCAATGACAAAGCCGTCTACGTGTCCGCTGGCCTTTCTGGCCAAAGTCATGGCGAGGGTCACCGAGGCAACAATGCCGAGGAACTGCGGACGTTTCAAAACGGGCGGCTGGCCTTTGAAAAAGGCACGCGGGTCGAACGTGGAAAGAAATTCCTCGCCGGGCAACGCACCGATGACATCAATTTTCAGCTGGGCCGGTTCACCTTGCGCCAGACGATCCAGCGCACCCGGAATGGCGCGCGGTATGCCGGCGCCCATGAGTATGTAATCCACGTTGGCGAGCATCGCGCCGTAAAGCGAGGGCAAGGTGGGTAGCTGGATTTTTTCGAGAAAATTAATTCCGACCAAGCCGTCGTGGCCATCCTTGGCCAGAAACACTTCCACGAAGTTGGCCACCACGGTCAATTCGACGAGCGCCGGGCCGGGACGAAGCGTGGGCATGGCAGCGAGTTTGAAGGCCGTTGCCGGAGATTTCCCGCCGGGAACAAAATATTGCGCCAGCACGCGCGCGGCGACTTCGGGGATGGGGAACCGGTTCAGGGCATGGCGCAGATGGCCATCGGGATCGCCGAGTTGCAGGCTGCGAGCAAGGATGATGGCGAGTCCTGTCCCGGAAACGACGCCCAGTTGTCCCAATTTGGAAACGGTACGCGCCAAAGTCCAGCCGGACACGGCAACGCCCATTCCGCCTTGAATAATCTTCGGCTGTGACATAAAAATAAACTGCACGACCAGCGCCCTCTCCACGAGGAGAAAAGCTCACGACAGAAAAGTTCGGATTCACTGAAAGGGTGTCCCTTGAAACACCCAGGCGAGAGTCCGTCGGAAACCGACGCTGCGAGTAATATAACCTATTAGCCGCTGAATAGGAAGCACTGTTTTTGAAATTTTTTCAGTTTACTTTGAATGGGTGCGCCCGGCGTGCTCATCCCGTTTTTGAACTGTTTGGCTGGAAGAACATTCCCGGAAGTTGGTTGTGCGCGGCAGCCTTCCGGAAAAGGCTGCGGAGTGCCGGCCGGGTCACGCTTTGCGATCGAAGAACGGATTTTTGCCGGTCACACTCAATGGAATGCCGAGCGCCTGTTTGACCTTCGGCCCGAACATGCCCAAGTCCAGGCACGCCCGGCCGATGGAATACATGATGCGATTGTCAATATGGAAACGGCCGGCCACTTCCGCCGCCGACATGGTAGCGATGCCGAGGTCAATCGAATTGAAGGTGCAGGTCCCGCCGGCTGATTCCAGCGCTTCGCAGGTCGGCTGGCCGCAAAATCCGCAATTCAAACCTGCGGGGTTGGGCTTCACGCCGATGACCACGAGCGCGGGCGAATTTTCAATATTGCCGGCGTCGCGCTCGAGGCTGGGCCGGTTTTCATTGACGGCAATCTCACGCATTTTGGCGATGACCTTTTGCCGCGTCGGTTCATCGTCAATCGCGATGGTCTGGAGGTTGTCAATCCCGCGCGTTTTGGGCGCCGTCCGCGCTGCCGCGGCCATCAGTGCGGCGATTTGCAAGGCCGCCGATTTTTCCAGTTCAGCCGAAATTTTCATGGCGCCAAAAATACGAGCTGTCCCGGCGGGAGACAAACTTTTTAAGGTTTCCGGCCGCTTTGCTGGATGCGCCCGGACTTCAATTTCAAAACATGGGTGATGCACGCGGGTATTTCCCTGACGTGATGGGTGACGAAAATGAGGCTGGCGCGGGATTGGACGATGAGCTGGTCCACCGTGGCCAGAATGGAGCGACGATGCGCGGCATCCAGTCCCTGACACGGTTCGTCCAAAACCAGCAGTTTCGGCTTTTTTACCACCGCCCGTGCCAGCAGGACCAGACGCTGATCGCCCAGGGACAATTCGCCGAGCGAGTTTTTGGCCCGTTTCGCAAGTCCAAGCCGGCGCAGCCAGTGCCAGGCGGCGGCGAGCTGGCGGGATGTGCAGGGCTCATAAAGCCCGACGGTGTTGAAGAAACCCGAGCAGACGGCATCCAGGCACGACCAGTCCGGCGGGTAATGCAGATGCAATTCCGGCGAGAGCCAGCCGATTTGCCGGCGCAGGTGCCAGAGCGTTTGTGTGGTTTCTGGTTTCAGTCCGAAAAGCCGGAGGTCAAGCGCGTAAGCCTGTGGATTGTCACCTTGAATCAAACTCAACAAGGTTGTCTTGCCGGAACCATTCGGTCCGAGCAACGCCCAGTTCTCACCCCGGCGCAGCTTCCAGGTGACGTCACCGAGAATGCGCTGACGTCCGAGCCGGACGGTGACGTGATTTAATTCGATGAGCGGGACGGCGCGGCCTTTCAGGGCCGGCGCCTTCGAGGGCGGGCACGAGGATACGGATGAGGACGACGAGACGGATGTCAATTCCCGGGCCAGCGGATGTTGCAACACGACGCGTTTGGTTCCCTGCGCGATGATGCAGCGGTTCCGAACGAGCAGCAGATGGGTGGTTTGCGGCGGAAGCTCGTCGGGACGATGGGTGATGACGAGCACGGGCAAGCCGGCGCGCATCAAGCGGTGGATGACCGTTTTCAGGCGTGCGCGAGTGGTCCGGTCAAGTCCGCCAAACGGGTCGTCGAGGATCAAAAGCCGCGGCCCCCGCAGCAAGGTGTGAACGAGGAGCACCTTGCGTTGTTCACCATGGGAAAGAGAGATCAGTTTCCGGTGGAACAAATGTTCGATACCCAACCAGCGGCTGAATTGGCGGCGGTTGGCGCGAAATTGGCGCGGGTTGCTCCGGCGGGCGCCAACTTCAAACGGGTTGATGTCCTCTACACTGGCCTGGGAAAGGAATTGGGACGCGGTTTGCCGGCCTTCAGCAATGCCGCTGTGCCAGCGCGATTGGTAAAAGGAGGCTTCGCCGGTGGCCAGCTCGCGTTGGGTTTGCGGTGAAAGCAGGGCAATGGATTGTTCCGCCAACACATCCCCGATGGCGGGCTCGAAATGATAGTGAATTTCACCACGCAGCAACGGCGCCCGGCCGCACAAGGCCATTGCAAACAACGTTTTGCCCGAACCGTTGGGGCCGAGGATGGCCCATTGTTCGCCGCGGCGCCACGTCCAGCAGGCGTGCGGAAACGCCATCCGGCCGCCTTCCCGGACGGTAATATGATCGAGGGTGAGCAAGGCGGCATTGGATCTGGCCGTGGTCGGTTGCGCCATATTGGTCCGCCCAGTTTACCGCCCGGGTGGTCAGGAAACAATGTTGCCGTCGCGTCCGGTCCAGGGCGCCGGGCGAAACGCCGCTTGCGATGACGGGGGGAATGCCTAGATTAATCATATGGTTGCCGATGCCAAACTGCTGAAATTCAATCCGGCGCGCGAGCTTTCCCCCGCAAAGACGACCGGGACGGCTGCTCATCCACCTCCGGTGGTTTTGCCGGCGGACCTGCCGGCGTCGCACAACGCCCTGTCATTGCTGGGCGTGGATTACATTCACTTGAAGACGGCGGACGGCGGTGACCTGTATCTCACACGATTCGGGTTGCCGTTCTGGAAAAGCCTGCTGCCGGGGAACTGGTATGCGCGCGAGTGGTTCGAGGCCAAGCGCGAGCGGCTGGAGGGCACGAGCACGGTATACAAGGTGCCGACGCGCCCGGTGGCCGGCAGCCGGGTGTTGAATCTGGTGGTCAAATGGTCGCGCGTGGGCGAAATGGTCCCCTTCGACACGCTTACGGTCAACAAGTTCATTCAGGCGGAATTCAACAGTCCCTTTGAAGAGTTTTCGCTGCTCATGGAATTGCGCCGGGGCGAGGTCGGCCCCGCCGGCATCCGCATTCGCACGCAACGGCCGCTGGCGATCTATGTGCCGAGCGAGCGGTTGCAACTCTGGCAGACGGGCCGGTCCGAGGACAAAATCCGCGCGAAAGTGACGCGGCATCCGGGGGTGGAGATTGACATTCTGCGGCAATACGTCCTGCTGTTCGGCTGGATCAAAGGTCTGGACGCAGTGGAGACGGCGGAAAAATTCGGGCTGGAAGGCCGGGTGCAGGCGGAATTTCTGGCCCGTGTGACCAGCCTGGTCGAGCACGAGTTGTGGCAGAAAGGCTGCCGGGTGGTGGACATGAAACCGGCGCACATCATCCTGCGTCCGCAACCGGACCGGACACTGTTGCGCGACCACAACGACCAGTTTGCCTACGCGCTGGTGGACTACGAATTGCTCGAGCGGACGCCCGAGCACGAGCACGCGGTGCGCAGCGCCAACCGGCAGCTTTACCTCAAGCACATGGCCCGCCGGTTCGACACCAACGCCGCCAGTCCGCTGCCGGCGCATCTCCGCGCCACGAATGTGTTGGGCGTGGATTACGTTTTCGGACGTGCCGAAAGCACTGGCGGTCTGCTCTGGGTGGTGGGCAAGGACCCCGACCTGTTCAATTATTTTCTGCCGGAACGCTGGCGCCGCACGCCGAAAAGGAAATTGTCCGCCCACAACCAGACGTTTTACACGCGCACGAAGGACAATATTCATTTGGTGTGGAAAATCTCGCGCATGGGCGACGCGCCGTGGTTGAAGAATCCCGAGGCCCACCGGGAGGAGGTGCGAGCCTATGGTTTCAACAGTCCGTTCGAGGAGTTTGCCTTTGCGCTCGAAATGGGCCGCCAAGGGGTGCAGACCATATATCCGCGGGCCATTTACATGACCGGCCGCCAGCGCGGTTCCGCCCGCCCGGTGTCCGACGAACGGCATTACGCCGCGCTGGCGGATGTCCGAACTCCCGATGGAGACCCGGTCGCGCGCAAGGAACGCGACTACATCACGATCTGGGGATTTTGGAACGGCCCGGATGAAGTGTTGGCGGCGCAGGACGGAAAATTCTACCAAGCGGTCAATGTCAAGCGCGCCTTCGCCAGCCGGCTGATTTCCGAACAAACGATGACCGAGCTGACGCAGCTCATGTCACGCCGACTGGCGGGTTGCGGTTTTGATGATCTCAATCTCCGGCCGCATCATCTGCTGATTTCCTTCGACCCTGCGCAGAAGCTGGTGCTGGATGCGCAGGGCAAACCGGAAGTGCGGCTCTGCAATTTCGAACTTATCCGGCGCCGACCATGATCGCAGGTGAAGCAATGGGCAGGAAATTCTGACGTACCGCCTCCGCCGTTCTCGCGCGGGAGTGGTTGGGACGGGACGTCATTGATTTCATGGTTCGTGAACTGATTGTCTGAGCCGGGGGTAGCGGGGGCATTTACAAATTTGAAATTCGAAGCAGCCTATTTCGTACGACCGCACCAGGTGCAGACATAGAGTCCCCGCGAATCCAGAACGAAAGTCGATTTAATCGAGAAAGAACTGCAGCAACTACAGGTGGCCTTGAAAACTCCGAGAATGGGTGGCAGGCAAAAAATCTCCCGGTCGCAAAAGGCGCAAACAATTCGATCCTTCTTGATCAGGAAATCCGCGGTGTCCTTTGCTGAGCACTTGCAGGCCAGATGGGTCAGACTTCCATGTAACAGATTGGCTGAGCCAAGGCTTACCTTGTCTTGCGGCAACTGATTTGCCTGTTGGATGGCGGTATTGTCTACCATAAACCACATGGAAACTGCGACTTTACTCTCCACCGCTCTACAGTAATCACTGCCTTCAATCTGAAACCATTTCCAAACTGATTGTGTTACTAATAGTGCTGCCCGAGTCTCATTTCTCAGCTTCCAGTTCTTTCTGGAAGCGCGACATTTCAAATTTTCCACGAGCAAAACTTCTTCAAACCTGTTGTCCGTGGCCGATGCCTGAAGTGTAGAAATTTAAGACATTTTTGTCAATAAATAAAGACACTTTGTGAATAACTTG
>Ga0335080_10006418_pt1 | contig 12154 bp, 10 predicted proteins | sample Lox_Sample_34_FD_206720 | JGI IMG/M metagenome (GOLD analysis project Ga0335080, IMG submission 206720) | Soil microbial communities from Loxahatchee National Wildlife Refuge, Florida, United States - Lox_Sample_3.4 | ecosystem: Environmental > Terrestrial > Soil > Wetlands | place: USA...
GACCGGGGAGTTCACGGCGCTGGGCGTGACGCGGCTGCTGGACGCCATCCGGCTCGAGAAGCCGGACGCGCGCTTCTACCAGGCCAGCTCGAGCGAGATGTTCGGGAAGGTGCGGGAGACGCCGCAGAAGGAGTCGTCGCCGTTCCACCCGCGCTCGCCGTACGGCGTGGCGAAGGTCTACGGCCACTACCTCACGGTCAACTACCGCGAGTCGTACGGGATGTACGCGGTCAGCGGGATCCTGTTCAACCACGAGAGCCCGCGCCGCGGCCTCGAGTTCGTCACGCGGCGCATCAGCCACGGCGTGGCGCGCATCAAGCTCGGCCAGGCCGCCGAGCTCAAGCTCGGCAACCTCGACGCGCGCCGCGACTGGGGCTTCGCCGGCGACTACGTGGACGCGATGTGGCGCATGCTCCAGCAGGCGGGACCGGACGACTTCGTCATCGGGACCGGGGTCCAGCACAGCGTGCGGAACTGCTGCGAGGTCGCGTTCGCGCACGTCGGGCTGGAGTGGAGCCGGTACGTGCGGCACGACGCGGCGCTCGACCGGCCGGCGGAAGTCGAGACGCTCCTCGCCGATCCGTCGAAGGCGCGCGCGAAGCTGGGCTGGTGCCCCACGGTGGACTTCGAAGGGCTCATCCGGATGATGGTGGACGCGGACCTCGAACGGTTGAAGCGCGCCGGATGAGGGTGCTGGTCACCGGCGCCGACGGGTTCGCCGGACGGTGGGTGCTCCGCGCCCTGCTCGAGGCGGGCCACGAGGTCGTGGCGGCGGAACAGCCGCTGGCGCATCGCGGCGCGATCCCCGAGGCGGAGCGCGCCGCGGTGCCGTGGATCCCGCTCGAGCTCGGCGACGTGCGCTCCGTGCGGCAGGCCGCGGCGCAGAACCTCGACGCGGTCGTGCACCTGGCGGCGGTGGCCTCGGGCGGCGACGCGCTCCGCGATCCGGGCGTGGCGTGGTCGGTGAACGCCGCCGGCACCGCACGGCTCCTGGGCGAGCTGGGGCGGCGGCGCCTGGGCGGTGAGATCGACCCGCTGGTGCTCGTGGTCTCCACGGCGGAGGTGTACGGCGCGGGCCCGGCGCGGCCGCTCCGCGAGAGCGATCCGGTGGCGCCCCGCTCGCCGTACGCGGCGTCGAAGGCCGGCGCCGAGCTGGCGGCGGGGGAGACACGGCTCCGGACCGGCCTGCGCATCGTGATCGCGCGCGCCTTCCCGCACACGGGCCCGGGCCAGGACGAGCGGTTCGTGGCCCCCGCCTTCGCGCGGCGCCTGAGGGGCGCGCGCCTCGCGGGCGCCCGCGTGGTCAAGGTGGGCAACCTCGATCCGGTGCGCGACTTCCTCGACGTGCGCGACGTGGCGGCCGCCTACGTCGCGCTCCTCGGGCGCGGCGCGCCGGGCGAGATCTACAACGTGGCGTCGGAGCGGGGCGTCGCCCTGCGCGAGCTGTTCGACCGTCTCGCCGCCATCGTCGGCGTGGACGCCATCGCCGAGAGCGACCCGGAGTTCATGCGGCCGGCCGACATCCCGACCCTGGTGGGCGACAGCGGGAAGATCCGCGCCGCCACCGGCTGGGCGCCGGCCATCCCGTTCGACCGGACCCTGCGCGACCTGGTCCATGCCCAAGCGGACTGACCTGCACCGGATCCTCCTCGTCGGCTCCGGCCCGATCGTCATCGGGCAGGCGGCCGAGTTCGACTATTCGGGCACCCAGGCGGTGAAGGCCCTCAAGGAGGAGGGCTACGAGGTCGTGCTGGTGAATTCCAACCCGGCGACCATCATGACCGACCCCGAGCTGGCCGACCGCACCTACGTCGAGCCGGTGACGGCGGAGTGGGTGGAGCGGGTCATCGCGCGCGAGCGGCCGGACGCGCTGCTGCCCACGATGGGCGGGCAGACGGCCCTCAACGTGGCGATGGCGCTGCACCGCGGCGGCGTCCTCGAGCGCTACGGGGTCGAGCTGATCGGCGCGAACGCGCGCGCCATCGAGATGGCCGAGGACCGCGAGGCGTTCGCGGCGGCGATGAAGCGCATCGGCCTCGCGGTGGCGGCCGGCGGCTTCGCCACGACGGTGGAGCAGGCGGCGGCGATCGTCGAGCGCACGGGCTTCCCGGCCATCATCCGGCCCTCCTACACGCTGGGCGGCACGGGCGGAGGCATCGCCTACAACCCGGCGGAGCTGGCGGAGCAGGCGCAGCGCGGCCTCGACGCGTCGCCCGTGCGGCAGGTGCTGGTCGAGCAGAGCGTCGTGGGGTGGAAGGAGTTCGAGCTGGAGGTGATGCGCGACCATCGCGACAACGTCGTGATCGTCTGCTCCATCGAGAACCTCGACCCGATGGGCGTGCACACGGGCGACTCGATCACCGTGGCGCCCGCGATGACGCTCACCGACCGCGAGTACCAGGTGATGCGCGACGCGGGCATCGCCATCATCCGCGAGATCGGCGTCGAGGCCGGCGGCTGCAACATCCAGTTCGCCGTGAACCCGGCCGACGGCGAGATGCTGGTGGTCGAGATGAATCCCCGCGTGTCGCGCTCCTCGGCCCTCGCGTCCAAGGCCACCGGCTTCCCCATCGCGCGCATGGGCACCAAGCTCGCCGTGGGCTACACGCTCGACGAGCTGCCCAACGACATCACCAAGACCACGCCGGCCAGCTTCGAGCCGGTCCTGGACTACGTCGTCGTGAAGTTCCCGCGCTTCCCCTCCGAGAAGTTCCCGCTGGCCGACTGGCGGCTCACCACGCAGATGAAGTCGGTGGGCGAGTCGATGGCCATCGGGCGCACGTTCAAGGAGGCGTTCCAGAAGGGCATCCGCGCGCTGGAGATGGACCGGGCCGGCTGGGTGGTCGGGGCGACGCCCGGCGACGACCGGCTCGAGAACGACGACGCCACCACCATCGGCGCCGCGCTCCGCCAGCCCACGCCGGAGCGCATCTTCCAGGTGAAGCGGGCCTTCCAGGCCGGGATGAGCGCGCCGGAGATCGCCGACCTCACGCGCATCGATCCCTGGTTCGTGCGCCAGCTGGCCGAGCTGGTGGAGGCGGAGCGAGACTGGACGCACGGGCGCGCGGACGCACGAACGCACGGTGAAGGCGAGCGGCGCGCGCAGCTGCTGAGGATGAAGCGGATGGGCTTCAGCGACCGGCAGCTCGCCGACCTCGCCGGCACGACGGAGGACCAGGTGCGCGCCGAGCGGCACGCGCTGGGCGTCCGGCCGGCGTACAAGGTCGTGGACACCTGCGCCGGCGAGTTCCCGTCCGCGACGCCGTACCTCTACTCGAGCTACGACGAGGAGAACGAGTCGGCGGGGCTGGGCGAAAAGGCGATCGTGGTGCTGGGCAGCGGGCCCAACCGCATCGGCCAGGGCGTGGAGTTCGACTACTGCTGCGTGCGGGCGGCCCTCGCGTTCCGCGACCTGGGCTACCGCACCATCATGATCAACTCGAACCCCGAGACGGTCTCCACCGACTTCGACATCTCGGACAAGCTCTACTTCGAGCCCCTGACCTTCGAGGACGTGATCGAGATCGTCGAGCTCGAGCGGCCCCTGGGCGTGGTGGTGCAGCTCGGCGGGCAGACGCCCCTCAAGCTCACCAAGCGGCTCGAAGCGGCCGGCGTCCGGATCCTCGGCACGTCGGCGGACGCCATCGACACGGCCGAGGACCGCAAGCGCTTCGAGGCCATCGCGCGCCGGCTCGGCATCGCGCAGCCGCCCAGCGGCACCGCGCGGAGCACCGACGAGGCGCTCGCGGTCGCCGCCGAGGTCGGCTACCCGGTGCTGGTGCGGCCGTCGTACGTCCTGGGCGGGCGCGCGATGGCGATCATGTACGACGCCGGCGCGCTCAAGGACTACTTCGCCAAGGCCGCGCGCGTCGCCCCGGAGCACCCGGTCCTCATCGACCGCTTCCTCGAGGACGCGTTCGAGGCCGACGTGGACGCCATCGCCGACGGCACCACCTGCGTCATCGGCGGCGTGATGCAGCACATCGAGGACGCGGGCATCCACTCCGGCGACTCGGCCTGCGTGCTGCCGCCCTACCTCATCGGTGAGCGCGAGATCGAGGAGATGCGGGGCTACACCAAGGCCCTCGCCGGCGCCCTCGGCGTCGTCGGGCTGATCAACGTGCAGTACGCCATCAAGGACGGCGTCGTCTACTGCCTCGAGGTCAACCCGCGCGGCTCGCGCACGGTGCCGTTCGTGTCGAAGGCCACGGGCGTGCCGCTCGCGAAGCTCGCGGCCGGCGTGATGGCCGGCCGCACGCTCGGCCAGCTCGGCTACACCGAGGAAGTGGAGCTGCCGTACGTGGCCGTGAAGGAGGCCGTGTTCCCGTTCAACAAGCTGCCCAACGTGGACACGGTGCTCGGGCCCGAGATGCGCTCGACGGGCGAAGTCATGGGCGTGGCCGACACCTTCGGGTGGGCCTTCGCCAAGGCGCAGATCGGCGCCGACGGGGCGCTGCCGCTCGAGGGCGCGATCTTCGTGACCGTGAACGACAGCGACAAGCCGACGGTCACGCCGATCGTGCGACGGTTTCAGGAAATGGGGTTCCATCTCATCGCGACCGATGGCACGGCCCGCTACCTGCAGAAGCGGGGCATCGCCTGCGAGCGCGTTCACAAGGTGTGGGAGGGGAGGCCGAACGCCGTGGACCTGATCATTTCGGGACGGGTGCAGTTGCTGATCAACACGCCCCTGGGCAAGTACTCCCAGCGGGACGACTACGAGCTGAGGCGCGCGGCGCTGATGCACGGCGTGCCGTACACGACGACGATGTCGGCCGCCGCGGCCGCCTGCGACGCCGTGATCGCCCTGCGGAGCTCGCAGGGCGACGTGATGAGCCTGCAGGAGCGGTACGCGCGCCGCCTGACCTCGGCCGAGCAGGTCGCCTGATGGCCACGCCCAAGAAGAAGGCCGAGCGGCCCGCCGCGAAGGCGGACGCGCCGAAGGGGCCCCCGAAGGGCATGGCCGGCTTCCCGGAGGACCTGGCCGGCACGGTGAAGTACGGCGAGCCGCTGGGCCGCCACACCACGTACCGGATCGGCGGCCCGGCCGCCGTCCACTTCTCGCCGGGCTCCAACGAGGCCGTGGCGGGCGCGGTGGCGTGGGCGAAGGAGCACAAGGTGCCGGTCCTGATCCTGGGCCTCGGCTCGAACGTCCTGATCCGCGACGGCGGGTTCAAGGGCCTCGTGATCAAGATCGGCAAGGGGCTCGACGCCGTGTCGCACCGCGCCGGGACGTGGAAGGTCGGCGCCGGCCTCCCGCTGCCGCTGCTGGCGCGCAAGACGGCCGAGGAGGGGTTCGGCGGCGTGCACCGGCTCATCGGCGTGCCCGGCTCCGTGGGCGGCGGCGTGTTCATGAACGCCGGCGCGCACGGCGAGGACATCGCCTCGGTGCTCATCTCCGCGACCGTGCTCGACGCCAAGGGCAAGATCGTGGACAAGGCGCGCAAGGAGATCCCGTTCACCTACCGGCGGAGCGGCCTCGAGGGGAACATCGTGCTGGGCTGCGCCCTCCGGCTCGAGCAGGAGGAGTCCGAGAAGCTCAAGGCCGAGCAGGCGATGCTGCTCCGGCGCCGCCGCGAGGGCACGCCGTTCGACCAGCCGTGCTGCGGCAGCGTGTTCAAGAACCCGGACGACATCACGGCGGGCCGCCTGATCGACCGCTGCGGCCTGAAGGGGCGGCGCGTGGGCGGCGCGGAGATCTCGAAGGTCCACGCCAACTACATCGTGAACGTCGGGAACGCGTCGGCCGACGACGTGCTGAAGCTGATCGACATCGCGCGCACGGCCGTCTTCAAGGAGTTCGGCATCGAGCTCGAGCTCGAGGTGAAGGTGCTCGGGGAGCCGAAGTGAGCGACTACTGGGTGCACCCCTCGTCGGTGGTGGACGAGGGGGCCGTGATCGGCGCGGGCACCAAGATCTGGCACTTCTGCCACGTGATGCCCGGCGCGGTGATCGGCGAGCGCTGCTCGCTGGGGCAGAACGTGGTGGTGATGCCGGGCACGCGGCTGGGGCGGAACGTGAAGGTGCAGAACAACGTGTCCATCTACGAGGGCGTGGAGCTCGAGGACGACGTGTTCTGCGGCCCCTCGATGGTGTTCACCAACGTCTCGTTCCCGCGCAGCCACGTGATCCGCAAGGGCGAGTACGAGCGCACGCTGTGCCGGCAGGGCAGCACCATCGGCGCGAACGCCACGGTGGTCTGCGGCACGACGCTCGGCCGCTTCGCGTTCGTCGGCGCCGGCGCCGTGGTGACGAAGGACGTGAAGGACTACGCGCTCGTCGTCGGCAACCCGGCCCGGCAGGTGGGCTGGATGTGCCAGTGCGGCGAGCGGCTGCGGCTCGCGGCCGGGACGGGGCACTGCGCCCGCTGCGGCTCGAACTACGTCGAGCAGGACGGGGAGCTGATCCGGCAATGAACGTTCCGCTGCTCGACCTGAAGGCGCAGCACCGGGCCATCAAGGACGCCGTCGTGCCGCGGGTGCTCGAGCTGGCCGAAGCGCAGCTGTTCATCCTCGGCAAGCCGGTGCAGGAGCTGGAGGCGAAGATCGCGGAGCTCTCGCACGCCCGCTTCGGCGTCGGCGTCGCCAGCGGCACCGACGCGCTGCTCCTGCCGCTCCAGGCGCTCGACCTCGAGCCCGGCGACGAGGTGATCACGACGCCGTTCACCTTCTTCGCCACGGCGGGCGCGATCCACAACGCCGGCGGCAAGCCGGTCTTCGTGGACGTGGAGCCCGGCACCTGGAACATCGATCCGGCGGCCGTCGAGGCCGCGATCACCCCGCGCACGCGCGCCATCATGCCGGTGCACCTGTTCGGCCAGATGGCGGCGATGGAGCGGCTGCTGCCCCTGACCGAGCGGCACGGCGTCCCGATCGTGGAGGACGCGGCGCAGGCCATCGGCGCCCGCCGCCGCGTCGGCGGCCGGTGGCGCGTGGCCGGCGAGCTGGGCGCCGTCACCGGGTTCTCCTTCTTCCCGAGCAAGAACCTGGGCGGCTGGGGCGACGGCGGGATGGTGGTCGCCAACGACCAGGCGCTGGCGGACCGCGTGCGGCTCCGGCGCACGCACGGCGGGCTGCAGATGTACCACCACGACGAGGTGGGCACGAACTCGCGGCTCGACGCGCTGCAGGCCGTGGTGCTGCTGGCCAAGCTGCCCTTCCTCGAGCCGTGGAGCGCGGCGCGGCGCGCCAACGCGGCGCGCTACGGCCGGCTCCTGGCGGGCCTCGGGGCGGTGCGCACCCCGGTCACGGACCCCGCCAACGAGCACATCTTCCACCAGTACGTGATCGAGTGCGACCGGCGCGACGAGCTGCAGGCCCACCTGAAGGCGCACGACGTGGGCTGCGCCGTCTACTACCCGCTGGCGCTCCACCTCCAGCCGTGCTTCCGGTACCTCGGGTACCGCGAGGGCACCTTCCCGGTCGCCGAAGCGGCGACGCGGCGCGTGCTCGCCCTGCCGGTCTATCCGGAGCTGACCGAGGCGCAGCAGCAGTACGTCGCCGACACCATTCGCGGATTCTACGGGCAATGACGACCAACTACGAGGCGCAGCTCCTGGAGAAGGCGCGGTCCCGCACCGCGGTGATGGGCCTGGTGGGCCTGGGCTACGTCGGCCTGCCGCTCGCCGTCGAGCTGGCGGAGGCCGGCTACCGGGTGATCGGGTTCGACCTCAGCAAGCGGGTGGTGGACGGCATCAACGCGGGCCGCTCGCACATCCAGGACATCCCGACCGAGCGGCTGGCGAAGCTGGTGAAGGCCGGCAAGATCTCGGCGACCACGGACCTGGGGCGGCTCGGCGAGCCGGACGGCATCGCCATCTGCGTGCCCACGCCGCTCTCCAAGACGCGCGACCCCGACATCTCGTTCGTGAGCGCCGCGACCGACAGCGTCGCGAAGACGATCCGGCCCGGCCAGGCGGTCATCCTCCAGAGCACGACCTACCCGGGCACGACGCGCGAGCTGATGCTCCCGGCGCTCGAGAAGAGCGGGCTCAAGGTCGGCACCGACTTCTTCCTCGCCTTCAGCCCCGAGCGGGTGGACCCCGGCAACCCGAAGTACAACACGCACAACACGCCGAAGGTGGTGGGCGGCGTGACGCCGGCGTGCACGCGCGTCACCATGGCGCTCTACCGGCCGGCGATCGAGACGCTGGTCGAGGTCTCCTCGCCCGAGGCCGCCGAGCTCGTGAAGCTGCTGGAGAACACGTTCCGCTCGGTCAACATCGGGCTCGTGAACGAGATGGCGATCGTGTGCGACAAGCTCGGCGTGGACGTGTGGGAAGTGATCGACGCCGCCAACACCAAGCCGTTCGGCTTCATGAAGTTCACGCCGGGCCCGGGCGTCGGCGGGCACTGCATCCCGCTCGACCCGCACTACCTCGCGTGGAAGATGCGGACGCTGAACTACCGCACCCGGTTCATCGAGCTCGCGGGCGAGATCAACGCCGAGATGCCGGAGTACTGGGTCGAGAAGGTCGTGACGGCCCTGAACGAGCACGAGCGAGCGGTGCGCGGGTCCACGATCCTGGTGCTCGGCGTGGCGTACAAGCGGGACATCGACGACCTGCGGGAGAGCCCGGCGCTCGACGTCATCAAGCTGCTGGAGCGGATGGGCGCGAAGGTGCGCTACCACGATCCGTTCATCGCCGAGCTGCACGAGGAGGAGATCCAGCTCGCCTCGACGCCGCTCACCGCGGAGACGGTGCGGGCGGCGGACTGCGTGGTGATCGTGACCGACCACTCGAAGCTCGACTACGCGATGGTGGCGCGCGAGGCGCGGGCGCTGGTGGACACGCGGCACGTGGTCGCGTGGACGCTGGCGAAGGGCCGCTAGCCCGTTGCGCGTCGGCGTCACCGGGGCGGACGGGCTGCTGGGCGGCACGCTGGTGCCGCTGTGGCGGCGGGCGGGCGTGGACGTCGCGGCGTGGAGCGTCGGCGATTTCGACGTGCGGGACGCCGCGGCGACGCGGCGGGCGATCGCGGCCGCGGCCCCCGAGGTGGTGCTGCACCTGGCGGCGTACACGGACGTGGACCGGGCGGAGGCGGAGCCGGAGCTGGCCCTGGCCGTCAACGCCGGCGGCACGGCCAACGTGGCGGCGGGCTGCCGCGAGGTGGGCGCCCACCTCGTGTTCGTGAGCACCGACTACGTGTTCGACGGCGGCGCGGCCGGGCCGATCCCGCCGTCGGCCCCGCGCAAGCCGCTCGGGGCGTACGCGCGGACCAAGGCGGCGGGCGAGGCGGCGGTGGAGGCGTCGGGCGGGCCCTGGACCATCGTGCGGACGGCCTGGGCGTACGGCCCGGGCGGCCGCAACTTCGTGGACACGGTGCGCGACGCGGCGGCCGCCGGCCGCACCCTGCGCGTCGTGGACGACCAGGTCGGGGCGCCGACCAGCGTGCGGCTGGTGGCCGAGGGGCTGTGGGCGCTGACGGGCCGCCGGCTCTCGGGCCACTGGCACCTCACGGCGTCGGGCGCGGCGTCGTGGTGCGAGGTGGCGCGCGCCGTGTACGAGTGCGCCGGGGCCGACCCGTCGCGCGTGGTGCCGTGCAGCAGCCGCGAGTCCGGCCGCGCCGCGCGGCGGCCGTCGTACTCGGTGCTCGACTGCCGCGCGACCGAGGCCGCCCTCGGCGTCGCGCTGCCCGCGTGGCAGGAGCACGTGGGCGTCTACGTGCGCGAGCGCCGCATGCCCGGCCTGGGCCTCATCCCGGGGGACGTGACGTGAAGGGCGTGGTGCTGGCCGGCGGACTGGGCACCCGTCTCGCCCCGATGACGCGGGTGACGAACAAGCACCTGCTGCCGGTCTACGACCGGCCGATGATCTACTATCCCATCCAGACGCTGGTCGAGGCCGGCATCGCGGAGATCCTCCTGGTGACGGGGGGCAACAACGCGGGCGACTTCCTGCGGCTGCTCGGCGACGGCAAGGACTTCGGCCTGCGGCACCTCAACTACACGTACCAGGAAGGGGAGGGGGGCATCGCCGCCGCCCTGCGGCTCGCGGAGCACTTCGCCGGCGGCGAGCCGATCTGCGTGATCCTCGGCGACAACATCCTCGAGCGGAGCATCCGGCCGGCGGTCGAGCGCTACGCCGCCCGGGGCCGCGGCGGCCTCGTGCTGCTCAAGGAGGTGCCCGATCCGGAGCGGTTCGGCGTCCCCGTCTTCGCGGGGGACCGGATCGTCCGCATCGAGGAGAAGCCGAAGGTGCCGGCGTCGCGCTACGCCGTCGTCGGCGTGTACATGTACGACGCGCGGGTCTTCGACGTCATCCGCACGCTCGCGCCCTCCGGACGCGGCGAGCTGGAGATCACCGACGTGAACAACCAGTACCTGGCCTGGGGCGAGCTCGACCACGCGTTCGTCGAGGGCTGGTGGACCGACGCCGGCGCGGTGGAGAGCCTGTTCCGGGCGACGACGTTCGTGGCCCGCCAGCGGGCGGAGGGCCGGTGAAGCGCTACGCGGCGCCGGCGGCGCGCCCGATCGACGGCGTCCGCACCAAGGCGCTCACGGTGGTGGCGGACGAGCGCGGCCGGCTGATGGAGATGCTCCGCGCGGACGACGAGCTGTTCACGAAGTTCGGCCAGGTCTACGTGACGGCGGCCTACCCGGGCGTCGTGAAGGCGTGGCACGCCCACGCGAAGCAGACCGACAACATGGTGTGCGTGCGCGGGATGATGAAGGTCGTGCTCTTCGACGACCGGGAGGGCTCGCCCACGCGCGGCGTGATCAACGAGTTCTTCATCGGCGACCACAGCCCGCTGCTCGTCCAGATCCCGCCGCTCGTCCTCCACGGCTTCAAGTGCATCTCGGAGCACGAGGCCCTCGTCGTCAACACCGTGACCGAGCCGTACGACCGCGCGCAGCCCGACGAGCTGCGCGTGGACGCGCACGACCCGCGCATCCCCTACGACTGGGCGCGGAAGGACGGCTGACGGTGCGGCTCGTCGTGACGGGCGGCCTCGGGTTCATCGGCAGCAACTTCGTGCGGATGGTGCTGGAGCGGCACCCCGACTGGCGCGTCACCAACCTCGACCTCGCGACCTACGCCGGCAACCCGGCCAACCTCGAGGACGTCGCGGCGCACCGCGGCTACCGGTTCGTGAAGGGCGACATCGCCGAGCCGGCGGACCTGGCGCGCGCGCTCGAGGGCGGCGCCGACGCGATCGTCAACTTCGCGGCCGAGAGCCACGTGGACCGGTCCATCCTGGCCGCGGGGCCGTTCGTGCGCACCAACGTGCTCGGCACCGTGCAGGTGCTGGAGGCGGCGCGCGCGGCGGGATCGTGCCGCGTGGTGCACGTCTCGACCGACGAGGTGTACGGCGCGCTGGGCCCGGCCGACGCGCCGTTCACCGAGGCCACGCCCCTCAACCCGACGAGCCCGTACGCCGCGAGCAAGGCGGCGGCCGATCTCCTGGCGCTGGCCTTCGCGCGCACCTACGGGCAGGACGTGGTCCTCACGCGCTGCTCGAACAACTACGGCCCGTACCAGTTCCCCGAGAAGCTGATCCCGCTGATGATCAGCAACGCGCTGGAGGGCCTGCGCCTGCCCGTGTACGGCGACGGGCGCCAGGTCCGGGACTGGATCCACGTGGCCGACCACTGCGAGGGCGTGCTGGCGGCGCTGGAGCGCGGGCGCGCCGGCGAGGTCTACAACTTCGGCGCGCGCGCCGAGCGCGCGAACCTGGACATCGTCTCGCGCATCGTGGTCCTGACGGGCGTGGCGCCGGGCCTGGTCGAGCACGTGACGGACCGGCCGGCGCACGACCGGCGCTACGCGATGGACCCGGCCAAGGCGGAGCGGGAGCTGGGCTGGCGGCCGCGGCGCTCCTTCGAGGAGGGGCTCGCCGACACCGTGCGCTGGTACGTGGAGCACGAGCGCTGGTGGCGGGCCGTGAAGGACGGGTCGTACCGGGACTTCTACCGCACGTGGTACGAGGAGCGCGCGTCATGAACGTCGCCGTGGTGGGGACGGGATACGTCGGCCTGGTGATGGGGGCGGGCCTCGCGGAGATGGGCAACGCCGTCATCTGCGCCGACGTGGACCGGGGCAAGATCGAGCGCCTGCGGCGCAACGAGATTCCGATCTACGAGCCGGGGCTCGAGCCGCTCGTGGTGCGGAACCAGGCCGAGGGCCGCCTGTCGTTCACGACGGACGTCGGCG
>Ga0335080_10006419_pt1 | contig 12153 bp, 7 predicted proteins | sample Lox_Sample_34_FD_206720 | JGI IMG/M metagenome (GOLD analysis project Ga0335080, IMG submission 206720) | Soil microbial communities from Loxahatchee National Wildlife Refuge, Florida, United States - Lox_Sample_3.4 | ecosystem: Environmental > Terrestrial > Soil > Wetlands | place: USA: Florida...
CGTCTGGGTGCTCGGCCGTATCTACTGCACCGGCACGCCCGAGGACTACGCCGCCGTGCATGCGCTGCAGGACGCGGTAAGCGTCGTGCCGCTGAGCCAGTACGGCAAGTCGTATACGCCGCCGGCGGGCACGGCCGATCCGAAGATCGACATGAAGACGGCGGTGCGCGAGCAGGTGAATGCTCTCGATGGCGTCGCGTTCTTCACCCTGCTCGCAGACCTCATGAAGACCAACCCGCCGCCGCCCGCGGACGCGCCGATGGTGGCGAAGCTCGCGAAGATCGGTCTCGTCCCCGGCCAGGCCTTCGACTCCTCCAAGCTCGATCGCGCCGTCGTGGCAGGAATCGATGCGGCTCCGAAGCCGGCCCAGGAAAAGATCATGGCCTGGATGAAGGAGGGAATCCTCGCGGGCGACTTCAAGCTCGAAGAGGGTTGGCTCTTCACGACGAAGACGGGCCTCTACGGCACGGCCTACCGGCAGCGCGCGCTCATCACGGCGATCGGGCTCGGTGCGAACCGGCCGCAGGACGCGGTCTATCCGACCTCGGAAGGTCCAGACGTTCTCAAGAAGTACGATGGCGCGAAGAAGTACGTCATGCACTTCAGGAAGGGTGAGCTCCCGCCGGTGAACGGCTTCTGGTCGCTGACGATGTACGACGCCGACTACTTCTTCGTCGCGAACCCGCTCAATCGATACACCCTGAGCCAGCGCAACGAGCTCAAGAAGAACCCCGACGGCTCCGTGGACCTCTACATCCAGCACGAGTCTCCGGGAGCGGACAAGGCGTCGAACTGGCTGCCGGCGCCGGCCGGAGAGTTCATCCTGATGCTGCGCATGTACTGGCCCAAGGACAAGCCGCCGTCGATCCTGAACGGCACGTGGAAGATCCCGGGCGTGCGCGAGGCCTCGTAGCGCAACACGCTCGACGTACTGGGCAGCGACCGCCTACGTCTTCGGCGTGCGCCGCAGGCGCTCGCTGATCGACTCGAACTCGCGCCTCACGAAATCGGCGGCGTCGCGTCCCGCGCGCTCGAAGGACCTTCGCACCTCGGCGAGCGACTCCTCGAGGTCCTCGCGGCGCCGTTCGCGCCGACCGCGCTGACGCGCGACCTCGACCTCCCGCCTGGCCGCATCGGCCAGCTCGTCGACTTCGCGTGCGAGCTCGACCAGGAGATCGTCGAATGCCACGAGACCGCTGAGCTGCTCGTCGCGTACCACGGGGAGGCGACGCACGGCCGCGGCGCGCATCCGGTCGACCGCGGTCTCGATCGGGTCGGTCGGCGACGCCGTCACGAGCGGCTTGCTCATGATCGACCCGGCCACCGTCGTCGCCGGATCGGCGCCCTTCGCAATCACACGGCAGGTGATGTCTCTGTCGGTGACGATGCCGACCGGCCGGCTGCCGCCGTCCACGACGACGACACAGCCCACGGCGAGCTGAGCCATGCGGTCGACCAGCTCCGCTACGGTCGCCTCGAGCGGCGCCGTGGCGACGTCGGTTCCGTAGTAATCGCGCACCCTCGACATCGACATCACGCCACCTCCGGGCCGCCGACCGGCGAGGAGACGTGCGGAGACTGCGCTGTCGCGACGGCGCCGAGTCCGACGAGCTCCTGCGCGATCACCGGCAGCAGGTCATCGAGCGTGATCACGCCGATGAGCTCCTCGCGCTCGTCGACGACCGGGAGACGCCGCACTGCGCGGCGGCGCATCAGAGCCATCGCGACGCGGAGGGGCGTGCCCGCGTGAATCGTGACCGGATCGTGGGTGAGTGCCGATGCGACGTTGGCGTTGTCGGGATCCAGCCCTTCGCGAATTACGCGCAGGGCGAGGTCGCGATCGGTGAGGATGCCCCGCACGCTGCGACCGGCGACCGCGACCAGACAGCCGATTCCCTCGTCGGCCATCTGCCGTGCGGCGCTGCGGAGCGTGGCGTCGACGGCGATCGTCCGGACGTCGCGCCGGCAGTAGTCGGAGACCGGCATGCTCGACCCTCCTTTTCGTCCCCATCGCACGAGGCCTGCTGCGACCATGCTGCAACCCGCGTGCCGCCGTTCGCCGCCGGGCGGGAGCGCGCTCCGCGCGCCGCGAGGCGTTCGATCGGTATAGGCCAAGCACGGATGGGGCGGATCGCCTCGCGGATGCCCCGAATCACCACACCCCGAATTCCGCGATCGAATCCCACCGATTGGCGTAGGATGGGCTCGAGCGCGCTCGCGTGGGAGGGAAGAGATGCGGGGACGCGCATTCTCGGCTCGGCTCGTGCTCTCGCTGGTCGCGGCGGCGGCGACGCCGCCCGCCGCGCAGGCCTTCGACTTCTTCGATGGGCGGGTCCAGGTGCACGGCTTCGTGGAGGAGCAGATCCGCGGCATCGCGCGGGGCTTCAGCACGCAGGACAACCTGGACCTCACGCAGTGGTACAACATCCTCAACATCGAGACGGACGTGAACGCGGCGCCGAACGGCTGGGGTCCGTTCGACCTGATCCACGCCTACACGCGGGTCGAGGTGCGGTACGACTGCATCTGGACGCGCGGCTGCGGCATCTTCCCGCAGGCGGACGTCTACGGCGACCGCGCCGAGACCCTCCCCGGGCGATACTCGGACGGACAGAAGACCGGCCTCACCGGCGCCGTCTTCACCGGCGACACGCGGCGCCTCCACGTCATTCCGGTCGACGAGCTCGGCTTTCCCTTCAAGGACGACCCGGTCCCGGACCGGCGGCTGCCCGCGTTCCTATGGAACGTCCCGCGCGTCGATACGCTCTTCGGCGTCCCCGGATCCGACGGCGTTCTCGGCACCGCCGATGATCCCGCATTCTTCGTGTTCCAGCGCTTCCTCCGCCCCGGCCGCGAGTACCGCTTCGGCCTGCGCGAGGTGAAGGGAACCGACGACAGCACGATCCAGGTGCTCGGACCGTGGCTGCCCAGGAACCACATCGACAGCCTCGCGTACCTCTCCGACCGGCCGAATCCGTTCAACCCGCTCGACTTCAACCCCATTGCGGGTGCGGGCGGGAGCTTCGGCAGCGGCGCCCTGCCCTATCGGCCCGCGCCCGAGCTCCCGGACGGCGTGATCGGCCGCTCCCCGTTGGCGCGCGGCCTCTACATCCCGAACGAGGCGGTGGCGCACGTCATCCAGACCGACAAGCTGGGGCAGATCGACCAGAACTTCAGCCAGACGGAGCTCGCCTTCAACCACGGCCAGAGCCAGCAGCAGACCGGCGAGCTCAAGGAGGCCTACGTCGATCTCGAGGCCTTCGACTCGCGGCTCTGGATGCGCATCGGCAAGCAGGACATCGTGTGGGGCAAGACGGAGCTCTTCCGCACCACCGACCAGTTCAACCCGCAGGACCTGGCGCTCTCGTCACTCCCGGACCTCAAGGAGTCCCGCATCGCGCTCTGGTCGGCGCGCGCCGTCTGGTCCTTCTACCAGGTGGGCCCGCTCGACGACGTGCGCCTGGAGGGCGCAGTCAACTTCGACAAGTTCCAACCCAATGATCTGGGACGCTGCGGCGAGCCCTACACGCCGTACCCGGCGTGCAACATCACGGCCGGCCTGTTCGCCCACGGGCTGGCCGGCTTCGGCCTGGCCGGCGTGGAGCAGCCCCCCGATCCCTGGGACAGCTGGAAGGGGCTCGACGGCGGGATGCGCCTCGAGTTCCGCTGGGATCGCTTCAGCTTCGCGCTGACCGACTTCTACGGCTACGACGACGTCCCGTACGTGAAGCCGCTCTTCTACTACGAGCGCAACGTCGATCCGCTCACGGGCTGGCCGCGCCGCGGCAACACGACCGCCGGCTGCGATCCGGACCACCTCTTCGGCGAAGGGACCTCCGGCTGTCTCGGTCCCGGCGAGGATGCACTCAAGCACTCGTCCGCCAACCAGCAGCGCTTCGCGGTGATCTGCGCCTCGAGCGTCGGCTTCAACAACCTCGACCCGAGCGCCTGCGCGCAGAGCATCTTCAACAGCTCGAGCAGCGCGCTGACCGGCGTGCCGAACACGCCGCCCACCGTCGCCGAGGCGCTCGGCATGCTCATCTCGGGCTCCGCGATCGGCAAGGCCCTGGTGGCGACGCCGTCCTTCGTCGGCACCAACGTGTGGCCCGTGGTCACGCTCAACCGAGACGTCAACGACGGGCCGGGCCAGGGCACCTTCGCCGGCGCAGGCACGCTCGGCCAGGTGCTCACCGACCAGCAGGAGGCGCTGCTCGGCTGCGGGCGCTTCTGGGGCACGAGCTGCGACACCTCGCTCCCGAAGGCTGGCGGCATCGACCTGATGAACGCCGAGCTGAGCGTGCTGATCCAGTCGTTCCCCGGCACGCAGGGAACTTCGGGGAACTGGACGACGACCAACACGCGTGTCGCGCAGCCGGGTACGCTCGGCTTCAACGGTGGTGCCGTCGCCCTGCGCTACCAGAACGGCCGGAGCTTTGTGCTTCCCGGCGCCCGCTCGCCCTTCGCGGGGACGAACCTCGACCCCAAGGACTGGAGCGCGGGGGTGGACGGCTGTGTGCGCGCGTCCGATCCCGGCTGCGCCGCGTCGAACGGCGGCACGGGCGCGCACGATCTGCGGCAGCCCTTCACCGGGGTGTTCTTCCAGAGCGAGATGGCCGCGCTCTCATGGAACTACCTGCTCACGCTCGTGGTGCTCTCCGGTCAGGGCAAGGCGCAGAAGGCGATCGACGAGTTCCTGCCCTCGGATCCCTTCGGGCTCACGCGGCCGGGCAGCTGCTCCTACACGATGCCGCAGCTCTGCTCCAACGTGCAGGCCATCTTCGCCGTGGCGCACACGACGCGGAAGACGCTGCGGGCGGGCGGCAACGGTGCCTATGGGCGCGCGGACTGGGACTGGGACACGGCGGGCTCGGGCGTGCTCGCCTACAACAAGCGCAACGTGCTCGGCTTCTCGAGCGACTTCGCCGAGGACCGGACGAAGTCGACCTGGAGCTTCGAGGCGACCTGGATCGAGGGGAACAAGTTCCAGGACAACAACAGCTTCGACGGGCTACATAACTCCGACACCTACAACCTCACGATCTCGATCGATCGCCCGACCTTCGTCCACTTCCTGAATCCGGATCGCACCTTCTTCATCAACACCCAGTGGTTCCTCCAGTACGTCCCGGACTACCGCGGCTCGTTCACCACCAACGGTCCGTTCAACGCGCTCGCGACGCTGCACGTGGACACCGGCTACTACCGGGACCGGCTGCTGCCCGGCATCACCCTCGTCTACGACTTCAACTCGGACTCGGGCGCCGTGCTGCCCCAGGTCAGCTACCGCTTCACCGACTCCTTCTCGGCGACCCTCTCGCTGTCCTACTTCTTCGGGCGCTTCCAGGGGGTCGACGCACCGATCGCGTCGATCAACGACCAGCCGTTCCGCACCGGCTCCGGGATCGATCGAGACTGGGTCGAGAACGGGCTCGCTCCGATCCGCGACCGCGACGAGATCGCGCTGCGGATCCGCTACACGTTCTAGGCGGCAGCGCAAAGCGACCAAATCGGCTATTCCAGCGCGTCGAGAACTCGGCTTGCATTGCCGCTGCAGCGCGCCCGGCAGCGGGCCGCGCAGGGGCATTCCGTCACAATTCAGTCCGGCTAGACGAGGCGAATCGTCTCGATTCAATTCGCGTCTGGCGATCGTTCCCGCTATCTCGGCGGGAACAGATCGTGCTTGGTGCAGACCAAAATGGCGACATGCTGACGAGCCGCTTACTCGACTATCTGGACGCGCACGAGCACAGCTACGCCGACGATGATTGGACGCGGCTGGAGCCCTTCTTCACCGAAGGCGCGGTGCACGAGGTGAGCGGCGGGCAGCCGCTCGGCGGGCGTTGGGTCGGGCGTCCTGCGCTGATCGGGCGCCTCCGCGAACGGGCCGAGACGTTCGACCGGCTCTTCGACAATCGGGCGATCTCGCCCAGGGGCGTTCCGATCGAGATGGGGCAGACGGTATCCCTTCCCTGGCGGGGCATCTATGGAATCAACCGGGCTCCGGCCGATGTGCTCAACATCGAAGGGATCCTGGTCGCGAGCTTCGCGGGGGATGCGATCGAGTTCCTGCGCGACCAACTTCGCCCGGGTACTCACCGAGCCATCCAAAGATACCTGCTGCGCCATGGACTCGACCCTCGTTTCGAGGAGTCTTGATCCGACTCGACGCCCTTGCCGCGATCGACCTCGGCTCGCCCACCGGCCTTGGGCCGATTCGCCCTTGTGAGACTCGCCGACTCGATCATGCCAGCGCTTGTCCTCGCTCGCTTGCAGCCGCGACAACCGGTCGCGCCCCAACTTCGGGATCGTGTGCCCGGACCCCCTGGCCAGCGCGGCTCGTTCCCGGATGCAGGGAGTCGCAATGTGACAGGCACTAAGGCACGCTCCGGAGCGTCCAAGAGCTTGCGATTCGCGAGTGCCGGACGCGCCCTCATCGCGCACGTCGCTACGAAGAGGTGGCGACTCCGTGGTGACCGCTCTTGGTTCGTGGTCGACCGCAATCACCTCTTCGCGACGACCGGATGCGCCACACTCGCGGCGTGGCCCGCGAGCCCTCGACCGCCCGAGACGATGAGGAACGACTCATGCCCGAGCGCGTAACCGCGAGCCTGCCCAGCATCGAATCCGTAATGACGGCCACGCCGTGGCATGTGCAGGCGACCGATACGCTGAATCACGCCCGGGAAGTAATGGAGAGCAATGGCATCCGACACCTGCCCGTGAAGGAGGGCGCGGTCCTCGTGGGCGTCGTCTCGCATCGCGACGTGGCGCTCTTGCTGGACGGCAGCCCACTCAGGCAGCGCGCGAGGCTTCGGGTGCGCGACGCATGTGCGCACGACCCCTACATCGTAGATGTGTCGGCGCCGCTCGACGCCCTCCTGCTCGTGCTCGCCGAGCGGCAGATCGGCTCGGCGGTGGTAACGCGCGGCGGTCAGCTCGCCGGCATCCTCACGGCCACGGACGCGTGCCGGGCGTTCGGCCTGCTGTTGCGGTCACTCGCGCCCCCGCGAGATCCCCGCTGAGCCCGACCACGGAGCTTCCCCCCGCGCGCTCAGTCGCCGCCTCGCAGGAAGGCAGCCATCTCCGTATGGGTCTCCTCCGGGCGCTCGATCTGTGGCACGTGTCCACAGTCGAGCTCGCAGTGGCGAGCGGTCGGAAGCGCGCGCCGGACGTGATCCGCGAAGGCGATCGGTACGAGCCGGTCCTCCTTGCCCCAGACGAAGAGACTCGGCGGCTCGAGCCCCGCGAGCCGCGTCCAGAAGCCCTTGGCTCCGTGCGGCTCCTCGAGATAGATCTGACGCGCGGCCGCATAGAAGGCGGCGCGGCCGCGCGGCGTGAGATACGAGCGCAGGAACTCGTCGACCCCCGCCTGCACCCAGCTCTCGCTGGCGATCGGGAGGATGCGGTGCACGACGGCCTCCACCAAGGGGCGCGGGGCTAGCTGCAGGAGCCCGAGCTCCGGCCGCAGGAGCCGCACGAGCGGCGCCCAACGCCGCTCGCGCCGCCACGCGAGGGAGGGCGCGAGCAGCACGAGCCGGCGCACGCGCTCGCGATGACGCAGGCCGACCTCGAGCGCGGCGCGCCCGCCCATGCTGTTGCCGACGAGGTGCGCGCGCTCGATCGCGAGCGCGTCGAGGAGATCCACGATCGAGCGGGCGAAGAACGGCGCATGATAGGCCGCGCGCAGCGGCTTCACCGAGTCGCCGAAGCCGGGGAGATCGACGGCGATGGCGCGGAACGAGCCCGCGAGCGCCGCCACCGTCGGCAGGAACGAGCCCTTGGTCGCGCCGAGCCCGTGGATCAGCACCACGGGCTCGCCGACGCCGGCGGTGATGATCGAGAGCGGACCGAGGGCGGTCTCGACGCGGCGGAAGCGGACTCGTCCCGGGCCCTGGACTCCGCTCGTGGCCGCGAGCAGCGCCACGCCGAGGTGCAGGTTGCGGCGGATCACGAGGCGCGCGGCCCGATAGGCATCCAGCCCGCCCCGCACGTCCCGGGCAAGCGCGTCCCACGTCGCGCGCGCTGCGCGGAGCGTCGCGTCGGGTCGAGCCGAGGGATGCGCGGTCGAGAGCCTCGCGCGGCTGCCATCCACGAGGACATCCCACTGTCCCGCCTCGGGCACGATCAGCCGGATCCGCGCCGGTCCGTCGGGCGCGTCGAAGGCGCCTGGATCGAAGCGGTCGATCAGGACTCGGATGCTGTCCGGCGGTGAGCCGGGCTCCGCTCCGCTCCCCCACGGTAGTGCCATGGTCCGTCCCTCGCCGGTATTCTAAGGAACGAGACGGCGTCCGCCGCGGGCGGGCGCGACGCGGACGACCGAAATGACGACGCTCTGGTGGGACCGCGCGCAGATCGCCGCGCAGCTCGCGCGGGCCGGGCTCCGTGCGCTGTTCCGCGACACCGAGCATCCGAGCCCCGTCTCCGGCGATCCGCGCTTCCGCAGCGCCCGCGACGCCGCGCTCCTCATCGCCGACGGAGACGTCGTCGGAGTGTCGGGAATGGGCGCGCACCAGCACGCGTCGATCGTCTACGCCGCGCTCCGTGAGCGCTTCGACGCAACCGGTCATCCGCGCTGCCTCACGCTCGTGAACGTGGGTGGGCACGGCGGTCGCGGCATCGCGCCCGGAACGCTCGAGGAGCTCGGCCGGCCGGGCCTCTGTACACGCTTGATCACGAGCCACTTCGAGACCTTCCGGGCGATGCTCGACCTCGCAGACGCGGGCCAGTGTGAGCTCCAATGCGTCCCGTTCGGGGTCCTGGCGCTGCTCTTCGAAGCGCTCGGGCGCGGCGAGCAGTCGGTGATCTCGCGCACGGGAGTCGGCACCTTCCTCGACCCGCGCCTCGGACGCGGCTCACCGGTGACGGGCCGCGGTGCGCAGCTCGTGACCGCCGAGGGCGATCAGCTTCGCTACCGAATCCCGCCGATCGACGTGGCGATCCTCAATGCTCCCGCCGCGGACCGGCGGGGAAACCTCTATGTCAAGAATTGCGCGGTGATCTGCGAGAGCCGCGAGCTGGCGCGCGCCGCCCGGCGGCACGGCGGGAAGGTGATCGCGAACGTCGGTCTGCTGGTGGATGAGGGATATGCCCCCATCTTCCTGGCCGGCGACGCGGTCGACGCGGTCGTCGTCCATCCGGACACCGAGCAAACCGCCGGCATTGCCCACCGCGGCCATTGGCCGATGTTCACGACCGAGAGCGACGTCCCGCTCGAGCGAGCGCTCGCTCGCGTGCGCTTCGTCAACTCGTTGCTGCCCGCGCTCCCGCGCCGCTCTGCGGCCGACGTAGCCCTCGCGCGGCTGGCCGCCGCGACGCTGCTCGCGAACGTCGAGCGGGGCGCCGTGGTGAGCATCGGCACCGGTCTTCCGGAGGAGGTGGCGCCCGCGCTCTTCGCGGCCGGGCGCCACCGGGGGATGCGCTTTCGCATCGAGAGTGGTGTCGAGGGAGGGCTTCCGGCGCCCGGCCTCTTCTTCGGCGCGGGGCTCTGCCCCGATGAAATCATCTCCTCGGCCGAGCTCTTCCGGCGCTGCGAGGAGCGCCTCGACGCGACCTGCCTCGGGGCCCTCGAGGTCGACGGCTCGGGAGACGTGAACGTCTCGAAGCGTGGGGACGGCGCGAAGAAGTACGTCGGACCCGGCGGCTTCTGCGACTTCTGCGCCGCGGCGGGGACGATCGTCTTCGTGTTCGCCTGGATGCGCGGCGGGAGGCTCCGCCTCGAGGACGGGGAGCTTCGCATCGCTGCGCCCGGCACGCCGAAGCTCGTGGAGCGCGCCGGTGAGGTGAGCTTCCGCAGCGCCGGTGCGCTCGCGGCGGGCAAGCGCGTCCTCTACGTCACCCACGTCGGCGTGTTCCAGCTCGTGGAGGACGGGCTCGCGCTCGTGTGTGCCATGCCGGGCATCGACGTGCGCCGCGACATCCTCGACGCGGCCCCGGTGAAGCTGAGAGTCCCGGCCCGTGTCCCACGCGTGCCGCGCTCGATCGTCGAGGGCCGCCGCCTCGCGTGGCGAGTGCTGGCCGCGCCGTGAGCCAGGACGCAGCGATCGAGAGCGCTGGCAGCCGCGACATCGAGCGCGCCGTCACCGAGCTCGCCGAGCGGCTGCCGGTCCCGCTCGCGCCGCTCGCCCGCATCGCCTACGACTATGCCTGGAGCTGGACGCCGGGGGGCCGCTCGCTCTTCCGCGACATCGACGCGCTGCATTGGCGGCGGAGCGGCTATAACGCGCGCGGCATCATCGAGGCGCAGTCGCCCCACCGCCTGAGGCAGCTCGCGAGCGATCCCGGTTACGTGCGCCGCGTCGAGCAGGTGGCGGCCGCGCTCGCAGCGGATCGCGCGCGGCCGCGCCCCGGCGTACCGATCCCGCCGGATCGGCCGGTGGCGTATCTCTGCGCGGAGTTCGGCGGGCACAGCTCCCTGCCTCTGTACGGCGGCGGGCTCGGAGTCCTCGCTGGCGACTTCGTGAAGGCTGCCTCCGATTTCGGGCTTCCCCTGGTGGCGATGAGCATCTTCTACCGCGAGGGCTCGTTCCATCAGCGTCTCGACGAAAACGGCCAGCAGCTCGAATACTGGACGGCGACACCGATCGAGAGGCTCCCCGCGGTGCTCGTCCGCAACGGAGACCAGCAGCCCGCCGGCGTATCGGTCGAGATCGGTGAGCGCATCGTGCACGTCCAGATCTGGCGGGTCGACTTCGGCCGCGTCCCGCTCTATCTGCTCGACACCGACTGCGCCGCCAACGCGTCGATCGACCGTTGGATCACCGCGCGCCTCTATGTCGCCGATCGCCAGATCCGCCTCGCGCAGTACGCCGTCCTCGGCTGCGGCGGCGTGCGGGCGTTGCGCGCCCTCGGCATCGAGCCGAGCCTCGTGCATCTGAACGAGGGCCACGCCGCGCTCTCCGGCCTCGAGCGGCTGGGCTCGCGTCTCGAGGTCGGCCGCGGCTTCGAGGCGGCGCTCGCCGAGGTACGCGAGAAGACTGTATTCACGACACACACACCCGTGGCGGCCGGCAACGAGTGGTACGCGCGCGAGGAGGTCGACCGCGCTCTCGGCGCCCTGCGCGAGCAGCTCGGCGTGCCGAGCTCCGTCTTCTACGGCCTCGGTCGCATCCATCCGGGCGACGACAACGAGCCGGTCGCGCTCACGCCCCTCGCTCTGCGCACGAGCCGCACCGCCAACGGCGTATCGAGGCGACACGGCGAGGTCGCGCGCGAGATGTGGCAGCCGCTCTGGCCCGGCCGTCCCGTGGCCGACGTCCCGATTCGCCACGTCACCAACGGCGTCCACGTGCCCACCTGGATGGCGACCCCCATGCAGGTGCTCGTCGACCGCTACCTCCCGGTCGATTGGCGACGGCGCACGTCGGATCCGGCGATCTGGGACGCGATCGGGCGCATCCCCGATGCGGAGATCTGGGCGGTCCGCCAACGGCTGCGGGAGCGCCTGGTCGAAGACGTGCGCGAGCGCTCGGTGGTGATGCGCCTCGCACGTGGCGAGTCGCACGACTTCGTCGAGGCGGCCGCGCGCGTCTACGACCCCGGCGTGCTCACCATCGGATTCGCCCGGCGCGTCGCCACCTACAAGCGGCTCCACCTGCTGACCCTGTACCTCGAGCGCGGGCTCGGCCTGCTCGCCAATCGCGAGCGGCCGATCCAGCTCCTGATCGCCGGCAAGGCGCACCCCGCCGACCCAGAGGCGAAGCAGGCGCTGAAGACGATCCTCGACCTGCGCCGCGCGCCGAACGTCGGCAGGCAGATCGTCTTCCTCGAGGACTACGACCTCAGCCTGGCACCGCGCGTCGTCGCGGGCGTCGACCTCTGGCTGAACCTGCCGCGGCCGCCGTTCGAGGCGAGCGGCACGAGCGGCATGAAGGTGGTGCTGAACGGCGGCTTGCACCTGAGCGTGCTCGACGGCTGGTGGGCGGAGGCCTACGACGGCGAGAGCGGCTGGGCGATCGCGACGCCGCCCGGTGATCCGCGCGCGCAAGACTTGGCCGACGCCGCGGCGCTCTACGACCTTCTCGAAGGCGAGGTGGTGCCGCTCTTCTACGAGCGCGATCGCGAGGGCATTCCGGCGCGGTGGCTGGCGCGCGTCAAGAACTCGATGCGGCGGCTGATCCCGCGCTTCAGCGCCGAACGCATGCTCCGCGACTACCT
>Ga0335080_10006421_pt1 | contig 12151 bp, 14 predicted proteins | sample Lox_Sample_34_FD_206720 | JGI IMG/M metagenome (GOLD analysis project Ga0335080, IMG submission 206720) | Soil microbial communities from Loxahatchee National Wildlife Refuge, Florida, United States - Lox_Sample_3.4 | ecosystem: Environmental > Terrestrial > Soil > Wetlands | place: USA...
ATCCGCTCGGCAGCCGCGTGCTCCTCGGCGAGGATCTGCTCCGCCGTTCGTGCGGTGTCCGGATCGGACGCCCCCTCGGCGACGCGCCTGAGCATCTCGTACGCCCCGCACTCCAGGTGCTCGACTGCGAACGCAAACGCGGCGAGCTTGACGGACGTGTCGGGCTGGGCGGCGAAGAACGCGCCCCAGTTCACCCTCGGCGCCGGGCTCGCCCGGCTGGTCCTCGGGAGAGCAAGGCTCATGCGGAACGTTGCGGTCGGGACCTGGTGCATAACCGATCGCGTTTCCTTTCGATGGTTTGATGATTATTCGGGCCTGCCGTGCCGCGACGGTCATTCCCGCCGCGAGCCGGTGGCGAGCGAGCGTCGTGCGGCGGCGTTCCGCTCGGTCTCCAGGACCCCTCGTTGGCGCTCGGCTCGCTGGAGTAGTTCGTCGAGATCGGCTGACGCGAGTTCCGGATAGCGATCGCGGAGTTCTTGGAGCGTCGTCCAGAGCGACGCTTTGCCCTGGACGCCCAGCAGCAGCGCTTCGATGCTGAGAAATGTGCCCAGGTCACCGTTACTGGCGCTCACTCCGGTGAGCTTGAGGCGGCTGGCTTTTTCAGCGACCCACGTCGCGACCTGCTTGGCAGAATTTCGGGTGGTCCCGATTTGGTTCATCAGGTCGGTGAGTGTGTCCAGATCGGCCTCGATGTCCGTCGCCAGCCGGCTCATCTCGGGGTGGAAGTCCGTTCCCTCGGTCCGCGCCTCGAGTTGGCGCGCCAAGTCGGCGCCGAAGGTCGCGCCCGCGAGGTGATCGTTGAGATAAACGTCGATCGGCCTATGAGGCATCGTTTCGCTCTCCTGTCTTGAGCCGTCCGCTCGACGCGCCTCGGTGCGGCCAGGGTAGTCTGCGGCTGGTCAGTCGTGCCATCGGAATGTCCTGTCCGTTCATGCCGGCTCGGTAGGGTCTTGCTCGCCGGCGAGCCGAAGCGATTGCTCTCTGACCGCGTCGACGTGCGCCTGCTGAAGCGGGAGCGCGAACTTGACGACTCGGGCGATCTCGCGGTCGTTCGCGGTTTCATTCAGCTTGCCGAGGATTTCCCAGTGCGCCAGCTCGCCGGCCTCCGCCATGCTCAGGAACTCGAGACCGTCGAGGGGCTCGGCGTCCTCGAGGTAGGTCTTCATGAATTCGCTGACCTCAGCCTTGGTCTCGCGCGCTTTGGTGCTAATCGCGGTTTTCACGCCGTCGCGCGAGGTCGCCGCGGCGTCGCAGCGTTGCTCGACCTCCGCCGCCTCGTCTCCCATTCGCTCCAACAGCTCCAGTAGGTCTGTCTCGTTCTCCTGGCGGGCGAGGGTCGCGACTCTCTTGGTGGCGGCCTGGGCGGCTTGCGCGAGCCCGAGGACTTCCGCCAGTTTCTCGTCGAGATGGGTCAGGTTTGCCATTGCGGTCTCCTAGTTCGGCTGTTGACGGTCGTGCGGGGCGGTCGGCTGGTAGCGCCCCCCGCCCCGGGGGCGCTACCAGCGCGCTCGTGTCTAACTGACGGCGTCCTTGACCTTGTTAACGACGCCCTTGCCATTCGCGCCTTTGCCGTTCGCACTCTTGCTCTTCGCGCCCTTGCCGTTGTTGGCGACCGCGCCGGTCGGCGTGGCCGGGAGGCCGGCCGCCTTGCGCAGCTTCTTCGAGACCTCCGCCAGCATCTCAGGGTCGGGTCCGGGTGCGAACACCGCCGGCTGGGACGGCAGGTCAAACGGCGGCGCGCCCTGCGGCGAGATCTCTTCGGCGATCGTGAGGTCCTCCCCGGTCTCGGGGTGCGGGCCGTTGAACACCGCCTTGATCTCCTGGAAGTCGCTGGGCGAGAACCGGTAGAGCTTCAGATGCTCGCCACGCTTGATGTGGGGCTGGCACTCGGGAATCAGATCCGTCGGGATCCCCGGCGAGGGAAACAGCTTCATCAGATCCGCACCGGTCAACTTCTCCAGAGCGCGCGCGTACGCGACCTGATGCACCCCACCGCGCACGAGCAGATACCCGGTCAGCGCGCGCGCGGCGGGATGCTCGACCATCTCATACACCTTGAGCTTGTTGTTACGAGCACCTGTCTCGAGGAAGAAGTTGTGGGTCAGGTCCTCGATCAGATCGCCGGAGGCGAATACGTAGTCGCCGCTCCAGGGCTTGGCGTTGGAGTCCTGCACGAGCGCTCCGGCGCCACCGGCGATGAAGTGTTGGGTGTTGCGGGCGTCCGTGACGGCGCTCAGATCCCCGAGCCCGCCGGGCTCGCCGTCGGCCGCGCCGGTCAGCATCGTGTTGATCGCGGCCGATACGAGCTCGATGTGCCCGAACTCCTCGGCGGCGATGCTTGCGACCAGGTCGTAGAACGGGCGGGCGCCCTGCCGGTTGCGGAAGTTGAACGACTGATAGGTGTAGTTCATGAATGTCGACATCTCGCCAAACTTGCCGCCCAGTAACTCCTGGACGGCAGCGGCGCCGACAGGGTCGGGGTCTGACGGCGGCGGCAGCTCGGTCTGCAGAAGATCGATGCGCAGAATCACGGGAACACTCCTCGATGGCGGTACTAGCTAGGACATTGTCCGATGTACTACTCCTTCGATTACCCGCGCACACCTCATCTACACGCGTCAGAATTCGCCAGATGAGTACGGACGCGGACAAGGCCGGCGAAGTACTCCGCGCGCACGGGCTGCGCAGCACCCCCCAGCGCCGAGCCATCCTCGGAGCATTCCGGGGCGGGGCCAGCGAGCATCTCTCTGCCGACGAGGTATACGCGTTGGCTGCGGAATCCGTGCCCGATCTGAGCCGCGGGACGGTGTACGCCACACTGGCGGAGTTCAGCGAACTGGGACTGCTGTCGGCCTTCGGCGCGCCCGAGCCGGTTCGGTATGAGACGAACACGACGCCTCATTCGCACTTTCGCTGCCGCCTGTGCCTGCGGACATTCGATCTCCTCAGCGGGCTGCAGAGCCCCGAGGAGATCACCGACCCCGGGTTCTCGGTCGAGCGGGTCGACACGCGCGCCGAAGGGATCTGCGTCGAATGCAGCCACTATGACGCTGGTCTGAGAGCCGGAGCCCGGGCAATCTCGAAGTCCGGGCCCGCCGGCGACACACTCGGCGCACCCGGCGTGGCCACCGCGGTCGCGGACGGTCCGCTCGGACCATTGATAGTCGCAGCCACCCCGAAGGGACTGACCCGCGTCGCGTTCGAAGGTCACGCCGATTTCGACGCACTCCGCGCCCACGCAGCGAGCCGCCGCGGCAGTCAAGCTGCCCGCCGTCACCTCACCGAAGCCGCCGACAGACTTCGCGACTACTTCGCTGGCAACACCGACCGAGTTGATTGGGTCGTCGATTGGACGTTTCTGGAGTCAGCCGGCGCGGTCGCACTGAGATGGACCGAGTCAATCCCCTACGCCGGCCACCGGTCCTACATCGACGTCCCAAACGCCGGCTCGGCCCGGGACCTCGGCTGGATCATGGGCGCCAACCCGATCCCCATCATCGCGCCGTGCCATCGCGTCACCCGCGGCGTCGAAATCCCAACCACATTCGTCGGGGGCTCTCAGCGCCGGCAGTGGCTCGAAAACCACGAGGCCACCGCCCAAGACGCGCCAACGCAATGACGGCGCGCGCACGGGCTCATCGAGAACCACCCGACGGGCCGCCGGAGAGCGACTACGCATTCCATGATGCTGGTGTCGGATCTGGAAGTCAAAGACGCATCTCGCCATTAACTGATAAGGCCTTGTGATAAACCGGCTGGCTAGCGCCGTTAGCTCCGCGACGTTTCGCTGGATATTGGGAGCGAGAGCGATCGCGAGGTCGCTCCCGTCGAGCGGTACGACCAGCCCTTAGCGCCGACATGATGCGGGCCTTGCACCATCTGGTCAGATGGTGTTAGGATGGTGGTCAGATGGAGCCAGGGTCGAATGTCCGTCGGCTGAGCAAAGTGTCCGACGTTGAGAAGAGCGAGAAGATCACGATCAACGTCGGTCTGGTCGACTTGGGTCAGATCGATTTGCTCGTGAGTGAAGGCTTCTTCGCGAACCGCACGGACTTCATACGAACCGCCATCCGCCGCCAGATCGAGACTCGAGCCAGCAGCGTGGAAAACACTGTGGCTCGACGCCAGCTCACCCTGGGCAGTGAGCACTACAGCCGGCTTGACCTCGAGAATCTCCGCGACGCCGGTCGCACCGTGGAGCTCCGCGTCCTCGGGTTGGCGAGCATCGCCGATGACGTCTCGCCCGAGCTCGCGCTGGCGACGATCGCAGCGGTTGAGGTACTCGGAGCATTTCGGGCTCCCGCCGCCGTCAAGGCGGCCCTAGCTGCGCGAACAAGTTGACCGCCGCGCGCTCGCGCATCCGACGGCGCGGTAGCTGCAGATCGACCCCTCTTCGAATGATTCTCCCGCCGTGAGGCGCCCACCCGTCAAAGGACCTGCGATGGACAACGACACGAACACCACGATGGCCGAGGCGCTGCGCCTCACTCGCACCGGACGGTTGAGCGAGGCGTCTGCACTTCTGCAGCAGGCTCTTGCTGGTGCCGGGAGCATCCCGGCAGTCAAATCGACGTTTGCGCAGCCATCGGTTGGTCTCCTCCGCGCCCCCGAGGCCACGGTGCAAGCCCCGCCGACTCTCCTCAATATCGTGGGGCTGTCCGGCCGGGCACCGGCGTGTCCGCCGGGCGGTCGCGCGACCCCTGGGACCGCCCCCGGCGGTGAGGTCCGTCACCTCAATCACACCGAGGCGGCCGGGACGCGTAGCTACGACCTCTACATCCCGACCGGCTACACCGGCCTGCCCGTCGCGCTGGTCGTGATGCTCCACGGCGGAAGCCAGGACGCATCGGACTTCGCGGCCGGCACCCGCATGAATGATCTCGCCGAGCGCCACACCCTCCTCGTCGCCTACCCCGAGCAATCAATGACTGCCAACCACGGCGGCTACTGGAACTGGTTCTCCACCTCCCACCAGCGCGCCGGTGCGGGCGAGCCGGCGATCATCGCCGGCATCACCCGCCAGATCATGCGCGATCATGCTGTCGACCCAACCCGCGTGTACATTGCCGGGATGTCCGCCGGGGGCGCGATGGCCGCGGTCATGGCCGCGACCTACCCAGACCTTTATGCCGCGGTTGGTGTGCACTCTGGAATTGCCTATCGCGCCGCCCACGACGTCGGGTCCGCGTTCGCCGCCATGCGAACCGGCGGGACACCGACGCCCGCCACCAGGGTGCCGCTGATCGTCATCCACGGCGATCGCGACACGACTGTGGCTCCGATCAACGCAGAAAAGCTCATTGCCTCCCGGTTAGCCGCAGGCGACATCACACGCCAAGACGGCCCGTTCACCACAGCGGCCGACGTCGGGCGCGCGTACACCCGGACCGTATACAACGACCGGACCGGGACCGCCGTCGCCGAGTCCTGGATCGTCCACGGCGGCGGTCACGCCTGGTATGGCGGCAGTCGGGCCGGCTCCTACACCGACCCTCACGGCCCCGACGCCTCCAACGAGATGATCCAGTTCTTCGTCCGACACCACACCGCCGCCCGCCAACAGCCAGGCAACGGGCCGCGGCGATCCTGACGAGAGGCCGCGCGCCCCAGCAACGATGAAACGGCGATCCGCCGACACTAGAGGGGCCTGACGCTCCCTGAGCACTGCCACCTCGAGGGTCGCGCCCTTCAGACTGTGGGGTTGGCGGTCGCGAGCCTCGCCCGCACGCGCACCAGCGGCGCGTGAGGGTCGTGCGGCTGCGGAATCGCCGTCAGGGTGAACTCGGCAATCGCGCCCGGACGAAAGACAAGGCAGTGCGTCGATCCGCCGAACTGGAAGTAACCGAGCTCCTCACCCTTCTTGACGTGATACCCCGGCGTCACCTTCGAATCGATCAGGCACGACGAGACCTCCGACATTCCGACCGGCACGAAGGCCATCAGTCCGATGACGGGATCATCGGCTTCGATCAGGATGATCGCACGAGCCGCAACATGGGCGAGATAGGACTGCGAGTTCATAGGCTCGACCGCGTCCTTGCCCTCCGAGTCGGCCTCGGAATAATAGGTCCCCTCCTGAACGAACGCTCGGCGGATGGCGCCGGCCACTGGGCTGTGCCACCGGTGGTAGTTAGTGGCACTCAGGAATGCCTGGTATACCGTGCCGCCGACGAACTGATCCACCGAATCGTCATTGGCCAGCAGGTCCTGGAGCGAATAGGGCTGGCTCTTGATCCAGAAACGATCTTGGCGGTGTACGTCGGTGCTGATGCCGTAAGGGAGTGACTCGCAAGCGCTCACGATCACCTTGTCGTCGTCCGGGGAGTCCACCGGGCGAGCGCCGTCCTTGAAGCGCCGGGTGAAGAAGTCGTTCCATGAGGCAAATCCCCAATGCTCGTCCTTGGGGTCGTACTCGAACTGCTCGATACCCACCGCACGCTGCGCCTCGGTGGACTTCCATCCCGTCGCCGAGTCGTTAAGCACATAGAGCGAATCCTCGCTGCTGAGGAACTCGCACCAGACGGTCAGGATCTTCTTGAGCATCGCGTTGATCCGTGGGTCCCGATAGGCGGCGAAGCCGGCCGGTGTCCCCATCGTCCAGTCAAGGATCGCGCCCAACGGCGTTGCCACCATCGCCGGGCCAAACTCGGGCGCCATCCTCAGCACCTCGTTAATCAAACGCAACAGCTGGTCGACACTCTCCAGATGCCGCTTGCGGTACGGCCTGGCGGCAGGCACCTGAGCGATCATCTGGCCGACGTACATTCGCACCACCGGATCGCTGTCAATCAACTCCTGAAACTCACGAATGACGGGATCAAGCACGATCTGGTCTCTGCGCGCCTCCACGCGCTGCCGATGATCGTGGAGCCACGCTTCCAAGTCCTCGTGATCTTGCGGCAACCAACCGGCCCGTCGGCGCACATCGACTGAATGCGGGAGAGTCGTCACGAGTAAGGAGCTACCCACGCCTGCCTCGTTTGAACGCAAGCATCCGGCAGCGCTCTCAGCTCCGCCCTTGTGGACCAGAAGCCGCCGAGCCACGTCGTGAGCTAAGCGCAGATCGGGCCGCGGGCCGAGTTCGTTGACCTGCGGTGCGGGTAGGAGAACGGACAAGCGGCTTGGCCTCTAGGGCATTTGGTTGGCCCGGCCGGGTTGTCCAGGCGCGGGGAACTCGGATTGCTCTTCTGGTGATCCGGCGGGCCCCGCGCCGTCATGCGAGCGTCGCCCGCACGAGGGACGAGGGATCCGAGCGCTCATGCGTTTGTCCGCGCCGTCACGGGTCCGCACTCGGCGCGCAGCATCTCAGCGAGGTCTTCGGGCCTCTTCACAGTCACCGTCAGCTCCCCATGGCGCAGCAGCCCGAGCGCCTCGATCCCTGGCACCCGACGATGAAAGCTGATCAGGACCCCACGCCGGCTGTTGGAAGCGAACGTCAAGCCGAGGTCGCTAAGGCCTAGCCGCGCAGGCCCAGCGGTCCTGAGGAAGCGATAGGGCCCGGTGATCGTGACCGCCTTGATGTTGCTCAGCTCGGTGCACAGTCGCCACCGTCCGTACCGCGCGGTCAGTACCTCGTCGCCGACCTCGATCCACGCGTTCGACGGCGCGATCCCGAACCACCGTGCCAAGCGCGCGTAGCGCGCGTCGAAATCGAAACCAAAACGCTCAACGTCCGCGATCGCCGAACCTGCCGTGTCAACGATGGGCGAAACGCCTGATGGATCCGCCATGCGCAGCACCTAACATTCTGTTGAGATTTTCCTTAAACTATCGTTCATACCTCTGGAGCAGACTAGCCAGTACGACGACCAAGCAAACAGCTACTTCAGCGATCGCTCGATGATCCGCCGGATCCACCGTGAACGCCTGGTCAGGCTCGGCGGACCGCGCGCTCCTGATGCAGGCGGCGCATCCAGTGGCGTTCGCGGGCTTCTTCGCCTCGACGACCCAGCTGCACGACCCGTACCCGCGACTCCAGCGCACGGCCGCGGTGATCGACACGATCATCTTCGGCGCACGCGTCGACGCCGACCGCGTGACAGCGCGCGTCCGCGCAGTCCACAGCCGAATGCGCGGCGACTTGACCTACGCGGCCGGCCGATTCCCGGCCGGGACGCCATGGGCCGCGGACGACCCAGCTCTGCTGCTCTGGATCATCGCGACACTCGCTGAGTCCTCTCTCTTCGTATATGAACGCTACGTCACTGGCCTCGATTCCAGCGAACGCGAGCTCTATTGGAGCGACTTCAAGGTGCTCGGACGTCTATTCGGTCTCGCAGTCGCGGACATGCCGGCGACGTGGCCGGCGCTGCGCGACTACATCCGACAGATGGTGCGCGGCGACGAGCTATATGTAACCCCCGAGGCGCGAGAGTTGGGAATCCAAATCGTTCTGCAACCGCCCGTGCCGCGCACGGCCCGGCCGCTGCTCGAGGTCGCGAACTTCGTCACGGTCGGACTCCTGCCCGGCAGGCTGCGCCGAGCCTACGGACTGCGCTGGGGCCCAGTGCTCGGACTCGTGCACTGGAGCGGCGCCCAGTACACCCGACGACTATTGATGCCCGTGCTGCCCGGTCGGCTGCGCTACGCGCGCGCGTGACGGTAGGCCAGGAGCCATAACCGAGCCCGCTGCCGCCTCCGGCGCGTTAGCGGTGGCGACGCGTCCGGCGCACCAGTGGGAAAGCTACCGCGGTGAGCGATCATGAGTCTTCTCAGTGCAGACACCGTCCCCAATCCTTGCCGAGCCCCAACCGCTATGCCGCTACGGCGTCCGGGAGGTTCGCCTCGACTCGGTGACGACCCGATTGCTCGACGGGTCCTGGCTTCGCGGACTTGGCTGATCGTCTCGGCGAAGCTCGTCCCTATACCGACGCCAGAACGTCGAGCGACTGATCTTCAGCGCGTCGGCGATGTCCTGCGTGCGAGCGCCACGGCCCAGCGCCTTCGCGACGAGCTGTCGGAGCTCGGCATCGCGGTGCTCGCGTGCTTGCCGAAGTTCTCGAAGAGCCCGCTGGGGCATAACTCTCCTACCTCCTACCGTCTTTGTGAATGTTCTACCCGGTTTCGGGCTAGAACCGGCGGCCCACGCCGACCAGCTCGATTACGCGTCCGGCGGGTTCGCTCACGTCCGGGTCGATCTCCAAGTCCCAGCCGTCCCGTCCCGCATCGGCGAGGGCCAGGAGCAGCTCGCTGCCCGGTGCTATCGATGAACTCATGCTCGGCGAGCTCGAGGCACATGCGCCGGCCGTCGTGCCTGAGCGCTTCGAAGCGGTCATCCAGGGCGTCGACGACCGCTAGGTCCAACTCCCCGATCAGCGCGAGCCGCAATGCGCCGTCCTCATCCCATCGTTCTTCGAGCCGCAGCTGCGGCGAGTCATCCGTCGACGCGCTCATCGGGGCGGTTAGGCAGGCGTCGACGCGTCGCCTGGGGTGTGGTTGGGCGGGTCGGGCGCGAGCGTGATCACGTGCGCCGCGGTCGCTTCGCCGGGGTCGATCCCGGCGATGAGCGCGCGCGTTCCACGGCCCAGCGTGCGCTCGACGATCGACCGAAGCGACGGCTCGATCGCGTTTTGGATCACCTGGCGAAACTCGCGTAGCTGCTCATCGGCGCCCGCATCAAGCAGCGTCCGCTCGCCGGCGGTCAGCGCGTCCTCGAGCAGGATCACGATCGTGTCCGCATCGGCAAACATTGCGCGTACCTTCGTCGGCCCACGCCCGAACGACTGCTTATAGAGCTGAACCGTCTCGTTTGAGATCGTCAGCAGCGGGTTCACGGCCGCACCGACGTTTGCGCTGTTCTCCGGTGGACTTGCGGTCGTTGACGACGACATAGCAGGCGCCTGATGTATTCCCACTCCGTGTCATTCTGACACGCGCTCCGGGGGCCACGGTTTGTATCCAACACAGGTCCGCCGCCGATGGGAGACCAGCGAGCGGAACCGCCGAAGCGGCGACCCGGTCGGGGATAGCATCGTGCTGTGCGAGAAGCGTTTGCCAACCGTCTCGCGGAGCTCGAGCATCACCTCGAGGACGGACTCGAACGTGCAGCGGTCGCACTTCCCGCGATCGCCGAAACGATCAATGTCCCAACCCCGGACAAGATTCAGAAAATCCCGGACGAAGGAACGCGACTACGCCGCGCCGGACAGACCGTCGACTCCGAGCTGGTGATCGTCACCGCTCGCCAAACACCCGTCGCGAGCGACCTGCGGCTCGTGCTCGCGCTGATCGAGGTCGCGCACCACGGCATGCTCATCGCCAACCAGTTCGACCTCATCACCGAGCTAGTAAACATCGACGGGGCCACTGCCGATCGCGACGGCACCCCGGGCCACCTATCGGCGATGGCACACCTCGCCGGCTCGCAGCTTTGTCACGCCGTTCGCGCGTTCCGCTCACGCGACCTGGCGGTCGCGCTGCGGATCGATGTCGAGGACGACGAGAATCGACAAACTCAACCGCGAGGTGTTCGACGCCGCTCTCGCAGCCGAACACACCCCAGAACAACACGAGCTAGCTGCTAGCGCTCCAACACGTGCTCATCGCACGGAGCGTTGAGCGGATCGCGGACAACGCCGTCGATATCGCCGAGCAGGCCGCGTTCATCGTCACCGCAGAGCGAAGTCGAATTCACCGACGCGTCCATCCCGAGACATCGCAGGCTCTAGCGAGACCCCTGAGCCACAGATTCGGTTCCGACGGAGGGCGCCGATGGGGCCCGATCCCGGCAGCGCACAAATCTGACGCGATGACACTGAACGGGCGCAAGTTCGACCGTGGAGCGCCCGCTGGCCCCGTGCTCACGATTCAGCGCAACTCGGCTACGTCCCCGGCGCGCCAATGAGGCACGCCGCGGCGCGGAGCGGTCTGCGCCCTTCTCCGGGGCAGCGACTCGCTCGCGACAGCTCTTCTGCATCCATATGGCGAAGGATCCGACTGCGACCCACGAGGCGTTGCTCTTGCTGGTCGCCTATTGCACAAGCCAATTTTCGTCGCGTTCGCCTGGTCTAGTGGCCCGAGCAACAGAACACCCGCCCTCGGACGGCTCAGCGGCCGAAGGCGACGGGATCTCGCAGCTCGATCCAGAGGGAGTCGGCTATAGCGAGGACGCGTCCCGCGGCGTCGTAGAGCGCAGAAGCCGAGTGGTGCTTCCGGCCCTCGCTGGCCACCGGCCACGCGGCGACGACGTGCCGCTCCCCGGCGCGCGGGCGCTGGCGGAGCTCTACGGTGAGCGAGGCCAGGACAACGATCTGAGTGCGGTGGTCGACCGACTCGATCGCGTACGCGCCCGGGCAGTCGAGCACGGCCCACACAAGCAGGGGATCGTCGGACTGCGGCGTCCACGGGGAGGCGATCAGCGGGCCGTCCCCTAACTGACCGGCATAGATCCGAAGGCCGTCCGCGCGCGCCGTCCCGCAGACAAAACACGTCGGGAACCTGTGGTGCGCGAAGCCAACGTACATCCGCGTCGCGATCTCGGCCTCCTCTACCGTCGGTGCTGGCGGCGCGTGCGCCTTTACGGCCGCGGGCACAGCCGTAGCGATAATGTCATCGCCACGGAGCAGCGAAACACAGCCGTGATCTTCGCGTCGGCGCAGTAGGGGCACCTCCAACGGCGGCGGTTTACGCAGCGACGCACGGACCGATGGCGCCTCGACCGCCGTGCCCACGAGTCCACACGTGTAGCCGCCGTTCGCGGAGTTCGGTGGGCCGTTGAACCGCCGAGCAATGGTGACGCAGTCGCTCACGATGTCAGCCTGCCTCGCTGTCGAGCCACGACGGGCTGGCGGTATTCCGCAGGGTATCGAGCAAGAAATCCCCGCGCTGGTGGCGAGCAGCTGCACGGATGGCCGCCGGGATGGCTCCAGGGCTTGCTTTCGCGCGGAGCAGACCGTGAGTGCCGGTTCCTGCGCACGCCAAGCGATGTGGATAGCACACGACCGGCGAGCTCCAATCGCGTCCGCGGTGCACTGGAGCGTTTGAGCGGTGCAACGCTGCGCTGTCACCGTCGGCGCACTCGGCCGATGGCGCGAGAGCCGACCGGGGAGGTGATCGGTACAGGATTGATCCACATGCCGCGCTGGTTTTCGACCTCGACGGGTTGATCGGAGTGGCCGACAGATTCCGAGGTGCGGGGTGGAACGTTCAGGGG